>Ga0164290_1000275_pt1 | contig 186513 bp, 158 predicted proteins | sample Micstemetagenome_FD_108782 | JGI IMG/M metagenome (GOLD analysis project Ga0164290, IMG submission 108782) | Contaminated culture microbial community from soil near Moab, Utah, USA - Microcoleus steenstrupii SON62 (Illumina Assembly) | ecosystem: Environmental > Terrestrial > Soil > Soil crust...
CCGGGTCGCGGAAGACCATCGCTTCCTTGTTGCGCGGGAGCATGAGCATCGGCGGCGCAGGATTGCTGATGTGGGCACGTGCGCATGAGGGCAGAGACAGTATTCGCCCGGTGTTGGCATCGACCACTTGTACACAATACTCCAGAACGCCTTCGGCAAATTTCCCTTGCGGTACCGCATTGACATTCATCGAGGCGACATAAGGACGCAGGTCATCGAAGGTGAGTCGCTGCGGAACACCGGCATCGAGGATGATGGGCTCGGTGTTGATATAGGGATCGGACATCAGGCGCACGCCCTGCGGACCGTTGATGAACACGCGTAGTCGCACCGACAACATCGGCGTACTCATGTCGCGGTTGATGAGCGTGACCGCGACGCGCTCGCGCTCGGCCGCGTAGTAGTCAGAGATGTAGAGTGAATGCGGCGGAATGAAAAAGCAGTTGACCTGAACAGGAAAAGTCCCTTGTGTCTGGCTAAAGACAAAAGAACAAGACAGCAGCAAGAGTGCGAGAGGAATGATCCTCATCGCACGGTGAAGTGAGATTGACATCAGAGAGGGGGTTTAAAGAAATGAAAGTAGACGAGGGCGGCGAGAAGAGAAAGCGATCGGGAATAAATATTAACTGTGGTTAAACATTTGTCATGTATTGCAGATACGGTAAGAAGTACGACGCTTGATTAGAATGCGGGAAGTGGCTACGTTGGTGGTAGTAATTCACTGAAAGAGGGTGTTTACTAAAAGAGAAACCCCGAAAGACGTTCGGGGTTTTTTGTTTGTAATTGTATCGGTAAATTTTTGATAAAATTCTGATTTAATTAACCCCGGTGGGGTTGAAATGAAAATGATCATTGATTCGAAAACGGGATCATTTATGTCACCCCTTCAGGGTTCGATTAAATCCTGATCATGATTGCTATAATAATGCCACCCGCCTCAACACACGCTCGGCGCGGCGCCTTCGGGGTTGGTGGTTTCTCTGATCCATTGTTGTTTCTGCACTTGGTTGAAGTCGAAGACTTTTGACGCCTTGGCATAATGATCCTCCTGCTACGACACAACGTGTACTTACGCTCACTGTCATCAGGGCCGAGAGATAAACTCATTAACCAGATGCTATTTGGGGCGACCGTGCGCGAGGGATGGAAATGGAAAGTCCGCAGCGCGGAGGTTGTGTGTGGTGCGGACTTGCAATGGACAGCCCGACCCGCGGAACTGCGACGTGAGGAGCAGGGCGGCGGGACGCGCCCAAAAGAAAATTCAGAGAGCTTTATTGAAACATAAGGACGGGATGCACAGAGATCTTTTCGTATTTCTCCTTGTGCTGTGCTTGCTCAGCTTGCCTTCTGACGAATCAGCGACTCAACATAGATAAAATAAAGAAGGGTACCCCTACTCGAGTACCCATTCTATAATCGTTGTATGACTTAAATGCGTCGTTATTTCTTCATGGCGGTCCGGTAAAGCATGATCATCAACGCGATGAAGCATCCGGTACCCAATAACTGGAATCCGCCTTCACCAAGACCTGCTACCATCGAATGCTCCAGATTCATGGCATTCATCAAGTCGCCGGCTTTCACGGTCAATATAGCAGTAACAACCCCCATCAATGCGCCCCCTGCGATCAAGCCGGTCGCGAACAGGTTGCCTTTACTTAACTCCTCCTCTTCGGCAGATAATTTCTTTTCGCGATTGCGGTAGTCCACAAAACCTTTCACCGCGCCTCCGGCAAATATGGGCAGCGTTGTAGAGAGTGGAAGGTATAAACCAATCGCGAACGCCAAAGCCTTGATGCCGCACAACTCCATGGTCACCGCAATGAATACACCAACCATCACGAATTGCCAGTCAAGATTGAATGAAAGAATTCCACGCGCAAGTGTTGCCATCAAGGTGGCTTGCGGCGCTGCATAGGTCTCGCCAATGGCGTGCTTGATGCCCTGCGCCAACTGGGCATCTGTCGGGGTGTCGAGCGTCTTAACGACGTAGCCAATCACAACAGAAGATACAATCGCACCTATAAACAAAGCATACTGCTGGTAACGTGGCGTAGCGCCAACAAGATAGCCAGACTTTAAATCCTGGGAAGTAGCACCCGCATTCGCAGCAGCAATGCAAATCATTCCTCCAACTACAAGAGCCAGTGGCTCATAGACACTTCCACTCCAACCCACCGCTGTAAATATCAAACACGTGCCCATGAGCGTTGCGATCGTCATGCCGGAGATGGGACTATTACTCGATCCCACAAGACCTACAATGCGACTCGCTACAGTAACAAACAGGAAACCGAAAACGATGATCAATACACCAATCAGCAACTTCTGCAGTAAACCATCGCCGGGAAGATTGGGCATGATCACCAGAATGGCAATCAGCGCGAGGCTACCGAAAATGACAACCTTAAACGACAAGTCGCGATCGGTACGCTTCACCGATGCGCCACCTTTCTCATTCAGCGAACCAACACTTTCGCGGAACGAGCTCACTATCGTCGGAAGGGTTTTCATCAATGTAATGAAACCACCAGCGGCAACGGCTCCGGCACCAATTTGCTTGATGTAGGCGTTGTAGATTGCATAGCTATAGTTGGCGAAAGTTCCCGTCGCCTCATCCCAACCGTACTTCGCGGGATTGATATTTAACTTGTTCAGTTGTGTAAGAACCATCTGCGGATCAACCAAAGTTGCCAGCAAGGGAATCATCGCCCACCATGCAAGCACGGAACCCGCAACTAGCACGCCTGCGATGCGCGGTCCGATGATGTAGCCAACGCCCAAATATTCTGGCGTAATTTCTCCGTTGATGGTGGCTGAGGGCCAGAACTTGTTCACCTGTTTCGTTACGAACGCAGGGGTCTCCGCAATGAAATGCACAACCTTTTGCAGGATAGCATAACCGAAAGCGATACCCATTCCAAGAAAAGCGGTACCTGCGAACTCTCCTCCCTTCTCACCTGCCTGCAATACGGAAGCACAAGCAGTTCCCTCCGGGTAAGGCAATGTTTCATGTTCTTTCACAATCAACGAGCGCCGGAGCGGAATCATCATGATTGTTCCGAGCATTCCACCAAAAGCGGCCAGCATAGTAATCGTGAGGTAATCAAAGTACTCCTCACCTACGCTGATGCCGTTTTCTCCTTTTGACAAGAACAGAAAACCAGGCAATGTGAACACAACACCAGCAGCGATGGACTCACCTGCGGAACCTGTGGTCTGGATGATGTTGTTTTCAAGAATCGTGGTCTTCAGAAATTTGCGACCGAGTGTGATGGCGATCACGGCAATTGGTATCGACGCACTCACCGTGAGGCCTGCCTTCAGGGCGAGATATACAGTGGATGCACCGAAGAGAATCCCGAAAAGAGATCCAAACACGACCGATTTCAACGTGAACTCCGCCACGTTTTGCTCCGGCGCGATATACGGTTTGAAAGCTTTTCCTTCCATGAATGTGATTAGTTGGTTTTGGTTTTAGGGGCAATGAGAACATCGTACAACCACAACAATATCGTAGAGCCAATGCCTATTGCCGCGACAATATACCACATGGTATGTACATCTGTCATCATAAAATTCAGTCTCAGATAATCGGCTATGTAGCCTGCCGTGAATGCACCAATAGCAACGGGCAGAAAGGCGAAGCCCATATAGGTTCCTATCTGATGCTTTGGAGCTATTGAAGAAACGTATTCGTAAAAGCGCGGCGACTGCGTAGCCTCGCCGAGTGCAAATATTCCAATACTGATCATTGCCGCGGTCAGTGTGACACTCGAGCCCATCAATATCCAGCTGCACGCCGCGATGCCCATACCCAGAAGCATGGCATGAATGGGCCGCAGTTTTTTCGCCAGGGCCGCCATGGGAATGGTCGTGACGATAATTACAATTGCATCAACCGTCTCGAGAATTTCAAATTCCTCAAAATACAGAATCTCTTTGCCGTAGAAAGGAACAAGCAAAAAGATCTGCCAGAACATCAACCAGAATCCCGAGAAGATGATCAGGAACAATATGAAACGCACGTTGCTGAAAACAACCAGCATGTCGGCAAACACTTTTCCAAAGGTGCGCCGCTCCTGCAATTCATCAGACGCTGGCTCCTTGAAGAACACAAAGGCCCCGAGAATGAGAAGCAGTGACGTGATGGAAGACATGATCAAAACGTATTCAATGCCCATCCCCTGCCGGATGGTGAGCGCCAGCAAAGGCCCGATGGCTCCTCCGATGTTGACCAATGTGTAATAGATTGAGAAGCCGAGCGCCCGTTTATCTGTCGTTGTTGTCATCGATACCGTTCCAACAATGCAGGGTTTGATTAAAGAGCCGCCAACTGCTGTGAAGACCAAGGCAGCGACCACATAATTGTAGGTGCCAAAAGCATCCAGCAAAGGCTTGCCGGCTTCCATTCCCGCGAGCCCAATCAAAAAATAACCGGCGGCAAAAATTGAAAAGCAAGCGATGAGCGTTTTTCGAAAACCAAAACGATCGACAATAACACCTGCCAGGATGGGCAGCGCATAAATCAGAGAAGAGAACAGCCCGGCGAGTTTACCACCGTCCTCAGTGAGCCCGACTTTATCCACCAGATAAACTGCCAGAACAGCTTTGGAACCGTAAAAGGCAAGGCGCTCAAAAAGCTCCAGGGTATTGGCTACCCAGAATGTCCGGGAAAACCCCGACGCAAACGAATTCATCAAAAAGTTCAGGTTTAGGTAACAAAAAATAATTGGCGAAAATCCTCCATCCAGAAACGTTAGTTCTGCACCTGACTTTCCTCACCAAATTTTCCAATAAGTATATCCATATTTCCTTCAACGCGAAAAAAAGAAAGTGCCGAAGGTAGGAATAAATTTTTATGCAATCGATTGAAACGGTATAAAAAACGATATATTTGTGAATCAAATTAACAAGCGATTATGTTAGAACTCGGTATCAAACCCCTCGAAACGACTGTTCAGGATCTCGGTATCACGGACGGAATAGCGCATTGGAACCTCTCACCACAGGAACTGGTGACCATCGCCATGCAGAAAGGACAGGCAACCATGACCAGCACAGGAGCACTCGCGGTTGATACGGGTGAGTTCACTGGTCGTTCACCGAAGGATAAATTCACGGTGAAGGATTCTGTGACCGAACAGGCCGTTTGGTGGAACAATTTCAACATCCCGTTTGAGCCGGAGATGTTTGACCGACTCTATATCAAGATGATCCGGTACTTCGAAGGCAAGGAGTTCTTTGTGCGCGACGCTTACGCCTGTGCCGATCTTCGCTACCGCATGAATATCCGCGTCATCAATGAGTACGCATGGTCCAATCTGTTTGTGTACAACATGTTCCTGCGTCCTGGCAAAGAAGAGCTGAAGACTTTCGCCCCGGAGTGGTTGATCCTGAATGCACCGGGCTTCAAGGCCGATCCGAAGCAAGACGGAACGCGACAGCATAATTTCTCCATCATTGATTTTAAGAGAAAAATCATCCTGATCGGTGGAAGCGCCTATACCGGCGAGATCAAGAAAGGAATATTCACCGCTTTGAATTTCATACTGCCTCATCAGAAGCAGGTTCTCTCCATGCATTGCTCTGCGAACAGCGGCGAGAAGGGCGACACCGCCTTATTCTTTGGTTTATCCGGAACAGGAAAGACAACCCTTTCGGCAGACCCGAATCGCAGATTGATCGGCGATGATGAGCATGGATGGACGCCGGACAACACCATCTTCAATTTCGAAGGCGGATGCTACGCAAAAACCATTGACTTGACCGAGGAAAAGGAACCGGACATCTTCCGCGCCATTCGCAAAGGTGCGTTGCTGGAGAACGTCTGCTACAAGGCCGATACCAACGAAGTTGACTACACCAATTGCTCGAAGACGGAGAATACACGCGTGAGTTATCCATTGAACCATGTGAACAACATCGCCGTTCCGTCCGTGGGTACCAATCCCAAAAACATTTTCTTCCTGACCTGTGATGCTTTTGGCGTACTCCCTCCTATTTCCAAACTCACTCCCGGACAGGCGGCGTTCCATTTCATCAGTGGATATACGGCTAAAGTTGCGGGAACCGAAGCGGGAGTTACAGAACCGACGATGACCTTCAGCGCGTGCTTCGGTGCTCCGTTTATGCCTTTGCATCCTACGGTATATGCGGACATGCTCAGTAAGAAGATGCGCGAAGCAAATGTCAACGTATGGCTTGTCAATACCGGTTGGTCCGGCGGTTCATACGGCGAAGGAAAACGCATGAGCCTGAAGTACACACGCGCGCTCATCACAGCAGCGCTCAATGGCGACCTGAATAACGTCAATTTCGGCAATCATGAGATCTTTGGCGTCGCGATGCCGGCATCGTGCCCGAATGTTCCCGCAGAGATTCTCGACCCAAGAAATACCTGGAAAGACAAAGAAGCCTACGATCAGAAAGCAAATTTCCTGGCCAATGCATTCATGAATAACTTCGAAAAGTTCTCAGCGCATGCATCTGAAGAAATCCTGGAAGGCGCTCCCAAAGTTCGTATGCACGCCTAGGTGCTGAACAATCAGCAAAGTGAGGTGTTTCATTGGAAAACAATCAATCCAGTGAAACACTTCTTTGTTATTGGAGCTTCCTCGGGTATTGGCAAAGCCATTCGCGAACAATTGGAGGCTGAAGGACATCAGGTCATCACCGCATCACGCACCGATGCCAGCAACCCGCTTGATGTAACTGCCGAAAATCCAGATTTTTCATTTCTCCCTGAGGTTCTCGACGGGCTCGTGTACTGCCCTGGAACCATTAATTTAAAACCTTTTAATCGTCTCAGCGCCGCCGACTTTAATGCGGATTGGAATACCAATGTGCTTGGCGCAGTAAAAGCCATTCAGGCCGCTCTGCCGGCACTTAAGAAAGCAGCGGCACCATCGGTGGTGATGTTTAGTACGGTGGCTGTAGCGCAAGGAATGCCCTTCCACGCCTCTGTTGCTGCCTCAAAAGGCGCCATCGAAGCCCTCGGGCGCTCGCTGGCTGCAGAATTCGCTCCTTCCATTCGGGTCAACGTCATTGCTCCATCCATCACGGATACGCCTCTCGCATCAAAACTTCTGGGTAATGAAGATAAAAAGACTGCGGCAGCCGGACGCCACCCTTTAAAGAAAGTTGGAAGCGCTGATGAGCTCGCGGCACTGGCTACGTTTCTCCTCGGCGAAAACGCGGGCTGGATTACAGGCCAGGTCTTCCATGTCGACGGTGGAATGTCCGCTTTAAAGATTTGATTTCTCGGTTATCTTTCATTTGAACGAGCATCATTCGCCGGGCACTGATTTTTTGTCGTCGGTGAAAAAATTCAAATATGAAGATGAAGTATATGCTCACGCTTGCGCTGTCACTGATGCTCATGGGCGCGCAGGCACAAAACTCAAAAGCCGGTGCTCAGTACTCCGATGAAGACTTGCAGAAATATGCGGTCACCATGGATTCTATTCAAGGGATGCAGCAGACGTTGCAGCAAATTGTGGCCGAGCAGGTACAAAACTCTACCTCGATTTCGGTTCAACGCTATAATGAGCTGTTCCGGATGGCCGACAACAAAGAGCAGCTGACATCGGCAGGCGCAACGGAAGCCGAGATTGACTTCCTGACCCATCTCTCCGATTTGAGGACCTGGAATATTGAACGCATCAATTCTGTGTACCAGGATTTGGCGAAGGAGTACGTGGGACTGACGGCGTTTAACGGTATTCGCAAGGCGTTGGAAAATGATGCCAATCTAAAAGCCCGGTATGAAGCCATCAGCCGCCAGGTTGCTGGAGGTGAAGGTCAGTAAGCGACTGAAAACCAATCTGTAAAAGACGCCAATTGCGGCGTCTTTTTTTATTTTCATTTGTTCTCGAAACGCGATTTCATGCTATCTTTACAGCCCTTGCTTTACAAGCTGCATGAGAACTTTTTTGTCTTCGATTCTCTTTCTCGTCGTTTTATCTGTGTGCGTTTCCGCGCAATCTTCAAGAGTCAATGGTGAAAAATACCTCAGCTTCCTGTTTGATGAGCAGCCGGTTTTCGATACCCTTCAGCAAGTCGCCGCTGAAGCAATCGTGGCAGAAGAGACATGGAGATCATGGAAAACTGTGAACAACTTCGCGTTTGGTAAGGACCGCGGACAGCTGCCGATGATCGCCGATCTGCAGGGCTTGCACCCATTTTTCCGCGACCGAATTCTGTTGTTGATCCGGAACTGCCGGGCAAAGGGAATTGAGCTGGCCATTGTGGAATCGTATCGAACCCATACGAAGCAATCCGAGTACTTCAGAATGGGACGGCAATACACGAGAAGCGCAGGAGGCAAATCGAAACATCAGTACGGCCTCGCCATTGATGTCGTTCCTTTGAGGGATTCTGTGGCTGTCTGGGATGATGCAGGGCTTTGGCGCAAAGTGGGTGTCGAGGGTGAAAAACTTGGACTTCGATGGGGAGGCAGATGGCGCTCGCCTTATGATCCTGCCCATTTTGAATGGACAGGAGGAATCACCACTGCGGAATTATCTAAAGGATTCTTTCCTCCTATTCCGGTTGCTTATGCCACGTCCTATCCTTGTATTGACGAAGACTTGAAACAGCTCCGTGAACACTGGGTTGCCTGGGAAAAGTATCATCAGGAGCTCGTAACCAAGCCTTCTAATGCTACGGCAACCGCCGTGTCCGCATCCAGCCAGTAAATCTTATTCTGTTAAGATTCTCATTTCCACGCGGCGATTGGCTGCACGTGATTCTGTGCTATTTCCTTTCGCGACAGGCTGAGTGCCGCCAAAGGCCTTTGTTTTGATGCGATTCTTCTGAACACCTTTTCCGACAAGGTATTTCTTCACCGCATCGACGCGGTCCTGTGACAATGCCATATTCGCTTTTGCACTCCCCATGTTGTCGGTGTGACCCTCCAGCTGAATGGTCATCTTTTCATTCTCTTTCAGCATTTGCGCGATCCTGTCCAGTTCTTCAAATGATTGGGCATTAATGACTGATTTACCCTGCTCGAAGATCAGACTGGATAGCGTTATTGTTTCACCTAATGGGGTCAGATAAATATCCCGGACAAGTTGATTTGCTGAATTGATTTCTTTTGGGTCAACTGTAACTAAAGTTGAATGATACCCCGCCGCTTCAACCTTAATCTGATACCTGGCCGTACCAAATATGCCAAACGAGAATGTGCTGTCATTGAATTTACCGGAAATACCGCCGGTGGGAATGCTTCTGTATTGGATCAGCGCTTTGATGCCCTTTTTGGAGTGAGCGTCCAGGATGCGCCCTGTTGCAACAATTTCGTTTTGTGCCTGCACGTGCGATGCGAGCACGAACAACAGGAAGAAGAGAGTTTGCTTCATGATTGCAAACATAATTCATTTCGCGCATCAGACAGCCCTATTCATGTTTTTAGGGCTGTCGGTGCGCCAAATTGGTCAGGATTTCCGCTGACTGCTAAAAGTCAAGGTCGATTGTATCACCAGGCTTGTACCCTTTCGTCTGGGTTGAATTCTTCGACTCCGGGTTATCTACTTCTTTTTCCTTTTCGTTGGCTTCGTCAGCTTCGTCGCTTTTTTGGCGACTTTTTTCCGTGAGGCTTTCGAAGAGGCTTGGCTGGTTTTGCTTTGCCTGCTGACTGCTTTGGCTTTGACTTTGGTTTTGGCTTTGCTGGGACTGCTCGCTTTGGCTTTTCGTTTCGAAGAGGCTTGGCTTTGGCTCGATTTGCTGGAGCCGGGGCTGATCCGCTTCGAATTTTTTTTTTGGCGACTGAGAACCTTCGTCGGTTTCAGTAGCCTCTGCCTCTTCGTTGTTTTCGGCGGCGGGCTCCTCATCCTGTATGAGGTTTACCTTCGTGACCTTATACTCCGAAAGCCTGTTACCGAGGGCCTTCCATCCCTTCACATCCACCAGTTCATCAAGGTTGACCGTCTCCATCTTCTTCGGCTTGTCTTTCGACTTCTGCACTTCCATTTCCACTTCCGGACTTTCTGCAGTCGACACAACTACGAGTCTGGAGCCAATACCTTCGGATATGAATCCAAATTCTTTGTCGAGGGTGGATGTCTCGATCAGGAATCGTTTCACCATGTACTGCTTGCTTTCGCCATCCACATACACAGCACTGATGACTTTTTTCGGATTGAATTTTTCCAGGTGCAGTGTCTTCTCAGGATCGTAGCGATTGGTCAGATCGAAGTTCGTTACCTTATAAGAACCATTGCGCATGAACGCAATAATTTGATCGTCACCATCGAACTTGCCCAGCTTTTTCCCACGACCATCTTTATTCAGCCTGCCGGAGGCGTCATCATACCACAAATCCATTTTAGACAATGTGGATGCTCCAGCCTTCAGGAATTCGACCTTGCGAACAGGATACTGCGTGATGGTATTTCCACGGGAGCTTCTGCCCTTAACTTCAATTTCCGAAAAGTCGTATTCAAAGATCTTCTTGCGTGCAGTGCTCGCGGGGCTCAGTTTCACTTCTACCGTCTCCGCTTCTCCGTTAGGATTGCCTGTGACGTAATGAATCTTCGAATTCGCATTGCCCAGCGTCAAATCATATTCTTTGTCGCGCGTCACGCCAGGAAGGTTAAATCGCTTCGCGAATGTCTTTCCTGATTTTCCGTCTGAATAGATGACGTTGTAGGTCATGCGATCGTCTCCTTTGCGCCAGATGCCGACGTAAAGAATGTCTTTACCCATAAAGCCCTTTTCCTGAATCTTTGAAATCAGGGCCTTACCGTCTTTACGAATCACCATGACGTTGTCCAGATCGGAGCAATCTGTGATGAACTCGGTGTTTTCGTCACGCTTCAGACCGTAACCAACAAATCCATCGGTACGGTTGACATACAACTTTTGATTGGTTGCAATTACTTCCGTCGCCGAAACGGACTGGAAAGACTTAATTTCTGTGCGGCGCTCTCTTCCCTTTCCATATTTCTCCAGGAGGTTCTGGTAATAGGCGATTGCATACTCCACCAGGTTTCGCAGGTGGTGCTGCGTTTCCTTCAATTGCTTCTCGAGATCCTTCAGCATCTCGTCGGCTTTGAACGAGTCAAACTTTGAGATACGCTTAATCTTGATCTCCGTCAGCTTGACAATATCATCCGTTGTAATCTCCCGATAAAACTTCTTCTTGTGCGGTTTCAGACCTTTGTCAATCCGCCCTATCACATCTTCCCAGGTTTTCGCCTCTTCGATGTCGCGGTAAATTTTGTTCTCGATGAAGATCTTCTCGAGTGATGAAAAAAGAATCTTTTCCATCAACTCATTCTTCTTGATTTCAAGCTCCCGCTTCAGCAATGCGGAAGTCTGCTCGGTGTTGTATCGGAGGATGTCGTTGACCGCCATGAATTGCGGCTTGTCTTCCACGATCACGCACGCATTGGGCGAGATGCTGATCTCACAATCGGTAAATGCATACAACGCGTCCATGGCGATTTCCGGCGACTGACCAGTCTGCAAATGAATGACAATCTCCACGTCCTTTGCCGTGTTGTCGACCACCTGCTTCACTTTGATCTGTCCTTTCTCACTCGCCTTCACAATCGACTCCATGAGCGATGTTGTGGTGGTTGAGAAGGGAATCTCCCGGATCACCAGCGTCTTCTTATCCTGAATTTCAATCTTTGCGCGCACCTTGATCTTTCCACCGCGCATACCCTGATTGTATTCGGAAAAATCAGCGATACCACCTGTCGGAAAATCAGGATAGATTTTCGGCTTCTTTTCTTTCAGGATATCAATCGACGCCTTGATCAGTTCACAAAAATTGTGTGGCAGGATCTTCGTGGACAAACCAACTGCAATACCTTCCACGCCCTGAGCGAGCAGTAAAGGAAACTTGACGGGTAATGTTACGGGTTCTTTCTTCCTTCCATCGTAGGAAAGCTGCCACTCCGTCGTCTGGGGGTTGTACACCACATCGAGCGCGAACTTGGAAAGACGCGCTTCAATATAACGCGGTGCTGCGGCACTATCCCCTGTGCGGATGTCACCCCAGTTACCCTGCGTTTCAATCAATATATCTTTCTGGCCAAGGTTAACAATCGCTTCGCCAATGGCGGCGTCGCCGTGCGGGTGAAACTGCATCGAATGCCCAATGACGTTGGCTACTTTATTAAAGCGTCCGTCATCCATCTCTTTCAGGGAGTGCATGATGCGTCGCTGCACCGGCTTGAAGCCGTCTTCTATACGCGGAACAGCTCTTTCAAGAATTACATAGGATGCATAATCAAGAAACCAGTTCTGATACAATCCATCAAGCGCAATAGAATGCGCTCCGTCGCCGGAGCCATTGCCATTCATGGAGATGACAGACGGTTTACTGATGGGTGCTTTCTTCTTGCTCATGTCGTTTAGTCGACTCGGGGTTAATTTAAACTTATGCTACAGCGTCCTCGGGTTGTTCTTCGAGTTCAATTTTATCTTCCTCGCCTTTGTCCACGCGGTCGAGTTCGATGCGCAGGTTGTCAATAATGAAATCCTGTCGATCAGGTGTGTTTTTACCCATGTAGAATTCCATCAGGTGTTGCAGGTTGGCGTCGTGGAGCAACACCGGCTGAAGGCGAATATTTTCACCAATGAATTTTCCGAACTCATCCGGAGATATTTCACCAAGTCCCTTGAAGCGGGTGATCTCCACCTTGCCGCCCAGGGTCTGCATCGCCTTTTGCTTTTCTTCTTCCGAGTAGCAATAGATTGTTTGTTTCTTGTTGCGCACGCGGAAGAGCGGCGTCTCAAGAATAAACACGTGACCGGCCTTCACGAGATCAGGGAAAAACTGGAGGAAGAACGTCATCAGCAACAACCGGATGTGCATACCATCCACATCGGCATCGGTAGCGATGATCACCTGGTTGTATCGCAATCCATCGAGGCCGTCTTCAATATTCAGGGCATGCTGGAGGAGGTTAAATTCCTCATTTTCATACACTACTTTCTTCGTGAGGCCGTAACAGTTCAGCGGCTTACCACGAAGGCTGAACACCGCCTGTGTCTCTACATTGCGCGATTTGGTAATCGAACCAGAAGCAGAGTCACCCTCAGTAATGAAAATTTGCGAAAGCGTTCCTTTTTCGTTTTTATCGTCAAAGTGGAACCGGCAGTCACGAAGTTTTCGGTTATGGAGATTTGCCTTCTTAGCGCGTTCGTTGGCCAGTTTCTTAATACCAGCAATCTCTTTCCGTTCCCGCTCCGACTGAATGATTCGCTTTTCCAACGCGTCCTTTACAGCAGGGTTTTTATGCAGATAGATTTCAACTTCTTTGGCAACGAAATCTCCTACATAATTCTTCACCGTTGGTCCGTCCGGTGCCATGTTCACCGAACCTAACTTTGTTTTTGTCTGCGATTCAAAAACAGGCTCTTGCACGCGAACGGCGATCGCACCAACAATAGATGCACGAATATCAGCCGCATCATATTCCTTCTTGCACACTTCGCGGATACCCTTCACGACACCCTCGCGGAACGCCGCGAGGTGCGTACCACCCTGCGTTGTATTTTGTCCGTTGACAAATGAATAATATTCTTCACCATACTGATTGCCATGCGACAAGGCAAATTCGATATCATTTCCACGAATGTGAATAATCGGATACCTCAGTTCTTCTGCATTGGTTTTTTGTCGGAGCAAATCCAGCAGACCGTCTTTCGAGAAGAACTTGCGGCCGTTATAATTAATTGTCAGTCCGGCGTTCAGGAAGGCATAGTTCCACATCAAATCATCCAGATATTCCGGAATGAAATGATAGTTTTTGAACATGGTTTCATCGGGCTCAAACTCCACGAGCGTCCCGTTCTTCTCATCCGTTTTTGACTGGCGCGCATCGTTGACCAACTCCCCTTTCTTAAATTCCGCCAGCTTCGTCTGACCATCTCTGAAGGCCTGAACCTTAAAGAACTTCGACAAGGCATTGACAGCCTTGGTACCCACACCGTTCAAACCGACCGATTTTTGGAATGCTCCCGAATCGTACTTCGCACCGGTATTGATTTTCGACACCACGTCCACGACCTTACCCAGTGGAATACCGCGACCGTAATCGCGCACCTTCACTTTCGCTTCCGAAATTTCGATGTCGATTACTTTTCCATAGCCCATCATGTGCTCATCAATACAGTTATCCACCACCTCTTTCACGAGGACGTAGATACCGTCGTCTTTGGATGAACCGTCGCCCAGTTTCCCAATATACATACCCGGACGGAGCCGGATGTGTTCACGCCAGTCAAGCGACCGGATACTGGATTCGTTGTACTCAAATAGATTATCTTTTTCTGACTTTGCCATAAGTAAAAACCCTGCAAGGATAGTTTAAAAAATGATCAGCCGAAAAACTGCAAACGCCGTTTTCAGCGCCCAATAAAAGAAAATTTTACCGCTCCTCAATTCCTGATATGGAGGTTGGACCTTTAGAATTGCATGAAACAGGCTGAGATAATTTTTTGGATGTCAAGTTCTTGACACACCATTAATTCAATGCTGGCTTCGCTAAAATTCTTTTTCCTACGAGGTAAACCGGCCAACTAACGGCCCATAGACAAACCAAAACGAAAGCCCCATAGATGATAGGGCCAAGGCTGGCGTAGTCGTACACTTCATTGCTGTTCAGGACCTGTATGAAGCTCATTCCGATGATGAAGAAAATATTGAAACAAATGACCAAGCCATGAACCCATGCTCTGAAATTCTCATTCTGACGAAAAACGGCCTTAACGAGATAGACGAGTACGTTCACCAATGCGATTACCGCTGTCATGATGTAAAAGAAAGAATCGTTGCTGAGGTGTGTATCTCCGGACAATTCCCTGAACACCACCACCTTCTCGGGCAAACTCGCATACACATACAGCAAATTTCCCAAAACCGCCAGCACAGAAAGAAACCAGAAACCCCGAAACAACTTTAGTATCATCTTTATAAATTTGGGTTCAAAGGTAATGTATAATCAACTTGGACTTAAACCCTATTGTTCTTTCCATTCCAATTTTTTTCATCCTGATTGGAATTGAGCTGGTCGTGGAGCGTTTATCGCACCGACACTTATACCGGCTGTCGGATTCAATCGCCAACCTGAGCTGCGGCATCACATCGCAGCTCAGCGGACTCTTCCTGAAAATTTTTGCTATTGGTATCTATCAATATCTTTTTCAGCACTTTGCATTCTTCAACCTCAACCAGGGAGTTATCTACTGGATAGCTCTGATACTGCTGGTTGACTTTGCCTATTACTGGGCACACCGCATGTCCCATGAAGTTAACCTCTTCTGGGGAGGACACGTGGTACATCATCAGAGCGAAGATTACAATTTGTCGGTGGCGCTGCGACAAAGCTCGCTGCAGGTCGTATGGACCTCTGCCTTCAGCTTGCCGATCGCGCTTCTGGGATTTGAGACAACCCATTTCGTGCTGATTTCAGCATTCAACACGCTGTACCAGTTCTGGATTCATACCGAAACCATTGGCAAGCTGCCGCGATGGTTCGAGTTCATTTTCAATACACCATCTCATCACCGCGTGCATCATGGACGCAATCCAAAATATATCGACAAGAACCACGCAGGTTCCTTAATTATCTGGGACAGGATGTTTGGCACGTTTCAGGAAGAGGAGGAACGCCCGGTTTATGGCATTACAAAACCGATTAACAGCTGGAATGCGGTGTGGGCCAACATGAGTCATTATGCCGACATGGCGAAGGATCTCCAACGCATCCCCTACTGGTCAGACAAATTCAAGTATTTATTTAAGAAACCGGGTTGGTTGCCTGATTACCTGGGAGGTTACAGACCTGCTCCGGAGATCGACGTGGCCACTTATCGCAAGTACGAAAGCCATTCGCCCAACTCCCTGAGCTGGTATGTCCTGTTCCAGTACACGCTGTGCATCATCGGTACTGCGCTGTTTCTTTTCAACGAGAAACATTTCGAACTCTCCGCCAAGGCAGGGATTGCGGTGCTTATCACTTTCACGGTTGTGAACTGCGGCGTTCTTTTCGAGTACCGTCCGTGGGTACGTTATGCCGAGTGGATTCGCATACTTGTGTACCCCGCTCTTCTTGCAATACTGACCTGGGCTTTGGATTGGAACAGCTTGTTGTATATCCTTGCAGGAACATATGGCATCATCTCAACACTCTGGTTTCGGTCTTTGCACTACGGGCGCGTTGCGACTGCTCCTGGCCACTAGTGCCCTCGTCATTCTCTTGTCGGGTTGCGGCAAACCCGTGCCTGCACTGGAAGGATTCGATAAAGCAGCCTTTGAAGGGGACAAAAATGGTTGTCGGGGAATTCGCTCAGACTATGAGCAGATTTTATCAAAACAGCAGGATAAGCTGCTTTCCCTCAGCGAAACCCAGATTGTGGAGCTTCTCGGAATGCCTGACCAAAACGAACTTTATAAGCGGAATCAGAAATTCTACTTCTACTACATTAAGCCAAACAGCAAAGTTTGCGGAGGCCCCGATAGCACCAGTGTCCGCCTCATGGTACGCTTTAACGCCATGGGTCTTGCAAAAGAGGTTACAATCGAATGAAATAGGTTTTGCGCCAATCCTGACGGGGTTATATTTGCGCCACATTTAACGGCAGCATGGAAAAAATAGCGGTTATCGGATCGGGCACCATGGGCAATGGAATTGCACATGTCTTCGCGCAAACAGGTTTTAAGACTTCATTGATTGACGTTTCGCCAGAAGCCCTGAAGAAGGCAATGGCCACCATCGAGAAAAATCTGGACAGACAGCTTAGCAAGGGTTCGATCACACCCGAACAGAAAGAGGGCGCCTTAAAGAACATCACCACTTCTACCGACCTGAAAAGTGCCGTCGCAGATGCTGACCTGGTCGTTGAAGCGGCAACAGAAAACGAGCAAATCAAACTGAGCATTTTCAAAGACCTGGATGCCGCGTGCAAGCCGTCTTGTGTATTGGCTTCGAATACCTCTTCGATTTCCATTACCAAAATTGCGGCGGCAACTTCCCGCCCGACCCAGGTCATCGGAATGCATTTCATGAATCCCGTACCGGTCATGAAGCTGGTCGAAGTTATCCGCGGGTACTCCACCTCAGATGACGTCACGTCCCGCATCATGTCACTGAGTGAGAAACTAGGTAAGATTCCGGTGGAAGTAAACGATTATCCCGGATTCGTGGCGAACCGGATTTTGATGCCGATGATCAATGAAGCCATCTTCACGCTGTATGAGGGCGTTGCGGGGGTAAATGAAATTGACCAGGTAATGAAACTTGGAATGGCGCATCCGATGGGACCTTTGCAGCTCGCTGACTTTATTGGCCTTGATGTGTGCTTGTCGATACTTCGTGTACTTCACGACGGATTCGGAAATCCGAAATATGCTCCTTGTGCCCTGCTGGTGAATATGGTTCAGGCCGGAAATCTTGGTGTCAAGTCCGGTCAGGGCTTCTATACCTATACACCGGGAAGCAAGGATCTTGTCGTTGCCCCCCGGTTTAGAAAAAACTAGCGCTGCTTTAACAGGTCGCGGATTTCGGTTAAAAGCTTCACATCTGCAGGTGGCTCCACCGGAGCAGCAGGAGTTTTTGCCTCTTCCTTCTTTTTGAAGCGGTTAATGCCCTTCACCAATAAGAAGATCGCGAATGCTTTGATAACAAAATCAATAACCGTAGAGAGAAAAACGCCCAGTTTGATACCCGGGTATATGACGATGGTTTTATAGTCCCCGCCTGCCGTCAGCGGATTCAGCAACGGCATGAAGATATCGTCCACAAGTGAAGAAACAATTTTTCCGAAGGCTGCGCCAATGATGATTCCCACAGCGAGGTCGATTACATTTCCCCGCATGGCGAATTCCTTGAATTCCTTGAGCATAGATAGGTGTAGTTAATGGGTTTAGGTTGATGTATTATTCACAGCCAATATGCAAAAAATCTTACGAAATTAAGTGCTTAATTGTCGGTTGAACTCCCATGAAGCCCAAAGGCAAGCCTAAGGACAATCCTTCGAAATCAACTGGCCGAAAGTCAGCATCAATTCGTGCTGCCCGCCCGAAAAAGACGGCTCCTCCCTTGGAGGAAAGCCGGGAGAGACTTCAGCACGTGCTCAGCGCCGCACATCTTGGAGTTTGGGAATGGAACCTGACTACCAACGAGGTCGTCTGGTCATCCAACATGGAAGAGATTCTCAACGTCAGTCTGACAAATTTCACGGGAGATTTCAACGACTACCTCCAGCATGTGCATCCCGACGACAGGCGTGCAGTACAATTGGGTATCCGCAATGCGCTTCAAAACTGCGACAGGTTTTATCTGGAGCACAGGGTGCGCACAAAAGACAACCAGGAGCGGTGGGTGGAGCTCATCGCCAACGTATTTGTCAACGCGGCAAAGCGACCCATCACCCTTGCCGGAACCATCCAGGATATCACGGTCAGGAAACACATCGAGAAAGAGAAAGAAGACTGGAAAATCCGCCATGAATTAATTGCCACCTCAACCGGGCTGGTGATTTATGATTATAATATCAATACCGGTGAAATCGTGTGGAGTGGAAATTCCCGCGATGTGTTGGGATTCCGGCCAGAGGAACTGGGTAACATTGATACGTGGGCGTCCAGCATCCACGAGAAGGACCGTGTCGTTGCTTCCGAATTACTCGAGTCAGCCCAACGCGATCTTCGCCCCTACGATGTGTACTACCGTTTCCGGCGAAAGAACGGAACCTATTGCTACATGCACGATCGGGGGTTCTTTATCCCTGATTCACAAGGCAATGCCTGTCGCATGCTCGGTATGATGAGCGACGTGACCGCCCGCGTATCTGCAGAAAAAACCATCAAAGAAAGTGAACAGACTTTCAGAGAAATATTTAACAACGTAGGCGAAGCCATTTTCATTCAGGAGCAGAACGGAACGTTTATTGACGTCAACCGCGGCGCTGTCAACATGTTCGGCTACCAGCGTGAAGACCTGGTGGGAAGAACACCCGGATTTCTTTCCGCCTCCGACAAAAACGACTTCAAAGATCTGCAGACCAAGTTTGCCGGTGCTTTTGATGGAAAACGCCAGAAGTTTGAGTTTTGGGGACGGCGCAAAGATGATACGCTGATTCAATGTGAGATCCGTGTCACGAAAGGATACTACTTCGGGCGCGAAGTTTTGATCTCAACCCTGCTGGATGTCACCGAACAACGGGAACAGGAACGCGCACTGAAAGAAAGCGAGCAGCGTTTTCGCACGTTGCTCCAGGCATCATTTGGAGGTATCGGTCTGCACGATCAGGGTAAAATTGTGGACTGCAATCTTGGTCTCTCGATCCTCACTGGTTACGCACCCGATGAGCTTATCGGAATGAATGGCCTTGATCTGATTGCTCCGGAACATCGCCCACATGTGCTGGAAAAAATCCGCTCAGGTTACGAACTTCCATACGATGCGGAAGGTCTTCGCAAAGACGGAACGCGATATGCACTGGAGATACATGGAAAGAATATCCCGTATCATGGCAGAACGATTCGGGTAACCGAGTTCAGGGATATTACCAGTCGCAAAGATGCGGAGGACCGAATTCGCGAGCAGAACTCTGAACTGACCAATCTGATGGAGGAACTCACCCGGAAAAACCAGCAGCTGGAGGAGTTCACGCAAATCGTGTCGCATAACCTGCGTTCTCCAGTGGGTAACATGGTCACTTTGATTTCCATGTTCGAAACATCTGACGATGACGATGACCGCAACGCCTACTTTAAACATCTGAAAGAGTCGGCAAGGATTACGATGGAGATGCTGAATGAACTGAACGATGTGCTCAAGATCAAGCAACAAAAGAACATCGAACGCCAGCGTCTCAGGTTCGATGCTGTGCTGCACAAAGTCACGTCAATGCTGGTGGCCAAGATGAGCGAAGAATCCGCTTCGATTACAAGAAACTTTGACGACGCGCCAATCATCGTGTACCCAGGAATTTATCTGGAAAGTATTTTCCTAAACCTCATCAGCAATGCGCTCAAGTACCGGCATCCGGAGCGCAATCCGGAAATTTATGTTGAGTCACGGCGAGACGGAGACGATATTGAGCTCATCGTGTCTGACAACGGGCTCGGAATAGATCTGCAACGGTATGGCCACCAGTTATTCAAATTGCGCAAGACATTTCACCGCCATCCGGAGAGCCGGGGTATTGGTTTATTTATGGTGAAGAATCAGGTTGAAGCGATGGGTGGACAAATCCGTGTGGACAGTTTACCTGATAAAGGAACGACATTTACAGTACGATTTAAACATGCGCTATTGAATGAGTAACCCGATTATTGCGCTGGTTGATGATGACAGCATCTTCCAGTTAACGGCTTCGAAAACCATCAAACTAAGTTTTGACGCTGCGCACATTCTTCAATTTATGAACGGTGAAGACGCCATGCAGTTTCTTCGGACTAACATGAATGATGCCGCGATGCTACCGGATTACATTTTCCTGGACATCAATATGCCCTTGATGGATGGATGGATGTTCTTAGATGACTTTGAAAAAATCAAGAACAACCTTCCCAAACGCGTTAACATTTATATGGTGAGCTCATCGATAGATCCGAGTGATATACGCCGCGCAAAAAACAACGGCAACGTTGTCGACTATGTGACCAAACCCGTGACAAGGGAAAAGTTCACCGCTCTGATCAGCGCGTGATTATTGTTTCAGATTCAACGGATTTTTCAAACCGCTGTAGCCGGTCAATTCAACTCCGGCACTACCAACAAACATTTCTGCATCAATCTTCACCGGTATTCTGTTTTTATCGTCTGAGAAATAAGCGGTAATAGAATTCTCTCCGTCAAATAACTTATTCTTGGGCATGATGGGTTTAAATACAAGAACGCGAACCCGCCCCACCTTGGTCCTGATAACGTCCTTTCCAACATACATGATCCGCATCTTGTAGAACTCGTCTTCGAAAAAACCCGGCACGACAACGGTGTCCTTCGGTTTCAACTTTGTCAAGTCCATCGTTCGAAGGAGTAAGAAACCACCAATCATATCACGGACCAACGGAGGGGCGTCATATGTTTTAGGTTCCTTAAATTTTCCGGTTTTCTTATCCGCAACCTGAACATGAATTTTCCGGTTCTGGTGATCAAACAGGGTCTGTTCGTCTTTCCGGTATTTCCCTTCCCGAATTTTCCGGTAGAACATGTGCGGTACCAGCGCAGCGGTGTCAATATACGAGCCCCACTGGTCATCCACATCGGCGACCCAATCCACCATCCCAACGGTGCGCGCAAATACATCCACCTTAAAGCAGTCGCGGTTGTTCATTTTGTACAGCTTCGGCTCAATGGCGGCTTTACCGCGGCCCACCGTAAAAATTCCGAAGGTCATTTTGAACTCGAGCACCTCGCCTTTCTTGAAGCTGTCATTTTTCAATACGGGATACCCATCGTCTCCGCGAAAGGCAGTCGTCACAATGAGCAGAAGAATAGCTATAAATCCCTTGTACTTCATATAGGATCAATATCAAAAATAACCAATCCTTGTTAATAAAAGGAAATCCAAAGCTTATGCCAGTATTAACAAAATTCTGATCGCATCAAACGGCGACGCTGTTGTCGCGAAGGGCGTCATTCAGCGAAGTTTTCTTATCCGTGCTTTCCTTACGTTTGCCAATCACCAATGCGCACGGTACGTGAAACTCGCCTGCTGGAAATTTCTTGGCATACGAGCCTGGAATCACCACCGAGCGTTCAGGAACATATCCGCGATATTCCACCGGCTGGGGCCCAGTGACATCAATGATTTTTGAGCTGCCGGTCAGCACGACGTTTGCACCAAGGACTGCCTCTTTCCCAACGCGAACCCCTTCCACAACAATACACCTTGAGCCCACAAAAACGTTGTCTTCGATAATAACCGGGGCAGCCTGAACCGGCTCAAGAACGCCGCCGATTCCCACGCCGCCGCTCAGGTGAACGTGCTTACCGATTTGGGCGCAAGAGCCAACTGTGGCCCACGTATCGACCATCGTACCCTCGTCCACGTAGGCACCAATGTTTACATAAGACGGCATCATAATGACACCGGGAGCAAGGAAAGCTCCATACCGGGCAACCGCATGCGGCACCACGCGAACGCCAAGTTCTTTATACTGACGCTTCAGTTTCATCTTGTCGTGGAACTCAAACGGCCCCACCTCAATGGTTTCCATCTGCTGAATCGGGAAGTACAGGATGACGGCCTTTTTGATCCAGTCATTCACTTTCCAACCTTCTGCTGTCGGCTCCGCGACGCGCACTTTACCTTTATCCAACATTTCAATAACTGAACGGATATCATCCTGCACCGAAGGCTGTTGAAGTAATGTGCGGTCTTCCCATGCCTTTTCAATTCTATCTTTCAATTCCATTTTCTGACGCTTAGTTGTATTTTGCTCGAAAAGGCAATATTAATGAATTGCAGGCATGCGGCGGAATAAAAACACAATAATGCTCGCCTCGATCCTGAAGCCGGTGGACGACATCCGGATGTTCCATAAACTTGGAAGGTCGCTCAAGCTTCTGGCCGATGCAAGGTTGGTTGTAGCGGGTGCCGGAACGAACAATCCTCAAGAAACTGCTGGCATCAAGTCGTATGTCCTTGGGAGGTTCACCAGGCTCAGCTTTTCCCGTCTTGCAGCGCGCGCTCATGTGTTTATGCTCGCTATCCGCGAACGCCCCCGGATTTTCGTCGCCTGTACTCATGAATTGCTCGCGACTGCTGTGGCCCTGCGCTTTCTCTTCGGGACGCGGATTGTGTATGATATTCAGGAAAACTACTATTTGAACATCCGGCATACCGATGCTTTTCCTACTGGATTGCGTGCTCCGCTCGCGCTGGCCGTGCGAATGAAAGAGCGTTTACTCATACCGTTTTTTCATCATGTTATACTCGCAGAACAGTGTTATGAGGAAGAAATGCCGTTCATTTCAAGGAAAAAGATTGTTATCGCAGAGAACAAAAGTCTGAACGGACTGAGGGGATTCAGGGAGCCGAAGGACTTCCGGCAGAAGTTCACCATTGAGTTGCTTTTCACCGGGACAATGAGCGAGAGTACAGGAGTGTTCACCGCAATTGAGCTGGCGCGACAGCTGCATTTGGTCGACCCGCGTGTGCGACTCAGGCTGGTAGGCTACTGCAGTCTTCGCCGGGACTGGCAACGAATTGAGGAACTGGCTGGTAACTGCGATTTCATCAGCGTGGTCGGAGGCGATAATCCTGTACCTCATGAAGTGATAGAAGGCTATATCCAGGCCAGCGATGCGGGAATAATTGCCTATACAGACAGCATTGCGACCCGCGAACGGATGCCTACCAAACTGTACGAGTACCTGGCATTTCAGCTACCCATACTCTTGTCCGGAAACCCGAAATGGAAAGCTAAATGTGACGAATCGAGTGCGGCCGTTCTGTTCAGTCCAACGCTGGACGCGTCACACATCCTTTTAGCACTGCAGAAAAATCAGTTTTACAAAACAGAGCCCCGGCATGTGCTCTGGTCGGACACGGTCAGAGGTCTTCAGAAGGTAGTTCTCTAAAGCAGCTTTCTGTGTTTACGAGCTTTTTTCCCGGTTTTTTGCACAATCAGGACATGGCACGCAAGGCGAATGGAGAGCGAATTCCGGAAATTTCTCCCGACTTCCTGAACGAAGCCAATGACGTGTGTTTTGTAACCCAGCGAAAGCAGCTTTCTGTGTTTTTAAACCAAGAAGCGGGTTTTTTTTAAGAAATCAGGATGATGCCGGAATTGTTTGCCTCATTTTTCGCCGACAGCCCACCCGGATAAACTGGTTATCAATCCAGGCGGCTCTGACAGCGTCAGAATCGTATCATGTTGTCTTTAAAAGCAGCCCCGCAGAAGCAGCTTTCTTGATATTTTAGGCCCGAACGCGGTTTTTTTTCACTAATTGAGTCACCGAACAGACGGTTAACTTATATCCAAAAATAATTTTTTAGGTGTGTCTAAATTTTTATTTTTGCATATCTATTGAATTGACCATGCTCAGTCTAACCGAGGAGAACTATTTAAAGGCCATTTACCACCTATCGGATGGAGGAGCCAACGCAGTCACGACGAATGCGATTGCGGAGTCCCTTAATACGAAGGCCGCATCGGTGACTGACATGCTGAAGAAACTCTCAGGCAAGAATCTGGTTTCGTATGAACCTTATTACGGGGTGAAGATTCTGAAACAGGGCAAAGCCGAAGCGCTGATGATCATTCGCAAGCATCGGTTATGGGAAACCTTTCTCGTGCAGAAACTCCATTTTGCCTGGGATGAGGTTCATGACGTCGCCGAACAGCTCGAGCATATTCAGTCGGGTTTGTTGATCGAAAAACTGGATGAGTTCCTTGGGTATCCGGATGCCGATCCGCATGGGCATCCCATTCCCGACAAGCACGGCAAGATTAACCAGGTGCGTCAAACGCCACTCTGCGACATACCGGTTCGTTCGCGTGTCATTGTCCAATCGGTCAAAGACGGCTCTCCTTCTTTCCTTCAATACCTGAGTAAAAATGGGGTGTACATTGGTGCTGGCGTCGTCATTCTGGATAAGGTGGAATTTGATGGCTCACTTGAACTGCTTGTCGATGACGAACGAAAAATATTTATCTCGCGCGACGCGGCGAAAAACTTATTGGTGACACACGAAGGATGATGAGAAAGACAGCTGCGATATTTTTAGGTTTATGCTGCCTGAGCCACTACATCGCTTTGGCACAATCGGTGTCTGGTGTGGTGCGCGATGGCGAAACGCGGATACCCGTGCCGTTTGCAACGGTGTACCTACTGGACAGCAAGTCGGGCATCAATGCGAACGAGGAAGGTTTGTTCAGCATCCCATCAGCGTCGCTGCCAGCGAAAATTATTGTGTCTTCTGTGGGCTACACGCCCGATACCCTTGAGGTGAAGAGCTACCGCTCACTAACGGTCTATCTTCGCCCGGATGCGCGATCGTTGCAGGAAGTGGTTGTCGTTTCAGGTACGCTGAAGGAAGTCTCCAAACTTGAATCGGCTATTCCAGTTGAGATATACTCCCCCGCCCTGTTCCTGAAGAATCCATCTCCCGGAATCTTTGAATCTCTGGGGATGATTAACGGCGTACAACCTCAGGTCAATTGTAATGTGTGCAACACCGGTGACATCCACATCAATGGCATGGAAGGACCCTATACGATGGTACTGATTGATGGTATGCCCATCGTCAGCAGTCTGGCTACAGTATATGGTTTGTTTGGAATTCCCAACAGCCTGGTAAAGCGTATTGAAGTTGTGAAAGGACCTGCGTCGACACTTTACGGCTCCGAAGCGGTCGGAGGATTAATCAACATCATTACCAAAGAACCGTCCACGGCTCCCCGATTCTATACGGACATTTCAACGACAACCATCGGAGAAAATAACTTTGACTTTTCGGCAAAATGGAAGATGGGCAACCACACCGCATTAGCCGGAGTTAATTACTTCAAATTTGGCAATCGACTTGATATCAATAATGATCAATTCACCGACGTAACCTTGCAAGACCGCATATCGGTGTTTAACAAGTACGACCTTTCCCATTCCCACGGACGCACCACCAACATCGCCTGGCGCTATGTGTACGAGGACAGATGGGGCGGCGAAGTGAACTGGACGAAAGCCAACCGTGGTGGAAATGAGATTTACGGCGAATCCATCTACACCCATCGGGCGGAGATTATTGGCAACCATCAATTGAGCACGAAAGAGAAAATCTTCCTGGACTTTTCATACAATTATCATTTCCAGGACTCCTACTACGGTACCACACTTTTTGAAGCAACGCAGCATACTGGTTTTGTGCAGATGCGATGGGATAAGAAGATTGGTAACCATGATCTTCTCGCTGGTATTCCGCTCCGCTATATTCTTTATGACGACAACACGCCTGGCACACAAACACCTGCGTTGCAAAACGCTCCGATGCGAACATGGCTGCCGGGTATATTTGTTCAGGATGAATACAAACTCAGCTCAACAACTTCCATTCTCGGAGGCCTTCGTTATGATCATCACAATCGCCATGGAAACATCTTCGCACCTCGCCTGAGTCTGAAAATGTCTCCATCAGCAAATCATACGTTGCGACTAAGCACTGGAAACGGATTTCGGGTTGTCAACCTTTTTACCGAAGATCATGCAGCGCTCACAGGCGCTCGACAGGTGATCATCAGAAGTGCACTGAGGCCAGAACGCTCCTGGAATGTGAACCTGAACTATGCAACCAATTTTCAGACAAAAACAGGGTTTGCCGGTTTCGACGTCAGTGCCTTCTATACGTATTTTACAAACAAGATAGTCGGAGACTTTCTCACCAATCCAGAACAGATCATCTACGACAATCTCAATGGCTACGCCGTGTCTAGAGGACTTACATTTAATGCCGATATCGTTTTCACAAGTGCGTTAAAATTGCTTACCGGTGTCACCGTCATGGATGTGTACCAGGTCGAGGATGGAATAGAAACTCCACAATTGTTTGCCCCCCGCGTGAGTGGTACCTACGCTCTCAGTTATGTATTCGAGAAAAAGAATATAACGATTGACCTAACCGGACGATTAAACGGACCGATGCACCTGCCTGTGCTCCCGGATGATTTTCGTCCCTCCAAATCGCCATGGTTCACACTCATGAACATACAGATCACCAAACAATTCAGAAGCGGACTGGAGCTCTATGGGGGAGCCAAAAATCTGCTGAACTTCATTCCGCAAGATCCCATTTACGGATGGGACAACCCTTTTGATCAGAATTTTGACGCATCATACAATTATGCACCCGTGCAGGGCATTCGGGGCTTTGCCGGCGTGCGATACACGATACAATAAATACCATGCAGGAAAAATCACTCAGTGAAGTTCATTCGTCTGTTGACGTTGTCAACAAAACCGGCTGGAGAAAAGTACTCGCATTTCTGGGCCCTGCTTACCTCGTCAGTGTAGGTTATATGGACCCAGGAAACTGGGCCACAGACATCGCCGGCGGAAGCAAGTTCGGATATGCGCTGGTTTGGGTACTGTTGATGTCGAACATCATGGCCCTGCTTCTGCAGAGCCTTAGTGCCCGACTCGGTATTGTCCGCCAGCAGGATCTCGCCCAGGCGTCGAGAGCAAACTATCCGAAGGGCGTCAACTATGCGTTATGGTTCCTTGCGGAGATTGCGATCGCGGCATGTGATCTTGCTGAAGTACTCGGTATGGCGATCGGGTTGAAGTTGCTTTTCGGTCTGCCTCTGGTCTGGGGCGTTACACTCACGGTGTTCGATACGCTTTTGCTTTTGCTGCTGTTCAGCTATGGCATGAGAAAGATAGAAGTATTTATCATCAGTCTGGTTGCATTGATTGGAGGCAGCTTCCTCATCGAAATGTTTCTCGCCAAGCCCGACCTTGGAGAAATAGCGAAAGGCTTTGTTCCATCGCTGCCCGGTGAAGAAGCATTATACATTGCGATTGGTATCATAGGTGCTACGGTGATGCCCCACAATCTCTATCTGCACTCATCCCTCGTTCAGACAAGGCGGATCGATTCGACGAACAAAGGAATCTGGACTGCGATTAAATACAATTTTATTGATTCAGCGATTGCATTGAACGCCGCATTTTTTGTAAACGCTGCAATTCTCATACTTGCTGCTTCCACGTTCTTTCAGGCTGGGATGTACGAAGTCAGTGACATCCAGGACGCCTATAAATTTTTATCGCCCATGCTGGGTAGCGAATGGGCCAGCATCTTGTTCGGCGTCGCCTTGATTGCAGCCGGACAAAGCTCAACGATTACCGGCACTCTCGCCGGACAGATTGTGATGGAGGGCTATCTTAATTTGCGCATAGCCCCATGGTTGCGGAGAATGCTTACGCGCATCATCGCCATCATCCCGGCCTATGTCGTGATCCTGACTGCTGGTGAAGATAAAACCGGAGAACTGCTCGTCTTCAGTCAAGTGGTGCTCAGTCTGCAGCTCGGCTTTGCAATAATTCCTCTGATACACTTTACGAGTGACAAAGAAAAGATGGGCGAATTCACCATCAAGCCCATTGTCAAAGTATTCGCCTGGTTAATTGCGCTGATCATTGTCAGTCTGAATGTGAAGCTGGTGTTCCAGGAGATAACGGGTTGGCTGGATTCCGCAGGCGAGTATTCATGGCTGGTTGCCACCGTTGCCATACCACTTTGTTGCGCAGCCTTTGTTCTGCTTCTGTACATCACATTCAAACCTTTCCTGGACAAAAGAAAAGCGGAGCGTGATCATAAGTTGCCGCACGGCGGCGCAGCGAGCCTCGACATTGAGCACACACCCGGTTTTGGCCGTGTTGCCATTTGTGTTGACTTCTCTGATATTGATGCCCTCACCATCCGAAGCGCACTTGCTCAAGGGGGAAAGGACGCTCAGTTCATCATCTTTCACGTGGTAGAGACGGCAGGAGCCATCGTCTATGGAAATCAAATCTCGGATATGGAGACGCAACGCGACGCGCAGCAACTGAAGGAGTACGAAGCACAGATACAACGGATGGGCTACGCGGTGGAAACACGGATTGGTTACGGAAATCCGAGAAGAATTATTCCGAAGATGGTGAAGGAGTTTGATGCGCACCTGCTCGTGATGGGTGCCCACGGTCACCAGATTGTGAAAGACCTGCTGTTCGGTGCCACTGTCGACACGGTGCGCCACCGCGTGAATATTCCGGTGTTGATTGTTCAGAAGTAACCTCGGGCAAATTCTTAGCTTTGTGCGCATGAAGCATCAGGATACCATCGTCGCGTTGGCCACTGCACAAGGAGTTGCTGCGATCGCCGTCATCAGGTTGTCGGGAACAGATTGCATTTCGCTTGTGCAGCGTTGCTTCAAGGGGAAGGATCTGACGCAGCAGCCAACACATACGCTGCATTTCGGAACCATTCACGATGACGAAAAGACAATTGATGAAGTTCTGGTTGCCGTGTTCCGGGAGCCAAATTCATTTACTAAAGAAGATTCAGTTGAAATTTCCTGTCATGGCTCCCCTTTCATCGTCAAGGAGATCATTAAAGTGTTGCTGAAGCATGGGGCACGTTTGGCCGAACCGGGTGAGTTTACAAGACGCGCATTCCTTAATGGTCGATTCGACTTAGCACAAGCAGAAGCAGTTGCTGATCTGATTCACGCAGAAACCGACAATGCCCGGCAAGCTGCATTGAACCAGATGCGCGGTGGATTTTCCAGGGAAATTAAGCACCTGAGAGAAGAGTTAATTCACTTTGCCTCGCTGATTGAACTTGAACTGGACTTTGGCGAAGAAGACGTTGAATTTGCGAAGCGTGACGAGTTGCGTATTTTGATTAAAAAGATCCAAGGATACCTGAGAGGATTAATCGACAGTTTTGATCAAGGCAATGTTATTAAAAACGGAATACCTACCGTTATTGCAGGAAAACCGAATGCCGGAAAGTCAACATTGCTTAATGTGCTCCTCAACGAAGAACGTGCGATCGTCTCGGATATTCCCGGAACGACGCGCGACACGATTGAAGATGAAATGATCCTCGGGGGAATCAATTTTCGATTCATTGATACCGCCGGACTAAGAGAAACCACGGACGTTATCGAAGCCATCGGGGTCGAGCGCACTCGCGAGCAGATGAAGAAAGCCTCACTGATTCTGTACGTTTTCGATCTCGCATCAACATCCGCTGAAGAACTTCAAAAAGAGAGGACCCAACTGGAAGAACTGAACGTCCCCTACCTTCTTGTTGGTAATAAACGTGATAAAGTAACAAGCACAGAAATTACAAATCATGATTACCTCGTGCGGATTTCAGCATCAAGGCGGGAAGGCATACAAGAACTTAAAGATCGGATACTTCAATACTTCCAGATTAAGGATGTGAAGAAAGGCGACGTGATGGTAACGAACCTTCGTCACTATCAAAATTTACTTCAAACCCACGAATCACTCCAACGTGTTCTTGACGGCATGAGCCACGGAATCACGGGTGACTTTCTCGCCATGGACATTCGTCAGGCACTGCATTACCTGGGAGAAATCACCGGGACGATTACCACAGACGACTTGCTGGATAACATTTTTAGTAAGTTTTGTATTGGGAAATGAGTTTTCCCTCGTCAAAACACAGTCGCAATAGAATTTAAGGCTCACTGGGGCGAATGGAACTTCCTTACACTCCCTGCCCGCGCACCTCCTTCAGCAAATCAACACCGCCTCAATGTTGTAAAAAACGTTTGCGCATGCCTTAATCCAAAACCACTTTGACCAATTCACCTTCCTTTCTAACTGTTACCAATTTAGCGTTCAATACATCAGTTGATGCTCCCCATTGCCTGATATCAACATTTTGGACTGCAGAACCTGAACCATCAGGATTAATGGTAATTTGATAAGTGCCGTTGGGAGTGCGTGTGGTATGGGTATATTTTGTAGCTATAAAATGAACGATTACAAAGTATTCTCCGGGCTTCAGATTTTGAAATACAAAATTGCCTTTACTGTCCGTGACCTCCGTAAGAAGTGTTTGGTTCTTTACTTGCAATGGTAATGGGTAGATACCGCACCCACTTATTACATCCCCTCCAACTATGGTGCCCGGAAATTTCTTTTGTACCGAAAGATTAAACTCCACCCACTCTTTGAAGTAGGGGGTATTGGGAATGAGCATAACAACGCTTCCTTTTGGTGCTATTATCTTGTCTCTACTCCTCAGACTCTCCATGATGGACCTTGGCTTTTTCTCATCTACCGTGTATGCTTTACCAGAAATTTGTGCGCTACCTTCGCTGATCATTTCCTTAGCCTCTTCAACATTAAATTTCGCTTTTATCGGGTCGATGTCCTCCTGGTTATCAGCGTAAAATACTTCACTCCCACCACGATAGACAACGGTCAGTATCCGCCTGGATTTTTTGTCAATTACAATCTTATATGTTTCTGCAACCGTGAGTGTGTTGCTAAGCTCCACTAAAAATACATCCGCAATCTCTCCTGTGTTGCAAGAAGGCGTTTTCAACTCCTGAACTCTATCTATCTCCCACCGCATTACTTTGGTTCTGTAGCCCTGGTCAAATGTCACTTGGGGAATAAATGCCTTATACCCCTCCTTGAGTGGCAATATGCTCACCAAAAACTCCAATGAACTGCCAAGGACAAACTTTTCTTCAATGGGCACATCAAACATCTCTTTCTCCCCATTTGCATAATTTTCCAGCCACCCTTTTATTTTACTTCCAAACGTCAAATCATAGGCAAATCTATCTGTCTCAGACTTGGCCCTTAAAGGCGCAAATGTTTTTGCATCGAAGACGGATTTTCTTTTAACCACATCCTTTCCATATTCTGTAATTCGCTCTTCAATGGTTATCTCTTTTGCTGACCTACTGATGGTAACAAAACGTTTATTGGATATTTTAGAATTTCCGGAATTAAAAAGATTGCTTACTTTTTGTTCCCACACAAAACTTCCGGTGCAGAGCAGCTCGGTATTCATACTTTTGCTGCCCGGCAGAACAATGTCAGGCTTCTGAGCAAAATTAGAAATCGACGTTGTTAGAAAAACAATGCCAAGGATGGGTCTAAGAATTATTTGTTTCATTCGGTCTTTTACATTTGGGTAGATTGATATCTTTCAAGCATCAACTGCTGTCATGCTGATGGATTAATAACGTTGTTCTTCAATTGATTTACTGATCGCTGATTTCACCTTGCCGGTATGCTCTGTGGTCTTCGGCTCAATCAGCATGATCAGGCATTCGTCATCTGATGAAACACGGTGATTTGTTCCCTTTCTTACAACAAACAGGTCGCCCTTTTTCATTACAAATCCACCTTGATCTTCAATTTCCATCAGGAGTTGTCCGTCAATGATGTAGAATAACTCATCTTCGTTCTCATGGTGATGCCAAGGCACCTCTTGTCCTTTGATTTTCACTACCTTCACATAATGGTCGTTTACTTCATCGAGTATTCTGGGGGCGAAATAATTTTTGAGCTCGGTGCAGGAACTTCTTACATTCATATTCGCTGCGCTGTTTTTCTTTTGATAATTTTACCCTCTTTCCTTGCAAGGAAATATAGAATAATTCCGATCAGCAACAGAAAGACCGCTGTGAATACGGAGTCTTCAACTCCCACAGCTCCCCCTGTAAATATCTCCGGTCCATTCCATTTCGATTGAATAATACTTCCCATATCGTCCAGACCAGTCAGATTAGAGCCATAAAAAGGCTGAGCAAAATTCCAGGCTACATGAAAGAAATATGGCAGCCATATTCTTTTTGTATAGATAAATAACATTGCCATCGTGAATCCCCAGATCAGATAATAAAAAGCACTAAACAGGCTGGAATTTGGATTAAAAACGTGCTGCATTTCTACCGCCATCGCAATGAGGAGGGTAAGATGAGTACCTAACCACTCTTCAAACACCCGTACTATTAGTCCTCTGTGAAATAAGTCTTCTATCAAGGCCGCAAGCATTAACACCGTGAACAATCTCAAAGAGTAGTGAGTTGTTGAAATGCCAATGGGTTGATAATAACCTAATAAGTATAGAATGAAAACCGATAATGAAATGGTAAGAAAACCAAGGAAGAGCCCTCCAGATATTTCTTTAAGTAAGTACTTTGGAGATAGCTCTGTTATTTTTCTTTTATCGTAAAAACGGAATAAACAGGTATAGCCACCTAGCAAAACAAGCAATGAAAAACAATGAATGAAAGGGTCTGCAATACTTTTATCCGGAATGAGGCCATAAAAAATTGGTTTCAATACAAAGTTCTGGACTACTACGAACAATGAAAAACAAACGACAATGCCGACGATAATTTTGGTAAGTGGAAAGTAAAGTACTCTTGTGATTAATGCATTCATAATTCTATCTCCGTCGCTTAAGATCTCGATTTTGCTAATTGCGTCGCAAGCAATGTTCAGCGATTAAACTTCTTGTAAATAGAAATACGTAATATCTTTGTGACAAGTACGTACAAGATTGTATCCTACATACCAGATCTATACTATCGTTGATTGTCAACACTTTAAAATTTTCAAGAAATGAAAAAAAAATCCAGTAAAGCACATTGCGCAGTGGATTACGCCTTCCAACGAATTGGAGGAAAGTATAAAGGAAGAATTTTGTGGGTCTTGAAAGATGGTATATTACGTTATGGAGAGTTAAAAAGAGCCGTAGTGGGAATAACGCCGAAAATGCTTACCCAAACTCTTAAAGAACTGGAAGGCGACGAGCTAATTACAAGAAAAGTCTATCGGGAGGTTCCTCCCCGAGTGGAATACGGACTTACTCCGACGGGGAAAGAGTTGATTCCATTCATTAAACTGATGCGTGCCTGGGGTGAAAAGCAAATGTCTTCAAAGTGACGCGATTTAAGCTCTATGGGTAAACCTCAATCACATTGCTTGCAACGGAGCGGTAGCGCAATATTCCGTTCAATAAAGAATTTCCTTCCTAATCAACTGGTGCGTTGGGAGAAGTTTGAGTTTACAAGGAGGCATTCGGTCTCTCTGGAAACCATATTTCAAATTAATTTTACGCCAATTTTCCGCAGGAATTGACGTGAACTAAGGTATCTCCTTCATCCAACCCTTCCCCCAACGCTTCGTAATTGAATCACTTGTATCCCCACGACCGGCACAACCATAGAAAAACAAACCGTGAATTACCTTTAATTGAAATCCACATGACAAAAAAGGTATGCACTTACTACGCATCTGAATAAACTAAGCCCGGCAAACGGTACGCCATTGTGGAAGGTGATCATGGCAATAGTCCCACCATTTTCTTACATTCGTCGAGGACCAAACGCACTTCGGAAGCACGTCCAACGAAATTTGAATATGCAACCACCACACAAAGTCACCATTCGAAAACTGCTGCGCCGTTTCAGTCGGTACTTCTTCGAGTTTATCATGCTGTTCCTCGCTGTTTCTCTTGGATTTTTTGTGGAAAACCAGCGAGATGCCATGAGCGAACGCCAGGAAGAACTTCGACTGATGAAAGCATTGTTAAGCGATTTGCGGGCCGACACTGCGAGAATAAACCGAATCATTGCACTTCGCCTGGAACGCAATGAACTGCAGGACTCTTTGAACGCTTTACTTTTTTCACAAGACCGTGCCAAACACGTATCTGAGATTAATACGCTTACCCTTGCCGCTGGGGGAAAAGGTACAATGTTCTATAAATCAAACACCATGAACTTCCTGGCCACAGAAGGATTCTATAAAATCACCAGCGAAGCGGTGTCCAATGCAGCACGAGAATATCATGTTAAGATTGAAGACTTGCTTGCTGCCCAGGAAGGTGCCATCGCGATCTCGCAGGGTTTTAGAAACGTTGCATACCGATTACTGGATTCGAAAACAATGAGCGCCAGAGGGCAAACTTCACTGAAGCTCTTTTCCACTGACCCTGATCTGCTGAATGAGATTTCAAATCGTCTCGGACACATCACCAACAACAACCTTGCGCAAGTCCGGTTTGCCGAACAACTGCGGGCGCAGGCAGAAATTCTCATGAAGGCAATCCAGCAAGACTATCCATTATCTGAAGATTGATTGAGCAACAACGGGCAATTATTTTGCGCAACCAGATATTTGCATATATTTGCAACCATATGATTGCAGGATAACACTATGGAAACACGACGAGACGTATTTCAGGCCATCGCTGATCCGACCCGACGCGCTATACTCCTATTGCTGGCAACCCAAGCCATGACGCCTAACGCGCTGGCTGAAGAGTTTCATACCAGCAGGCAGGCAGTATCAAAACATCTGCAAATCCTCACCGAATGCGACCTCGTAAAACAGCAACAAAAAGGCCGGGAAATCTACTATCATATACACGCAACAAAAATCAAAGAGGTTGAAAACTGGGTACAGCAGTTTAAAAACATTGCAGAGACTCAATTCGCTCAACTTGACAAAGTATTATTAAGCCTTAAAAAACAAAGAAAATGAACAACTTGCTATTTGACTTCACTGTTGATGAAGACGCCAAAAAAGTGTACATCGTAAGAGAGTTCGATGCAGATCTCTCCCTTGTGTGGGATGCATTTACAGTTGCAGAAATCCTTGATCAGTGGGTCGCACCTAAGCCCTTCATTTCGAAAACAAAATTCATGGACTTCAGGGTCGGCGGACGCAGGTTTTATGCGATGGTGAGTCCGGAGGGAATCCATCGCTGGGCGGTTCAACGGTACACGTCAATTACTCCGAAAACCAACTTCAAAATGTTCAATGCATTTGCGGATGAAAACGAAAACCTCGAACTCCCTGGCTCAGAATGGGATTATACGTTCACGGAAGAAAACGGAAGAACAAAGGTCAGCATCAGCATCTATAACGAATCACGTGAACGAATGCAACGTTTGATTGAGATGGGCTTTAGTGAAGGATTTAAAGCCACGTTGGTCAATCTCCAGAATTTGCTCGCAGACCAAAAAGGTCGATAATACGAAAAGACACCATCGCCCTTATCTGTATTCGTTGATCCATGTGTTTGTTACCGCATGACTTTGGCAGGAAACGCGCCCCCGGAAAATCTCGCGTCGTCTATTTCAAATAGTCCATCTGTTTTTCTGAACGCATTTCGTATCTTCAAACAACGGAGCCTACTGCACTGAATTTAAATTTTAAATGAAATGCCATGACGAAAAATCTTGTCCCCTTTCAAAATGACGATGCCCTGAGTGGATTTAAAGACGAGAGCGGAACTATTGTTATCCCTGCGCAATATGAACGCGTTTACCCGTTCTGTGAGGGACTCGCAAGAGTTCGTAAGGCAGGACTGTGGGGCTATATTGATGAAAGCGGAAATCTATTGATTGAACCACTCTTCGATGAAGCCGGAAACTTCAGCGGTGGGCTTGCACAGGTCCGGCGAGGGCCAAAACAATATCTGATCAATACCAAGGGCCAGGACTTTATGGATACAGTTCAGGTCACTCAGTTCAGCGGTATCCGGGGAATTCTTGCGGTGAAGGTGAACGACAAATGGGGACTCATTGAAGAGGCGACCGGAAAACAATTAACGCCGCTCAAATATGACAAAATCGCCTACTTTGGCGAAGGCAAAGAACTCTGTTGGGTTGTGATGAATAATCTTGTTGGCTTCGTCGATAAGAATGGCACGGAGGTAGTTCCGCCAAAGTACAATGCAACCAATCAATTTTACGATGGCGTTTGTGCTGTAAACATTGGCGCACAGGCAACGCTGAATCAATCCCCCGTTGGCGGCAAGTGGGGCTACATTGACAGTACCGGAAAAGAAATCGTCGCGCCGAGATACGATGAAGTATCAAGTTGGTTTAACCAGGGATTAGCCACTGTCAAACTGAATGGCAACTGGGGGGCAATTGACAAGACCGGAAAGGTAGTTGTGCCCCTTCAATATGACGAGATCAATGAATTCCCTTCAAGAGGCGAAGCAATCACCTCCGTGAAACTTGATGGCAAATACGGGTTTGTCAATGGAGCCGGTAAAGAAATCTTCCCTTGTAAATCCGAACGTAAAACAATTTGGAATGAATACCGCGGCTCGGTCGTTGTGGACGGCAGGTTCTATTATGTGGATGCCAGCGGGAATGAAATAAAATAGTCGCACTGATATGCTATTTTCCGCTCGGCTGAGGTAACAAAATGATGCTGCCGACGTCTCCTGAAAAATAAGCTATAACAAGGCATGCCCCAATCCACATTACAGGATTTCCCAGTTAACGTTAAAATCAAGCTGGCCCTGCTTTGGGCTTCGCTCATGTTTCTTTATATCTACGCGGATTATTTCGAGCTGATGACACCCGGGAAGCTGGAGAGTATGATGCAGTTAAAAACCCCGATGGGGCCAACGTCCCCAAAATTGCTCGTTATTTTTGCACTGCTGTTGATAGTTCCTGCCTTGATGATTGCCTTATCGGTACTTTTAACGCCTCGTGTCAATCAATGGAGTCAGATTATCGCAGCTTCGTTCTACACGGTAATTTCTATATTAATCATTAGCACCAGCTTCGACAGCGACTGGCACCGGTTTTATATACTTTACAACTTTGTTGAGTTATGTATTCTAGTGGCCATCTTATGGCAGGCATGGCGATGGCCGAAAAACGCGACTTAAGGTTCTTGCGCTTCTCTTCCTGCCGTCGAGGCCGGCGAAATAGTATTCAAGGCTTTATAAGAAAATCCGCGGATTCTTTTTTCATTTTCTCAATTAATACCTGATAGCCGGAGTCATCGCGAAGCAACGCATGCATACCCGGGAGTGATTCGACCAACTTGTACTGAGTAATTCCGGAACGATACAGGACTTCCAGCCATCGCATAGCACCCTGCTTATCTCCTATCAAGGCAAAACCCCACGCCATGTATGCCTGCATAAACTCATGCGTTTCTGCACCGGATACCAGTTCGGCATGCACCGCTGCACGGGCTTCCTCTGCTCTTCCCTGCACTGCCAGTTTAAAAAACACGGCAAAGTGGCCGAACACAAGATGCGGTGTATCACGAATCATGTCCTCGAGCACCTTGACGCTCTGATCCTTCTCTCCCCGCACAGCATAAGCGAGCGCAAGCCAGAACCGCGCGAAAGGCGACTGGCTGTCTTTGCGCACCCATTCCTTCGCGACTTCAAGCGCCTCGGTGAAACGCGCGTCAAAGAACTCAACAGCAAATGTCAGCGCAGCATTAATGGGTGTAAAGGGATCAACCTGATGGAGCTTATCGGCAAACGGACGCGCAGCGTCACTGTTTCCAGAGTTGGAGTAACAGACAATGATCCAATGTAACAAATCAGGATTACTCGGATCCTTTCGAAGTGCCTCCGTAAAAATGGCATTCGCCTCCTTAATTTTCCCTGACCTGAAGACCAGAATTCCTTCGATAAAATGACCAAGGCTGCAATCAGGGTCACGCTCAAGACTCTTCCGGCAATAGACCTCTGCGATTTCCCGATCCGAAGGATTGTTTCGAATCCCATAGAAATACATCAGCAGATGAATTGTGCCGTACAAAGCATTTAGTAACGCATTATCTTTTTCAATGGACAGCCCTTGCTCGGCAAGGATGATCGCGTTTTCCATACTGGGCAGTGTGAACCGCCACATGTCCTGTCTGGCCCGGATGAAACATTCGTAGGCCTCGAGATTTTTGATTGGTCGTTTACTTAGTTCCTGATCTTCCTGAAATGAAAGTTTCAGATTCAGGGCACCAACGATTGAACGCGACACTTTTTCCTGGATTTCAAATATATCGCGGGCTTCACCAGTGTACTTCTCTGACCACAGGTTGACGTCCTTTGAGGCGTCAATCAACTGCGCAGTAATACGAATGGAATCGCCGGCCTTGCGTACACTTCCTTCCAGAATATAACGGGCCCGGACTTCTGAAGCAATCTCACCGATCTTCTTGCGCGTACCCTTGAAGGTCATCATCGAACTTCGGGAAATAACCAAAAGATTTTGCAGTCTTGAAAGGTCGGTGATGATCTCGTCGGTAAGTCCGTCACTAAAGTAATCCTGTTGGGGATCACTGCTCAAATTCAGAAATGGCAGAACGGCGATGGACTTCAAGTCGGGTGGTAAAGGGTTAGCGTCGTCAGCAGGATTAGAATTCTCTGTCGAAGTAACAGGAACGGTCCGATTGCCCTTCACCCAGGAAAATATAATGGCGAAGGGAAATCCCAGCGCAACCAGCACAATGATGATGGTCACCAGGCTCTCCGGCAAGTGAAGACGAGGCACCAGGATGTCTGCTACTTCAATAATCACCCAGCCCGACAGGGCATATGCCGTTCCGGCTTTCACGACATTACTTTGCAAATGCTGCCACGCGCTCATGGTATCAGTGGGGAAATTCCGAAATATAGCAATCTGCCCTCAAGAAGACTAACTGCCGAACCTACCAAGTCAGGCTCGTCCAGGGTTAAGTCTCTAAGGGACGTTGCCCAAAAAGCGTAATGGACTAAATTAAATGCAACGGTGTGGCTGGCAGTGGAATTTGCTTTTCAGTATATTCGTACGTTAACTGCTTTGATCCAACGGGCAGGCTATGTGATATGCCGATACCAACAAAAACACCCACTCTAGTTAAAAAGGCATCATTCTGGAAACGATTGATCGCCTATATCATCGACTATGTCATCGTCAGTTTGTTCATCATGACTCCACTGACGTTGCTGCATGCCATCCAACCAGAGCATCAGATTATTTCTCTGATCGCTTTTCTTACTTATGGCACAATCTCTGAATATCTGGTTCAAACCACAGTGGGCAAAAAGATCATGAAAATCAAAATCATACAGATGAACAGAAAACTGCCTACGCTACTACAAGTAATTCAGCGAAATTTCGGAAAATTGATTTCAGCGCTTCCTCTTTTTTACGGCTTTCTTCGAATTCTTGCGCCACACCAAAGTCAAACCATTCATGATGAGCTAGCGCGTTGTTTGGTGGTAGAACAGCCAGAACCCGCCGGTCTTACTCTAAAAAGAAAAGAACATCAAACTAAAGTCTCCATGCACAGTCATTAATTCCAAAATTTTTAAACTGACTAACTTTTCCCGGAATCCAGTCTTTGAATCTCATTCAGACACTCCCACCGCTCAGAATCACTGCATCCATTTCTTCTCAAAAAGGAACTTAATCTTCGGAAATCTTTTTCATAATCCTTAAGATTGAAGAATCTCACACGGCCATTATCGTACGAAAATATTGTACCGGGACGCCCGTCTTCACCGCTCCAGTACAACCAATATACGCCGTTCGCATATTCACTCTTACTTTTTTGACCTACCCAAATCCGATGAAAGCCATAGCTCGGGCTACCATCCGGCACTCGTCGTTGAAGTATCCTCTCAACCCGAGCACTGACCTTTTTCCTGCTAGCTTCTTTTTTTAACGCAGCTCTAAAAGCGGAAGATGAATAACATGTACCTCTGACTGAAATCCCCCCATCTTTTCGCTTATCGGCATGACAACCAGGCGAGCCGATTGTAATTATTCGAAAATAAAATCCAGGACGTCCATGAAAACAAGCCAACGAAGTTCCATGCAAAAAAGTCACCCAGTGCTTTTCATCAGACAAAATCAAGTGTGCTGAATCATATGGAATCAAGATACAGATGGTCTCCGACTGTTTAATCGGAGAGTTCCCCATAATATCCTCGACAACCCGGGCCTTGACCTCAAGAAATACACCCAACCATTCCAACCGCTCTGGCCTGCTTACGACTTCGACGCGCAAGACATATCCCGATTCTCGGAGTAACTTATCTAAATGATTGTTTTGAGTAAAACCACTCAGATAAGAAATCAGGAAAACGAAACACAGACGATACTTCAAGGGCAAAAAACTTTTTAACTACCTTTTCTCACCTCATCATACTCACTCGTCAGCTTCTGAATGATCTTTCCCATCGGCTGAACCGACTTCACATATTCAATAGCAGGACCTGCACACCAAACGGTTTTGTAGGTCGCGCCAAAAGCCGCCTTCTCCACGGCCTTCATTCCTCTGAAAGCAATCAGCATTTTGGCGTATTTCTTCAATGTTTTATTATTGTTGAGAAGGCGCTCAAGAAAACTGGCCTTTGTCCCAAGCTGCTGAACATACGGTGTATTAATTACAGTCAATGCCGAACCAGATAGCTTCGTGGTCATTACGATATCTTTTTCACCATACTCCACCATTGCTTTCTTGTATTCAGGGGAAATATCTGCCTCATCGCATGCAATGAATATGGTACCGATTGATGCCCCGGAAGCGCCCCAATCCATCACTTCTTTCAAGTGCGCACCAGTGCCAATTCCGCCGGCGGAGATCACCGGAATATTACAATTGTTTTTCAGCAGCGTGACTAACTCCTGAGGCGCTATTTTACCCGCATGCCCTCCTGCCCTGTTGTTGACGGCGATCAATGCATCCGCGCCCAAAGCCTCAACCTTCTGCGCGTACTGCAAATCAACCACATCACAAAATACTTTTATCCCAATTGGCTTGCATTGATCGATTACCTCCTTCGGACTTCCAAGTGACGTGATGATAAAATCAACCTTCATCTCCACCAGCGTTTTCAACTGTGCCTGATACTTCGGGTTGGATTTGTTCACGATAAGATTAACACCAAAAGGTTTATCGGACTTGCTTTTTATTTCCCGGATGGCTGCGCGAAGTTCTGCGTCGGTGCGATAGTTCAATGCCGGAAACGCAGCCGTCACGCCGTTCTCCAATGCCGCAAGGATCATTTTCGTATTGGAGATCAAAAACATCGGAGCAACGATGACGGGATACTGAATTCCCAATAGCTTGTCAAGGGTAGTCATAAGACAAATGTAACAAAGCAATCCCTAACTCATACTATTGCACTTGGATCACTTTGTGCACAACTCCATCTTATGCTGCAATAACTGTCTCTCCGCAGCAGATTGCGTCAGGTTGAACGCGTCTTCGAAATGTTCTTTCGCCTTGGCGAACTCCCCGAGTGAGAGACGCACCTCCCCCAATGCTGCGTGATACAGGTGATACTTTTCGAGACCTTTAATTTGCTTCAACAGCTCGAGTGCAGATTCATTGCTAATCGCATAGGAAGAAGCAATGGCTTTATTCAGGGCGACGATGGGCGAAGGATTCAATTGGTAAAGCGTGGTGTACAAATCATGAACAGAAAGCCAATCCGTCTGCTCGAAAGTCGGGGCGGAAGCATGTAATCCTGCTATGGCAGCCTCAATATGATAAAGCGATATCACAGGTCCCTCGGCAGCCCGGTCAAGATAATCCCTCCCTTTCAGAATCAGGGGCTTGTTCCACTTTGAACGATCCTGATACTTTAACGTGATGATATTTCCTTGATCATCTGTCCTCGCCAGCAGACGGCACGATTGAAAGCACATTAACGCAAGCAGTGCATTAACCGATGGGCGGTTGGAAGACCGATGTTGGGTCAACACATGCGTCAGCCTCATTGCTTCGGCACATAGATCTTTCCGGATGATTTCATTGGGCTGAGAAGAATGATAGCCCTCATTAAACATCAGATACAATACCCTCAGCACATTATCCAATCTTGCGGGCATAGCATCTGGAGATGGTACATGAAGCGGGATGTTGTCCATGCGGATTTTTTCCTTGGCCCGGTAGATCCGCTTGGCCACAGTTTCTTCAGACGTCAGATAGGCCTTCGCGATCTCCTGCACGCTTAATCCCCCGAGAATTTTCAGGGACATGGCGACCCCGGACTCCTCAGGAATGGCAGGATGACAACATGCGAAGATCATGCACAGCACACTATCCTGAATTTCATTCTCCTGAAACGGATCGACCTCCGGCTCCACCATGTCGGATGAAGAATATTTTCTTGCCGCAGCGACCTGCGACTTTTTCGCACGGATAAAATCGATTGCCTTATTTTTTGCAACGGTGTAAAGCCATGCCGGAGGATTCGCCGGAATACCCTGCATACTCCAGAGTCTCATTGCCTTCAGGAGCGTATCCTGCACAATGTCTTCGGCGACGTCAATCTGATCCACCCCAAGCATCCTGGTCAAAACAGAAACCATCCTTCCCGACTCGTGACGGAAAAGATGGTCTACAACGTGGTTGATACTGGATGTCGATGTCCCAGGCATCCTATTCAAATTTCACCACCTGCCTGACTTCTACCTTCCCGCCAAATTGAAAATCGGGAAATCCTGCCTTGCTGATCGCGACTGCTTCATCATAGTCTTTAGCCCTGATGACGAAGTAACCCCCGACAATCTCTTTCCCCTCAGTGTAGGGGCCATCGGTAACGCTTGCAGGAGACGCGACAACCCTTCCGTGCGGAAGAAGTGCCTCACCTCCAACATACTGGCCGGTCTGCTTCAGGTTATCCACCCACATAAACCACTTCTCCATCTGCGCCTGCATCGCTTCAGGACCGCCATAATTGTAGTCTGCCGGGTTACTGGCACCGTGAAAAATCAACATGAACTGTTCCATAATTGTGCTGTTTTAAAGTTTAATTGATGCCCCTATGACGTAAGCCTGGACGGCAATCGGACAACGCCCCATTGAAATTTCTACATTTTTTTTCAGACTTCGTAAGCCGGCTGATGAGACCTTTTTTGGATTCTATCACCTCTCTCGAGGGACTTGCAAATATTTCTGTCTTTGATGAGACTGAGATCAGACAACGGGGTGGCTATTGGAGACGAGTCAGAAAGAGATTTTGTATCTTCACATCGCCTCAGGAAAGGCATCATAAACCCCAATGAAACACTTGTTCCTGGCCATGGCGACAATTACCCTCGCCATGCACGCCTACGCTCAAAAGAAAGACAGCACTTTCTTCTTTCACACGGATCTCACCGTCACCAACAATGGTTTTTCAATCGTTCCGGCATTTACCCTGGGCGATCCCGCCGTTTATCTGGATATGAAAATGGGTAAGAAGAGACTCACCTTCGAACCTCAATTTCGGTTTGCATTGGAAGGCCGCCCATGGTCCTTTGTCTTTATTTATCGATATAAAGCGGTGATGAAAAAGAAATTCAGCTTATCCTTCGGCACCCATCTTCCCGGTCTCAACTTTGTCAAGACCGAGGTTGCCATTGGTGGAATTCAGGAGCCTCTGTCCGTCGCGAGGCGATTCCTTGCCGGTGAAATTATCCCAACGTATAAGCCGACCGATCGATTCACCATTGGCATGTATTACCTCAGGGGACATGCCTTTCAGGAACACGGGCCGCAGAATTCGAATTTTCTCGCGCTGCAGGGAAGTATTTCAAAAATTAAGATAGGCGGCCCGGTGTTTATCAACTTCAACCCACAAGTCTTTTATTTGAAAGTAGATGACAATGATGGCTACTATGTCAACGCAACCACCACATTGGGATTTCAAAATTTTCCATTCACCATTTCAAATACATTAAACAAAGCCATCACCACCACGATACCCGCACGCGAGTTTGACTGGAATATCGGACTTGTGTACACGCTGGATGCGAAGTTTGTTCAGAGTCCACGCACACACTGACATTCATTTTTACCTTGTATATAGCTGGAATCAGCTTTTCCGACGCCACTTTAAAAAATTCTGGATATCCTGAAGGGTACTTACTTTAACTTCAAATCGGGTTTGCCGTTCATTAAACCAAATCTCGTAATACTTAACGGTGCACACTGAACCCGTAATAAGTTCAAAATAAATTCCTTTGTCGGACCGAATACAGATTTTCGAAGGCGTATTTACCGGTAAATCAAGACTTAAAGGGTAACTGGTGGGAATGTCATAAGTGATAGAATCATTAACCTGCATCGTCAGTTTTTGATCCGACTTCGTGCGAAGGAAAAACTGAACCGTACCTTTATTAAGATAGTCTGTCCTCGCGGGCGCATTGAAGAATTGGAAGTTGTAGTTTTTTAAATACTCCATGATTTCCTTGGGGTTAAATCCGCCCATTGTGTCGAATGTCAGAGGAACTGGAGCATCTGAAGTCAACGAATCAAGAAAAGCGCGCCCCCGCTTTTTCCCGTATCTAAAAAGAACAACAGTGCTTCCCTTCACGGCATAGAGGTCGGGCCACGAAGAATAATACACCCCTGCAGATTGAGATACAATAGGTTCAACACCATATGATGTGGACAAAACTTCAATCCTCCCCGGAAGGAGCCGCGTCAAAGACTTTGTCTTATAAAATACTCTCGTTGGGTCTTTTGGATACAAATTGGGAGGCAGTTTTAGAAAAAACGATTCCAATCCTGTCTTACGATTGCACTTGCACTTCAAGTCCGTATAATTAACGACTATTTTTTCGTCGGAGACTGTTCTAATTGTCACAATATCGTTCCGTTCTTTAATCGACTTGTACACTATTTGTCGGCCATCAGCCAACACGACAATATCATCCTGACTGAACCCAACCGAACTACAGAGTAGAAGCCATAAAAAGATAAACAATGTTCGAGGGAGACGTGAAAACGAAGAGCGCAAATTCATAGTTTGTGAGGATCTTATTCAACAATCAAATGTAATTTAGTTGTGTTGTGACCAAAAAAACAAACTAAAGTGAAAAGACTCTGCTATCGTTAGAGGGTAGTCAGTAAACCAAAACAAAAAATTTCAATTGCCTTTTTTGATTAAAAGTATGTGAATTACAGAATTAGCTTGAAGACCTGAACTCCGACAGCGTATCCGTAATTACTGCCATCCGTCCGTCTGTAAATTCTGATTTTGTTGCAAGCCCGTCCCAGATCAATTGGCTTCCAGCTCTGCCCTCCGTCCGTAGTCTCATATCCACTGTTCATCGTCCCGACATACCCATGATTCTCATCGATAAATCCGATACCAAATTCACGCGCTGCAGCATCTTCCACCAGGTTGATTTCCGTCCACGTTTTTCCTCCATCAATTGTTTTTGCAACACGTTGCTGCTTCACAGACGGGTCTGGGTTATAGGACTGAATTGTTACATATCCAACTTTCGCTGACGGGAACGAAGCTTTCCATGTTGTTTCAAAAGGGCGCTGCGATTGATAAACTTTCTTCCACGACTTTCCGCCGTCATTTGTCTGAAGGATCAACGCATTGGATTTGGTAATGTCTTCGTCCGACGCCGCACATACAAAGCCATTATTCTTGTCCAGCATTTTGATATCAAACAGCATCTTACAATCCGCCATCATACTTCGCGACTCCCAGCTTCGGCCACCGTCGTGTGATACGATGATGTTTGCAGGAGAACCGACACGACCTACTGCATAAATGTGAATTTTATAATCAATGCGGCCATGATTAATAAACTGCTCACGGACAATATCAATCGCGCACAATCCCGCGACATATGGTCCTTTATAGCTTACCGGAGACCATGATTTGCCCCCATTATCGGTCTGGTAAAGTGCAATCGTGTCGGTCACATTGGGGAAGTAGTCTGTACCTACCGTTCCGAGAAATCCCTTCAGCGAATCAACGAAGGCAATTGTCCGAAAGAATGAGCCCTTTTTTTCAAACGACAGGGACCACGATTGACCTCCGTCACGGGTACGGTAGAGTTTGCCGTGACCATTGATATACCAACCATTAAACTCGTCAACAAAATAAATATCATCCTGTTTGCCTGGATAAGGCTCTGTGGCCAACGCCTTCCAGGACTGACCGAATGCTGAGCACGTACTGAGAATGAAAATAAAAACAAGGTTCTTCATATGCTTTCTTTTCCACAATTGGTGGCGATTGAAAGCCATGTATTACCAAAACTTGATGAGTGAGGAAGGACAGCCACGAGCGCATGTAAAGTCGTTGCAGTGCATGAGTGCACATGGCGTGACGTTGTAAAGAAACCAAAGTATTATTCCGATCTTAAAACAACAGCAGGATTACGAAGAATGGTCAAGAGTGTCTGCGAGCCGATGAGTATCGCGGCCAGGAAAACAACCAATGCCATTCCAACTAGCAACTCAGACAACCCGATGGGATTATGAAATGGGAACCGGATTAAAACAACGTATTCAAAAAATAAATAAGTAAACGGAACGGCCACCGACCCCGCAATGAGCAGCATCATTAGAAACACCCTGCCCAACAGAAAGATCAGACTTATGGGAGATGCACCCAAAACACGCCTGATGCTAATCTCCTTCGTCCGTGTTTCGGTCATGAACACGACCATACCCAACAATCCCAAAAACGAAATCCAGATGGCCATAAAGGACAGGACTCCGATAAATTGAACAATGGCAGAAAGTTCGGCGTACGCTTCTTCAATCTGCTGACTATAAAACTTACTTTGAAATTCATGCACTGGATCAAACTTCTTCCATGCTCCGCTGATTTGCGCCAATATCGGAGCCGGATCTCCGGGCTGAAGCCGAACGTTGATAACACCATCTCTGCCGTCTTTGGTCAGAAAGGCGTCTGGTGTGAGGTACGTGAAAGCTACGGGATGAATATCATCATCAAGTTTTCCATAATGAAAGTCTTTGATAACACCCACAATCGTCAATGGCCTGTCGTTCAAAAAAATCTGCTGCCCAACCGCGACGCCCGGATCTCCTTTGCCAATTTTAATTGTCTTTAATGCCCGTTCATTCAATATCACTTCGCTGGTTGCGTGCACAGTTTGGGGTCGCGCGATAAAATTTGAACCTGCCAATAATGCGTAGCGGTGAAGCGGAAGATAATGCTCGTCGACAATATTGGTGAAGACTAAAACGGAGTCGCTGGTCTCACTTGAACGCACATAAGCACCCCAGGCATTTCCCACACTCGTGACAATTCTGGACTGAGAAACATCCACAACTCCCGGAATTGCCCTCAACTTTTCTATAAACAAATCTGGCTTATTCTTCTGCAGTTCAATATTCAGCACGTTCCCGGTATCAAAACCCAAATCAAACGCCAGCATGTCCTGATACTGCCTGTGTCCGACCACCGTGGCCGTCAGCAAAATTAATGTCACGGTGAACTGTCCGACAATCAATACTTTTCTGATTCCAAAATGACCAATCTTCACTGCTGCAGAATTTTTCAATGCCTGAATACTCTCAACACGCGATAACATGATGGAAGGAAAGACTCCAGCCATGATACCGACCACAAACGCAAAGAGACCAAATGAAATCAGAATCTGCGCCGACAGCTCCAGCCTCACCATACTTAGAATTTCGGGAGCCAACGTTACCACGTGCGGCCGCGCCAGAACAAACAACACCAATGAAACGAGCAGTGCCGACAAAGACATCATGATCGACTCTACAAGGAATTGAATCTTAACTTGTCCGGGACGGGCTCCAACAACTTTGCGTAATCCAACCTCTTTTAGTCTGCGGGTTGCTCTTGCCACTGACAAATTGGTGTAGTTAAAACACGCAGAGACAATGACAATTAGTGCCAGCGCTCCTACTCCCCAAATGACAAGCGGAGGTATCGGAGGCACGATTGAATTACTTAATCGTTCCCCAATCATCAAGGTGTACAATGATTGAAGTTCAATTTGGATACGATCTGCTCCAGACCGGTCTGTCGTTTCAAAATTAAGTTTTCGAACCGACTCCAATACATCATCGACGGCTGCGTTTCTGCTCAGCATGACGTAGGCATAGTTACGCTCCCAGACATCATCGCTCAATTGATCTCTGTTCGAAATCTTTTGTTGCGTTTCGAGGGTGGCGTATGAAACTAAACACTCGAAATGCAGATGACTGTGAAATGGGACATCTTCAATGACGGCAGTAACGAGATAGTTATCAGCACCGATGAGAATGGATTCGCCCAATGCATGCTGGTCACCAAACAACTTTCTTGCCGTGGTTGCCGTCAATATAATGGAGAAAGGCTTTTCCAAGGCGGTATTCAAATCTCCAGCTTGAGCAACAAAAGTAAACATGCGAAGGAAAGCCGGATCGGCGTACACGCCCTCCAGTGGGAATACGTTATCAGAAACCTTTGCATCAGCTCCAAACTCTGTATTGATCAATCCGACGTCTTCAATACCTGAAACGTTCTCCCTCAGCAGGCGTGATATACCAACAGATGTGGTTGCAAAACGCTCGGTACGTCCGTTGTCGTAATTAACCCCGGAGGTTACGCGATATATCCTGTCGCCATGTTCATGATGCCTGTCATATGATCGAAGCTCAATGAGAAAGGCAATCAGCAGCAACCCCACCGACATCCCGACCGCAAGCCCACACGTATTGATAAAAGTAAATAGCTTATTTCGGGACATCGCCCGCGCAGAGGTTTTCAAGTAGTTCCTGATCATCATGGGTTCTGCGGATGAATTATTAAAGACCAAATTTCGGGTGGCGAATGGTCTGGCGTATAGAAAAACCTGCCGCCAGTATTTCCAGTTGGCGCGCCAATAGCCCGAGTTGGAAATATCAAACTCATAACTTTCCTGAAGGTCTCCGGTAACTTCTTCCTTCAAGTCTTCCCTTAGGAACCAATGCAATAATCTCGTTGCCAGTCGCGGCGGACCTGGGTGTTTCTTATTCGTGCTCATTGAATCCCTCCCAACTCCCCCGCCAATCCGGGATACTCCTTCCATAACTGCACCTTAAATTCCATGGCCTCCCGAAGCACACGTTTCCCAAGGGCAGTAATCACAAAAATTCGCTTCTGACGGTTGCCACGTCCCGAAGATCCGTTTCGCAATACCGAGCGCACAAATCCTTTTGACTCGAGCCTGTCAAGAGTCGAATGGGTTGCGCCAATGGAAATGGCACGCCCGGTACGTTGCTCGAATGCCTTCGATATCCGAAACGCGTATGCCTCTTCTTCTCCAAGTATTCCAACGAGGAGCATCAGCGACTCCTCAAAATCCCCAAGACGGGTTTCAATCATATTTGTTCATTACTAAAATGTAGAATGAATGTATGGAATTTTTGTTTGATGAGTAAATACATTGAGCATTTTTATTAACCATCACAACGGTGGGGCTGCCAGCCGGTAACAAAAACACCCCTTAAGCCGCGGTTCAGCATTATCTTCTTACCTTTGTCACTTCTGATGGCTCCTTTAACCCCACATCAGTCCCCCGGTGCCCCGGAACGCCGTGCCGTTCTGCGCGCGGCCTTGCTTCAAATCAGCATATTCGTCAGTTTTCAGGCGGCCAGTTATCTCTCGCTGTTGTCTCAGCGCGATGCAAGCATTTCAGATTTTTACCTACCCACTGCGCTGTCCGTTATTTTGATGAACTGGATTTCTCCAGCCAAAGTACTTCCTGCCATGTACCTGAATGCAGTGGTGACCTCTTATGCGTGGGGAAATCCGCTGGAACAATTCCAATTATGGTTTGTGTTTGCGATTCCGGAAACTTTGTTTGGTTATACATCGTGGTTGCTCTTCCGAAAAATCTTCAAGGGAAACGCAGCTATTCCGGACGTTCAGAATCTGATTCGTTTCCTTGGTTGGGGAATTCTGTTACCAGCGATCTTGAGCAGCACGCTGTTACAGTCCATGCTCCTCTGGCTCAGAAATCAATCGTCGGATAATTTTTGGTCATACGTTATCAGTAACCTGCTCAGCGAGTTTGCCACTACACTTTCGCTTACTCTTCCAATACTATACTTCGTCTCACCCATTCTGTATCGAAACGGGGTTATCCAATCCCAACAGTTTGTTCCGGAACCATCACCAACCGTCTTGAGCAGAAATCAAGTCATCGAAATTGGAATCATTTACATCTGCATACTTTTCAGTCATATCTACTTCGACTTTACCACCTACTGGTACCTGTATGGCTTTCTTTCGCTGTACGTCTCCATCAGGTTTGGTTTCGGTGCGGCGCTGAGCACCAATCTGTTTATCATTTTACTAACCTACATCATTCCTAATTTCGTCACCCCATTAGCTGGGAATCGCACCGAAACGTTGATTGAATCCATGGAGGTTTTTCTCGGAGCCAACATTCTGTTCGTTTTTTCAGTTATTACCGGACGCGTAATCTCCGATATCCGAAGAGCCCAAAAAGAACTTCAGTCTCAAAACACAAGGCTGGAACAATACGTCAAGGACCTTCAACGAAGCAACCAGCAGCTGGATGCTGCAAATAAGGAACTGGACCAATTTGCCTATAGCGTTTCGCACGACCTGAGCGCCCCGCTCAAAACGATTATGGGGCTTGTTTCACTGAGTGAGATAAAAGATGATCCTGAATCCAACAGAGATTATTTGAATAAAATCGGTGTGAGTATCCGCAAGCTGGACTCTTTCATCTCCGATGTACTTGAACACACGAAAAACAAACGAAGTACCATATCCCCGGAACGCATCAAACTGGACGTGCTGATCTCTGAAATCTTTGACCACATCGGACTAACCTCCGACTTTGACATTCAGATTGATTTGCAACCAACGGAAATTGTCCACAACAAAAACCGTATCCGGATCATTTTAATTAACCTGCTTTCCAACGCCGTCCGATTTCAGAAAACTCATATCGCCCATCAACCAACAATCAACATATCATCGTCGCTCTCGGATGGTTGGCTCTTGATTAGGATTCAGGATAATGGCGACGGAATAAGGCAAGACATCCTGCCGCGTGTATTCGATATGTTTTATCGCGGCAGCACAAAATCGCAGGGCGCCGGTCTGGGACTCTATATAGCTCAGGAAATGGCATTGAGACTGAAGGGGAACATTACGCTCACGTCAGAAGCAGGTGTGGGTACCACGGCAACAGTAGCCCTGCCGTTGCTTAACCTGCAAGATGAGCTTCCGTAAAAAAATCGCGCGTGGTTTTTAAGCTCAGAGCACGCCTTGGCTTAATTTGAGAAATGATCAACAACGACTTTCTTATCGCAAAGACCGTGGTGGCGGCGCCTTTGGAGTTGGTATGGACACTTTGGACAGAACCCAAACATATTGTCAATTGGAATAACATCGATTCAACCTGGCACACGCCAGTGGCAAAAGTAGAATTTGTTGAAGGAGGTCGATTCTTCTACCGCATGGAATCAAAATCAACCAATGAAGGATTTGACCATGCGGGCACGTTCGAGAAAATTGTTCCTTTCCAATTGATCCAATACATCCTGGACGACAACCGGCGAAGTATGATTGAGTTTAAGAAGATTGATTCAGGTGTGCTGATTACCGAAGCCTTTGTTCCTGAAGCAAAAACACCGATTGATCTCCAACAGGAATTTTGCAATCAGATTCTGCAAAGTTTCAAAACATACGCGGAACACCAGCATCAGGTTGAATCATGACCCGAAAGAGACGCACCTGCCGGGCTCAGGACAAATTCATTGATTCAGCAACTACTGAAATTATTTCATCAAAAATACGACCGCCTGAAATGGCAGCAACGTAATTGTGGATCCGTTCACACCGACCTCTGCATAATTATTAATCAGAACCGACATATTCTCCTTCATTTCCCCAAGCTCAACCGAAGTCTGCTCTTTTGAGAAATTCAACACCACAAGTACACGTTCCTGGTCATGCTCCCGCGTATAGGCGTACACATGAGGATGCTCCGGCAAGAGCAGCGTGTACTTTCCGTAGACAAGAACGTCATGAGACTTTCGCAGGCCAACCATTTTTCGGAAGTGATGAAGAACCGAGGATGAATTTATCTCTTGTGCTTCAACATTGATCTCCTTGTAATTAGGGTTGACGCCCAACCAGGGTATGGCACTCGTGAAGCCAGCGTTTTCACCACCTGTCCACTGCATCGGTGTGCGTCCGTTATCCCGGGAACTGAAACGCAACTCCTTCAGGCACTCATCCAGACTCGTTCCAGCGATCTGAGCTTTTTTATACATGGTCATCGCCTGGATGTCCCGATATTGTTCGATACGATCAAATCCAGGATTCGTCATACCCAGCTCATCTCCGTAGTAGCAGTAAGGAGTTCCCCGCATACTCAGGATAAACGTATTCAGCATCGTTGCCGACGCGTCACGATAGGCCGGCTCGTCACTCGCAAATCGACTGACCATGCGGGCCTGATCATGATTTGCAAGAAAGATTGACAACCAACCCTTATCAGCAAATGCACTATCCCAACGTGAAAATACATCTTTGAAATGAATCAGATCATATCCGCTGGACTTAGCAATGTCAACGCCATCAAAAGCATAAGCCATATTCAATTCACCGCGATCCGCGTCCACCAGATTGTGCGCATCTTCAAATGAATTTCCTGCCCCTTCCGCAACGCTCATAACATCATATTTGCTGAATACCTCCCGATTCATCTCCTGCAGGTAACCATGCAGATCACTTTGCATGGCATAATACTTCATGAAGTTTTTCTCAAAGCCTTCCGGAAACGCGGGGAAAGTGGTGTCTTTTCCGGCAAATTGAAAGGCATCCAACCGGAAACCATCAACGCCTTTATCAGCCCAGAATTTCATGATGTCGTACACCTCCTGACGCAACTTCGGATTTTCCCAATTCAAGTCCGGTTGCTTGGCTGCGAAATAGTGAAGATAGTACGCATTGGTTTTCTCGTCGTACTTCCATGCGTCGCCATTTTCATCAAATAAACTGTAGCGATAATTCGGCTTTCCTTTCTCCGCAGGCCACCAATGGTAGTAATCACGATAGGGATTATCGCGCGAACTTCTGGATTGCTTAAACCATTCGTGTTCGTCGCTGCTGTGGTTGACAACAATATCCATAATCAGTTTCAATCCACGCTGATGCATCCCCTTCAGCATCTCGTCGAAGTCTTCCATGGTACCAAACTCTGCCATGATACCACGATAGTCGCTGACATCATAACCATTGTCTGCATTGGGAGACGAATAAATCGGATTCAGCCATACGGCATCAACACCAAGGCTCTTGATATAGTCCAGCTTCTCGATGATTCCCCTCAGGTCTCCCACCCCATCTCCGTTGGTATCTTTAAAACTTCTCGGATAAATCTGGTAAACGACGGTTTCTTTCCACCACTTTCTGTCTGTCGCTGTCTTGGTTTGTTGTTCTTTCATTTGGCTGCAACCGGTGATAATCACGATGAGTAAATAGGCGTAAATTTTCTTCATGCTATATTAAATTAAGCAACATCGGTGAACAGGGATTCCGGATTTTCGTGTATATCGCTGTGAGGGTACACCAACCGACAAATCCCATGAACCGTCGCTTCGGCAACGAAGATAGTTGAAAATTTTTTTGAAAAAATGTGGTGATTTTGAATCCCGTTTGAGAACTATATGAAAAGAACAATGTGTATGGAGCCAACGATACAACAAACTTGCTGCGTGACAGACCAGGACCCAATGGTCTATTTCAAAACCCTTTATCAGCCAGGGTTTGAGCGCGTTGCCAGAACCATCAGCAAGATGGGAGGAAGTTTTGAAGAAGCAAGGGATATCTTTCATGATGCGCTTATTGTGCGCTACGAACAGCTCGAGCGGGGCATTTCTGTGGAGAATGAAGTCGCCTACGTTCACGGTATCGCGAAGAACCTGTGGCTGAAGAAATTGAGCGCTGAGCCCCAACGGGAATTTCTGCACGACAATATTGCTGAACATATTGATACAGACGTCAACGAACACCGTCTTGTCAGAATCCTGGAACGAGCCGGAAGAAGATGTATGGATCTGCTCACGGCATTCTATTTCTCGGACGCCCCTATTCAAGAACTTCAACAACAATTCGGCTTTTCCAGTGAACATTCCGCTTCTGTTCAGAAATACAAGTGCCTTGAGAAAATAAAACAATACATTAAAACCAAATCGCTGCATTATGAAGACTTCCTCAACTGATACCGAACTGCTGGAGAAATTTCTGCGCGGCGAATTATCAGCTGCAGAGAAATTGTGGGTGCACGCGCGTCTGTTAACCGAACCAGCGCTCAGGCAGGAACTTGAACTACACCGAAAGCTCCATCGGCTCATCGTTCTTTACAGGCGAAGAAAACTGATGGGATGTATTCAAGACGTTCACCGGGAAATCTTTGACGCACCAGAACAACGTACATTCAAATCAAAAATTCAGCGCCTCTTTAAACCATAATCCAATGGAACCCACACCAAAAGTGAACAGCATCATACCCGTTGTCATCGACAGCACCAGCCGCGGGGAACGCGCATATGATATTTACAGCATGTTGTTGAAAGAGAGAATCATCATGCTCGGAAATTCCATCGAAGAGAACCTCGCCAATAATGTTGTCGCTCAACTTCTTTACCTGAACAGCATAGACCCGAAAAAACCAATTAACATGTACATCCAAAGTCCGGGCGGTGTGGTCTATTCCGGGCTTGCCATCTATGACACCATGCAGATGATCAGTGCTCCCGTGCACACGGTCTGCGTCGGCTTCTCAGGAAGCATGGCGACAGCGCTCCTGACCAGTGGAGCCAAAGGTCATCGGTATGCACTGCCCCATGCCACCATTCACATGCATCCAACCGGAGGCGGCGCGCGCGGATACACCGAGGATGTTCGCATTGCTACGCGGGAGCAGGAACGACTTCAAGTACAACTCTTCCATCTCATGGGCAAACACAGCAACCACACATGGCAGGAGATCGAAGCACATTTCATTCGTGACCGTTACATGAGCGCGCCTGAAGCCAGGGCGTTTGGATTGGTTGATGAAATTCTTGGAGATATCAGTGATGTGATTAAACTGAATGAGCAGGTGTTGGATATTGTCCTTTCAAACCAACCCGGCGAGCAGCAGGCGATTCGTTCATCGGGCTCTTGATTTTACATTCCGTATTATTTCTTTTAGAGTTTGACATTCATAACCATTTTCGTGCGAGTGTTCAGTTTCTAATCTATATTGCTCCTGATGCATCACCTGCCTCCGCACATCATTGAAAAACAACTCGGGACAAATTTGAACGTCGGATTATCCAACGACGAAGCGGTTCAACGATTGCAGAAGTACGGACCAAACAGCATACAGGAAGTCAACGAAGTGCCCGGTTTTTTGATTCTGCTTCGGCAATTCAAAGGCCCCATTGTGTACTTACTGCTGCTCGCTTCCGTACTGTCAGGTATATACCAGAAATGGAGTGACGTCGTAGCCATTTTGGCTGTGCTGATTATCAATGCGGTCATCGGATTTCTTATGGAATTCAAAGCGGATCGTTCGATGAATGCTTTGAAGAAATTAGGTTCAACTCAGGCAAAGGTTGTGCGGGGCGGCATACTTCAGGAGGTTGAATCACGCAATATTGTTGTTGGTGATGTCATCTTCATCGAAGCGGGTGATCTTGTTTCCGCCGATGCCCGTATTTTCCATTCGGTTCAGTTTCAGGTCGATGAATCGGCGCTTACAGGCGAATCAGTACCCGTAGAAAAAACTGAAAAAGTTCTTTCTATGAATACCCCGCTTGCCGATCAGGAGAATATGATATTCAAAGGGACATTCGTCACCCGTGGAAATGCAAGAGCTGTTGTCGTCGCCACAGCGATGGAAACAAAGTTGGGCAGAATCGCCTTACTTGTATCAGGGAGCGGAGATGCCACCACACCAATCGAGAAAAAGCTTAGTGAATTCAGTAAAAAACTCATCTGGATTACCTTACTGATTTGTTTAATCATATTCATCACCGGAATCATTCGCGGGAATGCCGTTGTAGACATGCTGAACACCGTCATTGCACTTTTTGTCGCCGCCATACCGGAAGGCTTACCCGTTGTAGCAACCCTTGCACTGGCGCATGGAATGATGAAGATGGCAGGACGCAACGTCATCGTCAAGAAACTTGCGTCTGTGGAAACACTCGGAGGAACGAACGTCATTTGTACCGACAAGACCGGAACATTGACGTATAACAAAATCAGTGTGAGTCATTTTCTTACTTCAGACTTCAATAGTTTGTTCCATCAGGAACATACACATAGTGCTCAGCAGATGCTCCGCGCATTCATATTATGTAACAATGCAACCATTGAAGACGGGACCGGGAAAGAGATTGGCGACCCGCTTGAGACTGGCTTGTTACTATTTGCGGACAAATTAAGTAACATGAATGCCCTGCGCATTGCATTCCCTAAGATTGGAGAGGAACCATTCCGATCTGAAACCAAGTGGATGGCAACACTGCATGCGCATGACGGAGAAAAGATTCTGTTTGCAAAAGGGGCTGCCGAGGTGATCATTTCTATGAGCAGTCAATACCTGGAAGGCGACGAGCAGCGAACCTTCACACCGGAATTGAAAAAACAATGGCTGGAGCGATCGGTTGAGGAAGCATCGCGCGGCCTGAAGGTACTCGCCTTCGCCATCGCCTCTCCCCGGCATGAAGAACTGCTGAATATTCGAGGCAAGCTGACATTCCTTGGACTGGTGGCCTTGATGGATCCCCCACGATCCGATGTCCCTCAGGCAATCAGACTTTGTCATGATGCAGGTATTAAGGTCGTCATGATTACCGGCGATCATCCTTCCACGGCGAGAAACATAGCCGCACAGGTTGGCATCATCGCCGCAGACAATCGTGCTCAGGTCATCGAGGGTTCTGCAATGAAACCCTATAATAAGTTAACAGCAGAAAATAAGCTGGAATGGAAATCAGCAAAAGTCTTTGCGAGAGTAAGTCCCGAGCAAAAACTGGACTTGGTTCGTGTTATGCAAGAAGATGGACACGTTGTTGCTATGACAGGGGACGGTGTAAATGATGCCCCGGCTCTTAAGCAAGCAGACATCGGTATTGCGATGGGACTTCGGGGAACGGAGGTAGCCAAAGAAGTAGCCCATATGATACTGAGAGATGATTCTTTTTCCTCTATTGTTGCTGCAGTCAGAGAAGGGAGAACGATCTTTGAGAACATCAGAAAGTTTCTGATGTTTCTCCTGTCGGGAAACCTCAGTGAAATTCTTATTGTTGCCTTCCTGTTCTTGACGGGCTCGGCGCTATCTTTTGTTCCACTACAAATCCTTTTCATCAACTTATTGACGGACGTATTTCCTGCGCTGGCCCTGGCGTTTACGCGGGGCAGCAGAAACCTGATGAATAAACCGCCCCGCGATCCTTCCAAGCCTGTACTGAACAATCTTCAATGGATCACCGTTGTCGTGTACGCTGCAGTCATTGCAACTTCATCGTTATGCACGGTCATCGTAATGACAGACGAAAGTCCTGCGACGTCGTCAACGGTTTTGTTTTATACCCTGATCCTGTCTCTTTTGCTCCACGTCTTCAACGTGGGTGATCAACAGGAGCCAATATTTAAAACAGAGATCATACGAAACATTTACGTCTGGCTTGGCATCATTCTGTCTGCATTATTCGCTGTCGGCGTTTACTTCATTCCGCCGGCACGCAGTATTCTTCATCTGGGTGAAATCAAAACCTTTCATCTGATCACCATCGCAGCAGGCGCGTCCCTTTCGCTCGTCGTTATTCAGGTATTGAAGAAGTCGAAGCTCATTTATTAGTTCTGATAAGGTCACTTTCCGCGGAAAAGACGAATTCAGGATACAGTCGCCAAACAGCGTGCGCAAACCGACCAACCGGTCACCAGCTGTCTTGCGATTAACGAACTTAAGACCTATCAAACTAACCATCACCATGAAAAGAATTATTGCGGGACTTTTGCTCTCAGCTTTCTTGATGACGACAGAAACATTTGGGCAAGAGCAGGAGAAGCAAGAAGTTGAAAAAGAAAAGTCTGAAAAACGGGAAGGCGAAAAAAGAAGAGCCCGGCAGAATAATGCGAACGAGCTTCGCCAGCAGCCACGTTTCAAGAATCGGATACCCAGACAGCTGACTCATGTTCCCAAAGGGCACTACCCGCCTCCGGGAGAATGCCGCATATGGTATCCCGGACAGCCGGCAGGCCAGCAGCCGCCACCTGTTCCATGCAACTCACTCATCGGGGCGAGACTTGAACCGGGTGCTTTCATCCTGCACAACGATAAGGCATATGACGCCGAGTACAATTGGAAAGAGGACCCGAATCAGGAGCGACAAAAAGAAGACACGCGTACAATACCGCGCCAGATTATAGACATTCTGTTTCCGAATCTCGAGCAATACTAACCAATACAATTATCCAGGCTGTCTCAAAAAGGCAGCCTGTTTTTGTTGAAGTATTTTGATGATTACGAAGCGTTTGAGATGCGGTCCCCTCGGGAGCGAAAGAAGTGCCCCGAGCGAAACCGAACGGCACGTCGGGTTGGTATCGAGATGGAAGAAATTGTTCCAAATAATTCTTCATTTTCTGTACGAAGTGCACGAATGGTAGCACAAATTAACTTCTCATGCTACCTTAGAATTTTAAACCCCAATGAATAAGCTCCTCTTGCTCCTGATACTTTTGCCGCAGCTCCTCGTAGCCCAGGTCGTCAACACGGCAACAATGGATACTTCGGATTATGCGGTGAAGGGTAAGTTCACGGTTGAGGGATACATCGACGGCTACTACGCCTATAATTTTAACAAGCCGTCCAAAGGAGACCAACCCTATCTCGTTTCAATGGCCCGGCACAACGAAATGAACATCAATCTGGCTTTTGTCGATTTGAAATATTCATCTTCGCGGGTACGCGCGCGTATCGTCCCTGGGTTTGGTACCTTTATCAATTCAAACTACGCAGCCGAAGACGGAACCCTGAAGAATTTCATCGAGGCTAACGCGGGCTACCGGCTTTTCAAAAACAAAAATGTATGGATCGATGCCGGCGTCCTCGGCTCTCCCTACACCAACGAAAGTGCAATTTCCAAAGACCACCTCGCGTACACACGATCGCTTGCCGCGGAATTTGTACCCTATTACCTGTCGGGAATGAAATTGACAATTCCCGCTGGCTCATCCTTGAATGTGGGTATCTACTTGTTCAATGGGTGGCAACAAATCCGGGATCAAAACAGCTGTAAGTCGGTGGGCACGCAGCTTGAATGGCGACCCAATGACAACGTTTTACTGAACTGGAACACATTTACAGGCAGAGAACGCACCTCCGCTGATTCACTTGAAGGGCTTCGCATTTTTACCGACATCTATCTTATCTATCAGCGGGGACGTTGGTCATTTACCAGTTCCTTCTATGCGGGTCAACAAAATACCCCAATTGATCAGCGCAATTGGTGGCAGGGTAATCTCATTACGCGATATCAAATCAATACCATCACGTCTTTGTCGGCAAGAGTAGAATATTTCAGTGACGAACGCGGTGTTGTCAGTATTCCCTTGAATATGCAGGAGGGATTCCGCACCCTCGGCGCCTCGCTGGGTATGAACATTCAACCAGATGCTAATTTTCTTTTCCGAACAGAAATACGACATTTCTCTTCCGGTAAAAATGTATTTGAAAGAGACAATACATTCGTGAACACCAGCACAACTGCAACAGTAAGTTTCTGTGCGTGGTTTTAGTTGTCACCGGGGCTTCACCGTAACAATAACACGTTTGTATCGCGTCAGCGCCGGCGAACCTTTGTCGGTTACTTTAAGAACAAAATGAATTGTCTCTTCCCTGGTAACCTTTGGTGCTGTGACGGGAATCGCATATAAATTCTGCGCGTACGGCTTGAAACTAACTTCGCCGCGAAACGTTCCTGCTTCCTTGTAACAAAACCAGAAGTAACTCATCGAATCGCCATCGGGATCAGTAGTACCTTCAGCACTCAAATAAAATGTGTCACCTGAAACGACAGTGAGCCGGTCACTGTGCGCAAGTCCCGGAACAGGAGGATGATTGGCCTCATTTGCATTTTTCACCGTCCAATCCATACGCGAGGCAAAGTCGTTTTGAAAGTCCCGGCGCCATCTCCATATCGTTTCCCAATTACCGAAATAGACTTGCTTGTCGACAGCTGAAACAACGGAATCACTCGCATTCGTCCATAGTGGTCTCGTCTCCTTTTCGTCCCTGGGCCAGTTGTCTCGCTTGAAACGACCCTGATTGGAATCCCTGAACTCGGGAAGATATAACGAATACCTTCCACCCCATCCTCCCCAGTCCGGGTGCTCTGGATTACTCAGTCCATTGTTGATGAGATTAAGGAACGCGGGCGTGTCACCCTCCATTCCATAAGCGACATCAGGGTAAGCTGCGCCAAGAGGCCCGTGCCCCTGCTGAATGTGTTCTGCAAGCCACTCGTTTGACACCACGGAAGCATCAGAACCTGGAACCGGAAACGCAATACCCAACCATGTCGCATAGGTGTAATTGTATCCCGGGGTGGCGATAAAAAAGATTCCGGGAAAGTTCTTTCGTATCCACGGACCGCTATCGTCCTGATCAGAGATCGTATAGACACGAAGCTTTTGATATAATCTCCTCGCTTCTTCGGCTGATTTTGTTGCGCGTATTTTCCAAAGCGCCTGCGCGAGTGTATTGGGGCCACCCCACACCGAAATCCATAAGGGGCGTTCGTCTTTATCTTCGAGAAGTTTGATGATCCATTCAGAACCTTGTGAGTCTTTCCCCTCACCAACGCCCTCCATACCATAAACAGCGAGTCCCTCCCTGACGACATTCTTTAACAAACTGGCATAGGGAAATCCGGATTCATGCTTATTGAGATTCGTTTGTACTTTTTCATATGCCTCCAGTGTTTTCAAAATCCGGCCGGGCGCAACGCGGTTCTTTTGATGAATGGACGTCGTTGCAATTAATCCCTGAATTTCTAATTGATTGCTGTAGAGTAAAAGTCGAATGAGCGATTGTGTGTCATCTGGGTCCGCCTCGATGTCCGTCAACACGACAACTCGCGGCTTCGTTAAGACCTGAGCAACACCGGCTGAGGTCAGCAGCAACAAAAACATCATCAATCGAATGGTACGCATGGATAGTTGGGCTTAGTGAAATATCGCTTTGTTTTTTCGAAAAGGAAAAAGCCGCTTAGAATTTTACGCAGACGGATCGATTTTTAACATACAAAGCACTTTGTATTTAAAAGTGTAATCACTACTTTTGAATCCATAAACAGACAAAATATGGACAACTCACAACATGCGACGGTACAAAGGAATCCAATCGGCAATGCCCTTAGTGTACTCTTCGGCCTGGCCGCCGTCGGAATCGGCGTAATCAATTTGTTTTGGGGAAATGACCCCGGATACGGCATCTTTATCATCCTGCTCTCGTTAATCTTCTTCCCGCCAATAAACCATTATTTTACGACCAGAACCGGCATCCGGATCCCCACCTACCTCAAAGTACTACTTGCCCTGTTCATCATCTGGACTGCAATTGGTGTTGGGGAATTGTTTATGAAAATCGATATGATGATGGAGGACATCAAGTAACTGTGAAGAATATGGATATGGCACTATATGGCCATATCCATTCGCTTGATTTCCTGCTTATACTTGCCCGGTAAAATTAAATCCTTTAAAGCACCATCAAGCTTTATTTGTCGGGCGAGCTTGTAAAACGCGATGATTGGTCGAAGTAAAGACCACTTCCTGAAGTTGAGCATGACACCCACGTGCGCTGGCACAACAAGCATTTGTGCTTCAAGAAGCAATTGATATCGGACTGGGCCGAGATGCTTGCGATACTGCACAAACAAATCATTCGTGAATGGGCTTCGCTGTAAATTTTGTTTCAGATGTCCCTCCCGCATCAATGACCATAAATCATACGAGGCCGGTAGTTTTTCAACGCCCATTCGTGTTCCGAGACGACAGAATACATCAACAACTTCTTGTTTTTCCTCTGCCGACAGTTTGCGCTCCAACAGCTCATATGCCCTGATCGAGTAATCCATCAACATAAACAACACATCCCGGTAGGCCCAATCCGGAATTCGTGAACCCCGTTCATTCTCCACAGCTCCGTGAATGGCTGCCATTGCATCGATCGTTTTTAAGGCCTTCGTCTTACTGGCAAATACGATATTCCGCGCATAGCCTACCGTTGAGAAGAGTCTGCCCAGCGGATCGCCAGGCAACTTCCCGGTGAAGTAAAGCCAGTCAACCGCTTTGTTCAGGGCAAATTCAGCCGACGCGCCTGCGAATATGAAAAGAATCGTATCACTCTTTCCCCAAATCTTCCTGACGATGGAATTGCTGTTCACAAATTGATCCTCCCCTCCCGATTCCTCCTTGGTATTCATTATGATAAAAAGTGCTTTGCATCTCAAAGTACGGTACAAATATCATCATTTCCAAACCCTTTCGTGCAAACTTAAACACGAACCGGCTCTGCCGGAAGACCTGAAAAAATACCGTATGTCCAGTCGATTAGCGATCGGATAATGGAATTTTGTAGTTTCCCACTCCTGAACCTCCAAGCCATGAAACTTTTTACCATTAGCTTACTTCTCGTATCGTCCCTCGCCTTTGCTCAGCCCACCCGACAGGAAATAGCCCGATGGAAAAAACAAGCCGACGCCACGACCATCATCCGTGACCAATGGGGTATTCCGCATATTTATGGCAAGACTGATGCAAACGCTGTCTTCGGCTTACTGTACGCGCAATGCGAAGATGACTTTAACCGGGTAGAAATGAACTACCTCGAAAAGCTTGGCAGGACGGCAGAAGTGGAAGGTGACAAGGCAATCTTCAATGATTTGTATATCCGATTAATTATCGTTGAAGAAGAAGCAAAAGACGATTACGCAAAAAGTCCGGAGTGGCTTCGCCAATTGCTTGATGCCTTTGCAGATGGCATAAACTACTACTTGTACACCCATCCCGAAATCAAACCAAAAGTACTCACCCGATTTGAACCCTGGTATCCCCTTCTTTGGACAGATGGCAGCATCGGGGCCATCAGCACAGGTTTTCTCAATGCCTCTGATGTACGTCAATTTTACGAAGCGCCGATGAAGACCGGAATGCGTCAGGATATGGTGTCGCCTCCTTATGAAATACTTGACGGCTCCAACGGCTTTGCCGTATCTGGTTCGCGCACAGAATCAGGACATGCGATGCTGTATATTAATCCTCACGTCACGCTATACTTCCGCCCTGAAGTTCATATGGTGAGCGAAGAAGGACTTGATGCATACGGCGCTGTGACATGGGGTCAGTTTTTTATCTATCAGGGATTTAACGCCTTTAACGGCTGGATGCATACATCGAGTAAGGCGGACGTATCCGATTGTTACCTCGAGCAAATCGCGCGAAAGGGAAATGGATACACCTATCTCTACGATGGCAAACAACTGCCTGTGAAAGAGCGCTCCATTACCATTCAATATACTTCGCCTTCCGGAAAAAAATCTCAATCATTCAGGGCATATGCCACCCACCACGGGCCCGTGATGGGGCAGCGTAAAGAAAATTGGGTAAGTGTCCGCAGCAATAACCGATCAATGAACGGATTGGTGCAAAGCTGGCAACGTATGAAGACGAAGGGCTTTGAGGATTACAAGCAGGTGATGAACATTCGCGCAAATACTTCGAACAACACCGTATATGCGGATAACAAAGGAAACATTGCCTACTGGCATGGGAACTTCATGCCGAAACGGGATCCGAACATCGACTGGGGTAAGGCAGTTGACGGAACTCTTCGAACAACAGAGTGGAACGGGCTGCATTCGGTCGAAGAGACAGTGCATATCTATAACCCTGTGAACGGCTGGATTCAGAACTGTAATTCTTCCCCCTTCACGGTTTCCGGAGAACACAGCCCCAAGCCTGAATTATTTCCCAAATACATGGCTCCTGATATAGAAAATTATCGCGGAATCAATGCGGTCCGGGTGTTTTCAGAACATCAGGAAAAATTTGATCTCGACAAATTGATTTCTGCCGGCTACGACCGCCGACTTGCCGCCTTCGAGGATCTTATCCCTGCCCTCATTCGATCCTTTGATTTGTTGTCACCGAAGGGAGGCTACAATAAGCTGAAAGAACCGATCGATGTCCTTCGTGCCTGGGACTTCAAAACATCAGAGACCTCTGTAGCAACGACGCTGGCGATTGAGTGGGGACAAAAGCTTCTCATCCTGATGACGACCACCAGAGACGAGGATGAATATGAAGATATGGACCAGATTGAACGGACAAGAAATTTTGTAAAGCAGACACCTCCGGAAAAAATGTTAGAAACATTTGAAAACGCAGTGGCCGATCTGGAACAACGGTTCGGCTACTGGAGAATGCCCTGGGGGGATGTCAATCGCTATCAGCGCCTCACATCAGACATCCAGCACGTGTTCTCAGACGATAAACCAAGCATTCCCGTAGGCTTTGCTTCTTCTGCGTGGGGAATGCTGCCTTCTTACGCGTCACGTGTATTCCAGGGCACGAAGAAGCGCTACACTTTCGGAGGAAACAGTTTCATTTGTGCCGTCGAGTTTGGCGATAAAATTAAAGCGAAATCGTTGCTGGCGGGAGGTGTCAGCGGCGATCCTACTTCGCCACATTTCAGGGACCAGGCGGAAATGTTTGCTCGCGGTATTTTCAAAGATGTCCTGTTTTACCAGGAAGATGTATTGAAGCACGCGAAGGAAACCTATCGCCCGGGGAAGCGAAATGAAGAGTTTAAAAAATAAAGATGCCGGGTGCGCGACAATTAAAGTGAATTGCTGTTAGTACTTTGCCAACAGCAATTTACCTTATGAAAACGTTTCTCTTCCTGCTAACATGCTTGCTCACGGGTTCTTTTATTCAACAAGCACCGGAGCCCGTTCGCTTTCAAATCCGGAATGCAGGCTTTAAAGTAGATGGTACATTTACAGGCTGGGAAGCAGACATCCATTACGATGAACAAAATCCGGAACGAAGTACCTTCCAGGGCGTCGTGCGGGTAGCGTCAATCAATACCGGTATTCAGCTTCGCGACAAACATTTGAAAGGTCCATCCTACTTCGACGCAGAAACGTATCCTGAAATTCGCATCAAATCGAAAAAGGTTCAGATTCTTGCAGACGGCTCGTTACAAGTGAGTTGCAGCCTGACCATCAGGAACAAGAGCCAAGACATCATGATTCCTGTCAGGCTCATACGAAAAACCAACACACTTTTGTTTGAAACTGAATTTTCAATTAACCGTCGGGATTATGGTGTTGGTGGCAACAGTCTGGTGCTCTCGGACGATGTTCGGATATCGGTGCGCAAAGAAGTTGCCTTCGTCAATTAGAACTTCCGCGATTTACATAAGTCGTAAGCACGGCCAGCGTTGCCGTGCCTATGGAACCGAATATCATTTCCACCAAACTCTGAGAGAATAGATTCCCAACCGTGGTCAGGAGAAACACGGCTACAAATACCCACAACAAAAAACGCACGACACCGAGCGGAACGAATGATTGCACCATGCCGGCTCGCCACAGAATCAGCACACCGAAGACCAGGTTGACAGATAGCGAGATGAGTTCAAAGACATAAAGCTCTTCCTGTGTTTGCAATCTGCCTCCCCATACATATTCCCGCGGAACTACTCCTGAAAGAGCAGCAAAGTGAAAAATGATAACAAACAAGTTAATGCCAAGCAGCACCCTTGCAGCAAGTTTCATAGTTGTCTGAAAACTTTTCGAAAAAATAGTAACCCAAGCACCGGACCGGGCAGCAAAAACAAAAACAAATAGGTCAAATCGATATGGGTCTTGATCCAACTCAATAGTTGAATACTCAGTACACTGATGCCGAAGCCTAAACAAGTCACAAGGGTGATGGCGGTCCCTCGATATTCTTCTGGAGCAGATTTAGATACCATTGTTGAGAACTGCGGGGAATCAGCCGAGACGGTGATACCCCAAAGCAGCAGGAATGCACCGAACAGCAGCGGTGGCCACGTCAGCGCAAACGGGGAAACCGCGCAACAGATCCCAGACGTGAGCAGGGCAACCGACGCAACGACATGGCTACCCGCTCTCAACGATACCCATCCACCTGCAACACATCCAACCGCCCCGGATGCAATAACCACAAACGTCTCTGCAGAAACACCTGCCCCATCCGCGCGCTGTTGCAATGTCAGATAAACCGGAAGGAAAGCCCAGAATGCGTACAACTCCCACATATGACCAAAGTACCCCAACGCGGCAGAACGCAAAGGCGCAGTATTAACGACATAAGCAATTGAGCGGAGGGAAAAGCGTGTTGCTTTTTTTCTGAACGGACCGTCCCCTACGAGGCTCAGAACAAGTACCCCACCCGTTGCGCACAACGTACTCACGAATAAAAACGTGAATTGTAATGGCAATGAACCTGAATATGCGCGGATGAGGTGAGGGAATGAAGTACCGAGTACCAGTGCGCCAACGAGGGCCCCGAGCCACATGCCAAGTCCGCGCTCGCTCCAGTCGGAGGCGAGTTTCATTCCAACAGGATAAATACCTGCAAGAAAAAATCCCGTGAGCACACGGCTGCTGAGTAGCAACGTCAGCGAGGAAATATCAATCAGCACGACGCTGCAGCTTATCGAGGCTAAGATGGAGGAGACGAAGAACACCCGGGAAGGTGAAAACCGGTCGGTAATTCCGACCAGCGCAAAGACAAGGGTGCCTGCAATGAAACCAATTTGTGTCAACGAAGTCACCCAGGCGACCGCGTCTTCACTCCAGTGGAAATTGACCTGAAGTTGTGGAACGACTGCATTTCCGCCAAACCACACCGAGGTTCCAAAAAACTGAGCCGCGACAATGATGAACAAAACGAAACGCGGGTTCTTCATTGGCTCTGAAGGCTGACTATTCATCCGACGTTTATAATTTCCATACGAGCGAAAAACCGTTGGGGGCTGGATAGAAATTCAAAGCCTGAGACGACCGCTTGCCTCGCCGCGGATGAGCTTCAACAAAGCGCACAGCAGCTTCTCCACACGCCACCGCGAGCACGCCGCCTAATGCTATGTCGGACGACCAGTGCGCATTCGCATACATCCTGCTCATTGCCGTAATGCCCGCAAGAGAATAAAAGACGATCTTCACACCGAGCGCCTCACTTCTTCTGGCGATGATGTAGCTGATGCCAAGAGCAACGGTAACGTGACCGCTCGGAAACGAGTGGTAGGAAACACCACCTCGAAATGGATCATACTCGAATGCGCCTCTTTCGGCAGACGGCCGCGTGCGGCCAACTGCCTCTTTAAGAAAAGTTTGAAGTAATCCTCCGGATAATAAGCCGATCCCGAGTGCCAGGCCGGTATCTCTCATCCACTCATTTTTAAATGCCGCACCACCGACATAAAAAATGCTGGTAACTGTAAATGCGCTATAAGGTTTCCCATAGTGAAAACCAACACGCTCGAGGCGATCGAGGAATTTTGAATTCTGATTAGCCCAAAATTCTTGAACAGGCTCATCCACCAGCATCAATAATCCCGCCCCTCCCGCTACGGCCCCGAAACTTATCCACTGGTCTTTGTTCCAGCGAGCGGGTGCGCTGTACGTGTACAGCACGCCTTTTGAAAAGCGAAGCACGTCCGGGTTTCGACGGACAGTATCCTGCCCATTGCAAACGTGAAGAGAAACTACCGTAAAGAAAAAAAGAATGATCTTAAGCATGTATTACCATTAGTGGGGTTATCGCCGTAAATCTGGTACAAGCGGAAAAGATTTCATGCTAAAATGAACAATCGGAGGCGCACATCAAAATATGCCGTTGTGAAAAAAGACTGCCAGGCCCTGAAAAAATCATTTTAACAGTGTCAATACTTGAAATAGTCCAAAGTGACTAAATTAACCTGATCAACTCCATCTCTTATGGCGAGCATACAATGTGCAATCTCCGGCAAAACCTATGATGAACGTGACGGCGTCCGAATTGCGGAACTCGATGCCAACATGCAACAATTCGTTCAATCGAAATACCCTCATGCTCAAATGCAGGATTTCATTGGGGATGAGCAAGTCATCCGCCTGAAGAAAGCTTATCTCGAGCAACTGCTTACAGACGAGCTGGGAGAATTGGACCAACTTGATAAGAATGTAATAGACAGCATCAGCGCGAATAAACTGCTCGCAGAAAAAATTGAAGACAGCATTGATGAGCAGACGACCAAGGGAGAGCGAATTGCGGATGCGATTGCCGATTTTGGCGGAAGCTGGACGTTCATCATCGCATTCTTTTCGTTTATTTTGATTTGGATCGGTATTAACCTGTGGCTGCTTGGACAAAGGACATTTGATCCCTACCCCTTCATTTTGCTGAATCTGATTTTGTCCTGCCTCGCTGCTGTTCAGGCTCCCATCATCATGATGAGTCAAAACCGGCAAGAGGCAAAAGACAGGAGAAGATCAGAATACGATTATAAAATCAATCTGAAAGCCGAACTGGAGATACAAATGTTGCATAAGAAGATTGACCACTTGCTGGTTCACCAAAACAAACGACTTCTTGAAATTCAAATGATTCAGGGAGAAATGCTTCAAGCTATTCTGGAGCGGCTATCGAAAGAGAAATAACACGCGAGTCGGCACAATTTTCTGTAGCGGTAAGTAATAAAATTTATCGTTATGGGAATATTTGACTTTTTTAAAAAGGGTAAAGAAGAACCCGCCAGGCGTACACCCGACAAGCCTGCGACCAACACACCGCGACCTTCAACACCTGCTTCTGCCACCCCGTCGCCGACGGCAAGAGAACATATCATCCGGCCGGGCGAAAGCCTTTCAAAAATCGCACAGCAATACTATGGAAACGCTGCGCAATGGCAAAAGATCTATCAGGCCAACAAAGATCGCATTAAGGATCCCAACCTCATTCATCCCGGACAAAAAATTGTGATCCCATGAACAGACTATCTGCTATTGCAACATTCTGCGTGTTCCTGTTTTTCTCCTGCGGCAACGGCAACGTATCGCACGAAGAGATGCTTGCCGGTGAAAAGGAAAAGACATGGGAAGCAACCCGTGAAACAAATGCACAAGGTGATCGCGAAAAACTTTCGCGGGAGGAAAAGAAAGAGCGCATTACTTTCTGGAGGAACGGAGACGTGCGAATGGGAGATGACAATCAGGCGATGACGGGAAAATGGACACTGCAGGGAAACACCCTGAGCATTAACTTCACCGGCGCCAATGTCTCCGAAAATTTCGGCATTGTCAGTCTGGAGAAGAATGAAGTGGTCCTGCGGGCAGGTGATGGATCACAATTGGTGATGAAACCGGACTAGCGTCCTTATGAGGAGAGACCCACTCCGCGTATTTTCATCGTTGGTATAGTTTTCGGCTCGTTGCAGAAAAACATATGATCATGAAAAAGCGCGGATGGATCTTTGCCCTGATTTTTATACTGCTCGTTGTTACGGCATTATGGCTGAGGATCCGAAACAACAAGGACACACTTCAACCCGAAGTGTCTGTCGCCAATGTCTCCATCAGAAATATCGATAATGATAACATGGACGTAGTCGCCTTCGTCCGGATTCAAAATCCCCTACCGGTCGCCCTTAAGGCTGACAGCATTGAATATGATCTGTTCCTGAATGAGACGAAGCTTGTATCAGATGCTTATGGCAAACGTGTGGAAATACCTGCCGAACAAGAAACAACCATTCAACTCCCCTTAAAACTTAGTGTACCTGGAGTCGTTCGGGAGCTGAAGCAAATAAAAGATCTGAAAGCCGACAGCGCACTCTACACAATGGCGGGAAGTTTCCAGATGAACGTGCCCGTAGCAGGTGACAGAAAATTCAGTTTCAAAAAGTCAAAGTGGCTACCTTCGTTCCAGGTCCCCGAGGTGAAGTTGACCGACGTGGACTTAAAAAAAGCGAGCTTTAAGGAATCCTCCATGCGCGCGACCCTGTCTGTCTATAATCCCAACTCCTACAGATTGCATATGGCCGATGTGGGTATTCAATTACTTGTCGGTGATGCAATCAATCTCGTCGGGGCCATTGACGGAATGACAACCATCGGCGCCGGTCAGACACAGCAGGTCCCTGTGCAATTAAAATTTAAAGATCAAAATATTGTAAAAGCAGCATGGGCTGCGTTGTTCAAAAAAGAATCAACCCCCACCAGCATGAAGGTGACATCGACGCTGATCAGCAAATCAACTTTGATCGACAGCACCAAACTTAACGTTCAAACCAAGGGAACATTGAAAGAATGGATGTCCGCCTACCGCAAGGTGAAAGAAGAAGTGAAAAAGAACTAAGCGAGAAAACTCTGAATGATGAAAACAAGAGAGGCCGATTCATTGTAATCGGCCTCTCTATTTGTTTTCGGAAAAGCAAAAGCTTGCTTAACGAGCTGGTCCCGTTCTATGCTGCCCAGGAACTGCAGAAGTGTCTCGTTGTGTGACCGGGTGTGTTTGGGCCATCAATGCGGCAAGAATCTCCAGCACGCCGACGATCACATGCGGCAGATACACGCGGTCGTTGAATCCAAACAACCATGGAGAGGCTGCCAGGAATGCTCCACCCAACATATCAAGCGTGAGGTGAATACGAAAAGGAATAATCCTCGCGACGGAAGTCTCGTAGTCCGTCAGCATACTGTAGAGCAGTACACCAGCGCCTAGTACAACCGGTACCCAGGTCTCCGCACCATTCTCGCTAAAGCCAAAAAGCCAAGGCATCGAGATGAGCAGAACGCCCATGAAATAATCCATTATCCCATGCGCTGAAGTCGAAATAACTTTCATATTAATTGCGTTTTGTTGTTCATTAAAATTAACTGATGATGTCTTTGACCTTGTTGATTACCGTATCTGTAATGCCCAACATTTCTTCTTGCTGTGCATGTACTTCTTTATCTGCAGGAGCAAGTCTCGGTTCATCTCCCGCAGGTGAAGCTTGTGTGGTGCGAAACGTGCCGCGTCCGTCAATCGATGGTCCCTCGCTCCATCGTCCTCTTCCCTCCGACTGCTCGTTGATGCGCGTCGTGAAGAATGTATAGTTCACATCCTGATTCTCCAGTTTTTGAGGAAATGAATTGGGTATTGGATAAGAGTCTTTTCCGAGTTCTTCCAGCACCGCTAACCATTGGTTCTGATGCATGGAATCACGGGCAATAAGAAACGACAGCATATCTTTCATTCCACTGTCATCTGTCATTTCATATAATCTTGTAGCCAGTACACGTCCCGTTGCCTCGGCCATAACGTTAGCGTGCATGTCGGCGGCCAGATTGCCACTGCTGATGATCCATGAACCGTTAAAGGGAACACCATTTGCATCTGCTGCCATGGCACCTAATCCGGCGGATAAAATGTGGCGTGGATCCCGGCCTCCCATCACCGCCTCTACCATCGGGTTGCTCGCGGCCATCTCATCTTTCAATGCACTAGATGAACCCTCCAGATTGAGACACACCGCGGTTGCCAGCATCTCAATATGGGCAATTTCCTCCGTACCCGTTTCAAGAAGCAAGTCTCTGTACTTTCGCGGACCGCGCTGATTCCACGCCTGAAAAAGATACTGGAAACACACCCGCATCTCACCCTCTATGCCACCAATAGCCTGCTGGAGCATCTTCGCGAACTGCGGATTTGGTTTATCGACCCGCACGCGATATTGAAGTTTACCATCATGAAAAAACATATTATTGATTTAAGTGAATTGTCTCTCGAAAAAACATTATTCCACAAAGTCAATGGTCGTTATATTTAGCGACTCAAACATCGCATAACCAAGAGTGATGAAGCATAAGATTGGATGGTGGACAGCTGCGGGTATAGTCGTCGCAAACATGATCGGCACGGGGGTCTTCACGAGCCTGGGGTTTCAACTTATGGCTGTTGAAAACACGCTGTCGATTATGACGCTTTGGATCCTGGGTGGATTACTGTCGTTAATTGGTGCGTGGGTGTATGCGGAACTCGGGACCCATTACCGTGGTTCCGGAGGGGACTATATCTTTCTTTCCCGAACGTTTCATCCAGCGCTCGGCTATCTTTATGCGTGGACTTCATTTGTTGTCGGGTTTTCCGCACCCGTATCGATCGCGGCGATGGCCATGTACGCCTACCTCACGCCCTGGCTGGGAAATTTTAACGGAAGTCTGCTCGGTATTATCGTCATCCTGATCGTGACCATCTTTCACTCGATTAATTTGAAATACAGCGGACTATTTCACAATGTATTCACCGTAATCAAGATTGTCTTTGCGCTTGCGTTGATTGCCTTCGGAATACTGATGCCAGCCGGAGACAGCACCGCGATCAACTTTGACAATGACTTTTCAGCAGAACTATTACTGCCCGGCTTTGCAGTTTCATTAATTTACGTGAGCTACGCGTACACCGGATGGAATTCTGCAGCGTATATAACCGATGATATTGAATCGCCGGGAAAAAACCTTCCCCGCGCGCTGATCTTCGGAACGCTGTTCGTGACGATTGTTTATGTTCTCCTGCAAATTGTTTTTCTGAAGCATGCCTCGTTGAATTCACTGAAAGGAAAAGTTGACGTTGCTTCCGAAGCCTTCTCCGGATTTTTCGACGGCCGGCTTCTGCCATGGATAAGTCTTTTTATATCCATTCAACTTGTAGCCACAATCAGTGGATACCTTTGGATCGGGCCAAGAATCACGCATGCAAAAGCAAAAGAGTTCAAGTTCTGGCAACCACTATCAAAACTGAACAATCACGGAATACCCGTTCGGGCACTTTGGTTCAATAGTGGGATGAGTATCCTGCTCCTGTTGTCGGGCTCGTTTGAACAAATACTACTCTACGCGGGGTTCGTGCTGCAGTTAATGGGAACGCTGACTATTCTTTCATCCTTATTTATCAAGACGGACCAATCGGCCTTCAAAACACCGCTCAAGCCAATTCCACAGATCGTGTACATCGTCTTCAGCATATGGGTGTTGTCTTTTATGCTGATCGAGCGGACATGGGAAAGCGTTGCAGGCCTGGGTATTATCGGAGCAGGCCTGGCGCTATACTATTTTGACAAGAAAGTGAATTAAGATTCTTTTTTCCGGAAGACAAGCATTGGCACTCTTGTATTAAACGCCAACTCTGCCGTTTTGCTGGACAAAAATAACCGGTCGAACCAGTTGCGATCCTGCTTGGTAAACATCACAATCAAATCCGCACCCTCTTTCACAACGTCTTTGTTGAGCTTTTCAGCAAGAGGCTTATCAATAGACAGGTTTTGAAACGAAAACGAGAAGGCTTTATCTGTATATTTTTCGGCAACGCGTACCAATTTCTGTTTGGTCTCCTCAAACTCCACCATATAATCGTAATGCATGGCTGTAACCTTTGCCTTCAGCGGTTCCGAAAATGCTTTCACACGCTTTACCTCCGACGGCAGATTCTCCATATCCGTCGCATAGATTAACTTCTTCACAGGCGAACGCTTATAGGTTTTGGGTACGACAAGAACGGGTACAGGTGACGTTGTAAGCATGGCTGATGCATTCGTTCCGATCACCTTTCTCAGGGTTCCTGCCCCGCGTGTGCTCATACAAATGAAATCGGCTTTCACCTTCTTCGCGTGCTCAATCACGGCTTCTGAAAAACTTCCTCCTTCCACTACTGTGCAAACCACATTTGGGATACGCTTGGCAGCCTGCTCGAACACCGATCCAACAAACTGCTGAAGCTGCTCTTCTGCGTTGGCAAACTGATTACTTCTATACTTTTCAAACGTCTCTGCGCTCCAACGCACCGGTTTCAATACAGGCTCCATCACATAAAGAAAAATAAGCTGTGCCTGTGACTGACTGGACAGCTGAAGTGCGAAACGAATGCCCGACTTGGAATCCTGGGAAAGGTCTGTGGTGACTAAAATCTTTTTCATGCGTTGGTTTTAGATTCCTAAAATTAAACATGTTAGGTTCAAAAGCAACTGACAAAAACAGGCTTCACGGGATGAGTTGGATCATGAATTTTGTGATTCCTCCCAACGACGGACCTTTCCATCCCGTGGAAGATCTTTCCACCGCGTGTACAAATGCCCGCAGCGTTTAGCAGGCAAGGGCCTTAGAAAACCCCGAAATAATCCATTTCTAACGATTGCGTGAGGTTTCGCCAATTTCTGACCGACTTTTTGCGACCAACTGGCCGCATCCCTCCCGAGCATTCTCCACCAGCTAATTAATTCATGACTTCAAAACGCAATTGCGCCGTCAACGCGATGTTGATAACGGCATGCCTACTGGTTTTTCAAATTCAGGTCTTTGCCCAGACCACCCGCACCTCAGTGCGTACCGGGAACTGGTCCAGCAAAAATGTCTGGGACTGCAACTGTGTCCCGGATGCCGGTGACCACGTGATCATCAGCACGGGCCATACCGTAACCCGAAACAGTGCGACCACCGTCAACAACCTGACCATTCAATCGGGTGGTATTGTATCTGACAACGGCGGGGCTTTGACAGTAACCGGAAATCTCCTCATCAACGGAACCCTGAGCGGAACCGGGGCAACGAATGTGACGGGAAATGGAACCACAATTGGTGGTACCGGGATAATCTCGAACACCGGAACCATCACCTTGACCAATGCAAAAACCATCAGCACAGGAACGATGCTGGCGAAAAACACAGGTAACATGACACTCGGTGCCAACACCACTGTCAATAACCTTGGCGATATCTCCATCGGGGGAAGCCTCATCGGTACAAATGCCACGACATCCGTCTGGACGAATGGCATCAATTCATCTTTAAGCGTCAATGGAAACTTACTCACCACCGGTGTACTGAATGCAAGTGCGGCCGGGAACACCATAGACTACACCGGAACAATTGCTCAGACGGTTAAGCTTCCCTCCTCCGGCACGTATTTTCATCTTTTCCTTTCGGGAGTTGGAACGAAAACCATGGCCAATGGTAATTATGCTATTGATGGTGATCTCAACATTACTTCCACCCTCAACGCGGGCACTTCCGGCAAGACAATTTCAATCAAAGGCAATTGGATCAACAACGGAACATTTACACCTGTGCTCAGTACCGTGAGCTTCACCGGCAATTCGACGCAAAGCATCAATCGTGCGTCATCGGAAACTTTCTACGGACTCCAGACAAATAAGACGGGAACGCTTCAACTGAACTGCATCGTCACTGTCTCGAATACACTGACGATGACCAATGGCCTTATTAATACCGGCGCGAACAAGTTGACTTTAGGAACTTCGACGACAAGTATCGGTACACTGAACTATGTTGCCGGAAATGTCATTGGATCTGTGGAGCGATACGTCAATCAGACAAATATCAATTACATCTTTCCGGTCGGCACAAGTTCTCATGCACGAGCAGCAACAATTCAATTCAAGAACCTCACGGCCGGATCGCTTACCGTGCAGTTCAATGAAACATTTCCGGGTCGAACAGGACTACCCCTATCGGAGAACGGCGTTACCTTCTACAATACCTTCCGGGATGGATACTGGTCCATGACACGAAATAATGGCCTTGCCAGTACAAACTATACGGTATCATTAAATGGCAACGGCTTCAGCGGATTCACGCTGGGAAGTCAAACCAGAATCGTGACCCGCACAAACAGCGCGGCGTCGTGGACATTCAATGGAACCAACGGAGGTGTATCGGGTACTACGGTGACCAGAACGAGCATCAACACATTGTCGGCAGAATTTGCATTTGCCGACCCGACAAACTGCACTGCGCCGGTGGCGAAAACCATACAAGGTCCCGTGCTGAACGTGTGCACGAACTCGCAACAGACCTACTCAACAACAAAGACAGCAGGATTTAAATATGCATGGACCGTCACCGGGGGAACAATACTGACCACGTTGACAGACACGACCAGCGTCATCAATGTCCGCTGGGGGAACAACGGGATTACAGGACAAGTAACACTCCGCGAAACCAGTATCTGCACAACAGGGCCTACCAATATTTTATCGGTCAATCTCAATCCCATGCCTCCGATGACGTTGACTGGAAGACTGACAGTGCCGGAGAACGGAACGAACTTCACGTATTCAATTCCTTCCCAAAGCGGGTATCTGAGTTACACATGGTCTGTTGCCGGGGGAACACTTGTCAGCGGACAAGGAACAAACTCGGTTGGGATCAACTGGGGAGCATCGGGTATCGGAACAATCTGCATCAGTGCCTCACACCCATCGTGCGGTTCATCAGTTAACAATTGCTTTAATGCAGACATCTACCGTGTTGTCCTTAGTCAACGGTCAGGCAACTGGAATGCGCCCACAACCTGGAATTGTAACTGCGTACCCGGAACAACGGAGAACATTTCCATTCAAAACAGGCATACGGTAACTGTGACAGCAAATCAGACGGTTAATCACCTCTCCGTTAACGGGGGAGGCACGCTCGTGCTTGGAACAAATCTTATTGTTACAGGAGACCTGACCGTCAATGGAACACTGGCAGGAAGTTCAGAACTTCTGATCTCGGGTAGTGGCAACATCATCGATGGACGCGGCAACCTCACGCTCGACGGACCGTTGGTATTTAACTCCTCGAAGCGAATCGCCCCGACAACGAGGCTCACGAAAACCGGAAGCCTTACCTTGGGTTCTGGTGCCACAATCATCAATGAAGGTTACTTTGAACTCGACGGATCGATGGTGGCAAACGGAACAGCGCGATGGACAAATGCAGCCGGCTCTACACTCGCAATCACAGGCACCTTACTTCAGAACGGAGAGCTGGACGCATCTGCCTCCGGTAATACCGTAATTTATGAAGGTGCTGCGCAGAGCATCAAAGCTCCCGTTGGAAATCAATATGCCAACCTGACGCTTACTGGTACGGCGACAAAAACGGCACCCGCCGATTTGAAGATCAGCGGAGACTTGACTGTCGATACGACGTTTGACCACAATGACGGAACAATAACCTTTAATGGAAACACCACCATCTCAGGCAATTCAATTCCTGTATTTCGTCATGTGCGTGTCGAAGGAATTTTGACAGCTCCATCCTCCTTCGAACTCGAAGGCGACCTGACGGTGGACAACCGGGCAGAAGTGATCAGGGACGAAACGCAGACAACCTGGTTTAAGGGAACAACACGCCAGAACATCTCGGGTAAGAAAAATGCGTTCAGAAATTTAAGAGTGAGTAACGCTGCAGGGGTATTTGCGGAAAATAGTCAGGATTTATATGGGCAGCTTACGCTCGACGATGGGGCCTGGTTCGATGCAGACGGTAGTGCTGACTCGGCAAAATTTGTCATGCAGTCAACAGCAGACAATCCCGTAAGAGATGCCTCACTCGGTCCTGTTCCCAATGCTGCCCGCGTGACCGGAAAAGTTACTGTAGAAAGGTTTGTGAGCGGAGAGGGTCGTTTCTACCGATACATCAGTTCTCCTGTTGCCAATGCCACGGTAGCTGATTTAAAAGATGATTTTATGATCACCGGAAACTTTGTTGATCCTACAACCTCTCCCACCTACAAGTGCGGAATTCCTGTCAGCATCAACGGACCTTCGATGTATTATTACAACGAAGCCGTCAACGGCGGGCAAGGACTTGGCTATGTAGCGTATCCGTTACCTGGAACAACCGCGGCCGCAAGTCCACTCGTACGCGGACTTGGCTACAGCGTGTACCTTCGTCAGTGCAGCAGTAGCGACTCCGTTGTGGTGGATTTGAACGGCGAGTTGCATCAGGGAACCTTTGCGCTCCCGGTTTCCTTCACCAATACACCTGTGGCCACTCCTGGAGGAGACGGATGGAATCTGGTCGGAAATCCATACGCCAGTCCGATCAGCTGGAACCTGAACCTTGGTCCGGGAGGTTGGATCGCCAATCAAATCAGCCCGGTGATATCCGTGCGTGATGCTCCTGGAAACCGATTCATCTATATCGACGGATCAACCACAGGTGGCACCATTGCCATTGGCCAGGCCTTCTGGGTTCAGGCACTCGCGCCCGGTGCGTCCCTTACAATTCAAGAGGGCGTGAAAGTTGGAAGTCAGTCCCATTCTTTCTATCGCAGGGCGAGTGAACCGGAATCAAAGACAACCATCACGCTCGCGCAGCATTCTACCGGATACATTGACGAAGCATTTATTCGAATTATCGAAGCAGCGAGTGAAGAACGTGATGCATGGGATGCACTGAAACTCGATAATGAGAGTTTTGATTTGTACACAAAACTTCCATCGGGGAACAAAATGGCGATTAATTCACTTTCGGAAATTATTCTGAACAAATGGATGCCGTTGGAGATAGCAGATGCGGAGCACGGAGTTTATTCACTAAAGGCAATCTCTGCCGGAGATTTATCAAAATACGTTATCCAGTTGCGAGATGATGAACTTGGTAAAGTCGTTTCTCTGAACTCAACAAATGACTATACCTTTGAAATCAACTCTTCTTCGCGTCAAGCGTCGCGTTTTATGATTCGTTACATTGATCCGAATGACGACGCTGCACCAGAATCCTTGCAACTCCTTGCATACCCTAATCCCACAAGTTCCGTCGTTTCCGTTTCTCTGCCAACTGCTCTTCGTGCTGAGCGGGCAGAACTGTTGACCCTCAATGGCGAGGTACTTCAATCCAGAAAACTTGCTGATGAGGATTTGGAAGTGACTTTTGACCTCTCGTCCAGTCCTGTTGGAATTTATATCATTAAGGTAAACGGAGCTGGCCGTTCTGAGGTCATTCGTGTCGTCCGCCATTAACATCGCTGCCCACTTGCCATCTGCGTGAAAAGCATCGCCCACAAGGCGGTGCTTTTTTGTTTGTCCTTCACCCACTGAGAATTTTCCATTTTTTGGAATAAATAATTCTTACATCGCGGGCACCTCACTTAGAGTTAAGTAATAGTACTTAGTACCCATTAGGTGTACCTACCTAGTACCTGAATTCATCCCATAATGAGAAGATCATTCCAGATTTAAATATTACTTATAATCGGTATGTAATGCGTGAAACCTTTAAAACGCGTAATAGACCCTATTTAAGGCATTTCAATATATTTTGGGGATATATTGCCTCACTTTTGCACGTAAGAATCTATATTTCGAATTAAACGGATCACAAATTCTTACAAAATGCTGTCGAATCTTACATGCACAAAGGTAGTAGGTATTTTAACGGTTGTTTTCTCCTGTATTTCAATCAACATTCTGGCCCAAAACAGAACATCGGTTCAATCTGGGAACTGGTCGAATAAGAATACGTGGGATTGCAATTGTGTGCCTGCGTCAACCGAGAATGCCGTCATCGCCAATGGTCACACCGTGACGATGGTCGGAGGCTCCACATCGATCCGGAACCTCACGATCAACTCCGGTGGTATTCTTACAGACAACGGGGGTTCCTTAACGGTCGCGGGCAGCCTGACGGTTAATGGGACGCTCAGCGGTACAGGCGCCATTGCGTTAACAGGAGCTTCGACAACGATCGGCGGAGGGGGAACCATTTCGAATCCATCGGACATTACAATTACCGGAAACAAGAGCATACCCTCTTCTTCCGCTCTCGAAAAGAATTTAGGGAACATCATCATTTCAGCCAGCACGACGGTCACCAACAACGGTACCTTCACCATTGGCGGAAATATTAACGGAGTGAATTCAACAAGTTCCGTTTGGACCAACGCACTCAATGCGACGCTGAACGCCGGGGGTAGTGTGATGACTACGGGAAGACTTAATGCGACAAACAACGGAAATACGGTCAACTATTTCGGCGCGGCATCGCAGGACATCAAGATGACTGACTACCATCATTTGACGCTGTCGGGAAGTGGTCAGAAAACCCTGGGTGCGAACAACTACACCATCAATGGAAATGTGACCATATCATCCACGTTGAGTGCAGGCACCGGAATCAAAACGATTACTGTACTTGGTAACTGGATCAACACCGGGTCTTTTATCGCCGGCTCCAGTAATGTGGTCTTCTCAGGCTCAGCGACGCAAACAATTCAAAATGAAGCCGGAGAGAATTTCTTCGGATTGCAAATCAACAAGCCAACAAGCACACTTCAGCTGATCGGAAACACGACAGTTTCAAACTCTTTAACGATGGTCTCAGGCACCATCAACACCGGTGTGTACAAGATAATTCTGGGAACTTCTGTGTCGAACCCAGGCTCGCTCACCTACACCGCCGGTACGATCGCAGGTAAGTTCGAGCGCTATGTGAACGCGACCAATACAACCTACCGATTTCCAGTCGGAGTATCGTTTAACGATCGAACTGCCACCGTTTCTTTTGCGAACCTGACTTCAGGTTCTCTGACCGTGGAGTTTATTCCTTCTTTCGCTGGAAATTCGGGATTACCACTTTCGGAGAGCGGAGTCACTTTATACAACACCTTTAACGATGGCTACTGGTCATTGACGGCGGGAAACGGACTTTCCAGTACGAACTACAACATCACGCTTGATGGCGCCGGATTTACAGGTTTTACAGTAAATCCAAATACGCGCATATTGACTCGTTCCAACAGCGCATCGGCGTGGACCCTGAACGGAAGCCACAACGGAGTTTCGGGAAGCATCATAGGCCGAAATAATGTGAGCACGCTGTCAGCGGAATTTGCATTTGGAGATGACACCAATTGCCAGGCTCCTCAGGCGAAAACAATCTCCGGACCGACGGTGAACGTTTGTACGAATTCTATTCAAACCTACTCTGTACCCAAGACCATCGGCAACGACTACGCATGGACGTGTATCTCAGGAACCATTCTTACAGGTCTGACGGATACCACAACGGTGATCACTGTCCAGTGGGGAAGCAATGGCGTTGTGGGTCAGCTTTCGGTTCAGGAATCCAATGGATGCACTTCCGGACCTGTGAACACCCTGAATGTTGATCTGAACCCCGTACCTGCTTTGGCCATCACGGGCCGTACAAGCGTACCTCAAAATGCCTTGAGTTATGTCTATTCCATTCCAGCACAAAGCGGGTACTCATCATACACCTGGAGCGTCACCGGAGGCACAATTGTGAGTGGTCAGGGTACAAATACCATTACCGTAAACTGGGGAACATTCGGAACTGGAATTATGTGCGTGACATCAACGCATCCTTCGTGCGGATCTTCTGTGAACACTTGTATGAATGTGGAGATCTACCGCGTCGTGTTCAGTTCAAGAACAGGCAACTGGGGTTCACAAAATACATGGTCCTGCAATTGCGTCCCTGAATCGACCGACAACGTTACGATCCTGAATACGCATAACGTAACTGCCAACAATACGCCTACAATCCGCCACTTGTCTGTTAATGCCGGAGGAAGTCTCGCGATTAATTCAGCATTAACGGTTACCGGCGATCTCACCATCAATGGAACGCTTAGCGGTGTGTCCAACCTGAACCTGTCGAGTTCAAGTATGGTGATTGATGGTACCGGGAACTTTACACACAGTGGACCTGTCACACTATCAGGCTCACGAACCATTACTTCGCGTGCATTGCTGAGCAAGACTGGAACACTCACACTTGGAGACGGCGTTGTGATCACCAATCAGGGAAACCTCAACGTGGTGGGTGATATTAACGGAACGTCGACAAGCCGTTGGGTAAATTCTGCCGGGTCGACACTCACCATCTCCGGCAACTTGATGGGAACCGGAACTCTCGATGCCTCTGCATCCAACAACACGGTGGTGTATTCAGGGGGTGCACAAAATATCAAGGATGCTTTGAACAACCAGTATGCTAATCTTACACTTTCAGGAACAGGTGCAAAAACTGCTCCTGCGGTGCTGAAGATTAGCGGTAACATCGTTGCCGATACAACATTCAGCCATGGCAGCGGGACGGTGTACTTTAATGGAAATACAACCATTACCGGACGAACAAATCCAATTTTTAACAACGTCCAGGTGGAAGGCATTCTCAACGTGCCTGCTTCATTTCAACTTGCCGGCAACCTCAATGTGGATAATGCCGCGACGTTTAACATTACTTCATCTGACCAGACCACCTGGTTCAGAGGCACCTCCAGCCAATCCATCCGGGGAAAGAAAAACAGCTTCAGAAACATTCGTGTGAGCAATACAGCAGGTGTATTTGTGGAGAACAGTCAGGATATGTATGGCCTCCTCACGGTTAATGCCAACGGCTTGTTTGATGCAGACGGTTCTGCTGACACTGCAAGATTTGTGATGCAGTCAACGTCTGACTCTCCCGCCGTAGATGCGAGTGTCGGACCGCTCCTGAGTGGCGCCCGCGTGGATGGAAGAGTAATTGTTGAGCGATTCGTGAGTGGAGAAGGAAGATTCTACCGTTACCTTTCCTCGCCTGTTGTCAACGCAACGGTGGCTGATCTTCAGGATGACTTTATGGTCACCGGAAACTTCAACGACCCTTCGACCACTCCGGCGTGGAAATGCGGCATCCCGGTGAATACAAGAGGCTCGTCCTTATTCTACTACAACGAGGCGGCTACCGGCTCTCAGGCAAATGGCTACATTGCGTATCCGCTTGCTGGTAGCTCTGCAGCTTCGAGCACGCTCACCCGTGGCCTTGGATACAGCGCTTACATCCGCCAATGCGACGTGGCTGACTCAGTGGTCATTGACTTCAGTGGTCCCCTGAATCAGGGTACATTTGCGATGCCGGTGTCATTTACAAATACACCGATTGCCACACCAGGTAGCGATGGCTGGAACCTGCTTGGCAACCCGTACGCAAGTGCCATTACCTGGAATTTGAACCTTGGAAGCGGAGGCTGGATCTCCAATAACATCAGTCCGGTGATTTCCATACGCGATGCACCCGGAAATCGTTTTGTGTACATCGATGGAAGCACGAGCAGTGGAACAATCGCCATCGGACAGGCATTCTGGGTACAGGCTCTTGCTCCCGGCGCAAGCCTGACCATTCAGGAAGGTGTTAAGCAAACTGCATCCGGGTATTCTTTCTACCGCAGGGACAATGGAGATGTTGCTAAAACCATATTAACAGTGCGTCAGCTCGCGACTGGTTATATTGACGAAGCCTTCATTACCGTCCGGGAAAACTCCCTTGTGGAACGCGACGCTTTCGATGCGACGAAACTCGATAACGAATTGTTCGACTTGTCAACGATAACCCCTCAAGGCAAAAAGATGGCGATTAACTCTGTGGATGCTGTGATGCTGAATACGTGGATTCCGGTTGACTTTTCTGATGCTGAAGCAGGCGCATATACATTGACTGCTTCATCCTCAGGCGAACTTTCCCAGTACATCATTGAGCTCCGTGATATTTACACTGGAAAGAGAACCGTACTGAAGCGCGGCGAATCCTATCACTTTGAAATTACACCAAACGAAGCCGGCGGTGCCGCTCGCTTCTCTATCCGCTACCTCACTGACATGCCAGTAAGCGAACAGGAAGAGATTGTCCTGAGCGCCTATCCAAACCCGACCAGCGACAAAATCAGTGTAGTGATTCCTGAAGGCATCACCGTAACCTCTGCAACGATGTTGGCGGTGACCGGAGTAAAGATAAGTGCCAGGGAAGTGACGCATGAAGACAAAGCAGTCTCCTTTGACTTGAGTAAAAATGAAAATGGTGTGTACCTGATCCAACTCACCGGACCTGCATTCAATAAGACGGTTCGTGTCGTGAAGAAATAGTGACCTCGTAAGTCCTTCACTTGAGGACTCAACAAACAAGGGGCGAACAGATCAAGTTCGGCCCCTTGTTTTTTTGGGCGAACGTGCGGGAGCGATTGTCGCGGAAAGCCCTGCCGGCGGCAGGCTTTTGAATGATGGGGACTGCAGCCATTTAGCTGGCATCGGAATACTGGGTGGCACCATATTGTCAGCCGCGGGAGGCTTGCAGCAAAAAGCGCGACCCGAGGCCACGCCTGCCTCAGGCGACGCCGAGGGGCCCGCCCAGAATACATTTACCGAAAACTGGAACTGAGGTCAATTCATGACCGCAAAGCGCTGGATGACCTTGGCGGATCTGACTGGGCGCAACAACTCCCGACTGACGCCAGACTATTTCACCTTGACGAAATAAAATCAATGTGGGCACTCCGCTGATGTTGTATTCTTCCGCGGCCATGGTGTTGCGATCAACATCAACCTTGATGATGCTCGCGGCATTACCTATGGAGGTTTTGACTTCTTCCAAAATAGGAGCCATCATCTTACATGGCCCGCACCACTCGGCGTAAAAATCAACGAGAACGAGCGGCTCGTTTGCAATGAGCTCAGAAAAATTCTGAGTGGGCATCACGGCGCGATTAATTTCTGCTGGAGTCCAACCCATCCGCCTCCGTTGTACACTTGCTCGTAGCCGTGCGACTGGAGAATACTGCGCGCAGAAGCACTGCGCATGCCGGACGCGCAGCAGGTGATGACCGGTTTGTCTTTTCTGATACGACTCAATTGATTTGGAAGTTCATTCAGTGGAATATTCACACTTCCCTTGACATGGCCTCCTGCGTATTCGCCTTTGGTGCGGACATCAATAATCTGCGCACCCTGCTTCAACAACTCAACATAGTCAGGTGACGACGAAGTGAAAAGACTTTTCAAAATATTCAACATTGGATTAATATTAATTTATAACATAGTTGACGGACAAACATAATCGCTGATCGGAAACGCCTTCGACTCTTTGATGGCTTTGAATCCGCCCTCAACATCAATGAGATTCTTGTAACCGCGACTGCGCGCAAGTGATGTGAAAATCATGGAGCGATAACCGCCCGCACAATGCACATAATATGTTTTATTCTGATCGATTATTTTCAGACTGTCATCAAAATAATCCAGTGGCGCATTCATGGCACCAAGGATATGTTCTGAATCGTGCTCGCTTTTCTTGCGCACGTCCAGAATGTTTATTGAGGGATTAAGCTGTGCTTCGCGAGCAAATTCTTCGACGGACACAGTATGAATGACCTCGACTGCTTTTCCGGCTTTTTTCCAGGTTTCAAATCCACCGTCCAGGCAGCCGATCGCGTGATCGTAGCCAACGCGCGCGAGCCGGATAACCGTTTCCTCTTCCCTGCCGTGTGGTGAGACGAGCAAAATTTTCTGGTTGATGTTTTTAATCAATGTACCGACCCAAACCGCAAAACCGCCATCAATGCCGATGTTGATCGAACCAGGGATAAATCCTTTTGCAAATTCGGCAGCACTCCGAACGTCGAGAACGAGCACATCCTGCTGTTGGCGAAGTTGTTCAAAATCATCAATGGATAATTTCTGTTTTCCCCTGCTGACCACGTCGTCGATGCTGTCGTATCCCTGAATGTTCATGAGGACGTTTTTCGGGAAATAGCCGGGAGGCGGTGTCAGCCCGGACAACAATTCTTTGATGAAATCATCTTTGGATAAACCGGGACGAAGTGCATAGTTCGTCTTCTTTTGATTACCGAGTGTGTCGGATGTTTCTTTTGAAAGATTTTTTCCGCACGCACTTCCCGCACCATGTGCAGGATACACGATGAGATCATCGGGTAAGGTCATGATTTTATTTCGCAAAGAATCATAAAGATGTGCGGCAAGTTTTTCTTCCGTCAGATCGGCAACTACATGCTGAGCAAGATCAGGCCGGCCGACATCACCGATAAACAAAGTATCTCCCGTGAACAACGATGTTGGTTTGCCCTGCTCATCAATCAGTAAATAGCATGAACTTTCCATCGTATGCCCGGGCGTGTGCAGGACACGGATCGTGGCGTTGCCGAGCGCAAATTCCTGTCCGTCGGTTGCCGAAATACTATCGAAGCCAGTCTTCATGGTGGTGGGGCCATAAATGATCGGCGCGCCCGTTTTGCGAGATAAGTCCACATGGCCGGATACAAAATCGGCATGAAAGTGTGTCTCAAAGATATACTTGATCTTCGCTCCCCTGGAATCTGCCAGATTGATGTATTGCTGAACTTCGCGAAGCGGGTCGATGATGGCGGCTTCGCCGTTGCTCTCTAAATAGTAGGCGCCCTGTGCAAGGCAACCGGTGTAGATTTGTTCGACAGTGGTTGATTTCATTGGATAGTTACCTGTATTTAATGACCTCGTTCGCCTCCATCCTACGTCGGCGACTAAACTACATAACGCTGCTGCAGCAACGTTGGGTTCCTGCGCTGGCGATTAAGCCTGTGTTTTCCTGCGTGTACTGATGCCAAAGGGCGCATAGAGCGGGCAGAAACTCAGGAAACTGGTGAGAATGAAGATGCCGGCAAAGGCAAGCAGCACGAGGGCAACGGTTCCGCTGATGACGTTGGTGAAATACAATGCAGCAATGACGATGGCAATGATGATTCGTACTGCTTTGTCGGTGGTTCCCATGTTGGCTTTCATAACGGTATTTGGTTTGATTTGATGGTCAAAAATACCGAGGATGACCGGTGTGAGTCGGTGACAAAAGTCACATTTCGGTCATAATTTTTGTTTGGTTTTTTGGGCAACTGCGAAATAAAACCCGACCGAGGACTAACTTGTATTAAACAGGTGACCCCCGAAAAAGCTCATCACTGCAGCGTGATAAAAAAGCATTTGCAACCAAAATACGGATACGCTATACTTACATCTCTTGTACCTTACCCGAAAAGCAAGCGCTAAACCTAAATAAAAAAGTGGACTTTCAAAGACCTCGTGAGTTCGAAGACTTTTCCATAGCCGTACAAAAAAGTATCGATCTATTGGCATCGTGCGGGGGCAGCGATGGTGAGTGCGTCGAACACTTAGTACGCGCCGGCATTAACCGGGAACATGCTGTAGAAATAGTTCTTTTTCTACCCATAGCATTCTGTCGGCGTTTTCTTCCGAAAGTCAATTGGCCGAGTGAGTATATCGAACACGTGCAACAAAACAATCCGATCGCAAAACGCTATGCTGACAATCACCTTTACCGGATCATCGAAGAAGAGACAAATTTCTACTGGCAAAATCCACAAAAATCGATAGTCCTTAATGTTGCAGGAAGGAGCGCTGAGTTCCACGCCATAAACAATCTTCTTCTGGAAGGGGGCAAACTTGAAGACATCAGACTAACCGAAGTACATATAATTAAATAGCAAGCGCACGCAACTACAGCGCCCCGCTCCTTTCAACCTTCTCATCTTGAAATATCGTTAATCCAATTCTTGATATTTCGTTTGTCACACCGTATTACTTCAACAATCGATGGCCGTCCTGCGTCAAAATATGCATAAGCAGGCCAATTCGTGACCTCCCCATCACTGGAGCACAAATCATTTCTACTGGCACGGCATCTGCCAAGCGTTGGCAAATGTTCAAACGATGAAAATAATCATATTGGGCTCGGCTTTCCCGCTGCGAGGCGGAGGCATCACCACGTTTAATGAAAGACTCGCTGACGAATTAGGAAACCTGGGACACGATGTTCAGATTTTTTCGTTCAGTCTTCAGTATCCAACGATCTTGTTTCCGGGAAAGTCACAATATGATGAGAACCGCCAACGACCCCACGTGAGGGTTCAGAGTCTCATCAATTCGATTAATCCTGTCAATTGGATGCGGGTTGGAAAGCGATGCATAGAGGAGAACGCAGACATCATTATTGTCCGGTTTTGGATTCCGCTGATGGCTCCTTGCCTTGGCACGATATTAAGAATGGTGAGAAAGAAAACGAAGACGAAAGTCATCTGCATTGCAGACAACATACACCCTCACGAAGGAAGACTCTTTGACCGGATACTGACTTCGTATTTCATAAAATCCGTTGACTCATTTCTTGTGATGAGCCAGTCAGTATTGAAAGAGTTACAATCCTTTACCAACAAACCCATTACACATTCCCCACATCCATTGTACGATGTTTACGGACAGGGTGTCGCAAAAGAAAAGGCATGCGAATCGCTGCAATTAGACCCGGACAAAAAATACGTTCTGTTCTTTGGGTTTATCAGGAAGTACAAAGGATTGGATCTGCTGCTTCGGTCATTCAAAGAACTCTCCAACATCGCTCCATCCATTCATTTAATTGTTGCCGGTGAATTTTACATGGATGAGAAGCCATTTCTGAACACGATCAACAAGAACGGATTACAATCAAAGGTTCATCTGTTTAACCGGTTTATCAACGATGATGAAATAAAATTATTCTTTTCGGCAGCGAGTGTCGTCGTACTTCCGTACCGAAGTGGTTCTCAAAGCGGTGTGACCCAACTTGCCTTTCATTTCCATCGTCCTGTTATTGCGACCAACGTGGGTGGCATCAGCGAGGTCGTGATGGAGGGCAAAACCGGATTGATCACAGAACCCAATCCCGAGGCGATTACAAGAAAGATCACAACGTTCTTCAGCACCTATGGTAATGGCACATTCTGGGAACAAAATATCTCCAGGTTAAATCAATATTTTACGTGGAAGTACTTTGTGCGCAATTTGCTTTCGTTGCACGGGGAACAAGGAACAACGTATGGAGGAGGAAGAATAAAAGGCTCATGAAAGGCTTCACAACTCCCCAATAATCTTTATCTGATTCCTGAAGAGCAGTACTTTCTTATCATTCTCAAGCTTTTTCAGCAGTCGGGAAATAACGGCCCTTGACGTAGCAAGATCATCTGCGATTTGCTGATGCGAATGGTTGATCAGCCGAGAACCTGATTTCACGGAGATATCCTTTAAATATGCCGCGAGCCGGTCGTCGAGTTTTTGGAAGGCAATCAGGTCAATCGTTCGCAAAAGCTCGTGGAAGCGTGCACGCACGGTGCTCATCACGAAATTCTTCCAACTTGAAAATTTCATCATCCACTCGTCCATAAAATGAGCAGGTACGGCAATCAGTTCCGTGTCGTCTTCTGCTACTGCCCTGACCTCACTTGAGAACTGATGCATACAGCAATTGAACGTCATCGCACAGCCCTCCCCTCCTGATACATAATACAGCAACAGCTCCCGGCCGTCTTCTTCAATCCGCGAAACCTTGAGCGAACCTTTCACTACAATGGGTATCGCCCGCACTTCCTGGCCGGCATCCAATACGATGGTGCCGGCTGGAATATGCATCAGCCTGCCATGCTGTTCAATGAGTGCGACCAAAGGCGCATCGAACAAATGACGAAGACTATCGGGTACTACTGCTGCCAAGGAATTTGAGCTGATGGATAATAATCGATGCCCAGCGTTTTCCATCTCGGCGCCTGTGCACCGAGTCGCGGCTTAAAGTCTTCCCATGTTCTGCTCTCCTGCGTTGACCAGCCCACTTCGGCGATGGCGGGGAGTCGCGGAAACAAAAGATATTCGATGTCGTCCAATGTCTCGATCGTTTCGCCCCAAAGCGGAGCCTCGACGCCCAGGATTTGCTTCGCGTCAATGCCGGCAATGCGTGTTGCAGGATTCCAGAGATACGATGAATCAACTTCGATATATGCAGCCCAGTTGAGACCTAGTTTTGACAGTGAATCGTACTTCATATCAAGATACACCAGCTTTGATGGCGACATGATCAATTGTGCACCTTTCTGTGCAGCCATTGATGCATATTCGGAGGAGTGCCAATGTTGCGCAATTGCATTTGAATTAATTTGCCCCTGGGCAATCTCTTCCCATCCGATCATTTTCTTGCCATAACCTTCCACCATTTTGGAGAACCGATCGATGAACGCAATGTAATCTTCTTTCTTCGTCACATGCGCTTCGTCGCCGCCGATGTGGAGATACGGACCAGGTGTGATTGCCGCAAGTTCACGAAGCACATCATCCACGAACTTAAACGTCATATCGTTCTTGATATGTAACGTACTGAATCCTACCTCTACGCCGGTGTACAATTTTCCAGCAACAGGTTTGTTCGGATCTACTTCTTTTGCCACAACCGCTTTCTTCATGTCCGGGTTATGATTCAGTTCTTCATAAGACGACAGCGCCGCATTGATGTGACCAGGCAAATCAATTTCGGGCACGACCGTAATGAAACGGTCAGCAGCATATTGAACTATCTCCTGATATTGCTTCTGCGTGTAGTAACCGCCTTCACCCCCGCCAACTTCTGTGCTGCCACCGATGACGGTGAGGTTCGGCCATGAATTAATTTCTATTCTCCATCCCTGGTCGTCGCTGAGGTGCAGGTGCAGCACATTCATCTTATACATAGCGATGTAGTCGATGTATTTCTTCACTTCTTCAACGCTGAAAAAATGACGGGCGACATCAAGCATGGAACCTCTCCAGCCGTAGCGTGGTGCATCTTCAATAGTACCTGTGGCAATTTGCCAGTGCATGGCCTGTTTCTCAGAACGCTCAATGGCTGCAGGCATGATCTGACGTAAGGTCTGTACACCAAAAAACAGCCCGGCTGCAGACGGTGCCGAGATGTTTATTTGTTTATGGCTAACCTGCAGCCTGTAGGCTTCTGGTCCTCCCTGCACAGCCGGGTCAATTTTAAACACCACCGCAGCTTCTTCAGCCGACTTTGCATACGGGAGCTCAAAACTTGTCGCAGGTGCGAGCATCGCGCGCAGCTGTTCTGCTACCTGACGCACATCGGCACGCGTTGAATCTGCGTATAGCGAGGCCGTTGGAAGAAGCTCGAACACCTCTCCTTCGAGCGTGGCTTTCACGGGTTTAGGGACAACACTTTGAAAATTTTTAATCAGTTCTTCGCTGGCTTTCTCTTTACATGAGAAGGCGATCACGGCGGTTAGCACAAATACCATTGTGCGGTGAACAATATTTTTCATGTCAGGCATTTGGGTTTGCTGGTAGTTTTAATCGGTTTGAAAAATACGCATAACCATCCTCGAAAAAAAAATCGCGATGTAAGAAGCAAATGATAAATGCAGAATTCAGATTTGGTCGTCTACCTGCGATGTGCGATTTTCGCTGACCTATCATGCCTTTGAACCGACACCTGTTTATCCGCCGGGCACACCGCTACCTGGGCGTTTTTATTGGAGTACAGATTTTGCTCTGGACCATCAGTGGTCTTTACTTTACCTGGAACGACATTGACGATGTGCACGGCGACACACTGCGCAAGTTGCCTCATTTCATTGAGTCAGACAGTGCGTTTGTTTCGCCGTCCGTAGCGATTAGAAATTTGCGTGACGCGCGCGCGGTGGACTCCATTGCTCAGGTCAGGCTAATCAATATTGTACGGCAACCCGTTTACCAGATTGCTTTTTTCTCCGGACATGCTGCTCACGGAATTCACCCACACCTTTATTATGCACTCGCAGACGCGCGCACCGGAGCCCTGCGGCCGGCGCTTTCTGAACAAGAGGCGATCCAACTAGCCAGAGATTACATCGCCACTCCGGCCCGCGTTGCCTCGGTTTCATGGATTGAGAAAACAGATGGCCATGACGAGTACCGCAACAAACCCTTGCCCGCATGGGCTGTTCATTTTGAAGAACCTTCTTGCACCGCCTACATCAGTTCTGAGCAGGGAACTTTTCAAGCGGTGCGGCACGACCAGTGGAGAATGTTTGATTTTCTCTGGATGTTTCACACGATGGACTACGAAGGGCGCGACGATTTCAATAACCTGATCATTCGTGTGTTTTCTGCTCTGGGCTTAATCACGGTGGCTTCCGGATTTGCCCTGTTTTTTGTCTCCCGACGAAAAAAAGTCCGTTCAACAAACCAGTAGCCCCCCCGTTGGTTCCCTGTTTGTTTGCGAGATTTTGCCTACATTTAAGTTGACGAACTAAGAAAAGGACCTATCGCGCAACCAGTGCAGGAACGCTGGGATTGAGTCGGTTGCAGGTATCCGCAACTACCCTATGAAGACCTCGCTCACCCTCCTGCTCGCGATGATTTCTTTCGCCGCAAGCGCGCAGCAAGACCCATTGTATGCGCAGTATCTCAACAACCCACTCCTGTTAAATCCTGCCTACAGCGGAGCCAGCGAAAACTGGCGAACTGTTGCTGGTTATCGAACACAGTGGAGCGGGTTTGAAGGCAACCCGAATACGTTCAACCTGACTTCAAGCATGAGTCTGCTGGACAACCGAATGGGTATTGGATTGATTATCTCTCAGGATAAAATCGGTGAGAATAAAAACACAGAGATCAACGCGACGTACTCTTACCGTATCCAGCATGGAGAACGCAATTTCTTTTTTGGGTTATCGGCTGGAGTAATTCGTTTTCAATCCGATCCCGGACAGCTGAATTTAAAAGATCCGACAGACCCTAGTTTCCGGGCAATGAATGAATCGAGATTCAATACGGGCGTTGGATTTCTGATCAAAGACGAACGATGGACAGCAGGCATCTCCGCTCCGCGTCTGCTTCCTGCAAAGGTGAGCGTGGGCGGAGAATCTATACAGGTCTACGACCCGCACTTCTATATCTATGGAGGCTATATCATTTTCCTCAATGAGCGCTGGCGCTTTAAACCCGCGGCGTTAATTCGCGCAACCAGTGGCGCTCCCCTTTCTGCAGATATTCAACTAAACGCAATCCTCGACGAAGTGTATAACATCGGACTGATTACACGAAATCTGAACACCTATGGGGTATTGCTTCAGGCGAAGATGGGAGACTACCGCATTGGGTACACGTTTGAGATGCCTTCCAACAGATCCATCGGGCAGCAATTTACGTCACACGAAATCAGCCTCGCAGTTTCTGTCAATGTATTTCCATTTCATCAATCACGAATCAGCAACTTTTGATCGCTATGAAGACCTTCTTGCGGACGGGCATCAAGACAATTGCCTCAACAACATTCATGATCAGTTTGGGCATATCGGCATATGCGCAAATTTCCAGTGATTTCAATACCAATTCGGATGGCTGGGTTTTCTTCAACGGATTCTCCGGCGCAAGCACCCCTGGAAATCATCAGGCCACGGGTGGAAACCCAGGAGGTTTTGTATCCTTCACCTATAGTTCCAATATTGGTTCAGTACAAAGCTGGCGTGCGCCATCGAAGTTCCTTGGAAATCAAGTGGTGCGGTCGCTCGGTCAACTGTTGCGATTTGATCTGCAGCAATCTCTTGCAGGAACAAACTCCAATGGATCCGGCGACGTAAGAATTATTGGAACCAACGGAGTCACTATTGTTTTTAGCCTCGCCACGAAACCCGCCGTCGCCCCTGCATGGAGTTCATACGCTGTTCGACTCGACGAAACACAGGGCTGGAGAATTTCTTCAACGACGGGCACACTGGCTACGCGGACGGATATCATTGGGGTATTGACCAATATTCAGAATCTCGAAATCAGAGGAACATACATCACGAATGCATCGTACACGTCGGGACTCGACAATGTTGTGCTGGAACAAAAGGCTCTGGCAACCCCGCCAACCATAACATCTTTTTCTCCGGGTGCAGCCAATGTCGGCGACAACGTGACCATTACAGGGACTAATCTTCCGACTGGCGGAAATTTAATGGTTTGGTTTGGCGGCGTGCGCGCATCGGTGACGAGCAGTACCGCGACACAAGTTATCGTAACCGTGCCTCAAGGCGCGCGCTATAGCCCCATCACGGTGGTCAACACTGCTACGGGTGTCTCTGCCTCTTCGATGAGTTCGTTCATTCCCACATTCGCCGAAGGAGGAAGAATTATACCGTCTTCTTTTGGTGAACGAATTGACTTCACGATCAATGCCAGCCCCGGTAATACGGTGAATGGAATAGACGTGGCGGATATTGATGCTGACGGATGGAATGATTTGGCGGTCACTCAGAATATTGGAACTGTCCTGCTTTACCGAAACAAAGGTCTGGGCGGCACATTAAGTGCTTCATCATTTGATTCACCCGTCGAAATTGCCGGTGTTGGAAATGAAACCGGTCTGAAATTTATTGATTTGGACGGGGATGGTAAACTGGATATTGCAGGGGGTCACGCGACTGCCTCCGTATCGACGTTCACGACGATGCGTAACACAAGCACGCCAGGATCAATTTCATTTGAGCCTTTCGAACGATGGAACGGCTTGGTTTACTCAGGATATTTCTCCTCGGTTGTGGATGTGGACTCTGACGGCAGGCCCGATCTCATTGGTCAGCATGGGAATGGCAGTGTAAATCTTGACCTATGGATCGCCCAAAACATCAGTTCTCCGGGAGATATTGAGTTTGCCCGATCAGTAAGCTATTTTGGATCAAGTACGCTGGACGCAGGAGCAGGAGTTTCTGTCGGTGACTTGAATGCCGATGGGAAACCCGAACTTGTGGTAAAGTATGCATTCGGTGGATCCACGGCCATTCTTGAAAACACCTCGTCGGCAGGTGTTATTTCCTTCAACACTCCGGTAACATCCACACAGGGAGCTAACGGAACAGTGAGTATTGCCGACGTGAACAATGATAACAAACCGGACTTGATATATAAAGACGGATTCAGCAACAACGACATCATTGTAGCCCTTAACGCGAACAACGGCGCTACAATCGTTGCGTCTGACTTTTCAACCACTTTTATCATTGACTCAGAACTAATCAACTACGGAACAACCGCTATTGGCGATCTGAACGGCGACGGCAAAATTGATATTGTTATTACAGATCCCACAAACATTGGTGTATTTGAAAACAACTTTTCTTCATCCTTCTCGAATACGTCTTTTATTCCTGCGTACGCGCTCGCAGGTGGCGGAGCAAGCACCTATCCAATGTCGATCAACGTTGCGGATCTGAATGGGGACGGAAAGCCAGAACTGGTTGCAGGGTTAACAAATGGAAGCAGTTCCGATAAACGTTTTTTTATTTTTGAAAACAAGAATAAGCCAACTCCGGTCATTGCGGTAAATACCGTATCACCGCTCGCGGCACCTGTCGGGAGTACGATAACCATTACGGGCGACAACTTCTCCACGACACCTTCTGAAAATATCGTTCGTTTTGGCAGCGTTCGCGCTTCAGTGCTGTCTTCAACCAAAACATCCATCACAGCCACGGTGCCAGCGGGAGCAAATCACCGCCCGGTGAGCGTAACCAGAAATCAATTAACCTCACGATACCGTCTTCCCTCGTCGGTTACATTTTCTTCCGGAGTGAATTTCAATGGAACTCATTTTGCCTCACCCGTGGAATTCACTGCCGCGGGCGCCGATTACGATATTGACATCAGTGATTTCGATGGAGACGGCAAGCCTGATATCTATGTTGAGGGCGGAACAAATGATTATTTTTTCAGGAACACACATACCTCGGGCCAGGTTTCCTCAACATCGCTTACGCTTGATGAAACGCTGACTACTGCCATGATAAATCCAAATGCCGAAGATTTTGATGGAGACGGATTACCTGAGATGGCGAGCGCTAATGGAAGCCTCTTAAAGAACAGCAGCTCAGCCGGCAATATTTCTTTTCAATCATCGGTCAGCCTCGGTATCGGCGGAGGACAGCTGACTTTCCAGGATTTCAACAGAGATGGAAAATTTGATATGGCGGGTAGCAACGGTGGCACAGCCCAAATATTTGTCAAAGAGTACCGCGACCCTGAAACAGCCAATTTGTTTTCTGCATTCTCGGGAAGTTTTGGTACTTTCTCTGGTAATGTAGTGTTCAACAAAGCAGCGCTTGGTGGCGCCATTACATCAGGAGATTTTGATGGCGACGGATTCGATGATATTCTTGCCCCGAACCCGTCAACGGATAACATCAGCATATTTCGCAACACAGGTCGTTTAAGAATATCAACTGCGTCGTTCACACGCACTGATCTTGCTGTGGGCGACAATCCTGGCCGTATCTATAGCGGAGATTTTGATCGCGATGGCAAGCTGGATGCTCTGCTCGTGTATCCAGCAACGACCACGAGTAACTTTGTTACCGTATTGCATAATCAAAGCACGAGTGGAACAATTACATTCGCGCGCATTGACATCCCTCTTGGCGTCAATGGTGCTTCTCTTGGAGCCATTGATGATCTGGATGGCGATGGTCGTCCTGATTTAATCGTTGCGCAGGAAGCGTCGAATCGCTTTTCGATTTTTAAGAATATCCATACCTCCGGAGCATTGAGTGCATCGTCATTTGCATCTCCATTTCACACAACGGTCACTGCGCCACGAGGGCTGAACACGGCTGACCTCAATGCGGATGGAAAACCTGAAATCATCATCACGCGTGCCGCAGGCTTTTTACTGGTTTACGAAAATCTGATCACCGCCGGACCTCAGATCACCGGCTTTAATCCTGCTGGCGGACCAGAAGGAAGTACAACCGTAACCATCTCCGGAAGCGGTTTTGATCCGATCGCGGCAAACAATACCGTGGCATTTAATGGAACCACAGCAACCGTGATCAGTGCTACGGTCAACACCATCGTCACAACGGTACCGCTGGGCGCAACGACAGGACCGATCACCGTTGTTGTTGGAGGAAATACTGCAACAAGCGGAACAAACTTCATTGTAACACCCTGTCTTGAACTCATCGCAAGTACATTCGATAACTCTGCTGACGGATGGACCACCCTCAATGGAGCAGCAGGAGACCCCGTCTTTGTCTCGATAGGTGGAAATCCTGGAGGCTTTCTCCGAGGTTTCGATTTTGTAGGGGGCGTTGCCACATTCATGTCTGCTCCTGTAAAATTCCTCGGCAATAAATCCGGTGCGTATGGCCAATTATTACGATTCGATCTACAAAATAACACTGCGACCAGTGCCACAAGTACGAATGGGGATATCCGAATCACGGGAGGAGGAATTACCATCTTTAGAAATATTGATCCGCCTCTGCCAGCAATCACACCGGCATGGAGTTCACACTCAGTACGCCTTGATGAAACTGCAAACTGGCGCGTTGGATCGATCACCGGAGCGATTGCAACGCAAGCACAAATCAAAACCGTTCTTGCTTCTTTAACGACGATTTTGATTAACGTGGAATACTCAACTTTCTTTGGCGATACGGGCGGTATCGACAACGTTATTCTTGAAGTAAACCCCGTGTCCATTACCTCGTTTACACCAACCTTGGGAATTCCCGGTAATGCCGTATCGGTGGCAGGTACTGGTTTCCATCCTACCCTGTCCAGAAACGTCCTGCAATTCAACACGACAACGGCAACCGTCACTTCAGGAACGTTGACTACACTTTCGACTTCGGTTCCCAACGGTGCCACTACTGGCCCGCTTCGAATCGCAGTAAACGGTTGTCCTGTCGTGCCCAGCGCAACAGACTTTTTTGTGGATCCTCCTCCGACAAGTGCCGATGGGGCCTTGACTACAAACGAAGACGTAAACTTTACTTTCCAGGCTTCTGATTTCTCTTTCACCGACAACGGCACCTTTGCCGGAATTGAAATCACTACGGTAGAATCAGCCGGCGATCTGGAATACAACGGAGCGGATGTCGGTATCGGAACGATATGCGCTGATGTTACGCAACTTGTTTTTCGACCCGCATCAAATGCGAATGGATCTCCCTACGCTACTTTCCGTTTTCGAATTCGCGACAACGCAGGGAATGTCAGTGCATCGGACTACCAAATGACGATCAGCGTAACTCCGGTCAACGATCTTCCAACGAGTGCCAACAACACGCTGACAACTAATGAAGACGTTGCGTTAACATTCAGTGCAGCGAGTTTCCCATTCACGGATGTTGACGGAACGTTCAATGGAATTGAAATAACCACAACAGAAACGGCAGGAGATCTGGAACTGGGTGGTACCGATGTGACGTCGGGATTGCTGGTTACCGATGTCACACAACTGGTCTTCCGACCTAATCTGAACGAGAGCGGCTCCCCTTATGCCACCTTCACGTTCCGCGTTCGTGACAATTCGGGCACTTTAAGTACGGCAGCATATGTCCTGACGATCAACGTCGTTGCTGTCAATGATGCGCCCGTCATCACGGGACAAATACCGGTGACTACGCCGGAAGAAACTGGGATCACCATCATTCCTTCTATGCTGACCGTTTCGGATGCAGATAATGCAACATTTACTGTTTCTGTTAATGACGGTCAAAACTATTCGCGTAGCGGAAACGTCATTACGCCAGCTACAAATTTCACAGGCACGCTCACAGTTCCGATAACAGTCAGCGATGGCATCACCGCCAGTCAGCCGTTTAACCTTGTCGTCACCGTGACGAATACCAATGATGCACCCACAATAAATGCCGTTAATTCAGCAACAGAAATCGAAGGCAAAGTGGTCATCAATCTCCAGCAAGCGATTACAGATCCGGATAATAACCTGGATTTCACAACGCTTCGTATTTCCGTGCCTCCGTCCAGCGGTGCATCGTTCAGCATTGATGCTTCTTACTTGCTGACCATCGACTACCGGGGAATATCATTCTCCGGCACGGACAGATTTACGATTGAAATCTGTGATTTGAATGGTGTTTGTACACAGCAGGAATTTCTTGTTCAGGTTACCGGTGACATTACCGTGTACAATGGCATTTCTCCTAATAACGATGGACAGAACGACTTCTGGTTGATTGAATATGTAACACTCGTGGAAGGCGCCGCAGAAAACGAGGTAACCATTTTGAACAGATGGGGCGATGAAGTGTGGTCCGGAAAGAACTATAACAATGAAACGGTGGTATTTACAGGTAAGAACAAGAATGGCAATGACCTTCCGGCGGGAACATATTTCTATAAAATCACATTCAAGTCTGGAAGAAAAGCATTAACCGGCTACCTGTCGCTGAAACGCTAAGGCAACACTTTACCCTGCGCACTAATACTGCCACAGGGTAAAGTGATTTTCCGTATTCTCCTGACGAAACCGTGGCTTCTGCTTTCCTTCTGTCCGGCCGGGAACTACGTTCTTTAAATAACTCACCAACTCATCTGTACTGACCACATCATCCTGGTTGATATCCGGTTCCCTGGTGAGCAAGCCGTTCAGCATGGAGTATGTGAACACACCATTCTGCCACTTGTCCGATTCCTGTGCGTAGCTGTCACCCGCTGTAGCAACGACCACCTGAGCGCCCGTGCGCGAACCGAGACCATAAAAGATGTCCTGCATCAGTTCAAAGCCACGCATGTCAATCATGCCCGCATTAAAAACATTGTGATGGACTTTAGTAAACGAACGCTTCGTGATGTTATCTCCTGAACGCTTGCTCATCATGTCATTGGTTACCTGAATGATCTCGTCTTTATCGACCTCGCCGGAGTGACAGGCATCCACAAGCATCAGCTTTCTTCTTGCAGGGATGCCGTCCAGGATGCGTTCAAGATCATCGTAAAGTATGGCAGTCGCCGCAGGGTTATCCATATCAAGACCCCAAGTGCCAAATCGAAAATCAAAATTCTCATCCAGTACTCCGTGACCAGCAAAGAACAGAACAACCTGATCTTCCGGCTTGGTCAGCATCAATTTCTTCTTTAATGAAGTGACGTTGACCACTGAAACTTGCTGATTAAAAAGTGAATCAATGACCACTCTACCAAACCCTTTTGCTCGTGACATGAAGCGCAGCACATCCCGTGCATCCTTCACCGCGTATTGCAGGTTGAAATTTTCATTCTGATACTGGTTGATCGCAACGGCGATGACATAGAGATTTGGAATTTTGTCGTTCGTTGTTTTTTCGACAACAAATTCTTCAGGCAGCGACTCAATACCTCCTTCATTAACTCCGACGACACGGATCTTATTTGACCCGAAAGTCAATGGTATCTCGATAGGCATTTCCTTGCCCGTGTATTTCAAGCCGGGATTCGCGTAGAGGGGAACACCATTCACCAATACCTGAATGTGTCCTGCATTCGCTGCTGTCTTCATCATTGCCCGAATAGTCAGAGAACCATTTGCTGTTTGAAATGGAAGCTTTGTCAAATCAGCGACCGTAATGGAAGGCATTTCCTGCAACAGCGTCGAAAGCGATTGGTTATTCTTCATCTGCAAGGTGCGTTTCCGGTATGCCTTCTCCATCAGTTTCAAATCATCTTCAATGGCAAATCCGCTGGCTGCGAGTACTTTGTCCGGACGGTTGAAATAAACATCAAACTGCCCAAGGGAAAATGATCTATTCTGGAAGCGGAAAAAAAGCGAAGACGAAGATCCCCTGTCAGATTTGTAATACATCTCCGGTGTGATCCAGACGAAGTGACCCTCCTCATCCTTGGCGATGCGAAGTCTCTCTTTGAGCGTTTTTCCGTCAAGCAACACAATTGAATTATCATCCAGTCCTACGGCAATCGTCTGGCGAGGACTTCCCGCAACGGTGGTGATGCCAAGGCCATCACTTGCCCAGGAAACATTTTCGCGCTTACCCTTCAGCGAAAATGAACGCACATTGGATGCACGTGTAAAGGCACCCGGCTCTCCCGTGTAAACCATCACGGAATCCTCCAACACAACGTGATCGCCTACTGTTCCGTCAATACTCCATTCGAAGCGAGACGTTGTCCGCGATATTTCGTCAACAATCTTTCCTTTGCGCCAGTTGTATCTGACCATCACACTGCGAAAATCATCCCGCAGCCAGAATTCGTCCTTGTTGACAAAAGTAAGACCGTCATTTCCTGCACGAACCATCTTCATCCTGGTGAGCGGAACATCAGAGATTTTCATACTTTCAATCTCTATAATCTTAATTCCAGCATGCGTATTTAATCCACCAAGCGGGGCGTTCTTGCCGAGCGACTTGCTCCATTCCTCCTGCCTTGCCTCATCCGTGGCGTTAGCGTCCCACACAGCGACAAGACCATACTTCCAGTCGACGGCCCATGTTGCGTACGATACGTCAGGAATTTTAATCCAACGGAGTACCTTCATTGCCTTCAGGTCCCACACGTCAATAAAAACTTCCCATTCTTTGGGTTGTCCTTTTCCGATGTAATTAACACGCATGACAGCCGCCTTCGACGCATCCGGACTGAGTTTGATATGACTTGGATATCCTGTTGCCTTGAATGCGGATACAATCAGGTTATCAGAAAACTGCACAAACGTAGTATCCATATAACTGAACATCTTCAGCTTGCCTGTCTTCAGCTCCAAAACAGCCCCTATGGTAAATTGATTGTCCTGCTGAGTCAGCAACGACAAATGTCCATTTTGATAATCGACTGCATTTTCCTGATACACGCCTTTCATATACCTCGCGTAGTCGAAAAAGCGTTCACCAGTTCGAAGATTCCAACCTTCGATGATGCGTTGATTCGTGACGGAAAACATCGTATCGGAAGCTTGATTGAACACGACGCGCTGAATACCATAGAACACCTCTCCAAGCGATTCTTTAGTCGAACCCAAACGGCGCACAACCTGATCTGTGCGTAAGTCAAGGAAGACGAGTGACCGTTGCTTTCCAGAAACAACCACAGTGGATTCATCAAAAAAAGCCAACGGAGAAAAGTAAAACGAAAGCAGGTTGTCCGGTAAGGACAATTCCCGAACGGTGTTCGTCTGCAAATCCACTACCTTTAAGTAATGCTTATAATCCCGGCTGATGATTCCAACAAAATACTTTGAAGAGACCGCAGCAGGCATGTCCTGCTCAACCCGATACTTTTCTCTCAGTTGCGAAATTTTCTCAGCCTCAGGACGCAACGACGCTTTCCGCGAACCGATGTGGGCCCTTGACTTGCCGTCATAAAACCGATCGTGTACAAGACCAGTCAATGTATTGGAAGGTATGTTCCTGTGAATTCTGCGCCAATCGTCTTCTCCGGCTTCAAACAAAATATCCTGATCATCCTCTGCGAAAACTGCATTTGAAACCAGGTTTTCATTTGTAGAAAATCGATCAAGGACACGCCCCGTGTACACATCCCAGACAATGATAACACCCTCGTTGCCCGCACTCACCATCCTCCGTTGATCTTTAGAAAAAGAAATGGACTCTATATGTTCCTGATGGCCGCGTTGCGGAACAGGGATCGGCGTTGATGACGAAGTCAGGCTAAATGACTGAGCAAGCCCGGTCTCATGTATCACCCATAACGACTGACCATCGGGATGAACAAAGGCATTAAAGCCTGCAGTTTCCGGAAGATGAAATACACTCGTATAGTTTTGTTCCTTCCAGTCATAAGTACCAGCAAACGACTTCTGTGCAAAAGTTGTTGACGCGCCAGAAAATACAATCCCGGTTCCATCAGACGTGATCTGCATTCCATTGACACGTCCCGTTCCACGATATATCGGATTTGACTGCGCACCTTTTTTCAACGAAAGTGCGAACACATCGTTGCCGCCAATTAAGGCTGTCGTATCGTTCAAAAAATTTACCTGGGCATCTTTCGCAGCTGCTAAGGCGTTGACGTGGCGAAGCTCAAAATCATTGGCAATAAAAATAGAGTCATGGGTTGCAAAAAGAACGCTCTTCGAATGCAATAACACATCCGCACTTCTTATCGCCGTTTTGTAGGTTCTCTTCTGTACAATATTGTGGTCCAGCAGAAATAAGCTCCCGTCTAATGTAAGCCAGATCAAACCATTTTGTTGCCCGATTGAAAATCCTTCGCGTAAGAAGTAAGCAGATTCATGAACATACGCTGGATTAATTTTTTTGGAATGAATCTGCGTTCTTGTAAGTGTCTGGCGTTTGTTCGGGTCGTAAACCTCAAGCGAAGCCATCAAAGAATCACCCTTCAGTTCCAGGCGTACGTGCACGATGCGATTTTGGGCGTCAAGTATAAAATCCCTTTTCCCTGTAATGCGGGAGATATAGCCTTCCGTTCTCCTGAACCACGTTGGCAAAACCTGAACAACTTGTCCACTGCCTGCGTCAAAGATTTTAATCGAGTCTGAGGAAAGACTTGTGACTATCTGTTTACCATCCCTGCTAAAAGCCGCATAACGAATCTCTGCGCCTGATGTTTCGAGCTGAAGATTTTGCTGGCTGTAAATAACAATTGGAAGGGAACAAAAAAGAACCAGAAGAGCGTGACGCATGTGTAGGGTTAAAGGAAGGCAAAATACAAAAACAGCGTCGGAAGAAGCACCAACCTTTACATCAGTGGAAACAAAAAACCCGTTGAATCCGGTGAGGTGTTTCTGAACCCCATTATTGACAAGTTTTGGGCTGCCGACAGTCGCAATCTTCTTCTGTTAACCTGCTTTTTGGGCGAGGACCCGAACGAGTCGGGTTGAGGCCTGATTTTGACCGGAAGCTTCACCCGGTATTGTTTTTATTGTTAGGTTCAGCAAACGTGTCCCGGATCCAGCGGATTTGTAACACAAACATAGATATTCGAAGAACGTTCGCCAATGTTGATAAAAAACTATTTTTTGTGTAAGCAATTAATAGTTTTGCAACGGCTATGAAAGCAATTGCAAACTTCACCCCGGGCCCCTCCCAGTTGTATTTCACCGTGCAGGATCACATGCGCGCTGCATTTCGGGAAGGGATTCCGTCCATCTCCCATCGCAGTAAGATATTTGAAAACATTTATGCGGAAGCAGCAGCTGGGCTTCGTGAGTTGTTGGGCGCTCCCGCTGACTATCATATCTTTTTTACCGGGTCCGCCACAGAAATCTGGGAGCGTGCTGCCCAAAATCTGATGGAGAAGAAATCGCTCCATCTCGTTAACGGATCGTTTTCTTCCCGGTTCCATGATATTGCTTTACAGTGCGGGAAACAAGCTGTAAAAATCGAAAGCGCGGAAGGAGCCGGATTTGACTTTCCAAGCATTGCGAGCGATACAGAAATGATCGCCCTGACGCACAACGAAACAAGCACTGGTGTATCTCTTCCGATGGCGTTTATCAACCGCTTTCGCGAAGCGGCGCCGGATAGCCTCATCGTTGTTGATGCGGTATCTTCATTACCCTTTCCAAAATTCGACTTCACCAAAATCGACAGCGTATTCTTTTCAGTCCAGAAAGGTTTTGGTTTACCGGCCGGTCTTGGCGTCTGGATTGTCAACGATCGATGTATTGAAAAAGCAAAACAGATTAGTGCGGCCGGTCTCTCCATCGGGTCGTATCACAATCTTGTTTCGCTCCATGCAAACGCGAAGAAGAACCAGACTCCCGAAACACCGAACGTACTCGGTATCTACTTGCTGAATGCGGTCGTTAAGGATTTTCTCCAGCGGGGCATTGAGGCGTTGCGACGGGAGACGGAATATAAGGCCGCGTTACTGTATCACACACTTTCTAAGCATCGCCTCTTCGAGCCGTTTGTGAAGGACAAAGATTTACAGTCAAAGACCGTTATTGTAGCGAATACGGGAGAGCATACCGCCGCCGTAACGGAATTTCTCGGGAAGCACGGCCTGCAACCTGGTGACGGATATGGAAAAAATAAGGCTACACAACTTCGCTTCGCCAATTTCCCTGCCCACTCCAAAGAAGTTTTTGAGCAACTTTCTGACGCGCTGGAAAAATATCAGGGTTAATCAGGCGACGGATTAAACCCCGGCACACTTTCTCCGTCTAAGACCCGCATTGCAACCGAATACCTGAGTGGAAGACAACGAACTTCTTGAAAAGATACGTAATCCCGATACCCGGAATTATGGATTCAATATGCTCGTTCGTGCTTATCAGAAGCGCGTCTACTGGCATGTTCGGAAAATGGTCATTGACCACGACGATGCAGACGACCTGACGCAGGAGATTTTTATCAAGATTCATAAGTACATCGATTCGTTCCGTGAAGACGCGCAACTATTTACCTGGATTTACAGGATAGCAACAAATGAATGTCTGACATTTCTGGAGCGGAAAAAGAGACGATTTTTTCTTCCCATCCATGATGTCGCCGGGGAACTGACGACGAAATTGGAAACACAGATCAGCGGCGATGAAATCCAGCTGAAGCTGCAGAAAGCGCTGCTGAAATTGCCCGACAAGCAAAGGCTCGTTTTCAACATGAAGTACTTCGACGACATGGCGTATGAAGAGATTGCAGAGATCACCAAGACAAGTGTAGGGGCGTTAAAGGCGAGCTACCACCATGCGGTCAAAAAAATTGAAGATTTTTTATCGGAGTAATTAAACCTTTCAAAACACAAATTGTCCAAGGGAAAGATGAAAAAGCTGGAAGACATACCGAAAAAAAATGAGGTATTCGAGGTGCCGGAAAGGTATTTCGACGTGCTGCCGGACCGCATTCAAAAACGGATTGCCGCGCAACAGCCGGAATCCCGGCATGCCTGGACGCTGGCTTTGCGGTTTGCATTACCCACTGTCGCAGCAATTGTTATCGTGTGGTTCTGGCTGAAACCTGCCCAGGCCGATGCATCAACGATTCTGGCCTCAGTCGATACCGAACAGCTGATTGCGTACATCGGAGAATCCGAATGGTCAACGGACGACGTTCTGGGCGAAATTCAGATGGACCAGTCAATGGTCGATGCGATTGAAGAGGAAGTGTACGCGATACCGTTGGATGATGAATTATTACTTGAAAATTTTGAAAATCAGGAGGGAGATTCGATATGAGACTGAATCATTTAAGACATGCATTATTCGTTGCGCTGGTGCTGATTGGAATTACACAGGTTCACGCACAGGATGAGCAACCCGATCAGGAGCCTGCGGTGGAGCAGCTCGACCCCAAAGCGAGAGAAAAAATCAAAGCGGCGCACGCAGCCTACGTTACCGAGCGCCTGGGACTGTCTTCAGCCGAAGCGGAAAAATTCTGGCCGATTTATCGGGAATACACTCAAAAAAGGCAGGAAGCGCGCCGCCAGCTCATCGAAGCCAAAAGAGCAGGCAAACCGGAAAAAGAACTTCTGGATCTCGATCTGAAAGTCAAGCAGCAGGAACTTGATATTGAGAAATCTTACCGCGACCGGATGCTTCAGGTCATCGCACCCGAGAAATTGGTCAGGTTGCGTCAGGCAGAAAACGACTTTCGTCGGCTCATCCTCGAACAGATTCAAAAACGACAAGTCAACGAGCAACGAAGACAACAAATGCGCGAGCGGTCACAACAACGCCTGCAGCAACGCAACAACTAGGGTTGCCTTGTCATGAAGTACGTCGCCGCGGTTCTGTTGATCTGTTCCGCATCCACCCTTTACGGTCAGGATGCGGATTCACTTTTCCAGGCACCACCTGATTCAACCATCAACACCGCTGCAGACTCTCTGTCCGTCTTTGCGCTGATTGACAGCCTGCTCAGCCTCGATGAACAACGGGCTCCTTCCCAACTCGGGTTCAGACTTGGCTATAACAGCAACGTACTCTCGAACGGACGCACGCTCGGCATTGATAACTTTGGCCTCTCACCAGGTGTATCGTATTATCATCACTCCGGATTGTTCGCGGACGTCAGCGCGTATTGGAGCAAAGACTTTGACCCTAATTACTACCTCACGGTGCTCTCGGTCGGCTATATGAAAGACTTTAACAAGACTTTCGGCATCATCGCCGGGTACGATCGGTACTTCTACAACACCGGAGGTGAAGACTGGTACATCCCTTACACCAATGCGCTTTCCATCGCCCCCATCGTTGACATCGGACCCGTTACATTCACCGTCAATTATTCGCTTTACTTCGGCGAACAATACGCGCACCGATTGATGCCGTCTTTGTCAGTGGCACTCCGAAAGAAAAAGTTTCTGGGACTCGATCGAATCTCTCTGACGCCAGGCTTCTTCCTGCTCTACGGAAATGAAGCGATCACCACATTCGACTACCTGCCTCCGGAAAATTTAAGGGAGCTGATTGAAAACCGGAGAAAATACGGCACCATTTTCAAACCCGTTGAAATCACCCGAGACGTATTCGGCATCATGAACTACTCTTTCAATTTGCCAGTATCCATGTCGAAAGGCAACTGGACCGTCATGGTGAGCTATGCCTACAACATTCCCAAGGCGCTTCCCGGAGAGCCGCTGACGCTGTCAGAAAGCAGTTTTATCACCGGCAGCATACTCTATTTGCTTGATTTGAAGCGAAATAAAAAGCCTTTGTAAAACCGGGCTGATTGGATATTTTGCGAGCTTAATTCAACCAGCAACTCATGATGAAGAAATTCATTTGTCTTTCTATTCTTTTGGTGATTGGCTCCGCAGCAAAAGCACAGGATTACCGGTGGCAGCAACGTGCGGAATATGTCATGGATGTGCGCCTCGACGTCAAGAACCATAAGGTGACCGGAACACAAAAACTTACGTACACCAACAACTCAAAAGATACACTCAATAAGGTCTATTATCACCTGTACTTTAATGCCTTCCAGCCCGGGAGCATGATGGATGTACGCTCCAGAACCATTGCAGATCCAGATCCTCGGGTGGGCGATCGCATTTCAAAACTCAACGATCAGGAGATCGGATACCAGCACATACTTTCATTAAAGCAGGATGGTAAAGACATCAGCAACACGGTCAATGGCACCTTGCTTGAAGTCACTTTAAACAAGCCCATATTGCCCGGGGGCAAAGCTGTATTCGACATGAAGTTTGAATCACAGATCCCTCTCCAAATCAGACGCTCGGGAAGAAACAGCAAAGAGGGAATTGCCTATTCCATGACGCAATGGTATCCGAAGATGGCGGAATACGATCACCTCGGATGGCACGCATACCAATACGTCGCAAGGGAATTCCACGGCGTGTGGGGAGATTTTGACGTGAAGATCACCATCGACCCAACGTATGTTCTCGGAGGAACGGGTAAACTGCAAAACCCGGATAAAGTTGGATTTGGATATGAAAAACCAGGGACCACCGTGAAGCGTCCCGATGGAGAGATTACGTGGCACTTCAACGCGAAGAATGTGCACGACTTTGCGTTTGCCGCAGACCCGGATTACACGCATGAAATCGTACAGGTTCCGCAAGGACCTGAGGTTCATGTGCTCTACCAGAAAGGACCAAAGACAACGGAGAACTGGAATAAGCTCAAAGACTATATCGTCAAGCACTTCGAGTTTATGAACCGCACGTTTGGCAAGTATCCTTACGACACCTACAGCGTCATTCAGGGTGGCGACGGAGGAATGGAATATCCAATGGCTACGCTGATCACCGGAGAACGATCCCTGGGAAGTCTCGTCGGTGTGATGGCCCATGAAGTTGCTCACAGCTGGTATCAGGGTGTGTTGGCATCCAACGAATCTCTTTATCCATGGCTCGACGAAGGCTTTACGGATTTCGCCAGCAACGAATCCATGGCGTATATGTTCAACGAGCAGAACCCGCATGAAGACAGCTACGGAGGTTATTTTTCTCTCGTGCGCAGAGGCCTTCAGGAACCCATCAGTCAGCACTCAGACCACTACAATACCAACACGGCTTACGGTATTGCAGCATATAGCATGGGGACCGTATTCCTTCACCAGTTGAAGTACATCATCGGCGAAGAGAATTTCTACAAAGGGATGATCAAATACTACAACACCTGGAAATTCAGACATCCGGAACCTGCTGATTTTGTTCGTGTCATGGAGAAAGTATCCGGCATGCAGCTGAAATGGTACCTGAGCTACTGGGTAAATACAACTAAGCAAATTGACTACAGCATTAAGACCGTGGTGGATGGAACGAACGAGACTTTCATTACTCTTGAGCGTGTGGGCAAGTTTCCGATGCCGGTAGACCTGGTGGTTACTTACAAGGATGGAAGCAAAGAATTGTTTTACGTTCCCCTGAACGAAACACTGGGCAACAAACCAGTTGAAGACAAGACCATGGAACGCAACGAACTTGTCGCGTGGCCATGGGTGAACCCCACTTACACTGTTCGCGTGGGAAAACGTGCAGCGGATATTGTTACTGTGGAGATTGATCCTTCCATGCGCATGGCAGATATTGACCGCAGCAATAACATTGTTGATATTTCTAAGGGACTCGCTGCTTACCGCAGCACCACAAGGTAAGTGTATTGATCATGACAGAACAGGAAGCCAGGGTACTGATTCGGGAACTCGCTGACAAAGTCAATTATCATAATCACTTGTATTATCAGGAAAATAAAACTGAAATCAGTGATTACGATTTTGACCAATTGCTCGAGAAACTGATCAATCTGGAGAAACAGTTTCCCAACCTGATCTTACCCGACTCTCCTACCCAGCGCGTTGGCGGAACCATCACGAAGGAATTTGTATCGGTGCTTCACAGATACCCTATGCTCTCACTGGGCAATACCTATAGCGTTCAGGAGCTGGAGGATTTTGACAAACGCGTGGCTAAAGGTCTCGAAGGAGAACAATATGAATATTTTTGCGAGCTGAAGTTCGACGGAGTGTCGATGAGTCTCGTCTATGAGAACGGTGTACTTGTTCGCGCCGTTACCCGCGGAGACGGTGTGCGCGGCGATGACGTGACGAACAATGTAAAGACCATCCGCACCGTCCCGCTGGTGGTCCGGGGAGAGACTCCGGCAATATTTGAAGTTCGCGGTGAAGTATTCATGTCAAAAGAGGCATTCACCAAACTCAACAAGGAACGGGAAGATATTGGCGAAGAGAAATACGCCAATGCACGCAACACCGCAGCAGGAACTGTCAAGATGCAGGACAGCGGAGAAGTCGCGAGGCGCCGCCTCGACTGTTATGTGTATTCCCTTCTTGGCGATCCTGACGTAACCACACACGCACAGAGTATTTCCAAATTAGAAGACTGGAAGTTCAATGTATCTCCAACATATCGAAAGTGCGCGAACATTGCAGAAGTTGTTTCTTATCTGAATGAATGGGAAACGAAGCGCCACGAACTGCCGCTGGAAACCGACGGTGCTGTCATCAAGGTGAACCGATTGGATCAGCAAGAGCGCCTTGGCTTCACCGCCAAAAGTCCTCGTTGGGCGATTGCTTACAAGTATAAAGCGCAGAGCATGAGCACCCGCCTCAATTCAATCTCATATCAGGTTGGAAGAACAGGCGCAGTGACCCCGGTTGCCAATCTGGAGCCTATATTCCTTGCCGGAACAACGGTGAAGCGCGCATCGCTGCACAATGCCAATGAAATTGCGCGACTTGATTTGCGGATTGGCGATTACGTTTTTGTTGAAAAGGGAGGCGAGATCATTCCGAAGGTCACCAGCGTGGATATTGCCCGCAGACCCGACGATGCCGCACCAGTTCAATACATCGCTCATTGTCCTGAGTGCAACACGCCACTTATTCGAAACGAAGGCGAAGCAGCATGGTATTGCCCGAATGCGACAGGCTGTCCTCCTCAAATCACCGGAAGGATCGAACATTTCATTCAGCGCAAGGCGCTGGATATTGAATCACTCGGCGAGCGCACCATCGAACAAATGTATCAGATGGGCATGGTGAAATCACCGGCTGATTTATATATGCTGACGAAAGAGGACGTTTTGAAACTCGAAGGATTCAAAGACAAGTCAGCAAAGAATCTGCTTGCAGGAATTGAAGCTTCCCGCAACATTCCTTTTGAAAGTGTGCTGTTCGGAATTGGAATTCGTTATGTTGGAAAAACAGTTGCCGAGAAACTTGCGAGATACTTCGGTAATATTGACAACCTGATGAAAGCCACGCTGGACGATTTGCGCCAGGCTCCTGAGGTCGGAGAAAAAATTGCCGTCAGCGTTTTTGAATATTTCAGCAAGGCAGAAAACCGGGATGAAATTGAACGCCTTCGAAAAGCAGGGCTTCGTTTTCAGACGGAAGAAGCAGAGATCGTGAAGGAGAGTGAAAAACTAGGGAACAAATCTTTTGTCATCTCCGGTACGTTTACAAAGTATGAACGTGATGAATTAAAAGACATCATCCTGAAGAACGGAGGTCGTGTACTTTCCGGAGTTTCCGGCAAGTTGGACTATCTGGTTGCGGGAGAGAATATGGGCCCTTCAAAACTTGAGAAAGCACAGAAGCTCGGGGTGACTATTTTATCAGAAGAAGAATTTGAAAAACTCCTCACGTCAGGCGTATGAAAACAAAACTCCTGAAATTTAAGACCCGATCCTACCTGCGCAACAACAAGTCCATGCGCGTCAGTCTCCCCTACCAGCAGGCGGTGACGATCGGGCTGTTATTCACTGTAGACGACCGGCAGAAGCATGAGGAGGTGAAAGAACTGATCAAAAAGCTGGAGCACGAAGGAAAGCAAGTGACTACTCTGGCGTTTCTTCCCAAGGAGAAAGAGAACCACGAATTCATGTTCGACTTCTTCACAGAAAAAGAAGTTTCATTTTGGGGAGAGGTTCAATCTAAAAATGCATCCCGTTTCTGCGACACTTCTTTTGACTTTGTTTTCTATCTCGATACGCAGCCAAATCCGTTTTTATTAAATCTCCTCGCCAGGTGTAAATCAAAATGCCGGGTGGGTAAATACTGGGAAAAAAGCGAAGCGTTTTTTGAACTCATGATTCAAAGTCAGCATCCGTCATCTTTGTTTCTGAGAGAAATCCACCGTTATGCGTCGTCTCTCAAATAACATTGTGTTTGTTGGAATTCATCATTTATACTTGCAGCAAATAGAAAGACTATGAAGAAGTTGTATGGTACCGGAGTTGCGCTTGTCACCCCGTTCACCTCAGATGGATCGGTAGACTACAAAGCACTGAAAAAGTTATTAACGCATACCGCGAAAGGTTGCGACTATTATGTCGTTATGGGCACAACGGGAGAATCCGCAACCATGACGTCCGAAGAAAAGAAATCGGTACTGGAGTTTGTGAAGAAGAACAATCCGAAAAGTCTTCCGATTGTATTTGGCGTTGGGGGCAACAATACGGCTGAAGTTCTTCACCTGCTGCAGGAATATGACCTGAGCGGTGTCGCGGCAATCCTGTCCGTGAGCCCTTACTACAACAAGCCTTCACAGGAGGGCATCTACAGGCATTTCGTTGCCGTGGCAGAGGCGAGCCCTGTTCCTGTGCTGCTGTACAATGTACCAGGACGTACGGCATCCAACATGACGGCAGACACAACGCTCCGGCTAGCCGCACACCCAAATATCATTGGTGTCAAGGAGGCATCAGGCAACATGGAACAGTGCATAAAGGTGCTGCGGTATGCCCCGAAGGATTTCGTGGTCATCAGCGGAGACGATATGCTGACCGTCCCGTTGTACGCCTTGGGCGCAAAAGGTGTCATCTCCGTACTTGCCAATGCATATCCGCAAGTGTTCCGTAAAATGAAGGAGGCGGCCTTTGAAGGAAACTACAACCGTGCGACCAAAGAACAACTCTCGCTGCTGGAGATAAACGGCCCGATGTACGAAGAAGGAAATCCCGTCGGACTAAAGGCGTTGCTGGAGATTCTCGGCATTTGCGGAAGTCACGTGCGGATGCCCCTCGCTCCTGCGTCTGAAACATTGATGGCTAAAATAAAGGCTGCCGCCCTGTAAGGATAAAATTTAGCGAACCCAACGCCGAGATACATCGCCCCCTTCGCTCCGCCTGTCTACCGAAGGCAGGCGGAGTCGAAGGGAGGGACGCAACCAAATTTTCCTTCGTCATCATCAAAAACTTTTGACAATCAAAAAGGCTGCCCTTTTGGGACAGCCTCTTTGATTATTTCTATTCAGGCCCAAAAAAACCCTTAGGAGGCTTTGTTTTTGATATCCTGAACCTCAGAACGGATCTCCTGAGCCAGGTTCTTCAGGTCCTGCATGCCCTTGCGTACGCGGGTTCCTGCAGCACTGTTACCTTTGTTGTAGAACTTATCAACATCGCCCTCGAGAGAAGCAATAAGATTTTTGAGCTCTTCAAACTTTTGCATTTTCTTATGTTTTAAAGATTTAAAATAGGTTTCCGTATGCCAAATTAAATAAAAACCTTAAAAAACAACCGTATTGGCGGTTTTTTTTAAGCCCCCTTGGTTACGGACACCAATGCTTCCTCGCGATAGAACCCGCTATCCAGCTTGGTTTTCAGCTTCGAAAATGCATTCAAAGTCTCCTCGACATCGGCCAACGTATGGACTGCAGTCGGGATAATCCGGAACATGATAACGTCCTTAGGCACAACCGGGTAAATCACCACAGAGCAGAAAATGTTGAAATTCTCGCGGAGGTCCATGGCCATATTGGCCGCTTCTCCCACACCGCCTTTAAACAACACAGGAGTCACTGGAGAAGTTGTATCGCCGAGTGTAAAACCGCGTTCGCGAAGACCGGATTGAACGGCACGAACAATCTTCCAGAGATTCTCGCGAAGCTCAGGCTTTGTCTTCAACAACTCCAGACGCTTGAGTGCACCAATGACCAACGGCATCGGAAGGCTCTTTGCATAAATCTGGGAACGTACGCTATATCTCAGGTAGCTGATGATTTTCCTGGGACCGCCAACAAAGGCACCGATGCTTGCCATCGACTTGGCAAACGTCGAGAAGTAGAGATCAATCTCGTTTTGAACTTCCTGCTCCTCGCCTGTTCCGGCACCGGTCTTACCCATCGTACCGAAGCCGTGCGCATCGTCTACAAACAAACGGAAATTGTATTTCTTCTTCAGGGCAACAACACCTTTCAGGTCGCCTTGCTTGCCCGACATACCGAAAACTCCTTCAGTAATCACGAGGATGCCGCCACCAGTTTCTTCCGCGAGCTTGGTCGCGCGCTGAAGCTGCTTCTCGAGGCTATCCATATCGTTGTGGGCATAAACGAAGCGTTTGCCCATATGGAGACGCACACCGTCAATGATACATGCATGCGATTCGGCATCGTACACAATCACGTCCTTACGGTCAACCATGGCATCGATGATCGACACGACTCCCTGGTAGCCGAAGTTCAGCAACATGACATCTTCTTTGCCTATAAACTGCGCCAGCTGACGCTCGAGCTCAATGTGGTTAACAGAATTACCAGACATCATCCGGGCACCCATAGGAAGCGCCATTCCGTACTCCGCCGCTGCATCCGCGTCTGCCTTCCGAACCTCGGGATGATTGGCCAATCCGAGATAGTTATTCAAACTCCAGTTGAGTACCTCTCTGCCATTAAAACGCATTCTGGGACCGATTTCACCTTCAAGCTTGGGGAAGAAAAAGTAATCTTGCGGGAGATGCGAATACTTGGCCAGAGGACCTGCCTCCATTCTAATCTTGTCGAATAAGTCAATCATGAGCTTCGATGTATTAATAAATTGCCGCAAAAATAAGTAAAAAAGCCTTTCGTGAAGCAGTTACCGCAAATTCAATTGCTTGTCGCCTTTCCAAAATATCCTTACCATTGCGGTTTACATCGTGTGAAATGCATCAAATCAGGAAAATACTAGTCGCCAACCGCGGAGAAATTGCCATCCGTGTCATGCGCTCAGCCCGTGAAATGGGCATCAAAACGGTTGCTGTGTTTAGTGAAGCCGATAGAAATGCACTCCATGTGCGCTATGCCGATGAAGCGGTTCATATCGGGCCGCCGCCATCATCGGAATCTTACCTCCGCATGGAGAAAATCCTGGATGCCGCCAGGCGTACCGGCGCTGATGCCATACATCCCGGCTACGGATTTTTGTCGGAGAATGAGGACTTCGCGCGAATGGTGGGAGAAGCGGGACTTATCTTCATTGGCCCTTCTCCCGAATCCATCGAAGTGATGGGTAGTAAACTGGCTGCAAAAGCGGCCGTCGCCAAGTTCAACGTTCCGTTGGTTCCAGGAACGTCCGAACCGATTTCTGATATTGATGCAGCGAAACAAATTGCCAAAACGATTGGCTATCCGGTATTGATCAAAGCGAGTGCAGGTGGCGGTGGAAAAGGAATGCGCATTGTCAACGGTGAAGCTGAATTTGAAGAACAAATGGAACGCGCAGTAAGCGAGGCAAAATCTGCTTTCGGTGACGGTTCTGTGTTTATTGAAAAGTTTGTTACCAAACCACGACACATCGAATTTCAAATTTTTGGTGACAAACACGGGAACGTGATTCACTTATTCGAGCGTGAATGTTCGATCCAGCGAAGACACCAGAAGGTTGTTGAAGAAGCGCCCTCTGCGGTGCTCACGCCGGCGTTAAGAAAAGCAATGGGAGAAGCAGCGATCAATGTGGCGAAATCCTGCGGCTACTATGGCGCTGGTACCGTTGAATTCATTCTCGATGAAAACTTAAATTTCTATTTCCTCGAGATGAATACACGTCTTCAGGTAGAACACCCGGTGACCGAACAAATCACAGGACTCGACCTGGTGCAAATGCAAATCAGGGTAGCTCAGGGGGAAAAGCTTCCGGTACAACAAGACTCACTTCGCATCAATGGTCATGCAGTGGAAATTCGGGTTTACGCTGAAGACCCTGCCAATAACTTCCTTCCCGACATTGGGAACCTCAAAACATACAAGCGCCCCGACGGCAACGGCGTGCGGGTGGATGATGGATTTGAACAAGGAATGGACATTCCGTTCTACTACGATCCGATGATCGCAAAACTGATCACACACGCGGAAACGCGTGATGCAGCCATCGCGAAAATGATTCGCGCAATTGATGAATACCAGATCACAGGTATCGAGACAACGCTCGGATTTTGTCGTTTCGTCATGGAGCACCCCAGCTTCCGTTCAGGCAACTTCGATACTAAATTTGTCGAACAACATTTTTCACCTGAAGTATTAAAACAGAAGGCCGGGTTATTAGAAGAACAAGTCGCTGCCATACTCGCAATCGAAGCACTTAACGCGCGAAAGAAACATGCGCCCGCTGCAGAATCTGCACAACAGCCCAGCACCAGCGCGTGGAGAAAAAACAGAAGATAGTGTATGGCTGAAATTAAACCCCTGCGCGCATGGCGGTACAATTCCGGGATTGCCAACGCCATCGAATCACTGACGTCTCCCCTGTTCGACGTAGTATCCGACAAACAAAGACAGGCGCTTTACCGAAATCCATTTAACAGCATTCATCTGTCTGTCCCACAGGGAGTGAATCCCGCATTGGAAGCAAAGACTCGTCTGCAGATGTGGAAACAAAACGAAATCATCCTGCAGGATAAGCTTCCGGGTGTATACGTGTACTACCAGTACTTCACCCTTCCAGGACATGCGCGGGAATTCTGCCGCAAGGGATTTATCTGCAACATTCGGGCATATGACTGGAGCGAAGGTGTTGTACTCAGGCACGAAAATACGATTCCAAAATCCGTAAACGACAGGATTGAGTTACTCGAAGAGACTGAGTTGAATGTGAGTCCTACGCATGGGCTATATACCGACTCGTCCTTCGAGCTCGAGCGTTACATGGACGAAGCGATCCTCTCGCCCATATATGAAACAGAAGACTACCAGGGTGTTCGCGACGTACTTGCTGTCATTCATGATGCCACCATCATCAAGCGGTTTATTGATCTGCTCCACGACAAGCAGATCATCCTGGCCGACGGGCATCATCGCTATGAGGGTTCTTTATTCAATCGAAAAAAACAAATGGAACTGCATCCGGAAAATACCGGGCAGGAAGGATTCCATTTTCATCTGATGTATCTCACCAACACTGAATCAGATGATCTGAAAATTCTTCCGACACATCGTTTGATCAGGAACTATCCTGGCTTTGATGAGCATCAAATCATCAAAACGCTCGAGGAGGATTTTATCATCCGCGAGGTTGAGGACGGTGATACACTCCATGAAATTATTGCTGGAAAGCCATGGGCTTTCGGTTTGATGTTCAGCGAGCGCTTCTACAAGATCAAGCTGAAGCCAGAGAAACTTCAGACGATGAAATGGCCATTCCCGGAAGATGTGCGTAAGCTGGACCTCACCGTACTCCATTACTTTATTATTGAAAAAGCACTGGGCATTCCAGGTAAAGAGCAGCGTTCGTGTGAATTCATCGACTTCGATCGAAGCTATTCCGACTGCCTGAAAAAAGTGATGAAAGGAGAAGCACAACTGGCCGTCATTACCAATGAAGTATCCATCGAAGATGTGAAGCGGGTGTGCCACAGTGGCTATACGATGCCGCAAAAATCTACGTACTTTTATCCCAAGGTTATTTGCGGGTTCCTGTTCAGCTCGATTCAGCAAGATGAATTCAGCTTCCCGGAATACGCGCCTTTCTAAACCATGATAAAATTAACCCGACCCATCATCCTCGCATCGACTTCTCCACGAAGACAATTTCTCATGAAGGAAGCCGGTTTCGAATTTTCAGTTGAAAAACCTGATGTTGAGGAAACATGGCCGGAACATCTTGCCGTTGATGAAGTCCCGCGTTATCTCGCGATGAAAAAAGCAGAATTCTTCCGAATGAAAATGGCGGATGAAATCGTCGTGGCTGCCGACACCGTGGTGATTCTGAATGGCAACATTATGAACAAGCCGATCGACCGGGCGGATGCCCTTCATATGCTCGGACAACTTTCAGGAAGAACACACCGCGTGATTACAGGGGTATCCATCATTTCAAAAGAAAAAGAGGAAAGCTTTGACGACACCACTTTTGTGACATTCCAGACCCTCACCAAAGAAGAAATTGAGTTCTACGTCGATAACTATAAGCCGTTTGACAAAGCCGGCGCCTACGGTGCTCAGGACTGGATCGGCATGGTTGGCGTGAAGCGAATTGAAGGCTCTTACTTTACGGTGATGGGCTTACCAATTCATCTCGTTTACCAACATCTCAAAAGCTGGTAATGAAGAAGATCGCAGGAATTATTCTGCGACACTGGAAAGAAGACTTCCACGCAGGTCAATACCTATTCATCGGCATCTTTCTAGCCGGAGCGATTGCATTTAACTATGCGATCGACTTTGAAGATTCTTTTCTTGTAAGACTCAAAGGATGGACGAAACTGGGTGGCTACCTCCTCTTCTTTGGTATTCCCTATATGATTTCTATTCTTAGTCTGGTTGTTTTCAAGAAACAAAAAGGACTTCTTCGAAACAGCAGGTTTTGGTTATTCACCGCTATGGGAATCGGCGTTCTCAGCATCGACTCCAGTCTCCCTTACCTGACGAATTTACTGCAGCTGTGGTTGGCTCCGGAACTTCATGTATGGAGTTATAAGGTTATCGGAAACGCGATCAGTTTTCTGACCATTGTCGCTCCCCTGTTGCTGTTTTGTTCTTATGACCAGATCAACAAGAGTAATGGATACGGTATCTATTCAGGGTCGTTTGATTACAAACCGTACCTGACGATGATTCTGCTGATGATACCGCTGCTGGCATTGGCATCACAGATGCCCTCCTTTCAGCGCAAATATCCACTGTATATTGAAACTTTCGCCAATGAATACCTGGGCGTCGATGCTTGGGTAACTGTTGCAGGCTATGAGATTGCTTACGGAGCAGGCTTCTTCACGGTGGAATTTCTTTTCCGGGGATTCTTTGTCATTGGAATGGCTCAATTTCTCGGGAGAGGAAGTGTACTCAGCATGTGCGTAATCTATTGCTTTCTTCATTTTGCAAAGCCTGGAGGTGAAGCCATCAGCTCCATATTCGGCGGGTATATTCTTGGGAGCATCGCTTACGAAACCAGAAATATCCGCGGCGGGTTTATGGTTCACGTAGCCATTGCATGGCTGATGGAATTATTTGCATATTTAGCAAAACAATAGTTGGATGATCTCGAAGCCCCCACATCCCAACCCGAACGTACTTCCAATACTCATCACCCTCGTTGGATTTGCCATCCCTTTTGGTGGTCAATTCGCAACATGTGTCCTCATTGTCCTCTACCTGTATTGGCTGCTTTATGCAAAGCACTTTCTCCGAAACCATTGGACCGGGAACAAAAAGATCATTCTTATTCTATTACCGCTGTACTTCATCAACCTGTTCGGGTTGATTCACAGTGAAGAGTTTGGCTCCGCGCTGACACGACTCGAAAGCCGATTGCCCGTATTGCTTCTACCCTTCGTGATTTTTACAAGTGATTTAAAGACTGACACGTTTCGAAAATTCTCGTTGGCGCTTTGTATTGGGTGCGTAATGGCAGGAGCAATTTGTCTTGGAAGTATAGTCACCGCAAAGGAAGCCGTGACCCTGGCCGACATCAGTTACATCAACTTCGTTGAGCCACTGCATCTTCATCCAACATATTTCGGAACGATGGTGAGTTTTGGTCTCCTGTTCCTGATTCTTGAGATAAGGAAAGATATGAGACGACGCTACCTTGTCGTGATTACCTGTTTTATTTTGTTGCTCCTTGTGCTCGAGTTTCTCTTACAATCCCGGGCCGCTCAGCTTGGACTAATCGTCGGATTGCTTGCCATGTTGTTCATTAAGGCCAATGTGTGGATTCGCGTCGCAGCGCTGGTCTTGTTTTTTTCGGCGGTCGCCGGGCTAATCATTTTTGGCGAGGTTACGGTTGGCAGTTCCTTCCAATCCAATCGCTACAGCGCAATTGCTAGAGAATTTAAGACTGACTTTCTCGTGCCAGATTCTCTGCTTCAGGAAGGGCCATACTCTGTCACCAATCATTTGCGTTCCTGGTATTGCGCAACAAGCCTCACCTCCGATTATCACTTCTTTACCGGATTTGGTTCAGGAGACGAAAAAAATGTTCTTGTCAGCTGTTACGAGTCTCACGGATGGACACAGATGGCAAAGGAGCGAATGAATGCGCACAATGAATTTCTCAGCGCCATGTTGCGAACGGGAATAATGGAAGTCCTTTGTTTACTCGCCTGGATTATCTTCCCTTTGGTGGATGCCATCAAACAGCGAAACTATTTGCTCCTGGCGTTTCTTACGTTGAGCACGTTGACTTTAATATTCAATACGATCCCCGGAAATTACTTCCTTCAATTTCTGGTCATCACCCCTCTGCTCTTGTGGAAAGCGTCGCAGAATCAAATTGCAATCAAGTTCAGATAACGTTCTCGCTGATTCTCAAATGAAAGATATTCAGGTGTAGTTGCCGGGAGTTCTGCTTTTTCAGACAACTCCTCAAGACGCGTCAATAACGTATCGTCACCATACGTGTACAAAGGATAGCCGCGGATGCAAGTGTGTTGGAGATCCCGATGAATCAGCAACGGTTTCTTAAAAGCATACGCCCAATTAAAACTTGCAGAAATTTGACTATTCAGGTAGTTCTCATAATTCTCAACAGCGGGTCCGAGCAGCGGCATCACCAGATCACATTTTGCCACGACTTCAAGAAATGATTCATACGGAACATACTTCTCATAAATCACAAAGTTGTCAGCCACTCCTGCCTCATGGATCAACTTCAGCAGCTTCTCACCATCTGTCGAATGAATGTTGGCAAGAAGATGAAACCGCACGTTTAATTTTTGCCGGGCAGATCGAACGGCATGAAGCAACCCCTCATAATCGCGCTTCTTGAACGTAATCATTCCCGGAATTACGACCTGAAGCATTCTTTCGGTTCTTACTGACTTTGGCACCTGCCTGTTGAAAAAAATGGGATAAAACGATGTGGCCCGGTCAGGGCGCGACAAACTCTTGCTGAGGAAATCAAGGGTATGATCGGAAAGGGTGAGTACACCCTTGACCATCGCCAGGTTTCTCTTCAGTATCGGCTCCTTGACAACTCTTTGAACCCGATGAGCAATGCCAAACGTAGATACCCTCGGCAACATTTTCATCAGGAAATACCACGAAGTGGTCTCCAGCGTGTTTAGAATTATAACATCAATTTTTTCCCGCTGGACAAGCCGTTTGATCGTGAGTAAAGACCTTAACCTGGCCCAAAATCCTCGTGTTTGTTTTAAGGGGACGAAATGAACGCGAGCGTGGTAGGGTGAAAATAGTGCCTTATCCCACAACGGTGCATGTATAGCAACAAATACTTCAAAACCAGCTGAAAGCAGAAACTCAAGCTGGGTAGGAATAATCTCCTGATGAAACTTAAACTCAACCAAAAGAATCTTCTTCCGATCCTGTTCTTTTCTTTCAAACATATCCGAGAGGGTCTGTACAAAAATAACGAAACAGTTCCAACAATGTTATGCCATCTAACACCGTTTGGCACAACGCCTAAAGACATTAAATAACACGAGTCAGTCTTTGAACGATCAGAGATTCAGGACTGAAAGGTTAATGCGTTATATTCAGGCAAACTTCTCCGATGCGCCCCACCGACTCCCAAAGGCTTCTACCTTCCGCACTCACAATAATGGCGTGCCTGCTCCCGTTCGGGGGGATGTATTCAACGTACTTCTTCATCGTATTAGGTCTTACTTGGCTAAAGACACGCTACAACGAGCTAAGGTTGGAGTGGACCCAAAAAAAACAATTTATTCTCATTCTCTCAGGCTACTACTTCATCAACTTCTTTGGACTCGTGAATAGCGAAAACATGTCTATCGCTGTTGACAGGCTCGGAAATCGACTCACCTATCTCCTCATTCCCTTGATTATTTTGACCAGTGGCGTTTCCAGAGATGCCGTTAGGACCATCTTTAAGTGGTTTTGCTATTCTTCCGCTGTTGCCGGGACTATCTTAATTGCAGTCGCTGCCTATCGTGCAAATACGGACGGTATTGTTTCCTTTCGTGAGATTAGTTACGTATCGCTCGCGTCGCCTCTGGAGATGCACCCGACAATCAGTACTTTCATGTATGCTTTGGGTGCTTTATGGTTAATTGACGATCTTCTCCAACGAAAGCGCACCTTGCCTCATGCAGCGACGATAACGCTGCTTGCATTCTTCTTGCTCATGATCTTTTTGATGCAGTCCCGGGGTCCTCAGCTCGGGTTCATCCTTTCACTTGCTGCGCTGTTCTTGCTGCGTGGCAGCATCCGAACCAAACTGGCCGCGACGGCTTTCATTATTGCCGGCATGTTCGGCGCATTTCTCGTATATGAAGCACACAAAACCGAAACAGCAGTCAATCCAATGCTGCGCATGGCGTCACCAGTTTTCGAATTAAAGCAAAGTTATATGACACCTGACAGTCTATTGAATACCCCTGCATCCTCAACAATCAACCACCTCCGTTGCTGGCACTGCGCTATCGAAAGTGTTCAAAACGGCAGGTGGATCATAGGAAACGGCTCAGGCGATGAGCGAGGTGTGCTGACGCCATGCTACGAGAAATATGGTTGGTTGGAGATGGCAACCGAGAAGTTGTATGCACACAATGAATACTTAAGCGCTCTGGTAAGGACTGGAATATTGGAAGTTATCTGCCTGCTGTGCTGGATCGTTTTTCCTGCTATTTATGGGGTTAGAACACAACACTATCTACTAACATCGTTGACACTTTTCTGGTCCGTGGTGATGATCTTCACGTCGATGACTTACAACTATGCCATACAAATCTTCTGCATATCGATCTCCCTATTGCTGCTTGATGCAGTTTTGAAAAAGAATGAGCCGTCGAATCAACTCCAACAGCCGGTGCAAAAGTCAAATAAAATGAACTAACGAAGGAATAATACCTTTGCCAAACGGTCGTGGCCCAGCCATACCTTCTCATGGTGTCCCATGTCCAGCACCTCGCTGATGGGGTTTGTCTTCCGTGCAATCCATACACCTCCCTGCTTGCGGTGCTTTCGGTAATCCTCCAGATGAAAAACGTGATTGAAAGGCGGGTGGTTTTCAAAATAATCCGCACGGTTTGCGTCATGGACAATCACAACGCCCCGGTCCGAAAGTAATTCGTAGGCAACTTTCAGACATTCTTTCCTTGCGCGGCCATCGATGAACATGAAATCAAACTTCTGGTCAAACTTTCTCGGGAATTCGATATAAGATTTGAAATCCTGATACAAGCCTTCCTTCTCCGCATCATAACGCTTCTTTGATCCATTATACGCCGGGTTGTCAGAGCCCTGGTAATGCGCAAACACCCTCGAATCCTTATTCTCCTGTTTGATGAATTCATACCACTTCTCATTGTGCTCCAGGGAGTGCCAGCTTTTCAGGCCAGGCAGCAATCTCGGAAGCAACAACGTACTGAACCCGCTGCCCCACTCGAAAACGTGCTCTGGTTGCAACTTATCAACCACCTCCACGATGATGTCAAGCTCCTTCGATTTCATCCATGGCATCTCAAACTTTTTGAAGACTTTCCGCTGAAATTTATCCTTCGTATCACGCCAGTATTGAGAAAAGACGGACGGCTTGTGGTAAACTTTAATCATAATTCAGACTCTGTATTTAGGTTCAGGATTTTAATATACCATGAGGGGTCCAAGTTCTTTTTGTTGATACCGTCTCACGACGAATGGCTTTATTTTTACGAATTGAATCGTCTGTCTTATATCCGCGCTTGTGATCCAGGTGCACACACACTGCGCTGTACCGGATTTGTTTGCCGCGGATACCAATGTTGTTTAGTCGCTCCCCCAACTCGCGGTCTTGCCCGCCGTACTGCATCTCTTCGTTATAGCCGTTTACCTGGACGATGTCTGTCTTCCAGCCTGAGGCATTGTGACCATTCCACGAGGCATTGGTGGGTGTGATGGCGTTCATGAAACGCGCAAACCAGCCGCGCGCGGTGAGCTTCAATGATTTGAATGTCCTGGGTTGGCCATTTCGATAAAGCCATCCCTTTTCGAAAACGCGTTGAGAAACGACATCTTCCCTGGTGATCGCCTTGCTGACGTCCATACTGAGCATATAATAACCGCCGGACAAGAAATACCCCTTCTCTGCATAGCGCACGTGGGTCTCAACAAAATCTTTCCGCGGAATACAATCACCGTCAGAATAAATGAGATACTCCCCTTCTGCCGCAAGCGTTGCCTTATTCAGAATCTCGGATTTTTGGAATCCCCGATCTTCATGCCACACATGATTGATGCGAAGAGCAGAGCTCTTTTTAAACTTATCGATGAGATCAAATGTCGGCTGGGCTGACCCGTCGTCGGCAATGACCACTTCAAATGCCGGATGGGTTTGACATTCATATCCCCAGAGTACCTTTTCCAGCCACGCCGGATTATTATATGTGCTGATGATGACAGAGACCTTCATAAACTATACACTTCCAAACTTCCTGCTGTACCGCTCCATGCAGTCGATGATGACCCGCTCTGCTTTCTCTCTGGACTGAAAATTGTCAACGACAACCTTCTTTTGCTCCAGCGTTTTATAGTTCTCAAAAAAATGACGCAGTTCATTGACGAGATACTCCGGTAAATCATTGACATCCGTAAAATGGCTGACGCTGGGATCCTGATCCGCCACCGCGATGATCTTGTCATCCGCGTCGCCGCGGTCAATCATCTGCATGACGCCGATAACCTTGGATGGAATAAGACACAAGGGAACCACCGATACCTGAGTCAACACGACGATGTCCAGCGGATCGCCGTCCTCTCCCAGCGTTCTGGGGATAAAACCATAGTTCAGAGGGTAATACATGGAGGCATAAATCACCCTGTCGAGCTTGATAAGGCCGCTTTCCTTGTCAATCTCATATTTTGCCCGGGAGCCCCTTGGTATCTCAATCAGCGCATTGACCTGTGCTGGTGGATGGGCTCCGGATGACACTTCGTGCCAGGGATGGACTGCCATAATCTGTGTTTAGACAGCAAATTTAGCAAAAAAAAAGCCCCCAAAACGGGGGCTTTTCTGATACCTGTAACAGAGCGTTACTCAGGTTTCTTTTCTTCCTTTTTCTCGGTTTTTCGAACTGCCTCGCCGTCTTTCAGACGTTTGGAGACGGCCAGAAAAGGTCCGGTGATGACTTCCGTGCTGTCGCTGATTCCCGACAGGATTTCAATGTTATCGTAGTCGCTGATTCCGGTCTTCACTTCCACCATTTTGGCAACGCCGCCATTGTTTACGAAAACCACAACCTTATTTTCCTCCTTCTTAACCGGTTGGTTCTGGTTGTTACTTACATTCTGACTCTGCGGCGGTCCGTCCTCGCCTTCAGGCTTGTTTGCATCCTTAGGATTTCTCGTTGTCACTGCGGCCAGCGGCACGGACAATGCGTTCGCCTTGGTTGTGGTGATGATGTCCACGCTCGCGGTCATACCGGGGCGGAAGGGAAATTTGTTTCCTTGCTTGATCAAATCCTCATACGACTCACGCAAAATCAGAATACGAACTTCAAATTCAGTAATCGCATCTGCAGACGTCTTATCTTTTGCCGTATTGGCGATGAGCGTCACCAGGCCTTTAAACTCTTTATTCAAATTGCTGTAGGAGTCAACGTCAATGATGGCTGTATCTCCGACAGAGACCCGCACGATGTCGTTTTCATTGACATTGACGCGCACCTCCATCTTATTCAGGTCAGCAATGCGCAGCATCTCGGTACCAGCCATTGTTGCTGTTCCCACGACGCGCTCACCCTTCTTGATGATCAGCTTTGAGATGATGCCATTCATCGGCGCATCCACCGTTGTTCTTCTGTAATTTTCGCGCGCCTCGCGGAGCGAAGCTTTCGTGCTCTCGATAATCGATTCCGCGGCCTTCACGCCTTTCTGAGCCGATTCGCGATCGCTTTTCGCGACGTTCAGATTTTGTTTCGCCAAATCCCAGTCTGCATCGGAGATAACCTTTTCTTTATACAATCTCTCCTGACGCTTGTACTCCTGTTCCGCGCGGATGAACGTTGCCTCTGCACGAGCCAGTGAAGCCTTTGATTGCTCAAGGTTCGCCTGCTGCTGGCTCAACGCAGCTTCAGCACGGTCGAGCTGGCTTTGCCACGTATCAGGACGAATTTTCACCAGTGGTTGACCACGACGAACAGAGTCGCCTTCTTCAATCATCAGGTCGATAATCTCGCCCGATACTTCAGGAGCTATCTTTACTTCTGTTACCGGCTGCACAGTACCCGATGCACTCACCTTCTCCACAATGGTCGTCCGTTTCGCTTTTGCTACTTCGACTTCGAGCTCTTTTGGTTTACCGATCACACCTGCTGATTTCAAGAGTGCACCGAGTACGATCAATCCGACCACTACTCCGATCACCCAGTAAATCAATTTGTTCGATTTTTTAGTTTGTTTTGCCATTGAGGATAGATATTAAAATTCTAACGGTTTTCCCTGATAAAAATCCAGAAGCTTCTTTCTGAATATGAAATCGTACTTGGCGCGGGCCAGGTCTGTCCGCGCACGGAACAGGTCATTTTCTGAAACCTGATACTCTACGAAGTTAGCCGCGCCGATATCATAGCGCTGCTTGATGATGCGAAACGCTTCTTCGCGCGCCTGAACCTGCTTTAATGCGGAGTTGTATGTTTTGCTCGCTGCCAATGCGTTATTGTACGCTGTCTCTACATTCTGACGCAAGGTATTATCCACTTCCAGCTGGTTCAGTTCTGCCTGCTTATTGGCAATTTTATTTCTTTGAACAGCGGAGCGGGCCTGATATCCATTGAGAATTGGAATAATCAAACTAATATTCATGCTCTTGTACAGGTTGTCCTTCATCTGGTCGCTGAAGCCATAGATAGACTGCACCGTTCCGTTGGGGACTAATTGAATGATGGGTGCGCGGGTGACCGGATCGAGCAAGGCACCTGAAGGGACTTCAGAAAAAGTACCGTCACGCACGAAGCGCTGCTCCGCGGAGCTTGAAAAGTTGGAGTTGATAGAGGCATTCAAACTCAAACGGGGCACCAAATTACCACGGGAGGCCTTGATGGCATATTCTGAACTTTCCACTTTTAATGAAGCGCTTTTTACTTCAGGAAGAATCCCTTTAGCTACATTAAAGATCTCTTCACGTCCCTGGTCGAGAACGAAGTTTCCAGGAGAAAGATCGGGCACTTCGACGTCAAAATTCTCTGATGCCGGAATTTGCATCACTTGCTGCAATTGAAGCAACGCAAGGGCAAGTGCATTTTCCTGCTGGACCAGATTTAATTCGTTGCTTGCCACCTGTGCCTCCAGGTTCAGTGCATCACCTTGCGGGAGTGTACCAGCAGCCACGAGTTTCTTGGTGCGCTCGAATTGTTGCTCGGAAGACTGCAATTGCAGGCGGGCATTAGCTACCTGCTCCTTTGCAAAAACAACATTGACGAAAAAGGTCACTACGTTAAGACTGACATCATTGCGCGCCTTCGCCAGGTCATACTGCGATGCATCGAGTTCACGCGATGTTTGTTTCAGTGTATTCTGAAGTCTCAAACCATTGAACAAGGGCAGCGATCCCTGTGCGCCCACGCTGGTAAATTCGATCCGTTGAGAGGACACAAACTGGTTCGTTACCGGGTCAAGACCACGACCCCAGTTGTAACCCGAGGAAGCGTTTCCGTTGATGGAGGGTGCAAAGCTGAGTTTGGCCTGATTGTAGTCTACCGCACGGGATTCAACGGTGTACTCACTGCGGCGAACTGCGATATTGTTCTTCACTGCCTGATCGACACATTCCTTGAGTGTCCATAGTTTCTTGCCACTTTCCTGCTGTTGCGCCAACACAGGAATGGTGAAGAATGAGATAAGAATTAGTAAGCGAGCTTTCATCATTTATCGATATCGGGAATATAAATTACTTCGTTAACCCAGCTAAGACTCCGCAGATACTCTAATGTTACAGGCTTGAGCCCGGAATCCATTTCAATGACAAGACAGGCGACGTCATTCTTGCCTTTTCTGGACACCGACATGGTCGCAATGTTGCAATCGTCGTGCGCCAGCACGCTGGCAATAAAGGCAACACTGCCTTTGGTATCTGCAGCCATGATCACCATGGTGTGGAGACTGGCGCTGAAGTCAGCTTTGAAGCCATCCACCTCTGCAATATTGATCACGCCGCCGCCTTTACTTTCTCCGACTACTTCCACCTTCCGTTCGCCTTTTCGCAGGTTGAGGCGGATGGTGTTCGGATGCATTGCTGAAGCGTTACCAATGGACTTGAAGCGATAAACAAGGCCTTCCTGCTGAGCGAGCTCGAGGGCATCCTTAATGCGCTTATCGTCGGTTTTGAAATCAAGAAGTCCGGCAATAATGGCCCTGTCTGAGCCATGACCTTCATAGGTACGGGCAAATGAATTGTAAAATACGATGTCTGCCTCATCAGGCCGTCCGCCCAAGAGCCTGAGTGCCGTCCTCGCGATGCGGACAACGCCCGCGGTATGGGAACTCGACGGTCCAATCATCACCGGTCCAATCATATCAAAAACGCTGCTTTTTTCTGCCATGATGCTTAGAAGTACGGGATATGTCGCAAAAAAGGACGCGATGTTACACAACTTCCAGCGTGTTGTATTAACTTTTTTTTTCACAATACCTTCGCTTCGGCTAAAGAATTATATTGTCCCCAAAAAAAGCCGCATGCTTCGCCCTCTATTGATTATGCTCGCTGCGCTCACCCCCTTAAGGATTTCCGCGCAGTTTCTCCCGTTCGACTCCATTCGGTTTCAGTCGGAATACGAAAAGGAAATATTAAGCAGTGTTTCTGCGGGCAAAAGACCACCTGAGTTCGACCTGCTCATCGCCGCAGGAGCAAGACAGAGCAGGCGGGAAATCGAGAGATTCAAAACCATCTTCTATTCCCGGATCGATTCCCTTCATAAAATTGTGTATAAAAAAGACGTAAACGAACAAACGAGGTATGTTCTTTCAAAAATGCGCGATTTGTACCTCAGGAAGTTATCCCTTCACGTTCAGTTTGTTGATATTTTTCTATCGGGGCGATATGACAATACCGGAGGCACGGCCCTGCTCGCACTCGTGTGCGACACACTTCATATACCCTATCAAATCACCACAACCGGCGAGCTTTTGCATTTGACCGCCCTCGCCGATCGGGAAACGATTTATGCATCGACCAGTGACGACTTTACACCTTCCCGCTTCACGCCCGAGTTTAAAGACGCCTTCGTTGAGATGCTGTTGATGGAAAAACGAATCAGTGCCAAAGAAAAGAACGGACAAAGCAACGATGATCTATTCAATCGATACTGGTTGAATGCAGACGGATCGCTCACCCTTCCTGCTGCCGCGTCACTTCAATATCGGGAAGAAGGCCTTCGACTGATACTTGATCAAACCAATTTTGAATATGCCGCCAATCAACTTGCAAAGGCATGGCTGATTGACCGCGATCCTCGTGATCGGTTCCTGGGCGGATACGCGCTCAGAGAATTAGCTGAAAAGATGCCAGGAGAATCCGAACAAAGAGGGCGAATACTGGGACTACTTTTTTCGGCCGGCATTGGCATTGTTACAGATAAAGACCTCTATAGCGCACTTGAAACTGCTTTTGAGCAAACCACCTCAATGAACAAGGAAGTCGCATTGACGGGGTTCTACAATTCCCTGGCTTCTCAGGTGAAGGACCCTGTAGTCTCAAAACAATTGAGTTTTATTTTCAACTATGAATTTGGGCTGATGTCTTTTAACGGTGGCAATTACTCTGGTGCTTTGCCGTACGCAGAAAAAGCATTAACAATTCAGCCTGAAGACGATGATGTGCTAAACTTGCTTGCCAACTGCGCTATCAATTCCATGAAAGGATATCCCAAATCCGCTGGCTTGCTTAAGATGCAGGACTATAGCTCACGTTTCCCTGGACTTGTAAGCAACAAGCACTTTGTATCCACTTTAGGTACTTACTACTTACAAGCAATCTTTGACGCGTTTACTAAGAACGATCCGGCCGGAGGAGAAAAACTAGTAGACTCTTTTTACGCTTTGTACAAAAAAAATCCCGAACACCTCATTTCGCAGGAATCAATCGGACAAGCCTTCGACGCGGGAGTGGCTTTTTTTCAGAAAAGCAATCAATTGGCAAAAGCAAAAGCCCTGCTGAACCGAGGTCTGGAGATTGCTCCATCAAGCAGTAAGCTCAAACAAAGAAGCGTTCAATTGTCCAAGTGATACTTTTTAAGATTGGAATTGTCCAAAACGCCACCGAATGACTGACGATTTACCGAGTAGAACAAGCCCGCAGATCAAACTGCAATGGGCGCTTTTATTGCAGGATGTGCCTGATAATTCAAAATTTCAAAATCTTCAAAAACGTAGCTGAAAACATCCGCTGGCTTTCTTTTGATATGGAGTGTCGGCAGCGGATACGGCGTTCTGCTTAGCTGAAGTTTTGCCTGCTCTATATGATTTGAATATAAATGCACGTCGCCGCCAGTCCACACGAATTCACCCGGCATCAAATCGCACTGCTGCGCGAACATGTGTGTGAGCAGCGCATATGATGCGATGTTGAACGGAACACCCAGAAAATAATCCGCACTGCGTTGGTAAAGCTGGCATGAAAGCCGCCCGTCAGCAACGTAAAACTGGAACAGTGCGTGACACGGTGGCAAGGCCATCTTGTCTACCTCAGCAGGATTCCATGCGGTAACAATATGCCGTCTGGAGTCTGGCTTCTGTTTGATTTGGTTAATGACCTGTGCAATCTGATCAATATGACGACCATCCGGTGCTGGCCAACTTCTCCATTGCGATCCATATACAGGTCCTAACTCTCCGTTTTCGTCCGCCCACTCGTCCCAGATGGTAACTCCATTATCCCGAAGGTACTTGACGTTGGTCTCACCTTTTAAGAACCATAGCAGTTCGTGGATGATCGAGCGCAGGTGCAGCTTCTTCGTGGTGACCAACGGGAATCCTTCGGCTAAATCAAATCTCAACTGCCGCCCGAAAACGGATAGTGTACCGGTTCCGGTTCTGTCGGTTTTCCTGGCACCTCTGTCCAGAATTTCCTGCATCAGGTCGAGATACTGCTTCATTTTTTCACTTTCAAGGCGAATTAACGAAAAAATGGGGATGGGTAAAATCGGGTTTTGGTCTGATTTGCCAGGGAATCAAAGAAGGCGTTCTAAATCAGGTGTTTTGGTATAAACGTCAGCCCGAAATATTGATTAGACGAACCCACCCCCAGCGTCGCGACATAATCAACAAACCCCAATTGGAGGTCTATCTTGGCGAGGTAGGTCGTTTGATTTGAACTGGAGAAAATAAGCGCATAAATCGAACCATCAGTGTCTTGTGCAAGTGCTCTCGTAAACAGTGTGGACGCTGCCAGGCTCACCGGAAATCCATTCAACGTCTTAAACTTGCCGACAAGCACCTGACTGCCAGCCGCCCCAAAGTTTACACGCTCCAACTTTACTTCGCCGCCCGATTCCGGATTATTCGCGATTAAAGCAGTATTATTTCCTTCGTAGATCATTCCCATTCCACAACAAACGGTGATTTCTTTAGAGCGTCCTGATTTGCCTCCGGTGGCACCGAACTTTGCTATCTCTCTTTTTGTCCCTCCAATGGCCGCAACCAGACTATCATCTTCATGAACTGCGAGGCTCGCTATCGCATCCCACTGCGAAGGCCCGCCATTGTTAGCATTAATGACCGTGGCCACCTTTGACGTCGCGTTCACGGAATACAAAGCCCCGCCGAGACTCCCCGACCGCGTCACAAAGTATCGTTTCAGATTTCGGTGATAGACAAATCCTCGTGCTCCCGTAAGCGCAGAACCTTCTAATAGCGGTGTAAAAAATTCTGTCTGGGCCCCGGTCCCGATGTCAATTGCGAATACTTTTCCGTTGGTATTGTGCGTCGCCACCAGTTGCAGTCGATCGCTTACTTTCACGGCGAATGAGATATCGTCGCGTGAAACAATAAACTCGGCAACGGGGTCAGTACTGGACATGGAGGCAAGCGAGGACGCAGACCAGTCAAAAAGATAATCCTCGCCCGTAAGGTCCGAAGTCCCATTATTTACTTTGACCAGAATCATATCTCCGCGCTTCAGATCAACTGGAAGCACTTCGCTGAACGTCGAACCATTGTCTGTCGAAAAAAGCAGAAATAGTTCTCCTCCGCCTGAATATTCCGTATCATCAATCGTTGAGTTCAGTACGTCAAAACGAGGTTCTTCGTCTTCACAAGCGGAAAGGCTTAACAACAAACCCAGAGAGAGCAGGGTCAGAGTAATAATAATGAATGAACGCATGGACTAAGATGAACTGAAAAAAAGAAAGAAAAAAGCCAGGATCATTTCGAAACATACATCAAACAAAAAAGCCACCTGAAAAAAATCAGATGGCTCTTTCAATCTGCGCGAACGCAATCAGAATTTCACACCAATGGTAAAACCAAGACGGAGTGTAAATCCATCGAATCCACCGCTAACGTCAAAATCGCTGGAATCTCCGCTCTTCACATCAACGGTACCGCTATTATATGCAGGACCGCCAAAAATGTCCATCGTAATTCTTTCTTTCAGAACCCACTGACGTCCAACAACAAGTCCTCCGCCGAACGCAGTGAAGTCAGCCTCCCCGCCCGAACTGACATCTGTCTCATCAACATCAAGACTCAGCTTGGTAAAGCGGACAAAAGGTGCGAGGTAAGCGCCTTCAGGGGCAGGATTTGAACCCAGGTAGAAACGGTATTCAGGAGTAATACCAAATCCCCGATAGGTTGCATTATCATCAGAGAAACCGGTGTAAAAAAATCCAACCTGCAAGGAGGATGATTCGTTCAGCGCACGTTCATAAGAAAAATTCGCCGTCCTCACGATGGGACTTAAAATATTTACTTTGATGACATTTCCCTGCGCAAAAGAGCTTACACTCGCGCATACCATCCCTGCAAAAACCAGGATGACTGATAATCGTTTTTTCATAGTAATTAGTTGGTTTAAAAGATTCTGATCCGAATTTACAAACATAATGCCGGTTTTCTCCGGATGCATTCACAGGATTTAATACATGGCTGCCGTCGTAGTACTTTTTGACTAAAGAATGAATCCATTACCTTTGACTTTATGAAAACGCTTTTACTCAGGATCAGCTTTACTGCACTTGGCTTTGCCTTCCTCATTGCATGCTCTCCGAAAAAGAACGATGAGCATGCACAACATCAACCTGCGGACAACACAACCGTAGCAGACACGGTCAAGAAGAGCATCCCCAAAGAGGTGCATACGAACATTGGCAATGCCCACGTGACCATTAAATACCATGCGCCTGCGGTGCGTGGTCGTGTCATCTGGGGAGGTCTGGTTGCATACGATCAGGTGTGGGTTACCGGAGCCCACTCGGCAACTTCGATGGAAACCTCTGGAGACCTGATGCTCGCGGGAAAGCATCTCCCTGCAGGTAAATATGCCATTTTCACTATTCCGGGTAAGGAAACCTGGGAATTCATCGTGAACAAGAATTGGGAACAACACCTTGCTGATGAATATGCGGCAGCAGAAGATGTATTTCGAATCACCGTAACGCCAAAAGAAGCTGCACATCGTGAGCGGCTAACTTATGATATCACCGACGTGAAAGGCAATGAGGCTTCACTTGTGGTCGGATGGGAAAAGCTGGAACTCAACATTCCGATCCAGTCGCATTGATTGCGTCCTGATAAAAATCATATGTACATGTAACAATCGCCAGTGTTCGCAGGCACATACGTTTGCATCTTGACGTATGGAAAAACGAATCAGCAAAGAACTTTTGATTGAAGCTTGTATTGTCAAGCATCAAAATGTAATTGACGATATGCGAACACGCGTTGCTGACCTGCTCGGCGACGCCGGTCTCGGTAATGAGGAGATGATCGAGACCGGAATTCAGGTGATGAATGCGCAGAAAGCAGTTGAGATTCAAGAGCTGAATACACAAATCAACTTTGCCCGCTCTGAGCTCGCGATTCTCCAATCGATTGTTCCCAACCATCGCGACACGCCCGGTCTTGGCGCAGTGGTCGTAACTAACCGAAAAAAGTTTTTTGTTTCCGTCAGCATTGAAGAGTTTGTTGTCGGAGGTGAAGTTTATTTCGGTCTGTCGACAAGAAGTCCACTTTACAAAAAAATGGAGGGCAAGAAACAAGGAGAGAGCTTCGACTATAACGGCACTCGGTACGATATCCTTGATCTGTACTAACCCGATCAAGCATGCTGAACCAACTGCTCACAGAAACCGGAGAGCTGTCGAGATTCACGGGACGGTTCTTTGTCAACCTTTTTGGAAAGCGCCAGGAGTGGGAGGAATTTCTCCGTCAGTGCTACTGGACAGGAAACCGATCGCTTCCGCTTGTGGGCATTACGGCACTCATCATGGGACTGGTACTGACCATTCAATCCCGTCCCACACTCGTCGAGTTCGGTGCAGAATCTCTATTGCCAGCCATGGTCTCGGTTTCTCTCGTTCGCGAGATATCGCCAGTCATTACAGCCCTTATTTGCGCGGGCAAGATTGGTTCGGGGATGGGCGCGGAACTTGGCTCCATGCGCGCAACGGAACAAATCGATGCGATGGATGTGTCGGGCACGGATCCGTACAAGTATCTCGTCGTTACACGGGTTCTGGCCACAACGTTGATGCTACCGGTTCTTTCAAGTTTATCCAATGCCATCTCCCTGTATGGCGGCTTCCTCGGTGTCAATATTCGGGGCAGTGTGAGCTGGAGCCTTTACTGGACACAAGTATTCAACGCCATCGGCTTCAGTGATGTGATACCAGCCCTGATAAAGACATTCTTCTTTGGGTTTGCGATCGGCATGGTGGGATGTTATAAAGGATATTATTCAAAAAAAGGAACGGAAGGCGTTGGGCGCTCGGCGAACTCCGCTGTGGTATTGGCTTCCCTCCTTGTTTTTATCATCGACCTCATCGCTGTCCAGATATCTGATCTGTTGGGACTAACCTGATTCGAGATGGATGCCGCAGACCAAACCGTTATCCACGTTGATGCCATTTCCAAATCTTTTGGCAACAACCACGTCTTGAAAAATTTCTCGCTCATTCTGAAACGTGGTGAGAACCTGGCCATTCTTGGCAAATCAGGCTCGGGTAAGTCAGTACTGATCAAGTGCATCATTAACCTCATCGAACCAGACAGCGGGGACATTACGGTTCTTGGAAATAAAATAGCGGAACTCAGCGTAGATGAACTGAATCACCTTCGCGCGCGTGTTGGATTCCTGTTTCAAAGCAACGCACTGTACGACTCCATGACCGTGCGGGAAAATCTTGAATTTCCACTCCGCCGGCATTGGAGTGCGGAGCAAAGGGCGTATGGTGCAACAAAAGCAGTCGAGGAAGCGCTGGCAGATGTCGGGCTTTCACACACCATCGACATGATGCCATCAGAATTATCCGGAGGGATGAAAAAGCGAATCGCACTTGCGCGAACACTGATTCTTCGGCCGGAGATCATTTTGTATGATGAACCTACCACCGGACTCGACCCAATTACATCAAGAGAAATCAGCCAGCTCATTTTAAGTGTGAGAAAGAAATACAACACCGCTGCCATCATCATCTCACATGACCTGAACTGCATCGCGCTCACTTCCGACCGCGTGATTATGCTCATTGATGGGACCTGCTACGCTGAAGCACCTTTTAGTGAGTTAAGTCATGCGGAGGATTTATCAATTAAAGAATTTTTTTCTCCCTTATGAAAAGCACCAACACCATCACCCACGCCAAGCTGGGCTTATTTGTGATTGCCGGAATTACATTCCTGGTTTTGACACTGTACATGATTGGTAAAAATAAAAATATCCTTGGCGACACGTTCTCCATTCGTGCCCGCGTTGCGGCTGTTAACGGGCTTGTTGCGGGAAATAATGTCAGACTGAAAGGCATTGATGTAGGTACGGTCAAATCAATTCAACTGGAATCAGACACCTCGGTTATCATCACGATGCTCATCGACAAAAAGTACCAGACTTTTATTCGAAAGAATGCCGTTGTCTCTATTGGTACTGATGGACTGATGGGAAACAGGCTTGTCAACATTAATGCCGGGTCCGGCGCTGTTGACCGTGCACAGCCCGGTGACATTCTTTATTCCTTAAAACCAGTAGAGACCGACGAAATGCTTCGCACGCTGAACACCACCAATAACAACATTGAAAAAATTTCCACCAACCTTCACGAAATCACGCTCAAAATCAACAACAGCAAAAGCTTGTGGGGATTGCTTGCCGACACGGTCATTACCGCGGATTTGAAAGAAGCCGTCAGGAGTTTCCGGGACGCAGGCGCGAACACGAGACGCCTCACGCGAGAAGCTGATGCCCTCATCCATGACTACCGCAACGGGAATGGCCTCGCCCCTGCCCTCTTCACAGATACCATCCTGGTTTCCCAACTGAAACAATCCATTGATCAGCTGAGGAACGCAAGTGAAAAAACATCTGCGACTATGACCAACGTCAATAGGCTCATTGAGCAGGTGAAGCAGGGCGACGGCACTGCGGGCATGCTACTCGCAGATACGGCGCTGCGTAATTCATTGCGCCGAAGCGTCATCAATATAGAAACGTCATCAAGCAAATTGGATGAAAACATGAAAGCCATGCGGTCACATTTTCTATTCCGCGGCTACTTCAGAAAATTGGAGAAGCAAGAAGAGTAATCAGTTCGCTAACGCTTATCCCCCGCCCCAAGAAGGATTGCAAGTGTTTGCCATCTTGGATTGTTATCCGCTATCAGTTTCAGGATACCTACAAAGGGCACAAACAAGATCATTCCGGAAACGCCCCATAACAATCCACCGGTAAAAATCGCCAGCAACATAACCAGCGTATTGACATTGAGCCTGCTGCTCACGGCGAAAGGAAAGATCACATTCGCCTCGAGGTATTGAACAAAGGCGAAAATGCCCACCACGCCGACTGGATACCAAATGGAATCGTAGGTAATCCACGCCATCGCTACGGGCAGGAGCGATCCGACCATGATGCCGACGTAAGGAATAAATGTGAGGATTGAAGCCACGAACCCAAAAACAAACGCATATGGAATACCGAGAATAAACAATCCTATGCTATTCAATAGTCCGACGATCAGGTAAATGAACGCCATTCCCTTAATGAAACTATAGTACGTACGCACAGAAAGGCGGAGCATCTCCACAAGTCTCTCCCTGCGCTCATCAGGCCACAACCGATGCAAAACATAGACCCAATGCGCACGATAAAACAGAATCAGAAAAACATAAACCGGGATCAGAACGATAAAAATCGCGGTCGACGCCGAAGCCGACAGCGTACCTTTAATAACAGACAGAATTCCTCCTGAAGACTGCTCGGCCATCGAGGACATCCATACATTCTGCTGCTCTAATGTTAGCCCAAGCGTTGTAAGATAATTCTGTAACGATACCCAGGAAGCATCAAGACGTCCTTCAATCCGCGGCCACTCCTCGAGAAATGCCAGTACCTGATTCACAAAAAGAGCAAGGATCCCGAAAAGCAAAACGGCGAGTAATAAGAGACTCAGAATAATGGCAGTCATTCTTTGCAGTCCTTTTCGTTCCATCCACGAACACCATGGATAAAGAACGAAAGCAATGAGCGCAGCATATGAAAATGGTATCAGTATGCTTCGTCCCAGGTACAAGAGCAACCCACCAAACAAGATGTATTGTATAATTTGCAGGTAATGCCTCCCGGAATCTTTAGTTGTAACCATAGGTGGAAAAGTTACAAATAAAGTACGCAACGCCCTGTTAATTCATAACCGGAATCAACAGATCCCATGACTTTAATCAGCCTTGCTCATACCTGCGCTTGTTAGAAAGATATTCAGCATAAAGAAGTACACAGAGAACAAGCAAACACGCCGAGACATAAAACCCAATCCAGAATGTCTTTTCATAAGGAAGCATAAGTCCCAGCACCATAGAACCAATGGAAATAACGCCTGCCATCACCATATAGGACTTCACCTTATAAAACCACGAGTAAGGAAAAAAGTGTGCACCAAGAACGATGCCGTACGCAGATAGAAAATATTCCGGAAAGCGCATCAGAACCAGCACCAGAAACGGAAAGTAAAATAGTTGGGCAAAATTGAGCCAAAGCCCAAGATCCTGAATTGGGTTACCCTTAATCGTCCACGAAGTTTTCATGATTTTTGAAAACAACCACGCAAGCGGCAGCAGCGGCATGGCCGCATAAAACGAGTACACACCCTTCGTTTTTGCCGGAAAGTCAAGCATCCAGATGTAGCCAAGGAGCAGCCAGATAAATACCGCAGCTGCAATAAAGTTGACGCCGTTCTTTGCCTTTACGGACAATTCCAGACGCGTTCGTTCAGAAATCGACTGAGCAGTAGTTTCAGTTTGGTTCATGGGGTTTGAAGGGTGATAAACAAAGCAACTAACGGAAAAGGAGGCAGTTCGGATGCATAACTTTAAGCCAGGATGTTTGCTTATTACAATTTTTTACTACTTTAGTAACGGTATCCCTATGCGCAAAGTCGTTTCAGTCATATTCGCTCTACTCATCCTGTTCAATACGATCGGGTATTATGGGGTGATTATTGGTTGGAAAGTCAAGGCTGCCGACGAGCTGACTTCAATGTTGGACGCAGACCAAATTGCGGAAGAGGATTTAATTCTTATTAAAACACCATTGGCCCTCCCATACCACGCAGACGATGTGGAGTATGAACGCGTCGACGGCGAGGTGGAGCATCAGGGACAATTCTACAGACTTGTTAAGCAGAAACTCGCTCAGGATACATTATACATCCTTTGCGTGAAAGACCATCAAAGTTCCCGGATCAAAAGCGCGCTCGCGGACTATGTAAAAACATTTACCGACAAGCCGGCTCATTCGAAACAGAATGCTAAACTCTCCATTAATTTCATCAAGGATTATATTGGCAATGATTTCGCATTAGAATCAACTAATGCAGGATGGAACGCACACGTTGAGTATGCCTCCGTTGACGCTGATGTTCTCGCGTTTAGCCTCAGCAAAAGTTCACCCCCGCCCCGGGCTTAAGTCACACCTTTTCCATTTTTCATCTATTGCACCGATTCTTCGTTCGGGGCGATGATTGTTCACATTTTTTTTCAAACCAAGTAACAACTTAACCACATGCTGGAGCCTTTGGCTTTGGTATGCCAATTCAACTATCGATGAAAAGAATTCTACTTTTTTACTTCGTATTCATCGGGTGTTTTGCCCAAGCGCAAACACTCACTGATGGGCTCATGATGCCCAAAAGGAATTTCTGTACAGGTCTCATGTACTCCTCCGACCAATGGACGGACTACTGGGAAGGGACACGCAAAAGAGACAACGAGAACATTGGCGAAGTCACCACGACAAGCATCACCTACATGGGAAACTATGGTATTACGGACAGACTCAACGTCATCGCCATGTTGCCCTACATTAAAACTGAAGCCTCAGGAGGCACCATGACCGGCATGAAGGGAATTCAAGACCTCACGGTTGCATTAAAATACCAGCTCGTATCGCAGGAGGCGGGCCCCGGTACCCTAAAAGCATTTGGCGCATTATCCTATACGCAGCCACTCGGAAACTACACACCCGACTTTCTGCCTTTATCCATCGGGCTTCGTTCAAAAAATATTGGTTACAGAATCAATGCATATTATCAAATTACTTCCGGCTGGTTTGCCAATGCATCCGGGGGATATACATGGAGAAGCAACGTTCGCCTGGACCGTAGCTCCTACTACACCGACGGACAATTATTTATGACCAACGAAGTTGAGATGCCGAATGTGGCCGATGTCTTCGCGAGTGCAGGATATAATAAGAATGGCATTCAGGCCGAGTTGAATGTGATGGTTCAAAGAACCCTTGGCGGCGCAGATATCAGAAGACAAGACATGCCCTTTGTCTCCAATCAGATGGATTTTGTGAAGGGAGGTGTATTGGTGATGTACTATCCTAAGTTCGTACCCAATCTCGCCATTCGTGGCGCTTACGCCTACACCTTCAGCGGACGCAACGTTGGCCAATCAACTACCATCACCGCTGGCGTTCTGTACACTTTCAAATTTTTAACCTCAGCCGAATAGTCTCTATGAAAAATTTATACATCAGATTTTTAATCGCATCGGCAATTGTTACGTTGACCTTCACCGCATGCGATAAAGAATTAGAGTTCAAGGAAAAACTTGTTGCAGCCGAGCGGGTAAGCGCCGACGAAGATGCAGGCACATGGTCCATGATGGTTCTTAATTCTCCAACGCAAATCGCAGTGGCCGCGCCTGCAGCAGTGGGTAGTGCAACGTATCAAAGCGAACTTGCTTCAATCAAGACACTCCAGGCTAATCTTACTAGCAAGCAGAAGAAAGCCATCGAATACTGGAGCGTGGGCGGCGTTGTCCGCTGGAATCAAATCATGAGGGAACTGGTTGCGCGATTTAATTTGCCTCCTGCGCCAAGACCAGATGGTTCATACCCTATACCTGATGCCAATAATCCATTTGGCGATCCGAATTTTCCTTTTTCAAATCCTCCTTATGCTGCCCGGGCTTACAGCTATGTCAGCGTGGCACAATTTGAAGCCCTGAAGGCTGCGTGGCACTACAAATACGTGTACAACAGAAATGCGCCTTACCAGAACGATCCTTCCATTCAAGCATTAGCAACAACCAACGTACCCTCCTATCCGTCTGAAGATGCAGTCGTTGCCGCAGTAACTGCAAAGTTCCTGGAGCTTCTCTTTCCGGCCGCGGTTGAAGAAATCCGCCAGAAAGCTTTCGAGCAAAGAAACGCCGCCATTTGGGCAGGCAAGGCATCGGCGAGCGATGTTTCTGCAGGTGTGCTGCTCGGAGAAGCCGTATTCACTGAAGTTAATCTTCGTGCTGCAAATGACGGTATGCGTCTGGCAGTTGGAAATAAAACCGACTGGGATGCTTATAAGGCGGCTTGCGAAGCACGGGGAGAAACACCGTGGATGAGCCAGGATGCTCCTGCGAGACCTCCGTTGTTGATGAATTTTGGCAATGTTCGGGCATGGTGCATGAGTACTGAAGATATTGTCGCAGAACGCCCTGCAGCACCTCCATCAACAAGCTCTGAAGACTTTCTCGAAGAGGTCAAAGAAGTAAAATATTACGCTGAGAATCTGACCCGCGAGCGTTTGAAGATCGTCCACTATTGGGCGGATGGCGTCGGCACTTACACGCCTCCGGGTCATTAGAACGATATCGCCACCGAACACATCGCCGGGGCACGTTGGAGTGAAGTACGAACTGCACGCGCCTATGCCCTGCTGAACATGGCACTGCACGATGCAGCCGTTGGATGCTGGAATACAAAGTTCTATTACTTTAATCCTCGTCCATCTCAAGTCGACAAGTCAATTAAAACTGCAACCGGTCTGCCGAACTTCCCGGCATACACGAGCGGTCATTCTACGTTCTCCTATTCTGCTGCTACTGTGTTGGGATATCTTTTCCCGAACGAGGCGGAAAACTTCAATGCGATGGCTAACGAAGCCTCGCTGTCGAGACTGTATGGTGCAATCCACTATCGATCAGATATTGAAATGGGGTCCGAGCACGGAAAAGCGATTGCTTCCTATACCATCGCTGTAGCTGCAGGCGACGGCGCCGATTAAGAATATTTTTGTTTTGTTTGTTTGGGTTCAGTCCGGGAATGCATCCTATGCTTCCCGGATTTTTTTTAAAAAGAAAAGGGGAAAACCTCTCGGTCCTCCCCCCGGAAACCAAATATAAAAATCAACCTAACGTCTTACTGATGAATGAGTACCCGGTGGATAAGGTCTTGTCGGGTTGCGGTGTTAAGTCGCGCTCCAGGTAGAAGTGATCTACTCCGGACTCGATGGCAACCTGAATGATTTTTGCGAGATCAAAAACGCCTTCTCCAGGGTCGGCCATCTTGGGGAAAAGAGGAATCCATTGATCCGGTGTACTTCCGTCCCCTGAGAACCTGACTTCTTCGGAAGCATCTTTCAAATGAAGCATCTTGTAACGACCGCGATTTTTCTGAAGATACTCAACCGGGTTTGCGCCCGCGGCTTTCATCCAGAACACATCCAGTTCAAAAACAACGGCATCCCTATCCGTTCCTTGCAGCAGCATATCCATCAGGCATGATCCGTCTGCGGTTTTTGCGTGCTCAAATCCATGATTATGGTAAGCAAACCGAATTCCGAACTCCTTCATTTTTGCTCCGATGGTATTGAATTCGTCAATGAGGCGCTTGTAATCATCGGGGCCTTTGCGTTCGGATGGATCGACGGATGGCAACGCAACATACTTCACCCCCAACGAAGAAAACGCATCCATGGCAGGCTTGAGATTCTTGCGCATCGTGGCGAGATCACAGTGAACAGACGGCGATGTGAGTCCCAAATCCTTCATTATTTTTTTGACCTCACTTACTTCCAATCCATAAAAGGCATTCTTCGAAATACCCAATTGCGTTGCAAAACCGCTCCAGCCTTTAATCGTTTCTTCCGCGGAAAACGGATAAGGCCCAAAAAATTCAATCTCCCTGTAACCTATTTCGCTTAATTTCTTAAGCGTCCCTTTGAAGTCATTGGCAACGAGTTGAGGAATAGAAAACAACTGAATTCCTGTCTGCTTTTTTTTGCCCTTCAATATTCCTGCAGCAACCCCGTTCGTGCCTAATGCGGCGACGGTGACGCCGGCAACTTTCATAAAATCTCTGCGCTTCATGAATCAATTTTTATTCAGTGAATTTATGAAAAATCAATAGGAATGACTTCAACGCCCCGGACTGTGGGGAACTTTTTCGGCACTCCCGGCTTTTCTATCGATAATTACATAAATTTATTCGCGAGCCAGAGGCTTGGTATAAAAGGACTCTTATAACGAATTAAAAGATGCCCACGACGTTGTACGTAAAGAATATGGTGTGCCAGCGCTGCGTGATGGTCGTTCGTGCTGAAGCCGAAAAACTGGGACTTGCTCCGCTGCAGGTGACACTGGGTGAAATCACCCTGAAAGATGAGCCCTCGGCTGACAAACTCAAACAATTTGATCATCACCTGGAAGCACTTGGATTCGAACGAATTGATGACCGACGGGCACGACTAATCGAACAAATCAAGAAGGTGATTATTGAAACCGTTCGTGGCGGGAATCTGAAGGATCGCAAATTCAACTTTTCTTCTTTGCTCGCGGACGCCATGCACTACGACTACAACTACCTGAGCAATCTGTTTTCCTCTGTTGAAGGCATCACGCTGGAGCAGTTCATCATCCGGCAAAAAATTGAGCGCACCAAGGAGCTTTTGATTTATGATGAATTAAACCTGAGCCAGATAGCCATGGAACTTGGATACAGCAGCGTGGCGCACCTTTCCGCTCAGTTTAAAAAAGTTACCGGATTCACACCTTCAGAATTAAAAAAATCTCACGACCGAAATCAACTTAGGAAACCCCTCGATAATATTCAGGATGCCGCTCGTTAAAAAATAACCTTTTGTATGTTTGCAAAAGAATCCCGCAGACATGCTGAAGAAAGCCTGGCACATCTTCAAGAAAGTTTTCATCGTATTGTTCTTTCTCCACCTGCTGTATATCCTGCTGCTCAAGTGGTTTTTCCCGCCCATTACATTAATTCAACTCAGCAGCTGGATGGAGGGTCATGGATTAAAGCGAGACTATGTCGAGATGAAGGACATCTCTCCTTATGCCGGCCTCGCCGTCATTGCTGCAGAAGATCAACGGTTCACTGAACATCACGGATTTGACTGGCAAAGCATTGAAAAGGCAATGGAGCATAATAAGAAGCGACCGAAAAGAATCCGGGGTGCTTCTACCATCAGCCAGCAGGTCGCCAAGAACGTCTTCCTTTGGAACGGCCGCTCCTACCTCAGGAAGGGGCTCGAAGTGTACTTCACGTTCATGATCGAACTTATCTGGGGCAAGGAGCGCATTCTCGAAGTCTATCTGAATGTGTCGGAAACAGGAAAGGGAACGTTTGGGATGGAAGCGGCGGCGCGAAAGTATTTCCGGAAGCCGGCCAAAAAACTAACAAGGCTTGAAGCAGCGCAAATAGCAGCGTGCCTTCCCAACCCGAAGAAGTACATTGTCAAACCGGTTTCTTCCTACGTTCAGAAGCACGGTCAGCGCATACTGCGGCAAATGGCCAACCTTGAGCCGGACGACGATATCCAGCTGCTGCTCTTTAAGCCCAAAGCCACTGCCCGAACAGCCCGATAACCTGTTAAACTATTCGGCGCGCCCGGACTAAAAAAGGGCCACTATTGACTACCTTTGCGGCTCTTTTGACAGACAACGCATGATATCAGTAAACAATCTTTCGCTTCAATTCGGCAAGCGGGTACTCTTTGACGAGGTTAACCTGAAATTCACTCCGGGCAATTGCTACGGTGTGATTGGAGCCAATGGAGCCGGAAAATCCACTTTTCTTAAAATACTTGCCGGACAGGTTGACCCCACCCGCGGAAACGTGGCGCTCGAACCCGGCAAACGGATGGCCGTTTTGAAACAGAATCACTTCGAATACGATGAGGTCCCAGTGCTGGACACCGTCATTATGGGACATGGTAAGCTCTGGTCGTTGATGCAGGAGAAGGACGCGATTTACGCCAAGCCTGACTTCAGCGAAGCCGATGGAATCCGCGCTTCCGAGCTAGAGGGTGAGTTTGCCGAAATGAATGGATGGAATGCACAATCCGACGCGGCTGCATTGCTCAGCGGTCTTGGAATCGTTGAAGAAGACCACTACAAGCTGATGAAGGAACTGGGCGGAAACCAGAAAGTCCGCGTGCTTCTTGCGCAGGCCATTTTCGGAAATCCCGACATTCTCATATTGGACGAACCTACCAACGACCTGGATTTGCAGACCATCACGTGGCTGGAAGACTTTCTGCTCGAATTCAAGAACACGGTGATTGTTGTTTCCCACGACAGACACTTTTTGGATACCGTATGTACTCACATTGTTGACATCGATTTCAGCGCCATCCGGCTCTTCACGGGCAATTACAGCTTCTGGTATCAATCCAGTCAGCTCGCCTCACAACAGCGGTCTGCGGCAAACAAGAAAGCCGAGGACAAGCGTAAAGAGCTTCAGGAATTCATCGCACGATTCAGTGCCAATGCCTCCAAGTCCAGGCAGGCCACAAGCCGTCGGAAATTGCTTGAGAAGATTAACCTGGACGATATCCAACCGTCGACGCGGCGCTACCCGGCCATCATATTCCAACAGAAACGCCAGGCCGGCGACCAGATACTTCAAACGGAGAACCTCGGTTATAGCCTGAATGGCGAAGTGTTGTTCAAGAACTGTGACTTCTTCGTGAACAAGGGCGACAAGATTGCTGTACTCAGCAAGCAAAGCCTGGCCATTACTTCGTTGTTCCAAATTCTGGTGGGCGAAGTTGCGCCCACAACCGGGAGTTTTAAATTTGGTCAAACCATCACCACCGCATACCTGCCCGTCAATAACGAGGCATTCTTCAACACCTCGGACAACCTCGTTGACTGGCTGAGACAATTTGCCGAAGAGGAAAATAAAGACGAAGTGTACATCCGGGGATTTCTGGGCAAAATGTTGTTTTCAGGAGAAGAGGTTTTCAAGAAAGCCAATGTATTGTCAGGAGGTGAAAAGGTACGATGCATGATTTCCCGAATGATGCTGGCAGGTGCCAATGTACTCATCCTGGATGAACCAACTAACCACCTTGACCTCGAATCCATCACCGCTTTTAACAACGCCCTGAAGGACTTCCCGGGAACAGTAATCTTTACTTCTCACGACCATGAGTTCACCCAGACTGTGGCCAACCGCATCATTGAACTCACTCCAAACGGGATCATTGACAAGCTGATGACGTACGACGAGTACATCGAAAACGAAAAGGTTGCAGCGCAGAAAGAGGCGATGTACGCCTGAAGCAGCTCATAGATGTTGACGAAAAAGAGGGGCCTGATGTGCTCCTCTTTTTTTTGATTCGTAAATTTTTTCGCTCACTGCTATTACGCAGGGAATATGTTCGTTAAATTAGGGCAAAGGCGTTTACGCTTAGACAAGACAAACAACAACAAACCTTAAAACAAAACTTAATCTATGGCAAAGAAAGCTAAGAAGGCGGCGAAAAAATCCGCGAAGAAAGCTGCCCGTAAGCCTGCAAAAAAAGTCGTGAAGAAGGCGGCGAAAAAATCACCCGCAAAAGCAGCGAAGAAGGCAGTTAAAAAGGCAGCCAAAAAAGCACCGAAGAAGGTCGCCAAAAGAGCCCCTGCGAAAAAAGCAGTGGCAAAGAAGGCTCCTAAAAAAGCGTCGCCAGCAAAGCCAGCGGCGAAGAAGCCCGCAGCAAAAAAATCAGCACCCAGAAAAGCAGTGAAAGCTCCTGCTCCGCCTGTGGTATCCACGCCGGCCGTGCAGCCTTCTTTATTCGAGGCACCTCAACCTGTTGTTCCTGCAAACGAGGAGACTGCAATACCGCCCTCAGAGTCCTCCGAGTCTCAGGCATAACAAAAAAAGCTGTCCCGTTTTCAGGACAGCTTTTTTTATCTCTTCTATTTTCAATTTATCCGGTCACAAGAACCGAACGATACTTTTTAGGTTCCCTCAGTACTTTTGCAACTCCCTTTGAGACAGACAACAGTGCGTCGCTGTCAATGTGCACCGGTATCTTGACCTTCTGTTCCAGCCTGCGCTGTAACCCCCGCAGCAATGCATTTCCTCCCGTCACATGAATACCGCTTTCATAAATATCAGCGGCAAGCTCTGGCGGACATTTCTCCAGCGTTTGGATGATCGCTACTTCAATCTGGCGGATGCTCTTGTCCAAAATCTCCATAACCTCCATGTGGTTAATCTCGCGCGTAACAGGAAGCCCGCGGAGCAGATCCTTGCCCTTGACAAGAATGGGCACGGGGGTTTCTTCAAGATCCTTGCTCACTGCCCCTATCAGGATTTTGATCTGTTCGGCAGTCTTAATGCCAATGGCGATATTATGCTGCTTCCTGAAATAGCGCTGGATGTCTTCGTCCATGGTATCACCGGCAACTTTAATCGACTGGCAGGTAACGATTCCAGAAAGCGAAATCACGACTATCTCTGTAATGCCGCCTCCGATATCTACTACCATTTTACCCTCCGGCTCCTGTATATTCAGGCCGATGCCAATCGCCGCAGCTATCGGCTCAAAAACCAGGTCCGTGTGCCGCGCGTTCAGGTTCTCCAACGCGTTGACCAGGGCGCGTCGCTCGACATTGGTTGTGTGATAAGGCACGCTGGAAATAATGTGATCGTAACCCGTCGGGATGCGGGACGGGCCGTGGGCCTGCCTCACCATCTCGCGAATCATTTTTGTCGCTGACTCAAAATCCGCGATCACGCCACCTCGCAGCGGCTTGATTGGTTTTAGTTCAGGATGGGTTTTATCATACATCGCATAAGCTTCGTCACCGACTGCTTTTACTGACGCCAGCCTGGAATCGAGAACAATATAGGAAGGTTGGGAAAGCAAAACCCGCTGCTCATCACTCACCACCGTATTGTTGTTACCTAGGTCAATTCCAAAACTCCTCTTTCTCCGCAAATCAAAATTCAACATGTTATCTAAATGGATTTTACTTTCAGAAGGGAAATTGTAAATTCAAAAGTCGCACAATTCAACCACAATTATGAATAACCACTCTGAAAAATCCAGAAGAACTTTCCTGAAAAAAGCACTTGGCACTGCGCTCGTTTCAAGTGCTGCTTCATCTTCATTTGGCAAGGTAATTCAACTGAATACACCCGCCTATGAAAGCAAAACTTATGGACCTAATGATCAAATTAATGTCGCTGTGATCGGCATGGGCATTATGGGTTTCAGTAATGCCGCAACAAGCGCTCAGGTTCCCGGTGTAAAGATTAAAGCCGTATGCGATCTGTACAGCGGAAGACTTGAGCGTGCAAAAGAAATTTACGGACCAGATCTGATCACGACAAAAGACTACCGCGAGCTGCTGGAACGAAAAGATATTGATGCCGTGATTGTAGCCACCAGCGACCATTGGCACGATCGGATTTCTATTGATGCCATGAACAAAGGGAAGCATGTGTACTGCGAAAAGCCGATGGTGCATAAGCTGGAAGAAGGAGCTGAAGTGATTGCCACACAAAAAAGAACAGGACGTGTATTTCAGGTAGGAAGTCAGCGCGTGAGTTCGCTCGTAACCCTGAAGGCGCAAGAGATCTATGATTCCGGTGTGATTGGTGATCTGATTATGGTGGAGACCTGGAATGACCGGCAAGGAGGAAATGGCGCATGGCAATACAGCGTACCGACGGATGCGAAGAATGGTACTGTGGACTGGGATCGATTCATTGGTGATGCTCCCAAAGTCGCTTACGATCCGGTGCGTTTTTTCCGTTGGAGGAATTATCAGGATTACGGAACAGGCATCGCAGGCGATTTATTCGTACATCTCTTCTCCGGGCTTCACACCGTGATCAGTTCGAAAGGACCTACCCGAATTTTTTCCACAGGCGGACTGCGCTATTGGAAAGATGGGCGTGATGTACCGGATATTATCTGTGGATTGTACGACTATCCAAAAACTGAAAAACATCCTGAGTTCACCTTGCAGATGCGCGTGAATTTTGTTGACGGCAGTGGCGGCGGTGAGCGCTTAAGGCTCGTGGGAAGCGACGGAACGATCACCATTGGCTGGGGAAGCGTGAAGGTTGTAAGAAATAAAACACCAAAGCATCCGGGCTACGGTGGATGGGATTCATTCGAAACATTCTCCACACCGCAGCAAAAGGAATTTGAGAAGTGGTATAAAGCAAATCATTTACCCGAGCCTCCTCAAATGATGGAACCTGAAATAGAATTTAAGGCTCCTGAAGGCTACAGCGATCATTTCGATCACCACATGAATTTCTATAAAGGTATCAGAGAGAAGGCTCCAATCAAGGAAGACGCATTATTCAGTATGCGGGCTGCGGGACCCGCTCTTGCAACGAATAAAAGTTTGTTTGATAAGAAAGTGATTAATTGGGATCCAGAAAACGCGAAAGTAATTTCATGACACATTTGCTGTGGAGTCGGGCGTTTTGCTCAGACTCCACAGTAAACATTAAAACCGCCATCCACCGGAATGGTGACTCCTGTAACGAACCGGGATGCATCAGAACATAAATAAATTAACGTTCCAATCAATTCATCCGGCACACCAAATCTGTTAAAGGGCGTTTGACGAATGGCAGACTCTCCCCTCGCTGTGTAGCTTCCATCGGGATTTGTTAACAGAGTCCGGTTTTGTTCAGTAAGAAAAAATCCAGGTGCAATGGCATTGACGCGTACACCCTCTCCAAACTTTTTTGCCATCTCCGTTGCAAGCCATTCGGTAAAATTCATCACGGCAGCCTTGGCAGCACTATAACCAACTACCCGTGTGATGGGCCTGTAACTTGCCATCGATGCAATGTTGACAATAATCCCGGAGCGACGAGTCACCATGTCTTCGCAAAAAACCTGCGTGGGTAAAACAGTACCTGTGAGATTCAGTTCGACGACATCCCGAAACTGCGATATGTCCAAATCAAGGAAATTACGTTCTGGTGGAATAACGGCCCCTGGAAGATTCCCTCCTGCTGCATTAATCAATACATCAATTCGTTGATACAGACCCAAGAACTTCTCACGCGCCTGCAGAAGAGATTCGCGATTCAATACATCCGCCTCGAGAAAGACAGCTTCACCACCGGATGCTTTAATCTGCTGCACAATGTATGCTCCAGCGTTTGCATTTCGTCCCAGAACACCTACGGTCGCACCTGCTTCAGCCAGTCCCGCCGCCATCGCTCTGCCCAGTACGCCAGTGCCTCCTGTGAGAATACAAAACTTCCCCTTGATATTAAATAAACTTGTAACCATGATCAATTGATTAATTTCCCTGGAACCGCTTGATGCTGGAGTATAGAGAGGAGGCTTGTGACGCGCTCAATTTCCCTTCGTGAATTACCAGATAAAATGTAAATGTGGTCTTTTGGCCTCTGCTTAAGGTGAGGTTCAATTGCTCTTTTCCACCGCTGAAGATATCTACTCCAAGGGGATTGATGGCAAACAACCCGTAGCCCCGCGCGTGGTAATAAGCCGGATAGCCAGGATTGGACTCATGATCAAACATCAGCAAAGAAATATCCGTCTTCTCCTTAACCCCGGACATCATAACCCAACTTGAACGCTTACCCCAAACGTCGTCGCCACGTAATCCTTCCGAGTTCAGGTAGTCACCTGTTACGTTGGTGTTATCAACTTTTTGCATCCTCGTTACATTCCCTTGCGCATCAATGAAATTGTCCGGCACATCGCCCGGCAGCTCTAATTCGCGCGCCACGCGAATGGCAAAGAAACCATCTTTCACATCACGAAACACAACAGACGAATCCCATGCTTCCAGCGTTGTTTGCCGCGTAATGACGACCGACGCATCCATCATCCGAAAGCGATACGTTGTACGCTCCAGCAGCATAGTATCACCGCTATTGGAAATCCAGTGTGCATCATATAAGACACGAGCTTCATTGCCCGAACTGGTCGCGACTGGCTTACCAAAAACAACAACAGAGCCGTAATGATCTTTTTTACCGGGAGAAATTGCCTTGCTGTTATTCCAGTAGTCGATACCATTGACACTCTCATAATTCAACCACACGCCTGTGTGGTGCGGATGATCCGTTCGTTCACCCACGCGCGGTGCTAATGGGAAACCGCGGGTGACGGTAATGCCACTGCGTGAATTGACGGGAAAAAGTATAGGCTTCTCGAGACTATCTGAGTAGCAAAACGAAGTAATGAGCCTGGATTGATGATATAATTCAATTTGACTGGTTGACGCCCGCTCCCGCCAAACCAGTTGACTGAAGACGGTTTGATTGGCCGCCAACAACAATATGACAACAATGATGCGCATCAGTAAATAAATACTTTTCCCCCAGCCAGAACTTCCTGCTTTTTCTCGTCGAAGGTTACCCTCGTCCCGGTCCGCGCCGCCGCATTGGCCATAATACAAGCGATGGCGTGAGCGTAACCCGCCTCGACTGGTGCATGAGTAGTCTTGCGACTGCGAACGCATTCCATCCAGTTTCTCATGTGGTTGGATGTCGTGATATCAGCACCTGTATTGGCGCTGGACGCGGTCTTCACGGATAAGTCAGCCAGATTCAACTCGGGCAACAGGTTCTCCTTCATGTTCATCGCTTTCGCAAATCGATCGGTAAGACCTCCCGAGGGCGACACCATGTTTGTATTGAGATTTAATTCGCCTCCGTTGGAAAAATATATCTCCTTGGGATTCTCATCACCGTTGTGCATCCTCGAAGAAAAGGTAACCTGAAAACCCGAGCCCGCATTGTCCGTGGGGCCGTAGTCAAAAACCGCCGTCATCGTGTCCCAATTTTTGCGACCATCCTTCCACATATAGATTCCACCATTGGCAACGACACTTCGGGGATGTTGAAGTCCGCTGAACCAATGCACGGTGTCAATTTGATGGCTCATCCACTGTCCGGGTAACCCGGAAGAGTATGGCCAGAACAATCGGTACTCGAGATGTTTTCGCGGATCGAATGGTTCAAAAGGCCTGTTCAGCAGAAAACGCTTCCAGTCTGTATCCGACTCTACCATTTTAGCAACAAGTTCCGGCCTTCGCCATCGACCTGGCTGATTCACATTCCAGGTGAGTTCAACCATCGTGATCGGGCCAAACTTTCCGCTCTGAATAAACTCCGCCGCAGCATGATAGTTCGCTCCACTCCTTCTTTGCGAACCAATTTGTATCACTCTCCCACTATTCTTCAATGCTTTCAAAGCCGCCCGGTTATCATCCATTGTCTCGGCAAATGGTTTCTCCACATAGGCATCACATCCGGCTTTGACCGCCTCTATGGCGTGTAATGCATGTTGAAAATCAGCGGTACTGATGATGACAGCATCGGCAACTTTAGCGTCATATAATTCTTCATTGTTTCGGAATGCCTGAACAGCGTGTCCAAATTGTTCTTGCAGTACCTGCTTTCCTTCTTCTCTTCTTATTCGCCAGATATCCGAAACTCCAGTGATTTCAAAATTCAACTCCTGATGATGAAGTTTGAATGCAGGTAGCAGCGAGTAACGAAACCGATCAGAAAAACCAACCACCCCTACCCGAACGCGGTCGTTGGATCCGAGAATCCGGGAATAACTTTTTGCGCTCAGTGCGTAAGTACCTGCATACAAACCAAGCGTCGCAGCTGCTGTTTTACGAATGAAGTTTCTGCGTGTAGTCATATCGTTATTTGTTCAGTGTACGAATCCTGATGGAGCGGAATGATACGCTGTCGCCGTGGTCCTGCAGCAGGATTCTGCCTTGAGGCGCCATACCGAAATTCTCCCATACTGAATATTTACTCCTGGCGACAAGTGCGTTATAAATGGGCGTACCTCGCTGATATTCCACAACCTTGTAACCATTAAGCCAATGTTCAATTCGGTTATCGGGATACACAACAATTCTTCCCCAATTCCATTCTCCAATCCTTCGCTGACCTCGCTTGATTTTCAGCGACGGAATCAAATCATAAAGTGAAGCCAGTGTTCTGTTGCCTACAACGCCTTGTTTGGCATCGGGATGTTTTTCATCATCAAGAATCTGGTATTCCAAACCTATTGCCGAACCCTGATTTCCTTCGGATTCGGTGACGAAGTATTTAACACCGCTATTCGCGCCTTCCGAAAGTTTGAATTCAAATTGCAGATCGAATGCACCAAATTGTTTTTCGGTAACAATATCACCTCCATGACTGGACTCGGCGCCTCCTGATTTCTCCACCGTCAATTCACCCGATTCCATTTTCCATCCTACTGGAGGGAAACTTGTTTTATACGCACCGCGCCAACCCGCTCCGTCTTTGCCATTCCACAGAAGCTCCACACCATTCTTTGCTTCCTGCGGAGAAATCGTATTGGGAATAAGGTTCATGACAAACAGATCGTCGTAGGGTGATGATTTTATCTCACGTGTCTGAATACGAATATTCCTCCAGCGAATCTTCTTGCCAGCATCCGCAGCATTGTCGATTGAATGCACCTGCAGTGCGATAAATCCTTTCATGGTCAGGTTATCAACAAGATGACCTGCAGGAACTCCGTTGATCCAGGTTCTAATCACAGGGCCGATACATTCTATACGGCACTTGTTCCATTCACCTTTGCGATAAGCTGTTTTTGCGGAAGGATTGTATTCCAGCGGATAGAGCCAGTCGCGTCGTCCCTCATCGTATATTCCGCCTGTCCACGCACGGGATGATGGATCAATTTCCATTTGATATCCATGCACACGCCCATTTTGGAATTCAGGCAAGCTGAGGCTTCGGAATTGAATACCCGAATTCATCTCGTCGTCCAGCTTGAATTCACATTCAAAAACAAAATCCCCGTACTCCTGCGAGGTAACCAGAAATGAATTCGGCTCTCCCGCTACTGTAGTTCCTATAATTTCGCCACCAGCAACTTCGTAGCGGGCCTTACCATTCAATTGTTTCCATCCGGACAGGTCCTTGCCATTAAACAGGTTTGTCCATTGCTGGGCAGTACCGATAACAGGCAGCAATAGCGTGAGCAAACCAGAGAACAAAATTCGCATCGGCATCATTGATTTGATTGTTTGGGAATTTAGCAAAGAAACTTCAGGATTGGTAGACTGTACATCGGATCATGTTATTGAACCCGATACAGCCGCTTCAATAACACGAATAACATCACTGGCGGACCTGGGATCGACGGGAACCGGAGTTCCGGTACGTATCGCCTTATAAAGCAGCTGGTAAAATTTCGGATAGTCCCCTGCAGCTGTGGGCACACGTTCGTCAAAACTTTTTCCGCCCGCTTCATATGATAAATGACCAAAATACTCGGGCGACTCCATACCCCAGTCTGAACCTCCAGGGCGCTTCCCTTCTTTCAATGCTTGCTCTTGTGTATCCAAACCGTACTTCACAAAAGACCCATGCGTGCCATGAATGATGTACCGGGGGCCAGGAATCTTGACGAGGTAACTTGACTTCAGCGTTACATAAAAACCAGAGTACTCCAGGCGCAAATCGTAAAAGTCCATAACCCTTCCTCCGGGTCTTTGAATTCCCGATAAGGATTGCACACGCAATGGAAGACCAAAGAGCGTGAGCGCCTGATCGATCATATGTGAGCCGAGATTATACAATATGCCCGTTCCTCGCTCAGGCATTTCTTTCCAGGTGTCGGCCTCCACATAATTTCTCCAGCGATCGTAATGCGCTTCAAAAGACACCATCTTACCGAGTTTCCCTTCCCTGATGATTTTTGCTGCGGTGATAAAATCTCCATCCCACCGACGGTTTTGAAAAACCGTAAGCAGTTTGTTTGAGGATTCAGCCACCTCGATTAACGACAGACACTCCGAACTGGAAACTGCAAATGGTTTCTCGACAACAACATGCTTCCCCGCACGAAGGCACGCTTCTGCATGTGCATGATGCAGGTGATTCGGGGTATTCACAACAACAAGTTCCGTCTCGTTGTCCTCCAGTATCTCATCCAACGTTGACACCACGGGGTGGCGGTGCTTGTTCGCTTTCCCACTTCTGTTCCAGATCTTCGTGATCCTGAAATTAGCATTGGAGGTAAGGAGCGGCTCATGAAAAACTGCCCCCGACATTCCAAAACTTAACAACGCTACGCCTACCGGTTTTTCTTTCATGTCAGAATATAACCGGTAAAAAATAAAAAAGCCAGCCCATTTACCGGACTGGCTCTTATTATCAAAGAGGATGGATTACTCCTCCACTCCAAGCATCTTCAGTTTCTTTTTGACGCGTTCTGAATTCTTATCATCAGCCACGTAGTAATACAACAGATCGAGGCGAGTTAACAAGTCGACGAGCGCTTCTGTATCGGGAGCCTTTACTTTCTCTGCCCGCTCGAAATAGGGTATCGCTGTTTCTGCAGCCTTAGTTCTTTTCTGAACAAGTTGGCTACGCTTCGCGCTGTTTGCCTTTGTATCCGGAGTATCCTTGATTTCTTTATTTATGTTATCGACCTCAACCGCATAAACGGAAGCCAACTGAGAATATGCGTCAAAAAACGCAGGATCCAGCTCAATAGATTTTGAGAAAGCTGTACGCGCTTCCTCGTATTGGTTGAGACGGAAAGCTACAATGCCGAGATAGTAATGCAATAACTTATTGTTCGGGTCCTGCTGAATGGCCTTTTGAATACCTGCTTTGGCCTCATCACTCTTCCCGCTATTAATCAATAACTGCATTTCTCCTAAAGCCATTTCCTTGTCATTCGGAAGAACTTCACGTCCCTTACGCAGAATAGCCAGCGCTTTGTCAACATTTTCAGACTGGAGATAATCCTGGTAAGCAAGCAAGTACACATTGCGGTCAGTACCTTTCAACTCCGCATACTTGTTGGAATAATACTCAAGCTTATCTGACTTTTCGGCTTGCGATGCTGCATAAGCACCGAGCATATACGTCAGCGTATCGTTGTTGTAAGCTTTGGCATGGGTCGTGAAAATCTTTTCGGTCTTCACCACATTAGCAAGACTTCCTTCGCCGTCCTGATCATTCTGAAGCTTCTTAAGCCCCTTGTTCAGGTAGTAGTTTGCAAACTCCGCCATCTGCATAGGCTTTGTGATCGTATTCAAAACATCCGGACCAGGAATGGTGTACTCATTTTTACCTGCCATACTTTCCGCTTTGTCCATTGCTTCTAATGCGGTGGTAAAAGCATTTGCGTCCAACCCGTTCACATCGGGATTAGAACTTGTATCAATGGCGAAATAGATAAGACCTTTGTAATAATAGGTCTTTCCATCATTCATCGTTTTTTCGTAGGTAGTCGCTGCATCAATGATGGTCTTCGCCTCGGCGATCTTGCCTTCCTTGAGCGCTCCTAATGCTTTGTTGAGGTTGGGCTTGGGTTGCTTTTGTGCAACAGCCGAAACCGCAGTGACCATCAACAGCGCGATTGCTAAACGTTTCATTTCGATATGGTTAAAGTTAAAGGTTTGTTTAAGTAGTCTCATTCAAATTCTCGTCGCCAGCTGGCGCATCGTCTTCTCCTTCATCAGCAGCAGGCAAGCTATCGACAGGGGGAAGCGGAACTATATTGGCCTCTTCTTCCTGCTTTTTAATCTCACCTTCAATTCGCTGAATCTTCTCCACCGAACTGATCTTGTCGTCGTCATTGACTTTAATCAGACGAACACCCTGAGTCGCCCTTCCCATCACACGAAGTTCCTCAACACGAATTCGGATTGTGATGCCACTTCTATTGATGATCATCAACTCATCGTCGTCTCCTACTTCCTTGATGGCAACAAGTTTGCCAGTTTTGTCCGTGATGTTGATCGTCTTAACCCCTTTACCACCCCGGTTGGTGATCCGGTAGTCTTCGATTTGTGAACGTTTGCCATATCCATTTTCGGAAACCACCAGCAGGTTCGCGTCACCTCGTGTAATACAAACCATGCCAACGACTTTATCCGTTTCCGAATCCAGGCTCACGCCGCGAACACCAGCAGCAGTACGACCCATTGGACGCACTTGTGATTCATGGAAGTGAACCGCCTTTCCTTCGGACTTGGCTATAATAATGTGGTTTCCACCGTTCGTCAGCGATGCATTTAGCAGCCTGTCGCCTTCATTGATGGTAATCGCGGTAATACCTCCCTGACGCGGACGAGAATAAGCCTCGAGAGAAGTTTTCTTGATGACCCCTTTCTCGGTACAAAGGATGACGAAATTGTTGTTGATATATTCCGCATCCTGAAGATTTCGGACATTGATAATACTCCGCACATTATCACCCGGCTCGATATTGATCAAATTCTGAATCGCCCGTCCTTTGGAAGTTTTGTTCCCTTCAGGGATTTCATATGCTTTCTTCCAGTACAACTTACCAAAGTCTGTAAATATGAGCAGATAGTTATGAGCCTGCGCAACGTACAGATGTTCCGTAAAATCATCCTCTTTGGTGGTCACACCTTTTGAACCGACGCCTCCACGGCCTTGCGTACGATACTCTGTTAGTGGCGTGCGTTTCACATATCCCTGGTTGGAGATCGTAATCACCATATCCTCATTCGGGATCATGTCCTCCATCGTGATGTCATCGTCGCTGTGCACCACCTGAGTTCTCCGGTCGTCGCCATAGCGGTCTTTTAACTCGGTAAGTTCATCCTTAATGATCTGCATTCTCAGAGACTCATTGTCAAGGATGGCCCTCAACCGATCGATCAACTCCTTCACCTCTTTGTACTCCTGCATGATCTTATCACGCTCCAAACCAGTGAGGCGCTGTAATCTCATGTCAAGGATGGCTTTGGCCTGAATCTCCGACAAGGCAAACTTGCTCATCAACCCTTCACGGGCCGTTTCCGGATCTGCAGAACCTCTGATAAGGGCAATCACTTCATCGAGGTGATCGAGCGCAATCAGGTAACCCTCGAGAATGTGGGCACGTTTTTCGGCTTCCGCCAAATCGAACTTCGTTCTTCTGACAATCACTTCGTGGCGATGTTCCACAAAGTTTTTGATCAGGTCTTTCAGGTTCAAGGTCTGTGGTCTGCCCTTCACCAGGGCCACATTGTTCACCCCAAATGAAGACTGCAGTTGCGTGTATTTGAACAGGTTATTCAGAACGATATTCGGTATCGCGTCTCGTTTCAAATCATAGACAATGCGATATCCTTCGCGGTCGGATTCATCACGAATATCTGAGATGCCTTCGATCTTTTTCTCATTAACAAGTGCTGCGGTTTTTTCAATCATCATCGCCTTGTTGACGAGATAGGGAATTTCGGTAACGACAATCTGGTCTTTACCATTTGCGTTCGTGACGATTTCCGCTTTTGCCCGCACCACTATTTTCCCTCTGCCGGTGAGGAATGCCTCATGAATTCCTGACGTTCCATAAATGATTCCTCCGGTAGGAAAATCGGGAGCGGTGATGAACTTCATCAACTCGGGAATGGTGATGTCATTATTGTCAATGAACGCCACAATGCCGTCCACTACTTCTCTCAGATTGTGAGGTGCCATGTTGGTGGCCATGCCCACCGCGATACCTGAAGAGCCGTTTACAAGAAGGTTTGGAAGTTTTCCGGGCAATACGGTTGGCTCTTCCAGAGAGTCGTCGAAGTTCGGCTGGAAATCCACCGTCTCCTTATTGATATCGGCGAGCATTTCTTCCGCAATCCGGCGAAGGCGAGCTTCTGTATAGCGCATCGCCGCCGGGGAGTCACCGTCTATTGATCCAAAGTTACCCTGACCATCAACCAGCGTATAACGCAACGACCAGTCTTGGGCCATTCGGACCATGGTATCGTAAACTGAAGAATCTCCATGGGGATGGTACTTACCAAGAACCTCCCCGACAATTCTCGCAGATTTCTTATATGGTTTGTTATAGTTGACACCCAGTTCGAGCATCCCGAAAAGAACTCTCCGGTGGACTGGTTTCAATCCATCCCGTACATCAGGAAGTGCTCTGGAGATGATCACCGACATCGAATAGTCGATGTAAGCACCTCTCATTTCATCCTCAATATTGATTGGAATAATACTCTGTCTGCCTGACGGCACACCGCTGTTTTCTTCTGCCATTGATCGTTTTTCTGTTACGCCGAAACACTCGTTTTTTCGGCCGTGCAAGATAAGAAAAACGGTTCAATAAAGGCCGGAAAAAACGGTACCAAAACAAGGATTTTCGCAGGTACCTGAGCCTTCGTCAAGCCTGCGGCAGAGCGTTTAGTAGGGACTCAATTTTCTCTTGTTCTTGCCCTTGTATTTGATAAGCGTCGGGTAGTTTTCCCCGTAGTGCGGATTCTGCTTTTTGTAGATCGGATGCATCCGGCTGCGGTACTCGCGATTGCCATGCGCGTGGTTGATTTGGGCCTGGCAGGATTTTAAAAAACAACGACGCAGCTCCGGTAAACGATACGTAACACCGACGTTCAGATAAAACGCGTTCATCCGGTGTGTAATCGAAGAGCTTGTCTCCTGAAAATTCAGCTTATAATTCTTGAACTCAATGGACGGCCGTACAAAAACCCTCAGGTACTCAGACATTTCACGCTCCACCTGAGCCCCCAGGTTAAAATAAATTCCCTTATCGATAAGACCTTTATCAAACTTATTGCCCAGCCCAAAACCCCCAATGTTCGCGTCAACCACCAAGCCGTACTCGTAATACCGGTACACCATAGCACCGAGCATCACAAAGTAGTGCTTCATCATGATCGATGACACATCAGGATCAAATGAACGGATATCATTTTCGTATGTGAGGGGCCGGAACTCTCCAAAACGGGTGAACTCAATGGAATATCCTCCTCCAACCCGGTACCGGTCAAACTCAACGTGAACCGTCGCTTTCAACGGTATGCTGAAGGTCTTGCTCTTGAAGCCAATGGAAGCGTTATCAGAGTCCACAATAAATGCTCCTGGGCCGGGACCTATTCCGGCAGGCGCAACCGTATTGATCCAGTTCGAATAAGTTGAGCCAGTGTTACCAGAAGGGAAAATCAGAGGCCTCTGACCAGGATTTTGCAGGATCCCAAAACCTGATAACTCATGGCGAAATGACGTACCGCCATATCCTGTACTTAAACCCCAGTTGAGTCTGCTGATCAGCAAGCGCAGCACCCCTGTTTTTTGCCTCTCAATGTAGAAATGTTCCAAAGGAATTGATGCTTCCTTTTCGGTCTTGTATTGCGCCAATACAGGTACCGTTGACAAAGATACCAGCAATATGGTCAGGGCGCGTTTCAGGGTATTTCCAGATTGATTGTTTCTACCAGCCTTTCGGGCTCATTAATCCGCTAAAATAAGAAGAAAATGGATATGGCCGCGTGTTCGCTAGTTCACCGAGAATGGAACATAACCGCCCGTGGCTGTTGTTTCCAACGACGAAAAGGTATGAAATAGTGTTTGCGCCTTTTGAGGTACGTACTTAAACCGGTACACCGCATCGTTCGCAGGGCCCCGTAGCCGGAACTCAACCTGGTTGTCGCCCTCCCGGAGGGGAACACGGGCGTAATAAATGCTTGAAGGCAACGTCTGCCAGTTCCGGGTATCCGCTTTTTCAGTCATTGCATTAATGACCCCGAGCATGGCGCCGAGATTTTCGTCTTCTTTCTTCACGCTGTGCTCAGCCGCTTTCTTCAAGGCAGCTCGCAAAAGTCCTTTTGCAAATTCGGCCATCATTCGCTGCTCGAGACTCTTGAAAGCAATCCGGCTGATGTCTTCACCCTTTTGCAACGGATAGGCTACGCTGTCGGTGAGTATCGTCGCACCTCTGTAGTATTCCGGACGCAGAATATACCGCGGAAAAGCAACGCGGAAAATTTCAAGATCAGCAAGGCTTTTGCGGTCATCTTCACTCGAAACATTGAATGGAAATGAAACCCCGAGTTGATCATTCACAAACAAGAAATTCCCATCGCCGTTATTCACAACAGCAAAATTGACACTCCATTCGCTCTTGACCGGACATAGTCCATTATGCCAAAAGAAAACGAGTTCAGCATCCGGACGCTTTGGTTGATAATCCGGTAAGTTAAATCGGGTCTTGAACTCGTCAAATTCCTCTGTCAGTCCAGACCAATATGCGGTGTTGAGCAGATCCAACTTAAGCTGGGGCGGAACCGTTGCCTGAAACATGGTCGCGTAGTCCCCTTCATAATGGGTTAATGCGTTCCTGTACGCAATGAATGCATTATTGTAGTCACCTGTCGATTGATAGATGATTCCCATCAGGTTATGGATAAACGCATCATGTTGAAATTTCCGCTCTGACTTATACTTATCACTCAACTGATTCAGTCGAATGTTCATTCTGCGACATTCAATCAATGCCTTCTCCGGCTCATTCATCTTCAGGTAGTTGATCGCTTTAAAATACAAGAGCATCAGATGCTCGTGATCTTCTCCGCGATAAACCGTAACGGTTGGATTGGTCAGGTAGGAAATGGCCTCATTGACGTAGTTGATTCTGTAATCTTCACCGAACAGAAAGGCTTTTTCAAAAAAATGATTACTCTGTTCATACTGACCCAGAATCGAAAGCAGGAGACCGTTGTTTCCGAAGTAGATGAAACGAGACCGTCCCCTTGCCTGCTCCTCGCTGTTTCGCAGCGTGGTTAACGCAGTCTGCAAATCGCCTTTTTCAAACTGACTATTGAAATCAAGGTTTTGCTGATAATAGGTTGCACAGCCCGGGAGGAAAACAAACAGGACTGCGGGGAGGAAGAGTTTGCGAACCATATATCAGTTCTTGACAAACTTCTTAATTTCATTTTGTCCGTACCATACCCGGCGGTTTGTTTCGATGTCCGTGAGGAACAACGTGGTAATGTAATTCACAACCCGCTTTTTGTTGTATGTATCGGTTTCAGACGTAATCTCACCAAAGAGCATCAGGTCTGCACCCAACTCCTTACCGAACTTTTTAGCGGATTCAGCGTCGGCGAAATCCTGTTGCTGTGTTCGCTCAACGCGAAGTTTATCCCGGAATTCATCCGACTCAACAATATCCGCAAGTGCGGAATTATGGATGACCAACTCAAATTTCTTGACGAAGTTCGCGGCATCAATATGCTCAGATGTTCTGTTTTTGATGGCGCCCATCACGATGACCGGTTTCCGGCCGCGCTGTTTCGCGTAATCCTTGAAATTGTCCGAATCGAACAAATCAAAAATCATCTGGTCAGCAACCTTCCGGCTGTCCGTATCATTCCATCTCCCACTTAAATCAATTTGAGTGGAAGGATCTATTCGTTGAACAGTGCGTGTCTGGCAAGAGGCCAGAACCAGTACGAGGATAACAAGGTATAGTCGGGTCATAACGTAGATTACTTTGCAACATTTACCAAAAATCCTGCCGATTCCTTGATCGGCTCAAAGATTCTTGAGGCTTTTGATGGTTGCAATCGGATCAGCTGCGCTGAAAACAAAATTTCCTGCAACGAGCACATCAGCACCCGCGTCTATTAACGGCTTTGCGTTTTGCAGGTTTACCCCACCATCAATTTCAATCAATGCTTTTGATTTGTTACGAAGAATCAATTCCTTCAATTCTGACACTTTCGCATAAGTTCGCTCAATGAACTTTTGCCCACCGAACCCCGGGTTTACCGACATCAAACACACCACATCAAGGTCCTGAATGATATCTGACAACTGTGATACAGCGGTATGCGGATTTACCGCAACTCCCGCACGGATACCGAGCTGCTTAATCTGCTGAATATTGCGATGGAGATGGGAACACGCCTCAATGTGCACACTAATAACCTCCGCCCCTGCCTTGAAAAAAGCCTCCACATATCGCTCCGGCTGCACGATCATGAGATGCACATCCAGCGGTTTCTTTGCGTGACGCTTAATGGCCTCGGTAACTGGAAGGCCAAACGAAATATTCGGCACAAATACACCGTCCATGATGTCCACATGAATCCAGTCTGCCTCGCTGGCATTTAACATTTCCACTTCACGCTGAAGGTTTGCGAAGTCTGAAGCCAGAACGGACGGAGCGATCATGATTGGGGAAGGCATATGCGATGGATTATGCCTGCAAAAATAGAATTCCCGGCAGGAACAACAAGGCGTTCATCGCATGCGGACGAGCCGGAACACAAATCTTTTTTCACCCTGGGACACCCGGACAAAATAAAGCCCTGATTTCAGGTCGGCCAAAGGCAATTGAAAGGTTGAATTGCTCCAGTTGAAGCGATGTGACCACTGGGCCAGGCGAATACCTCTGGCGTCCAGCAATTCAACCCTGGCGTCGGGAAAATCGTTGGGATTACGCGGACTCAGGGTAACGGTATCTGTACTGGCGGGATTGGGATAAAGATCCATCTGATTCTCCTGACCGCCTTGGGTTTTGTAATTTACCACAGCGACATAGGATGGAACTCCCCATCCCGTGAGGTTGTCCGGAGCCGAGCCTTTGGTGGCCGTCTTTTTCATCAAATCGATCAGTTCCGTATTGGTGACGTCCGGATACTTCTGCAGTAATCCGGCTACGAGACTGGTTACTAAGGGCGCAGCGAGAGACGTTCCTGATGCGGAGCCAAGTCCGCCGTCCTTTGTAATGACGCGCACCATCATCCCAAGAGCTGAAAGGTCTGGTTTGATGCGACCATCCGCAGTTGGGCCTGTCGAGCTGGAGCCACTCTTGCTCCCCGTGAGCCCCACGTTTCCAACGGCTATAATATTGTCGGCATCTGCGGGAGCAGTGACAATCCGCCACGAAGCAATATTCCCTTCATTACCCGCGCTCGTTACCACCAGAATACCGCGTTCGGATGCCCAAGTCGCGGCCTTGGTTACAATGGCCGTGTTTCCATCCATTGCCGACTTTGGGTAGTCCATGGTGTTGTCGTCGAAATCGTAATATCCCAGTGATGACGAGATGACATCGACGCCTGCGCTATCGGCCCGCTCAGCTGCCGCCATCCAGTTATATTCTTCGATGCGATATTCCGAGCGTACCTCTTCGGTCACGTAAAGCTGAAAGCTGGCATTGTATGCCCCGCCGATATAACTGTCGGGTACCTGCGCGGCGATGACTGAAAAAACTTCGGTTCCATGATCGTCGTATTGAAAAACATTGGCTGACCCGCCAACGAAATCATAAGACAGAGAAAGATTAACCCGACCTTGCTCGAACAGAGGCGCGAACGGCGCAATCTGATTGACGCCCTGAAAACCTCCGTCGAAAATAGCGACCATCACACCTTCGCCGGTGATTCCGTCCGCGTGCATCTGGTCAAGTCCCAACATGGATAGCTGGGCCTGATTTTCAATTACAGATGTCGTCTTCTTTCGACCCGTTTCCGGTGACCTCCTTCCACCGGCGCCACTAACCCGAGCACCGGGGGCGATCCGTTCAATGGTATTTACAAAAGGCAATGAAGACAAGGTCGGTAACAGTGAGGCGTCGCATTGGACCACGGCGCCGTTAACCCAACGAAGTGTGTAAAACACGGAGACTCCTGCGCTGCTCAGCGCAGTGACAAAATTCGGATTCACCGGAAGGTCGCGTTCGGAAACCGATACGCCGTGACGAAGCCTCCGTTCAATGGCTGAGGGAGACAGAAATGCGCCCGGATCGGCAATGGAATATGGAGAGTTGGTCTTATCGCTGAACGACACAAAATAACGATTGACTTGTGCCCAGGCCGTGACCGACAGCATCGTCAGTCCCAAACAAGCCAGGACAAATCCTCTTTTATTCATCACCATAGCTTTTGATGGTTTGTGTCAATTTAACACCATTGTCGATGATCTGGTTACCGAAACACGCCACGTTTGTGCAATAGGAAAAGGTTTCAACCTCATGCCTCACAAGTCCGACATCTTTCGCATACACTTCGCGCCGAACATCGTTTCCGACGAAATCGTCGACGAAATTTTCATGCTCAATAGTCACACTACGTGGAAAAAATATACTGCCAACCTGGACGGGTCTTCGCGCATCCGTCATGCGAACAACGTCCTCAGTATTGTTATTAAATTCATTCAGATCCCAGCTTTGACCCACGAATGGAAAACGAAGCTTCACAAAAGCAATATTACCTTCCGCCACAATGGCCGCGTTGTTCTCCACCCGTAAACTCCAGGTGCCCTCCATCTGCCATGGCTCCAGAGCGTCGAATCGTTTCATCCGGTGCATGACATAGGTGTACCCGTTTCCCGAATTCTGGAACGAGTCAACGACAACCGTTTTCAACTCATAGCGCGATGTATCATAATCTCCCGGGCTGATATATTGAATTTCTTCTACGTCATAAATCTGGTACACGCCCACGCGAAGCGGAAAATAGTCCCTGTCGCGGGCGGGATCAACCTCTTCCCCTACACTACAGCCGAAGGCAAAAAGAGCCACAGCAATTATTTGAATAAAAGATTTCAAGCTTTTACCAGTTTTTAGTAAATCGGCAGCCAATCATTTCGAAAATTACGACTTAGAAATCTGGTTCCATATGCCTCTGAAAACAATTGTCAAAGCCTCCGCCATCACCAACCTGAGCGACGCCCGCTATTGTGCAGGAATGGGGGTAGACTTCCTGGGATTCCAGGTGTCTCCCGGGCATCCGGATTATATTCCGCTGGACTTGTATCGCGATATCAGAGGCTGGGTAACCGGACCAAAATTCGTCGCTGAAATTCCTGATGGCGACATTATTGACACCGATACCCTTATTGCGGACTATGCCCCGGATTTCCTCGAATTGGACGTCACTTCTTACATGCTCCTCAAGAAAACGCCGGCATTGCCAATCATATTACGTGTTGACCAAAGCAACATCGCGACTGTCGACTGGAGCATCGTGGCCTATGCGGTTATCGATGACCTTCGAGTTGAACACGGCGTCGCCAACAAAATCCTGGTTCGGATTCAAGACGGAACGCTGATACCCTCGATACTGGAAAAGGGTCTTGGAATTGAAATCAGGGGTTCTCAGGAGGTTCGCCCCGGATATAAAGACTTTACATCACTGGCGGATATATTGGAGCAACTGGATGAATAAAAAAATCCCGCCGTTCTACGCAGCGGGATTTTCCCCAAACCTTATGAAGTAAAATTCATGTGCAAGTTTAGCGTCAGGCAGTGATCTGAACAGCAAGTCAGCATGATCAAACTGTGATCAATTGACTAACTGCTTCTTCCGCTCACATCTTCTGATTGACTCCGCAGCTGTCTCTATCGACTTGGAATCAAACGAGTTCTGGATATGCAGTCTGAAGTAATGAATCGCATCATCGAATTGTCCCTGTACCTCACGCAGCAATCCATATTCATTATATATGGTTGCGTAGTTAATACCAGGAACACGAATGGCGTCGTCCAGTATCTTTTCAAGCTCGTCAAAGCGACGCAGCGAAGAAAGCAGGTAGCAGTAGTTGTAATAAACTGCGGTGTAATCCGGTGAAAACTTGAGCGCCAGCCTGTAATGCTCTTCTGCCCTTTTCAGATTTTTAAACTTGGTTTCAAACAACCAGCCCAAATGATTATGCGCCTTTCCAAAATCAGGCGCTTCAGCAAGAATTTCCTCGAGCATCTTTGCCGCCTCACTCAGTTGGTTGTCGCCGATGAGCCGATCAGCAGCGAGAAACTTCTCTTCAAGATCATAATTCGTGTACTCTTCCATAACTCAAAATTACACAAATCTAAATCTTAGGTACTTGATTGTTTCTCCTTTTGAGGCAAATTCCAACTCGTATCTTGTTTTAATATCAAAACACTCTTCGCGCAGTTCTGAAGTATATATTTCTCTCGTGAATTTGAGATCGGTAATGTCGCTTCGTAACTGAAGCTCCTCCAGCGTGTATTCGAACAAGAGTGTATTGTCGGTTTTAAGACGCATCCAGCCGCCGGGTTTCAACAACTTCTTAAACAGATCAAGAAACCGGGGACTGGTCAGTCTTCGCTTGATGTCGCGTTTCTTCGGACGCGGATCAGGAAAAGTCAACCAGATTTCATCCACCTCTCCGGCCTCGAAAAAATTCTCAATAAGCAGGATTTGTGTTCGCAGGAATGCAACATTAGTCAGGTTCGACTCCACTGCCCAAGTACTCCCCTTCCAGATGCGTTCGCCTTTAATATCTACACCAATGTAATTCCTTTCCGGAAACCGCTGCGCAAGACCGACCGTGTATTCCCCTCTCCCGCATGCAAGCTCCAGCGTAATCGGACGATCGTTGTTGAAGTAAGAATCCCGCCATTTTCCCTTAATGTGCTGGTAAAGTTCTTTAGAAGGCTCAATGACATTGCTTCGCTCTTCAATAATCCGGAAACGTTCCTGCTTTCTTTTCACGACTATAAATCCTCCAATTCTGCGACGACAAAGGTACTGCCGCCGATGTAAATAAAATCGTCCTGGCCCGCCAATGAAACCGCCTTTCTTCGGGCTTCATTGACGTCTCTGATTACTTCTCCCCTTAATCCAAATGAGGCAGCTTTTAACGCAAGTTCATGAGCATCCATTGCTCTGGGAATACGGGCCTGGCAAAACACATAGTAAGCCGCCTGGGGCAGCAGAGCGAGTACAGCGTCCGGGTCCTTATCGCCCACCATTCCCCATACCATGTAAAGCTGCCGGAAGTGATAATTCGCCAGTTGCTTCATCACCTCCCGGACGCCTGCTTCATTATGGGCCGTATCACAGACAACGGCAGGGCTATTGGACAACACCTGCCATCGTCCTTTTAATCCGGTATTCTCAACCGTATGATTAATTCCATCTACGGCACATTCGCGCGGAATCAAAAACCCTTTTTTTATCAGTTCCTCGATCGCCATCAGTACACCCCCAATGTTCTTCTGCTGATATACGCCCTGCAGGTTCGGGCGAACGCGCATCCATTCAACACCCTCGCGCCTGATGAGGAACTGATTGTCATCTTCTCTCACGACGTTGTACACCTTATCAGCAAAAACGATGTGACTGTTTTCCACCGAAGCCTTTCTCTCAAAAACCGGAGATACTTCCTCTTGTGTTTCACTAATGACTACAGGAACTCCGCGCTTGATGATGCCAGCTTTTTCCGCGGCAATTTCCGGAAGCGTAGAACCCAGCAGATCCATGTGATCAAAAGCGATGTTGGTGATGACAGAGAGTTCGGGTGTGATGATGTTGGTGCTGTCCAGCCTCCCTCCAAGACCCACTTCAATGACGGCAACATCAACCGCTTCGCTGGCGAAATAGCTAAACGCCATCGCAACTGTGATTTCAAAAAACGAAGGTTGGATTGCTGCAATCTGGGGCTTTATTGACTTGACAAAATCTACTACAAACGCCTCATCGACCGGAACACCGTTGATTCGAATTCTCTCCCGGAAATCCTTAAGGTGCGGAGAGGTGTACAAGCCAGTCTTGTATCCACTTTCCTGAAGAATGCTCGCAAGCATATGCGATGTGCTTCCCTTTCCATTTGTGCCGGCGACATGAATTGAGCGAAAGCGGAGGTGTGGATCTCCCAGCGCTGCGCATAGCCTGACCGTGTTATCAATATCTTTTTTATAGGCCTTCGCGCCGACGCGTTGATACATCGGCAGAACCGCATATAAATAGTCAAGGGTAGTCTGGTAATCACCCGATGGCATGGCAGCCGCAAAGGTAAAATTAATCGAACGAAATCAACCAGATCAGATGCCGATTTCAGGAAGTTTAAACGAAGCTGCGCTGGACTTAAGAATGGCAATCATCTCCCGGTAGGAGGCTATCTTTCCTTCGATGTAGTTGAGCTCTTCGGGTTCAGCGAAATTTTTTCGCTCTTCGAGCTCGTGAAGGTTCTCATGGATTGTTATGAGAACATCCTGAATATATTCGATGTATCGTTGTTCGGGAGAAGTTCTATTCAGCACGGAAGACAAAGGTAATTTTACCCGTAGACAATTCCGGAACTTTAGCACCTGACTTCTTTGTAAACGTTAGCTTCTGAAGCGCTGCCACGCAGGCTTGCTCTGCAGCAGGACTTACGCCGCTGGAGATTTTTCTAATGCTTTCCACCTCACCCTCATCGTTTACTTTGATCTCAAAGACCACTTGTCCTGTCTCGCCGTTCGATACCTGCGGTTTGGGAATGTCGTCCCATTGCCATCCGTACAAATCCAGCAACGGTCCGCTTCCGGGACCACCTTTTCCCGGATTGCCATATAACTGCGTAGCGTCGAGCTTGCCATTGGGGTTCCCCTTATCGCCAACTTCACCATTGTTATCGCCGTGATTGCCAGGTTCGCCTTTTCGGCCATCACCCGTACCTGTATTTGTATTGGTGGTTGTTTTTGAATTGGGGTTATAAAGGGTCGATTTATCCAACGGTTTTTGCTCGACCTTTTTCTCGACAGGCTTCTCTACGGGCTTTTCCTCAGGCTTGACGACCGGCTTCTCCACCGGCTTCACTTCTTTCTTCTCCTCCTTAATCTCCACATCGCTGTTCGGGTCAGTTAACGAAGGGGACTCAGAAGGTTTCGCATTTGTCTCAGCTGTATTCGACTCTTGTCTTGGAGCCACATCCGGATCTGCCTGAGCATAATCGTCATCCGTAGCGTCCGGGTCGCCAATAGGCTCCGTTGGCTGAATATCACCAGTGCCAACCAAATCGTATCCAAGATTAACTTCCACTCCCATGTCTGTTCCACCTGAACCAGCTGTATTGAATGCCGAAGCGAAAATCAATACCAGCAAAATAAAGGTGTTTACCAGTACAGTGCCCGTTGCGGCCATTAGCTTGCGCTTCTTTTCGTCTCTTGTAACCATGATTATGACCCAGGTTTTTTAGTAGCAAGAACAACTTTAACGCCAAGTTTGCTGGCTATTTCCATCACACTCACGATATCCTCAACAGGAACGGACTTCTCCGCGTTGATGACAATGGTAGGCTCCAGCGATTCATTGGCCAGTGCCGGAACCAGAGACTCTTGCAGTCGCTCGAACGGAACGCGGTTGGTTCCGACGAAGAATTCTCTGTCACCGTTGATGCTTACCACCACAGTTTGTCTGGCCTTGGTATTGCTGCTCGCCTTAGGAAGCTGCAGCTTGATGACGTTAGGATTGGCAAGCGTGGATACAATCAGGAAGAATAAAAGCAAAATGAAAAGGATGTCATTCAATGCGGAATTGTGCATCTCCGCTCCCCTCCTGTGGCGTTTACTTCTGATATCCATAAAGATTACTTTACGGGCGTGTGAAGCACATCAATAAACTCAGCACTTGCTCCTTCCATTTGATTTACCACCTTATCTATTTGCGCATTGAGGTAGCTGGAAGCGATGTAAGCCATGATACCGATAATCAAACCGGTCGCCGATGTAATCATCTTCACGTAAATACCTCCGGCAATTGATCCGAGGGTAATATCCGAGGTAATTGAAATATTGAAGAAGGTTTGAATCATCCCAGCAATGGTCCCGAGGAATCCGAACATCGGGGCCACGCCGGCAATGATGGTCAGAATGACGAGGTTCTTTTCGAGCTTATACAACTCCAGTCGTCCGACATTCTCCATCGACTTTTCAATATGGTCGATAGGTTTACCGATTCTTAGCACACCTTTCTCAATCATTCGACCAATAGGGGTATCGTTCTGCTTGCAGACCAACTTCGCGCCGTTGATATCCCCAACCGTCACCAGATCCTTCACCTGGTTCATGAACCGTTCCGGTACCTTACCCGCTTTGTTGATGGTGAGCAATCTTTCAAAAAACACGTACACTGCAATCACCCACAGAACGGCGAGCGGAATCATGATCACACCGCCTTTCATCACCAGGTCGAGGATAGAGATAGATTGCTCCGCGGCAGTCTCGACTGCTGTGGAGTCGTAGGAGATTTGAAGTAATGTCATCTAAAGTTTAAAAAATTAATGTGTGCGTCGTTAATACTTGAGCACCCAGGCTTTGCCTTCATATTGTTCTTTCAGTCCGTCGGCAATTGCCTGCGCGTCGCCATAAGAATCTCCTTCAGCAACGGCCAAGCGATAGAACTTATTTTTGCCAAAAGGAGGAATTATTTTTGAAGAAACTCCTTTAGGGCTTAAGCGCTGAGCTTCGTCCATAATGAGGTCGCCGTCAATGGAACTGGCCACAACAACATAGAACTTACCTGTCCGTTCAGACAGCTTCACAATTGCTCCAATCGCCGGTTTTGCGTTGGCGATTGAATCTGCAACTCGCTGAGCCTCTGCAACGCTTGCTAGTGAATCAAGACGGGCCTTCTCGCGGGCTTCCAGCAATGCAGCGCGGTTTGCCTCTTCCCTGAGCCGGGCTTCCTCAGCAGCTTTTTGCTTCGGTTGATAAATTCCAAAAAACCAATAAACACCAGCAGCCACAAGCAGAAAAATCACAATGCCAAAGACCTTAGGTAGAATGGAAGGACGCTCTTCATCATCGTCATCAATTTCCTGAGCAGACTCTTCTTCTAATTGACTTTCCTCTGCTTCGGACTGATCGACTTCGTTGCCATACTCATATTGATTTTCTATCTCCTCCTTTTCAACAGGCTCCTCCGAGCGCTCTGAAGTCGTGTTGTCCTCATTTTCAAGTTTTCTCTCTTCACGATTGAGCGGACTATACTCTATCTCCGGAAGACCGAAGGTATCGTCGTTATTGTCGATGCGCTCTGAATTATCGTCGTTGAGATCATTCTTTTTTGCCATGAGTATGGAATTAATGTATTCTTAACATACAAAATTAACCTATTTTTTGAGGCGTACAAACGTTCAGAATGACCATGTCAATCCACCCAGAACCTGAAATCCCCGGACGGGATAATTGAGGAATAGCGGGTACTCATTTGACGTGATGTTATTGAACCGGACAAAGAATGAAAATGAATCCGAGAAGATATACTCCACACGTGCGTTCAGATCAAAAGCATTATCAAGACTGACGGTCTCACCGTTCGTTGGATCCAGCGCCTTCATCCCTCCCATGGATATCAACGAAAGATTCAACACTACTTTATCGTACACGTTCAACGATGCCTCGCCCGTAACTTTATGTCGCGGCCTGTGCCAGGCCGACGCAACCTCGTCGGTACTGTATCCAAACAAATCGCCTCTCAGCAGAAACTTCGATTTTTCTGACTGGACGTATCCGATGGAAGCAAAAAAGTTTGTCCGCATTGTAGACCCCCGATCGTACACCGTCTGAAACCGGGACTGGTCGGCTGGATTATTGACATAGAAGTAAATGTTCTTCAACGACGCAAAGGAGAAACCTCCATTGACGGATACTTTGTTGCCAATGCGGGTATGCAGCGCACCAGTCAGGTCATATAATTTATTGGTATGAAAGATCGGTACATTGGCATCGAGCCAGATGTTTTCCCTCGACAAAGAGTGCAGGCTTACCTTCTCCACTCCACCCGTTAGCGACGCGACGATGTCCACTGAAGGAGACAACGGATAGGATGCGCGGATGTCCGGGTAGGCATGAACGTTCTTGTTGTCAATGGTGTCGTTTTCCAAAGCCACAACGATCCCCGCACTGAATTTCAAATCTTCGATCAATTCAAATTCATATCGCGGGCGAACAGTAAACAAGGTTCTGGCCTTTGCATCGATCAGGTTGTCTTGCCGATTCAGGATGTTAAAAGAAGCATCGAGCTTGAACGCCTTTGTCTCGTTCTGTTGATAGCCTGCTCCAAAGACCAGATCGACATCGGTCTCACGGGCATCAAACTTATCTGAGAGGTGGCTGAACGCGGCGCCCAGTTTATATGAAAAATCAGACTTTCGTGTATTTGAGATTTCCCCGGATAAATGAAACTGATTGTACGACTGCCGGATGTCTCCCGGGTCGGCGTCGGTCCCCGGCGTGTACCCATAGAAATGTGTGCTTCGGTTTTCAAATCCCGCATCGGCTGAGAACGCCAGGTCCTGACCGAATGTCTTCGCAAATACGGAAAGTCCGCTCATTCCACTACCGGAGTTTCTCCCGTCAACGGGCCCCCTACCGGAACTGGCCAGCCAGCCGTGAGCACCGACAAGTTTCTTCTTGTCTTTATTCGACGTGATGAAACCCTCAAGGTAAGGTGATGCATAATTTCCATACCCTCCGCTGAGATAACCACCATAGGTTTTAGATGCATTCTGATCCTGAAGTTTCAGGGGACGAACTGCGGCATTAATCTGTGGTGTTTGAAATTTGAAAGCACGGAAGTCGTATTGGATTGGAGGCTTGATGGGCTCTGAAGTTCTTGCAGGTACTTTCTCAAAGTTGCGGGACGCCTTGGGTATAGTGATCTGACGATCTCTGACGATTTCAATTTGGACATCTTCCAACTCTCCCGCGGGCTGTTGGGCCCATGCGGGTTGCACGTACAAAAACACCAGGCCAAAGATGAGGGCGATACGAGGATGTTGTCCGCAAAAAAAGTTCTTCATCTTTTTTAGTTATTATCTGTTGAATCGTTTTCTGACTGCTGTTTCTCCAGCTCCCTCCGCTCAAGTTCTGAAAGCTTCTTTTTCGCCTCTGCGCGAATTTGTTCTGAGGGGAAATTCTCAATCAGGGATTGCAAGGTCCCGCGTGCCTGAAAAATATCATTCTGTGCCAGGGCGTTATCAGCCAGGAGGAGAAAAGACTTTCCTACCCAGAATTCATACGACGAGAAGTCGTTATTTAAACCAACGAGCGTCTTGTAGCATTGTGCATAATCCTTCTGCTGATAGAAGATGAGACCAAGCATATATTTCGCTTCGGCGCCGTACTCATCCTGCGCCATATTCAACGTATTCAGAAATTCATCCTTCGCGGATTCCAGATCGCCCCGGGAATATGCTGTCTTACCCAGATAGAGGGACGCCTTGTTCACCGCACTTGCGTTGACCGCTCCACGATCCAGAATCGTCTTGGCATAGATATCGGCAGAGTCATATTTTCCCATCATGAAGTATGACTCCATCAATCCCGACCAGGCATTGAACTGTTCTTTCTTGCTAGTCGCGAGCATTTCCAACTTCCGGTAGTAGCCAATGGCACTCTCAAACTTACCGTCGCGGAACTGCAGCTCTGCAACACGCGAAGTCACGCGTCCTGCCATGGAGAAAGATTGGTCTCCGCTCAGTTGGATGTATATCGGCAGAGCGTCTTTGTAGTTTTTCAACCTGTAATGGGACTCGGCAACATAATAGCGTGCCTCCTGCAACCTGGAGCTCGAAGGATATGCCGCAATGAATCCATTGAGAGAATTCAGTGCTTTCTGATACTGTTGATCGAAGTAAAGATTTTTAGCTGACTCAAACTCTATGTACTCCAGGTTCTTGTTATCCGGATTTGCATTGCGCACCAAGGCGAGGTAAGTTTCATATTCTCCTGAGCGGCCCGCCGCAGTCAGCGCCTCCTGGAGCGGCAAGAGAGATTCCTGAGCTCCGGGGTGACTGGGGAATTGCCTGATTAGCGTAGTGTAATCGTCAATGGTTTTATCATACTGCTTCAGATTGAAATAAGACGATGCGCGCCGCATGTATGCGTTCGGCAGGTAGCGTGAGTTGGGATTGGCTGAAATCAATTGGCTCAGCCCATCAATGGAAGCCTGATAATTTCCTTGCTCTATTTCGAACATTGCCCGCTGAAACATCGCTTCGTCGCGATATTGTGATTTGGGATAGTTCTGAATCAGTGTACCAAAAGTGCTGCGTGCCTCTGCATAGCTCTTCTGTATCCCAAATATGGTTGCAGATTGAAGGAGGATGTAATCCTGATCCGGGCTTGCGAGAGATCTCGCCCGCGTGTAGGTTGAAAGTGCATCGGAATATTGACGGCTGGCGTAAAAGCAATCTGCCAATCTCACGGTGCCGTCTGAATAATTTGGATTACTCTTATTGGCTTTGGCTACAAATTCGCGAAAATGAGGAAGCGCTTTTGCGAAATCCTGTTGATTGAAATAAGCATAACCAAGGGCGTATCTGGTTGCAAGCATCAGGTCCGGATCGACCCCCTGCCCCATTGACAACACACGTTCATAGCTGCCAATAGCCTCATCGTTGTTACCGGTCATTGAAAGGGATTCTCCAAGCCAGAACAGGGCAGCAGAAGTATATACTGGATCTTTTGGGTACTGAAGTGATGTTTTGAAATACCTGACGGCCTGCTCGAAATCATCCCGGTTGTACAAATCGGCTCCTTTGAGATATGTGGCCTTTTGATACGCCTGATCGATGTAGGCAGATCTGGAAGACAGCGTTTCGATATATTCAATTGCCTTATTGTAATTGTTTCCATTGATGTAGGCTTGAGCGAGCAGCTCCCGCACTTCCGGTGCATGTTTGCTATCCTGAAAGGTTTTCAAAAACTTTTCAAATTCTGTAATCGCCTGTTCCGGACGACCTGCATCATAGGATACCTTCGCCAATTGGAAAGTAGCCTCTTCGGACAGTTTTTCATCTTTGGGATGTTTTCGGGCGTAGTCGAAGGCGTTGATTGCGAGCGGCTTCTCTCCCTGCTTGAGATAAAGAATGCCGAGGTAGTAAGAGGCATAATAGCCGATGGTGTCTTTAGAAGCTGCAGCTTTGCTGAGGTAGCCAAGCGCCTTCTGAGGTTGATTCATTTCGTAGTGCGCGTATCCGGCGCGGAAAAGAATGGGTGCGTCGGCTTTGCCCGCCTGCCCTAAAAACTGTTCATAAAACGGAACAGCACTCTTGTAATCTCCCTTGTAGTAGTAGGCCTCTGCAACGAGCATAGATACCTCCCCCTCATTGGCCAGGCCAGAACGACCTTTTAAAGATTCCGCGTATTGTATCAGTTCGTCGAACTTTTTCTGACGGTAATAGATATTTGCAATGAGATAGGGTACGACCGATGCATACGAGGCATTCTTTTCGGCCTTTTTCAGATCCACCAACGCCTCATCGTACAGTCCTTTGGAATACTCAACAAACCCTGCATAATAGTTTGCAGCCGGAGCATATTCACCGCTGGCGTTCTTGACGAAATTAAATTGCTGGAGTGCATCATCAAGTTTCTTTTGACTGAATGCGCTGTAGCCCCATTTGAAGTGACCTTCCGTTTGCTGCTTTTGAGTAAGTGATGGAAAGTCGACTTTACCATAATAATTGGCCGCCTTGGAATAGTTCTTCTCACCATAGAAAAAATTAGCCAGATCAAAGTACGCTGTCGCTGCTTTGGGGCTCGTCGGATATTGGTCAATAAAAGAATCGATAAGTTTTTCACCATCGGAATGCCCAAGACTTAACGCGCTGAAGGCAACATAATAAGATGCCTCACCGCGCCGAGGATCATTCGCGGATGCAGATTCAAGAAACTCGGAAAATACCTTGCGCGCTGCTCCGAAATTTTTGTGTGTAATCAAATCACTCCCCGTCTGGTAGAGCCGTTCCGTCCGGGTTTGTGAAAGTTGCTCCTGGGCCAACGCAGCTCCTGAAAAGAACAAGAGGCATGCAAAAAATACAAGCTTGGTAAGATGCACAATGTTGGAATTTTGTAGAGAACTCCGGTGCGAAGAAATTATTGCCACCGTTGGTTCAAAAAAAGAATAACAAAAAACAGGCCGATGCTTTAAATGCATGGACTCAAAGCTAAAAAAAAGCGATGAATAATAAGTCCCGGTGAGATCTTTAATGGAAATTTAAGATGTGCTCTTGAAGCCGGTCTTTAACTCATCATCTTATAGACAAGCTCTCGGAATACCTGCCCCTCATCTGCAGAACCCGAGTTGACACCTTTCAATTTCAAGTCAGCTTCTTTCAGGTACCTGATGTTGTTCATGATGGTTTCAGGCGAAAATTGTCTTAAAGCAAATACATAGTCTCTTGCGGCATACGGGCTGATTTTCAAACCGCTAACCAATCCCTTATCAGACTTATCTGTAAGTGCGGTGGCGGCCAGCAAGCGACTGAAAAACGAATAAAGAAAGGCGACCACCGGGATGATGGGATTCTTCTTTGTGTTCCGCTCGAAGTAGTTCACAATTTTGGCGGCCATCATGGTGTCGCGGTGAAGGATTGCCTTTTGAAGCTCGAAGATGTTGTACTCCTTGCTCACACCAACCATGTTGAGAACCTGCTCTGCAGCAATCGGCTTCCCGGCTTCACTGCCAATGACGAGTTTATCCAGCTCGTTTGCCAGCCGGTGCAAATCGTTGCCCACGAATTCGCACAGCGCCTGTACCGCGCGTTCCTCAATATTTACCTTTTTCTCACGGGCGTATTCGGATACAAATTCCGGAAGCTGGTTATCATAAAGTTTCTTCGTGGTGATGCATGCCGTCAGCTGATCTATTTTTTTACCGAGTTCCCGGCGCTTGTCCAACGTCTTATGCTTATGACAAAACACCAGAACAGTACTTGGTACCGGCCTTGTGATATAGTCAAGGAGAAGCTTGGCTCCCATCTCTTTATTCAAATCCTGAATATCCTGAGCCTCTTTCACAATCACCACTTGTCTCTCCGACATCATTGGAAAACGCTTTGCGTGTGTCAGGATCGTTGCCATTGCGACGTCTTTGCCGTACACAATGACCTGATTAAATCCTTTTTCCATGTCGGACAACACATGATGCTCGATATAGTCCGCAATGTGGTCGATGTAAAAGGTCTCCTCTCCCTGAAGAAAATATACCGGCGCGTATTTTCCCGCCTTCAGGTCACTAAGCATTTTCTTTACAGATGCATCCATAATATCACGCTACCATTTTCTTGTTGCTAAATTCTACCGCTGTGTAAATTCCAACGAGCGCGCCAGCGAAATGCGACTCCCATGAAACAGTAGGGTCCGTTGGAAGAACGCCATAGATCACCCCCCCGTAAAGTAAAATTACAATAATGGAAACCAGCATCGAGTTGAAATCCCGCCGGAAAATCCCAAAAAATATGAGAAAAAATGCGAGTCCATAAACCACGCCGCTGGCACCGATGTGATTTGAATCCTGCCGGCCAAAAACCCAGACCATCACGTTGGTCCAGAAGTAGGATCGAAAGAAAACAGCTCCCCCAATCCTCCGGTAGAAAAAGAACAGAACGCCCCCGAGAAACAGCAACGGAAAGGTATTGGATAGCAAATGGTCCAAGCCACCGTGAAGCAGAGGCCCGGTGAAGATGCCGATAAGGCCAACGAACTCCCACGGACGTATGCCAAAATAGCTCAGCGGGATTCCATAGGAAGACTCAACGAAAAAGGCTGCCCACATCAGAAAGATGAGTCGAAGCGGAACGACGGAACTTCCGAACCAGGATGACTGAGCCATGCGTAGAATCAGGCCGCAAGTAAGTAAAAATTAGCGACCCCTGTTCGGCCTACCGGTTGATTTTAGACGGATCCTGAAGCATCGGCAACGCGAGGTATTTTTTCTCCTGCTCATCTACTTTGCTCAACCCCAACCAGCCGCCCGAAGACGTGGCCGTACGGGATGCGACCTCTCGCAACATCTGATAAAATTCGGCAGCAAAAACAGGTTCCAGTTTGGACCAGAGGCCATTCACTTCCGCCAGCTCCTGAACAATAAGCGGAGTTCGTTGTGTTGACTCAAAAGGATAGCTTTGGATCAATATTTTGATTTTATCCTCAAAATCACTGGACAGTTCGGCAAAATACTGCGACAGGTTTTTATAGCTTGTCTTGTCTTTGGTTACGAATGTTATTGCTGCTTTAATCTCCTTCCGATCGATGTCACCATCGGCTCCGGCGATGAGTATACAAACAAGAATCGGGGCCTTAAGGAGTAGCTCGGACTCCTGATTTTCCAACCGTGAAAACGCAGTAATCATACCGTTGTAAATGAGTGAACGCGGCTTCTAAAGTACGGATTAAAAGGGCGCTGTAAAATTTCTTTACACTAAATTTCACTCTATATTTACCATTCCAAAACCAGCCTGTGCCCCTATGTACGAAAAGGATCCAGTAAAGATTTTCGTTGTTGAAGATGATGTAGCGTACACGAAATTCCTGAAATATGTATTGGGGCTCAATCCGGATTACGAAGTTGAGTTTTTTACCAGCGGACGTGAATGCCTCAACAACCTTCATAAGAATCCCGCAATCATAACGCTGGACTACTCCCTGCCGGATATGCCCGGGGAAAAGGTTCTTGCACAAATTCGTGCCCATGACCCGAATATTAATGTCATTATTGTCTCCGCCCAGGAGAAAATCGGGACAGCGGTTGAGTTACTTAAATCAGGTGCCTTCGATTACATCACGAAAGACGAGGAAACCAAGGATCGAATCCTCAATTCGATTAATAATGCGCGAAAGAACAACTCGTTGATTCGCGAGATTGATTTCCTCAAAAAGGAGATATCGGAAAAATACGAATTTGAAAAGAGCATCATCGGAACCAGCCCGGCGATTAAGCGTACTTTCAGTCTGTTGGAGAAAGCATGCAGCACCAACATCTCAGTATCAATTTCAGGCGAAACCGGTACTGGGAAAGAATTAGTTGCCAAAGCCATTCATTACAATTCAAAGCGAAAGCACAAGTCGTTTGTTGCGGTCAACATTGCCGCAATTCCCAGGGAGTTGATTGAGAGCGAATTGTTTGGACACGAGAAAGGAGCCTTTACCGGCGCAATCACGAGACGTATCGGTAAATTTGAAGAATCTGAAGGCGGATCAATTTTTCTCGACGAGATCGGCGAGATGGATCTCAATCTGCAGGCAAAACTCCTCCGGGTGTTGCAGGAGCGCGAAGTCACCCGAATCGGTGGCAACCAGGTGATCAAACTTGACGTCAGGATCATTGCGGCGACCCACAAGGATCTGGCAGAAGAAGTCAAAAACGGTCGCTTCCGCGAAGACCTTTATTATCGCCTTCTTGGACTGCCCATCCACTTGCCTCCATTGCGCGAAAGAGGCAACGACGTGATCCTCATCGCCAAACATTTCCTCGACAACTTCGCCAAAGAGAATCAAATGCCGAAGTTGAAAATCGGTCCGGAAGCTCAGGAGAAATTGCTCCAATACCCGTGGCCGGGCAATATCCGGGAATTAAAATCGGTCATTGAACTTGCCGCCGTTATGGCGAACGACAACGAGCTGAAGCCGCAGGACATCAGCTTCAATACATCTACGCGTATGGAATCATTTCTATATCAGGAAATGACGATGGAGCAGTATATGTATCGCATCATCCGGCATTTTCTGAACCGCTACGATAACAACGTCCTCGAGGTCGCTAAAAGACTTGATATTGGAAAATCCTCTCTGTACAGATACCTTAAGGAAATGGAATCTGCCGGAATTTGATTATGAAGTTGCAGCAATACGTAAGAAAAGGGGCATTTTATGAAGCGGTTGTTCAGGATGGTTCGGACGTTATTTTTATTGTGGATTTCGAAGGTAAAATCAGATACCACAACGCTGCAGTAAGGAACAAACTCGGTTACAAATCATCGCTGGTCGAGAAGAATTTCTTCGACTTCGTTTCACCTGACATGCAGGATGAACTCCGTCTTAAGTTCAAACAGAGCCAAAGGCGAGCGTATAGTCAGAATGTTGAATTCCAATTTCTCTGCTTTGACAAATCTTATAAGTTTCTGGAATTTAACGCCATCAACTTAAAGCATAAAGAGGACCTCCCTGGCTTCATCCTCGACTGCCGCGACATCACACAGCGCAAAAAAGACGCGGAGGAACTTGTCAGACTTCAAAAAGCGAAAGAACAATTTCTCGCCAACATCAGTCATGAAATTCGCACGCCGATCAATGGCATCGCAGGAATGGCGAGCTTGCTCAGTCAAAACCCCAGTCCGGAAGAACGCGAGACGTATCTGAATGCCATCAAGCATTCCGCCGAGAATCTCAAAGTCATTATTAATGACATCCTGGACCTTGCTGCCATAGAATCCGGCAAACTAAAATTTGAGCAGATTGCCTTTAACCTCACCGACCTTCTACCCTCTCTAATCAGCACATTTACCTATCAGGCAAAAGAAAAGAAAATCAAATTGTCTTATGACATTGACCCGGCCCTGAATCGGATTTTGAAAGGCGACCCTGTTCGATTGAATCAAATTCTGATCAATCTCATCAGCAACGCCGTAAAGTTTACCCACGAGGGCTCGATCAACATCTCCTGCGAAGTTGAGCGAACACAAAAGGGAGTTGTTTGGGTGCGAATGGAGGTTGCCGATACAGGTGTTGGTATTCCTGACGACAAACTGAATACGATATTCGAAAGTTTCAGTCAGGCAGACGCAAGCGTGACACGAAAATATGGTGGTACCGGCTTAGGTCTGACCATTGTCAAGCAGCTCGTTGAATTACAGAAGGGCAAAATCACCGTACGAAGTAAGGTCAATTCCGGTTCGACGTTCATCGTGCTCATTCCGTATTCCTCAGGAAAAGCTGAGCGACCGGAGCGTGTCAGTAAAGCGCAAAAATCCCAACTCAAGGATCAGCTGACCAGAAATATGAATGTTCTGCTGGTCGAGGATAATGACATCAACAGGCTGTACGCGAAGAGCATTCTGAAGAATTGGAATTGCAATACAGAAGTTGCAGAAAACGGACTGGTAGCTGTTGAAAAAATTAAGAACAACGATTACGACGTGGTGCTGATGGACGTACAAATGCCGGTCATGGACGGGCTTGAAGCCACGCGCGCTATCAGAAGTATGACCAACGGCAAGCAAAATGTTCCCATCATTGCATTGACTGCAAACGCCACTCAAAAAGATGTGGAGAAGTGCAGTGCTGCAGGAACGAACGACTATTTACCTAAACCCTTTACACCTGCCGACCTGTTCAAGAAAATATTCGAGGACCTGAAGATCGTACCTGCGCGCCAGCGACCACAGTTCGCAGATCGTAAACCTGCATTTGATCTCACCTATCTGAAGAGCATGTCTCAGAACAATGAAGATTTTATTCGGGAAATGATGGAGACTTTCGTGCAGACCTTGCCCCCTATTCTTGACAAGATGGAGAAATCAGCTTCTGACAAGGAATGGGATAAAGTCGCAAAACTATCACACCAAATTAAGCCAAGTCTTGCCCTGCTGGGAATGAACGACCTGAGACTAAAGGCAGGCTCCCTCGAGGAAAAAAGTAAGGAGGCATTGGAGCATCCTCTGCTCCTGAGCGAGACACTGGCCTTTATTAACGAGTGCCGGGGAATGATTCCGGCACTTCGTGAATATCTGGACTAGTTTTCAATTGAACTAGTTACTGTTCAGGACAATTACTTTTCTATAAGTCACCGCCTTTCCAGCCCTTGAGATACGAAGGAAATAAACACCATTAGCCATGCCGGTAACGTCAATTTCCTGTGGCGTCCTTAAGTCCTGATTCAACACTCCGTTTGTAATGTTGACTCCCCTCTGATCCACAATCGTCCACTGGTAGTTCTCCAAAAGCACATTCGGTGCAGATAATTTCAAAATCTTTGACGCAGGGTTCGGATAAACCTGAAGCTCGCGTACTTCTGCATAGATTGGATCGTCTTCAATACCGACCGGAAGCACACCGTTCAGCTTCGGCGCATTAATAACTTCGACCTGATGCATCCGTCTCGTCTGTCTGTCCTGAATAAATGCAACAAGACGAAGGCTATCTCTATTGGTTATTGGAAGATCCACAACCCAGTCTGGTACAATAATTTCATCGGGAGGTGCTCCGGCCGTCCATGTTTTCGTGATGGTCCGCCCCTCGGGATTGAGCAATAACTTACGAACGACATTCTTATTTACGCGGGAACTTGTAGGAACCTCGCGCTCGACTAGTGCAAGATTCACAATAACAGATCCTGTAAATGAACCTTGTGATTGCAACAACCCAAAACGTAAACGCGTCCTCAATCTGTCTGCCGTAGAACCTGTTGTATCTATGCTGAGTGTAAACAACGGATCCTCCAGGGCGCGCTTATTAATTCTCGACCGTGTAATCAGCGCATGATCTCCATTGAATACGACGCCGTCGGCCTCATACCGTCCCAGGATGCCGTCCATGACGGAACCAGAGGCCCGCGATACACCATAGTATAGGGCACGTGCCGAGGGGTCGGCCGGGTTCTCAGCGTTGATTGGATCAGCGCCAGGCCGGTTCACCTGATATTGAATCTTAATGAAGTCAGACGAGTCGCGGAATGAGAACTGACCTGCATATAAGTTATCGAGGTATGCATCCGAGAAGCTTTGTGCGCCTTCATTTGCAAAATGTTCGACAATCACCGTTCTCCGTTTTTCGCCGATGTAGATATCATCAAATGCAAATCCACCGAATACAACATTCTCAGGGTTATCGCTATTGGAGGCAAAAGCAATCCGGAAGATAACCTGATCACGCTCTGCTTTTGGAATCTGGTCGAGCGCATATCGGGCGTCAACCCAGGCGGTATCCAACTCGTCACCGTCTGACCATGCGATAGGCTGAGCTCCGGGACGGGATACAACGTTCTGGCTATTGTACCAATTGATACCCTCACCCGAAGCATCTCCTATATTCTGCCAGGTCTTGCCACCGTCAACCGAATACTGCAATACCGCACCGTCCAATCCCGGTTGCAGATGTGACCAGTAGTTCATGCTCACCATCGGACGTTCGATGTCCGACAAGTCCAAACAAGGACCTATGATCGCAGACTGTTCATTGTTGAAGTAAGTCCCAAGTCCACCCGCCAAATTCTTTCCCGTCCACCAGGCGTTGTTGCCGGCAGGGTCGTTTCTAAGTTGCGGATGTACAATGTCCGTCAGAATCCAGCTTGTATCGTGCGGGGTCGTATTCAGACCGATGGGCACCCACTCGTTCTGCACAGTCTCGAAATCATAGAAGTACTGTCTGCTGGAAGCAGGTTTATTCAATATGTACACACGCTGCTCTGTGGAGCTCGAACAGCCCGTGCTCGTAAATGCTGTAAGCTTAACGTTGAACACACCAAAACCATTAAAGTCGTGGGACGGATCTGAAAACGTCCCCGTGGTACCAGGAACACTTACCACACTCGCCGGGGAACCTTGACCCGTCGCCGCGCTTCCATCCCCAAACTCCCAGGCATACTCAGTTATTGCTCCCACACCAGGCGTGGTCATATTGTCAAAGTCTGTTATTTCCTGATCACAAATATTCTCCCAAGAGAAATCTACATTTGGCGGACTACCAAGCACGATCGTTGTTGTCGTGCTATTTTGACACCCTTCGTTTGTAGTAACAGTAAGTTCAATTTCTACCGGTCCTGGAGGTGTTTTTGTCAAATCATATCTCTTAATAACATCTTCAAGTGGATCTTCAGTTGATGCGTATGTATCATCACCGAACGACCAGAAGAAAAGACTATCAAGGCCGGTTGGAACAGTCGACTCCTGACGGAACACGATGTCCGAAAGAATACAAGTATTTCCAAAGTCGGTGATTTTTGCCACCGGGGCGGCGTTTACAATAATAACCCTTCTGATCGTATTCGTTCCCCCGGTCGCATTTGTGTACGTGTAGTCAAGATTATATGTACCTGGTGTCAAATCCTGTGTATCCAGGAAAAATCCGCTGGCATCCCTTGCCAGTTTCGACTGGAACTCTGGCTCGGGACTGGTGAATTCTGTTGGCAAGTTAGGAGTTGTCGTAACTTCAGGAATTCCGAGTAGTCGGATGTAGCGCTGCTTTAAGTTTTGGCAAATAATAAACTGGCCTAATCCGTTCTGAACCGCAGGGGCAGGGATCGTAAAGTCGATATCAGTTACCGGATTGACAATAGTAGATTGCTCGTAGAAATTCTTGCAACCTGTAGAGGGCTGAGTGTACTCGTAGCGAATTACCACCGTTCCATAACCGGCATTTCCTGGCACAAACTCGTTGGTGTTTGCAACAATACCAGGCCCTATGAATGTACCTCCTGCTGGAACACCAGCCAGGAACGCAGAAGGATTGTTTTCAGCATAGAACGGCGCGAGATTAAAGAATTGCACGACGGGCAACTTGTTGATGGTAACCAAAACCTGATCTGAAGCAATCGGACAAGGACCCGCTCCATCGGGATCATTCGTAGTTAGAGTCAACGTAATGTTACCTGCAGCAATATCAGCAGCTGTCAGGTTGTAATCCGATAATGGGTCTGCAACATTTGTAAATCTCGCAGCGCCACTTCCTCCACTCCACGTTACTGATGTTGCGGCACCACTAAACCCACCATTCAGTTCAACAATCTTGTCTTCGCAGACGGCAAAATTTACTCCGGCGTCCACCTTGGCTGACTCGTTGATCGTCACTTGCACATCCGCACTTTCAGCAACACATGGTCCTGAACCGTCCGGGTCGTTCGTGGTGAGTCTGAATGCGATTGTCCTGTTCAAATCATCCGGTCTTCTGATCGCATATCCCGCCGTCACATTAGAACCCGTGATGCTGCTGATAGACAATGTTCCCAATAGCCCAGGCGTTACTGGCGTCCAGCTTCCAATAGTGGCCGATGCACCGATTGTACCTGATAATTGAATGACATCCGTTTCGCAGATCGTATAGTTAGCAGGAACGCTTACTGTCGCACGGCGATTGATTTGAATTACCACATCATCCTGAAGGAGGACACAAGGTCCTGCGGCGTCCGGATCGTTCGTGCTGAGTCGCAGAATCACGTTACCGGTAATGTCGGAAGGCGAGACCGTATAGACGGCTTGCACCGTACCACCAGTAGTTGTACTGGATGAAATCGAACCTGCGCCCTGAACTATTGTCCATGTTCCAAGCGTAGCACTTCCCCCGATTGTTCCTGTAACCGGTATGGTAACTGGTTCGCAAACTACAAAGTCAGCACCAGCGCTCACAGTTACCTTAGGATTGATGGTGACCGTGATGTTCGCGATCGCACCATTGCAACCACCGGCCGCAGGAGTAACCGCATACACTACAGTACCCACTGATGCATTCGTCGTTGACAGCGTCTGGCTGATCAGATTTCCCGTTCCGTTTGATGCGCCGATCACATTGGATGAAGGCGTTGCAATCCATGAGAATGTTGTATTCGCAACGTTCTTTGGCCCAGCTGAGAGATTAATCGTCACCGTATTATCACTACAAATGGTTTGGTCCGCACCGGTTACGGATGGTAGCGGCTTAACGGTGACTACGTAATTTACAGATGGCCCATTGCATCCATTAAATGCAGGTGTTATTGTATAGGTGATAGTTCCGTCAACATTGCCTGTATTTATTGGGGTTTCTCCTATCACACCAGAACCCGAAGTCGTGATCGGAGACAACGGACCTGCTACTGTCGATGTCCATGTATAGGTCGTTCCGGCAATGGTAGATGTTGGCAGGAAGTTCAAAGTCTCACCGCTACAAATTTGTACGGTAAGCGCGGACGCTGCAGTAGTAATGACAGGTGAAGCCTTTACCAAAACGGTCACGTCGTGAGTGGGCCCGGCACATCCATTCGCTGATGGTGTGATTCTGTAAACAACAGATCCATCGGTAACGCCATCCGTAGTCGTGAGTAACTGGGCTATTAATCCTCCTGTTCCCGGGGCAGCGCCCGTCACATTCGTTGATGAGAGCACAGACCACGCGAACGTTGTTCCAGAAACTGCATTAGGATTTGTAATGGCGACGCTGGAGTTTGTACCTGCGCATATGACTTGATTGCTGGCGGTTGCGGTCGGCGTAGGTCTTACGGTCACGATCAAATTTTGCGGAATGCCATTACATCCTCCTATCGATGGAGTAATGGTGTACACAACTGCCGCAGTGGCATTAGAGCTGTTAACAGGAGTGTCATTAATCAATGAACCCGAACCGCTGGAAGGAACGCCGGTGATGGCACCTGTTACCACAGCACTCCACGTAAATGAGGCTCCTGTCACATTCGACGTCAGGGTAAAGTTGATGTTTGTATCGCTACATATATCCCGAATTAACGTCAGTGGCGAGTTCGTAATTAACGGAACAGGATTAACCGTCACCGTTACGCTCACGGGTGTTCCTGAACATCCATTCGCTGTCGGTGTAATCTGATACGTTACTGTTCCAGAGTTAATGCCGTCCGTTGAAGTGAGTACTTGTCCGATGGTTGCTCCTGAACCATTCGCTGCACCGGTCACATTCGTTGAGCCCGTTACCGTCCAGGTGAAGGTCGTTCCTGATACCGCATTCGGATTGGTGATCGCTACGCTGGTGCTCTGACCTGAACAGATGGTCTGATTAGAAGCTGCAGCATCCGGTGTTGGTCTTACCGTCACCACATAGTACACCGCTGTGCCTGTACATCCCCCTGCTACTGGTGTAATCGTATAGGTAATCACCGCATTGGTTGTGCCCGTATTTACAGGTGTGTCGGTGATTGCTCCTGTGCCTGAAGCCGTCACACCAGTGGCTGTACCTGAAATAACTACGCCTGTCCAGTTTAATGTTGATGTTATGGAGGTAGATGCCGTGAAGTTTAAGGCTGTATTCGAACAAATCGTTGTTGTCAGACTTGATGGTGAGTTTGTAATCGCTGGTGAAGGATTAACCGTTACCGTTACACTCACTGGTGTGCCTGAACATCCATTCGCTGTCGGTGTAATCTGATACGTTACTGTTCCAGAATTGATGCCATCCGTTGACGTAAGCACTTGTCCGATGGTTGCCCCTGAACCATTCGCTGCACCCGTCACATTC
>Ga0164290_1000276_pt1 | contig 186479 bp, 198 predicted proteins | sample Micstemetagenome_FD_108782 | JGI IMG/M metagenome (GOLD analysis project Ga0164290, IMG submission 108782) | Contaminated culture microbial community from soil near Moab, Utah, USA - Microcoleus steenstrupii SON62 (Illumina Assembly) | ecosystem: Environmental > Terrestrial > Soil > Soil crust...
GCGGCGCGCGCGCTGAACCAGGACCATACCACGGTGAGCCGCCGCATCGCCGCCCTGGAGGCTGCCTTCGGCTCGCCGCTCTTCGAGCGCCAGCCCCAGGGCTATCGCCTGACCAAGGCCGGCACACAGCTTTTGGGCTTTGCCGAGAGCATCGAACGCACCACCATCCGCGCCGCCAAGGAGCTTTCCGGCAGCAGCAATACCATTGTCGGCTCGGTGCGCATCGGCGCGCCCGATGGCTTCGGCGGCAGTTTCTTAGGGCCGCGCCTGGGCCGCATTGTGGAGCGTCATCCGGAGCTGCAGGTGGAGTTGATCGCCATGCCGCGCATTTTCAGCCTGTCGAAGCGCGAAGCCGATATCGCCATTGGCCTGGCCTGCCCCAAGGAAGGCCGGCTCTATGCCCGCAAGCTGACCGATTACCGCCTGGAGCTTTTTGCCGCGCCGGCCTATCTGGCGGGCCATGGCACGCCGGAGAGCGTGGCTGATCTGCATAAGCATCGCCTGATCGGCTATGCCGATGAATATATCTTCAGTCCCGAGCTGGATTACCTGCCGCTGATTTCCACCGGTCTGAAGGCGCGCATCCGCTCATCCAACCTGATCGCGCAATTGCATGCCACAGCGGCGGGCGCCGGCATCTGCGTGCTGCCCTGTTTCATGGCGGCGGGGCATCCTGAGCTGGTGCGGGTGTTGCCCGATCAGGTTTCGCTCACCCGCACCTTCTGGCTCATCACCCATGCCGATATGCATGACGTGGCCTGGGTGAAGGCAGCCGGCGATTTCATCGCCGAGCTGGTGCAGGCGGAACGCGCGCTGTTTATGCCGGCTTAAACCAGGCCCTCGGCACGGGCGGCATCCAGCGCCTCAGCACGGCTGCCCACTTTAAGCTTCTGGAACAGTGATTTGTTGTACCATTTCACCGTTTGCACCGAGAGCGCCAGACGCTCGGCGATCTCGCGGTTGCCCAGGCCATGGCTGATCAGGCGGACGATCTGGATTTCCCGGACATGCAGGCGTGCTGCCAGGGCATTGAGCGGCGGCCGCGCCATTGGCTGAGTAGCGGCGTCACTCCCAATCTGCATCTCGGCCTGCATTCTGGCGCTCCCTGATCTATCCCCTGGTAGTCAGCAATAGCGCGCCCTTTATAGCGACGATATGGGATTTTTTGCACACCCATAGTGCTTGAAGTCGCAAACAAGTAACCCAAAATGATGACGAACCAATCAGTTACATGACTGGCTCGGCAAAAAGCGAGTGGGTCTCAAGGTAGCGAGCCGCCCTTGCGCGCCAGGGCACGGTCGAGGAATTCCAATCGGTCTTGGCCCCAGAAGATTTCGCCATCAAAGACATAGGAGGGCGCGCCAAAAACCTGTGCCGCATTGGCCTGCTCGGTGCCCTTGGCATAGGCCGCCGCTACGTCCTCGCTGGCGGCGGCGGCATTCAGCGCCGCCGCATCGAAGCCATTCTCGCCCAGGATGGCATTCAGCACTTCCTGATCGCTGATATCGCGCTCCTCGGCCCAGACCGCGCGCATCACCGCATGGGCCAGGCTCAGCGCATCCTCGCCGCGCTCGCGCGCCGCGATCACCAACCGCGCGGCGGCCGCTTCCGGCTTGGGGAAATGCTTCGGGTGCAGGTTCAGCGGCATGTTCACGAAATCACGCCAGCGCGCCAGTTCCACCAGACGATAGGCTTGGCGCTGCGGCGCGCGCTTGGCCAATGGCAGGCCGCCGCTGGTGGAGAACACATTGGCCGCATCCATCGGGATCACGCGCACGGCGGCATTATGCCTCTTGGCGATGGCGGCGAAGCGCTGTGAACCGAGATAGGCCCAGGGCGAGCCGAGAAACACGAAATAGTCGATCTTGGCGGTCATTGGAACATCCTCTTGCTTAATGCAGGCCACGCAGGCGCTGGAATTGCTTCAGGGCGTATGAATCAGTCATGCCGCTGACAAAATCGGTGACACTGAGCAGCCATTCATAGCGCGGCGCGGCGCCGCTGGGCGGCTGCGGCATCAGGCGCAGCAAAGCGCGGTCGCGTGGCGCCAGGGCCGCTTCATCGCCACCAGATTGCTCCAAGGCATAATGCGCGGCGGCAAAGGCGGAAAGCAGGCTGAGCAGAATCTCGCCGCCCATTACTTCGGTCTGGAAACGCTCGCGCGTCTCGAAGATGCGTTCGCGGCTGAATTGCGCGATCTCGTCCAGATGCGGCGCAGCGGCGCTGTGCTTGAGCAGGTCGCCCTTGAAATCCCCATGCAGAATGGCGTCTTCCTGTTTGAGGAACATTTCCACCGCCTGATCGATCAGCGCGCCGATCGCCTTGGCCCGCAGATAGGCGATCTTCCAGGGTTGGTCAGCGATCTCGCCGTAACGCGGCGGCAGGGTGGGCAGCAGCTTGATCAGGCGTTGCTCGGCTTCATCAAACGCGATGCGGCCGAGCTTGAAGCCATCCTCGATATCCACCACCGAGTAGCAGATATCATCTGCCGCCTCCACCAGATGGGTGAGTGGATGGCGCGCGAAAATACCCGATGCGGTTTCCGCCAAACCAACGGCGGCAGTGATTTCCTGGAACTGCGCCGCCTCGGCCTGGAAGTAGCCGAATTTGCGCCGTGCCGGATCAGCATGTGACGAGCCGAAGGGGTATTTCATGAAAGTGGCAAGCGTGGCGCAGGTGAGCCGCAGGCCGCCGGCATCGCGCCAGTTCTGCAGCCGAGTCAGCACCCGGAAGCCCTGAGCGTTACCCTCGAAATTCCGCAGATCAGCGGCCTGCTCGGCAGGCAGGCCATCCAGATAGCGCGCGCCCTCGCCCTGGCGGAACCAATGCTGCACCGTGGCTTCACCGAAATGACCAAAGGGCGGATTGCCGATATCATGGCCCAGGCAGGCGGCGGCAACGATATGGCCAAATTCGGCGGCCGAGATGCCGGCCAGCTTGCCACCCTCACGCCGCACCACCACTTCGCCAACCTGGGCGCCGAGCGAGCGACCAACTGAGGAAACCTCCAGCGAATGGGTGAGCCGGTTGCGCACATAGTCGCTTTCCGGCAGGGAATGGACCTGGGTCTTATCCTGCAACCTGCGAAAGGCCGAGCAAAAGACCACGCGGTCCCAATCCTTCTGAAACGGATTGCGCGCCGGGGTTACCGGTTCGGCGCCACGATGGCCAAGCCGCTGCGCGGACAACAATTTTTGCCATACCATCATCGTCGCACTCTGCCCGCGCCGCCGCCGCCCGGCAAGGGCCGTGGCGGTAACTCCTGCTTGTCCAAGCCAAGGCGGCCCGCCATAATCCGGCTTGGTTTTCTTGGGGGAAAACGCGTCGTGGGGAATTATGGCGCACTAGCCGCCTCTCTAGTGACTTTGCTGATGGCGGGGCTGTGTCTGCTGGTGCAGGCCCGCCTGAAGGAAAAACGCCCGCATCTCTCCTATTGGGCCGCCGCCCATGTGGCCTTGGCGATAAATTTCGCCCTGTTCGGTTATGGCAACTGGACTGACGATGTGGTCGTGATGGTGCTGACCGTGCTGATACAGCAGAGTTTCGCCATCCTGCTCGCCTTCGGCATACGCCACCACTTCAACCTGCCGGCCAACCTGACCGCCGCCTTGGCGCTCACCGTTTCCATCACGGCGCTGGTCTGCACGCTGATGCTGCTCTTCCCACCGGTTTTCTATGCCGCCCCTGGCGTGGCATTGATCCTGGGGCAGATTTATGGCGGCACATTGCTGTTGGTGCATCGCCGCAGCGTGCTCTATCTTGGCCTTGGCTCTCTGCTGCTTATCCGCTCACTTAATACCATGGCCTATGTGGCGGTGGCGCAGCAGAGCGGCGGCCCACCCACCGCCGAATGGCCGTTCATCATCACCCTGCTGCTCAATCTAGCTACTGGCATCGGCCTGCTGCTGCTGGAATTTGACGATGCCCACCGTGCCATGGCGGCGAGTGCGAGAGAGAAAGAAGACACGCTCACCCTGCTGCAGGCGGTGATCGATACCGTGCAGGCGGTGGTGCATTACAAGGACCACGAGCTGCGCTATCAGTTGATCAACCGCCGTGGCCGTGCCGTGCTGGGTTATGGCGACAGCGATGTTGTGGGTAAGCGGTTATCCGAAGTGGCGCCGCCAGATCTGGCGCTGCCCATTGAGCGTGGCGACCGCGCCGTGCTGCATAACAAGGATTCCACCATCGACCAGGAATGGACCTGGCGCGATGCCGATACCGGCCAGCACAAGGTCTACTGGCTGAATAAATCCGTGGTGCGCAACGCCAGTGGAGAACCCACAGGCATCGTGACGGCCGCGCTCGACATCACGGCACTGAAGGAAACCGAGCAGCGCCTGATCCATGAACGTGAGATGGCCGAACGCGCCAACAGGGCCAAGAGCCAGTTCCTGGCCAATATGAGCCATGAGCTGCGCACACCCTTGAATGCGATTCTGGGCTTTTCGGAAATGCTGGAGGCCGGCTATCTGGGCGAGCTGTCGCCGCGCCAGCAGGAATACCTTAATCACATCCATCGCTCCGGCCAGCATCTGCTCACCCTGGTGAACGATATCCTGGACCTTTCCAAGATCGATGCCGGCAAGATGCGCTTCATGCCTGAACGTCTGGATGTGGATAGCCTGGTGGCCGAAGCCGTGGCCATGGTGGCGCCCGCCGCCCAGAATGACAACGTGACCATCACCAACCTGCCCTGTGGTTTCGCGCTTTACGCCGACCGCCGTTCGCTAACCCAGGTGCTGCTAAATCTGTTGAGCAACGCCGTGAAATTCAATCGTTCCGGCGGCAGCGTCACCTTGCGCGGCGATCAGCGCGATGGCCGTGTTGCAATCACCGTAGCCGATACCGGCTTTGGCATGAATGAAAGCGAAATCGCCCGCGCCTTCGAGCCGTTCCAGCGCGGTGACGCGCATAAGGCGCGCTTCAAGGGCGGCACTGGCTTAGGCCTGGCCATCAGCCGTAATCTGGTGGAATTGCAGGGCGGCCGTTTCCTGCTGGAGAGCCACCCCGGCACCGGTACAACAGTGCGGATCGAGTTTCCGGCGCTGCCCGCTGGTGGTTCCCTTGCATCCGTCCTGGGTGAGGATTAGGCTCCCTGCAATAAGCGCCAGCCCATATCCTTGCCTCATAAACATTGGGTAAACGCGCCACCTTAGGGAGAAACCATAACCATGCTCAGCTCGTCGCGCCGCACCTTCCTCAGCTCTTCCCTGGCGCTTGGCGCCGGAGCCGCTTTCGCCGGCCTGCCGTTCTCACCGGCCCTGGCCCAGGTGGATAACCTAAAGCTGTTCGTGCCGGCCAATCCCGGCGGCGGCTGGGACCAGACCGCGCGCGGCATGGAACTGGCGATGAAGACCGCCGGCCTGATCAAGGGCGCGCAGGTGACCAATGTGGGGGGCGCCGGCGGTGCGGTTGGCCTGCCGCAATTCGTTAATCAGTGGAAGGGCCAGGGCAACGCGCTGATGGTGGCCGGCATGGTGATGGTCGGAGCGTTGATCACCAACAAATCGCCGGTCAGCATGACGCAGACTGTGCCGATCGCGCGCCTCACGGGTGAATTCGAAGTGGTGGTGGTGCCCGCCACCTCGCCGCTCAAATCGATGGCCGATCTCGCGGCCGCCTTCAAGGCCGATCCGACCAAGGTTTCCTGGGCCGGCGGCTCGGCTGGCGGCACAGACCACATCCTGGCCGGTATGATCGCCAAGGCGGTGGGCGGCGATCCGAAGAAGGTAGCTTATGTGGCCTATGCCGGCGGCGGCCCGGCCCAGGCGGCCTTGCTCGGCAGCCAGGTGACCTGCGGTGTTTCCGGGTTTGGTGAATTCGCCGAGCAGATCAAGGCCGGCAAGCTGCGCGCGCTCGGCATCTCAGCCGATAAGCGTCAGGCAGGCATCGATATCCCGACCATCAAGGAGCAGGGCATCGATGTGGAATTGTTCAATTGGCGCGGTGTGTTCGCGCCACCGGGCGTGAAGGATGCCGACCGCGCCGCGATGATCCAACTGGTCACCAAGATGAATGAGAGCAAGGCCTGGAAGGAACAACTGGCGGCGCGCGACTGGACCGACATCTTCCTGGCTGGCGATGCCTACGGCAAATTCATCACGACCGAAATCGAACGCCTCGGCGGCATCCTGAAGGAGCTTGGCCTCGCCTGATGGAGGCCCACGCCATGCGCCGCCTGCTGAAACCTGAAGCACTGGTGGCGCTTGGCGTGCTGGGCCTGAGCTTGGTCGCCTTCGATCAGACCCGCCGCATCCCGGTATCGCCCGCCTATGCCCAGGTCGGCCCCACCATCATGGCCTATGCCGCCAGCGTGCTGCTGCTGGGCTTGGGGCTAGCCTTGTTCATCGAAGCCTGGCGCGGCGCCTGGGTGACACCGGAAGAAGAGAACCAGCCGCTGCAGAAGCGCCCGCTTGCCTGGCTGCTGCTGGGTCTGGTGCTGAATGCCGGGCTCATTGACTCCCTTGGTTTCATCATCGCTTCCACATTGCTGTTTTTCTGCACGGCGCGCGCCTTCGGCAGCCGCAAACCGCAGCAGGATATGGCCATCGGCCTTGCTTTCGCGGCCATCGCCTATTTCGGTTTCGCGCAAGCCCTGGGCATCAATATCGGTATCGGCTCGGTGTGGGAAGGTCTGCGCTGATGGAAACCGTGCAGTTGCTGATGAACGGTTTCGGCGTGGCGTTGCAGCCGATGAATCTGCTCTGGGCGCTGGTCGGCGTCACACTCGGCACCGCCGTGGGCGTGCTGCCGGGCTTGGGACCGGCACTCACCATCGCGCTGCTGCTGCCGATCACCTTCTCCGTGCCGGCCACCGCCGCCTTCATTCTGTTCGCCGGCATCTATTACGGCGCCATGTATGGCGGCTCCACCACTTCGATCCTGCTCAATACGCCAGGCGAAAGCGCCACCATCATCACGGCGCTGGAAGGCAACAAGATGGCGCGCAAGGGCCGCGCGGCTGCAGCCCTGGCCACCGCCGCCATCGGCAGTTTCGTTGCCGGCACCATCGGCACGCTGGGCCTCACTTTCCTGGCGCCGCCGCTGGTGGAACTGGCGCTGAAATTCGGCCCAGCGGACTACTTCTCGCTGATGATCCTAGCTTTCGTCGCGGTCTCCGCCGTACTCGGCGCTTCCGTGTTGCGCGGCCTCACCAGCCTGGCCTTCGGCATCCTGCTCGGCCTTGTTGGTATCGATCTGCAAACCGGCCAGCCGCGCTTCACCTTCGGCATCCTGGAATTGCTCGACGGCATCAACGTGATCGTCGTTGCCGTTGGCCTCTTCGCCGTGGGCGAGACACTCTATCTGGCCGCCCGGCCGCGGCAGAAGGATGGCGATGCGCTGCAGCTCAAAGGCGGCGCCTGGATGAGCAAGGAAGATTGGCGGCGCTCGTGGAAGCCCTGGCTGCGCGGCTCGTTTATCGGCTTTCCTTTTGGCGCGCTCCCGGCTGGCGGCGCCGAGGTGCCAACCTTCCTGAGCTATTTCACGGAGAAGAAGCTCTCCAAGCATCCGGAAGAATTCGGCCACGGCGCCATCGAGGGTGTGGCCGGGCCGGAAGCGGCGAATAATGCTTCCGCCGCTGGCGTGCTGGTGCCGATGCTGGCGCTTGGGCTGCCCACATCGGCCACCGCCGCGATCATGCTTTCCGCCTTCACCAGCTATGGCATCAATCCCGGGCCGCTGCTGCTGCAAAGCCAGCCCGAGTTGGTCTGGGGCCTGATCGCCTCGCTTTATGTCGGCAACGTGATCCTGCTGGTGCTGAACCTGCCGCTGGTTGGGCTGTGGGCCAAGATCCTCACCATCCCACTGCCCTGGCTCTACGGCGGCATCCTGGTCTTCGCCACCATCGGCACCTATGGCATCAGCCAGTCGCCGGTGGACCTGATCCTGCTTTATATCATTGGCGGCATCGGCTATCTGATGCGGCGTTTCGACTTCCCGGCCGCCCCCACCATCATCGGCATGATCCTTGGCCCCTTCGCCGAGCAGGAATTCCGCCGCGCCATGACCATTTCCAGCGGCGATATGACGGTATTTCTCACTCGGCCGCTCTCCGCCAGTCTGCTGGCTATCGCCCTGACCTTGCTGTTGGCCCCGGTTTTGCTGCGGCTGTTCCGCAAATCAAAAACATAGAATTTCCCGATATTCCGGCAATTGTCATTTGGCGGCATGGTCTGAAGGGGTGTTTTGTGTGAAATACTCAGGGGGACCAACTTTCTCATCTGGCGCTGTTACGATTCGTGATGACCATCACGGCGCCCAAGACAGGCCGGCCTTATATTCAGACCATCAAGAGATTGGCGGGAACGTCGTTGAGTTCCCCCCGCTTCAGCCCCGTCCCCCCCGGCTCGCTGAAGTTCCGGCGGCTCCCGCCAATTTTCTTGCCTGAGTTTATTCCTCCCCAACTGGAAGGGCGGCGCACCGCAGAAGGCGCCGCCCTTTTTCTATCGGCCGCTTTTCAGGCCGCGGCAGGCTTTACAAGCCCGGCCGCCTTGGCAAGAAAAGGGGATGGTTCATCGCCTCATCCCCGATCCGATTCCGCCCGGTTTCAAGAAAGCCGTGCCGATCTCCGCCTTCTTCGCCACCCTGGGCAAATTCTATGTGCGGCAGATGCCGGGCCAGCCGCCGGTCTGGGGCATCCATCTGCGGCCCAAGCACGGCAATCGCCACGGCACCGGCCATGGCGGCTTTCTGGCCACGCTGGCCGACACGCATATGGCCGGCTTCGTGCACTACAATTTTCCCAACATGAAGGTGATCACCACCGATCTGAAGCTGAAATACCTGCGACCCGCCGTGATGGGCGCTTGGCTAGAGGGGCATCAGGTGGAAGCGACGCGCGAGGGCGATTACGCCACCGTGGTGGGCGATCTGAAAGTGGGTGAGCAGGTGATCGCGCGCTGCACCGCGCGTTTCAAGTTGCTGCCGCGCTGAGGCTTAAGCAGTGAAGGCCAAGCCATCGGCCGTGGCGCGCGCCGTGAGGCTTTTTTCTGGCAACAGCGTGAGATCACGCTGGCGGATATCGCGCAGCAGATGCCAAGTAGCGGTGGCGGTTTCACGCGAAACCACCAGGCTCATATAGCCGCGATGCGACGTGTCGCACCACAGCATTTCCGGGTTGGCTTCGCGCATCGCTGCGCCCAGGATATCCGGCGCCACCGGAACTGAATTCTCCATGCCCGGCGAGCTGACCCCAGGCGTGGCAAATTCCGCCACCATGCGCTGGTTGCTACCCACGCGATGGGCGAAAGCCCAGGCATTATGGGTATCGCCAGCCAGCAGCAGCGGGCGGCGGCCCGGCGCCGATGCCATGGTGAGGAAACGCTGGCGCGCGGCCATATAGCCCGACCAGGAATCCGGCGTGGTAGTCAGGCCATGCTTGCCGATTTCAGCGCGCCGCTCGAGGGTGCTACGCAAGGCGGCCGAGGTGGCATCAGGCAGCAGGCTGCCAATGCGCGGCGAGACAACGCGCATGCCCGCCACCACCTGCTGCGCCAGAATTTGCCAGCGCGCAGCACGGCTTTGCGAAGCCTTGAGCGCGGCGTCAAGCCAGGCTTCCTGTTTGGCGCCCAGAAGCTGGCGCGCAGGATTCTCCAGAACCGTGCGATAGCGCGCAAGCGCGGCAGCGTATTCCGGCGAATCAAGCGCTGCGGTGAAAAGCTCGCGCGGCGCGGATGTTTGATGGTCTCGGCCGATCAGCCGGGTATCGAGCAGGATCAGGTCGGCCAGATCGCCGATGGCCACGCGGCGATACAGCACCTCCGCGTCACGGATCGGCAGCCATTCATAATAGGCCTGACGCGCCACATCGCGGCGCTTCTCCCACGGCCCCTCCTCACCGGGCTGATGATTCTGCGCGCCGTTCTTCCAGCTGTCGTTGGCGAATTCATGATCATCCCAAACCGCCATCATGCTATGGCGCGCATGCAAAGCCTGCAGATCAGGATCGGCGCGATAGAAGGCATAGCGCTTGCGGTAATCCCCCAGCGCCACGATCTCATGCCCAGGTTCCAGGCCACGGCCCGGCACACGTTGCGCTGCATTCGGATAGGTACCCAGGCCCATTTCGTAGATATAATCGCCCAGATGCAGCACCAGATCGATATCGTTGCGCGCGGCGGCATGGGCATAGGCGTTGAAATAGCCAAAGCCGATATTGGAGCAGGAGAAGACCGCGAAACGCATTGGCCGCGTGCCGCGGCTAGGCAAGGTGCGGCCACGTCCAGTGATCGACACCTCGCCATCAGGCGCGCGGAAGCGGTAATACACGGTGCTATCGGCCGGCAGCTTCTCCGCCGCCAGCTTCACGCAATGATCGCGTGCCGGGTCAGCCACGGCTCTGCCTTGCGCGAGCAGCATGGTAAAGCTGGCATCGGCCGCCACCTGCCATTCCAGCGGCGCGCTGCCGCCATCGCCGGGGCGATAGCGGGTCCAGAGCAGCAAACTGTCGCTCAGTGGATCGCCGCTGGCCACCCCATGGGTGAAGCTGCCGACCGATGGCTTGGTGACGCAGCCGGCCACCGCCACGGGCGCCAGGCTGGCGAGACGGAAGAGCTGGCGACGGGAAGGAGCTGCAATGCGGGACGGCATGGCGCCATGATGCGCCGCCGCTTTGGCCAGCGCAATCGGCTGTTCGGCGAAAGCGGCGCAAGCAATACGAGCCTAACGCTTGCTCGGCACTTCTATTGTTGGCAGGGCATCGGATTGCCTGCCAGCTGGCGCCACCGGGTTGCCAGCCGGCACCGCGCTGGCTGGCGGCACGGCGGCGACTATATTGCATTCCCAGGCTTGGCCGCTGGCTGAATCGAGCCGGATGGCCTCACCGATGCGCGAAGCAGCCCAGCCCCGGCCGAGATAGTCATACTGCCCATTCGGCGCCTGGCGCAGCAGCGGCGTCGGCGGCTTGCCTTCCTGCTCCACGACCAGGCTATCGGCCTGGAGCCCCAGGGGAACACCAACCGGCCCGGCACCCAGCACCACGCGCAGACCTTCGCTGCAGCGGAAAGCGATCTCACCCGGCCGGGTACGACCCGCTGGCGGCGGCGCGGCGGCAACACCGCCATGGCGGCTGAAGCCCACGGCGCTGGTGGATGCGCTGCCACGCTCACCCCAGGCCGGACGGGTGGCGGCCAGGCGCTGCAAGGCGGCCTGGGCCTGCGCCTGGGCAGCCTGTATTTCCGGCTCGTCAGGCTCGATGTCGATGCCATCCACCTGCTTGCGGCCAGAGACAAAGCGCCCCTGCCTGAAATTCAGATGCAGGCTGATCTTGCGATAGCCATCGGCCACGCCGGCCTGGCCGGCAACGCGGCGGGCGCGTTCGCCATAATGCATTAGGTCGCCCTGGTGAAAATCGAACACCACGCTTGAATCGCCATGCTCGCCATAGCGACGCCATTCGGCGACGCGCACCGGCTTACCGGCCTCCACCATGGCTTCCCAATCGGCGCGGAGTTCACCCGCCTCGTAATGCCCACGCACCACTAAGGGCTTGGTTTCATCCTCTGCTTCCGAATCCTGCTTCTGAGCCTGGGCGGCCGGGCCAAGCAGGGCTAGGCCCAGCAGCAAGGCGAGGGGGATTTTGGCAATCGGGTTGAACATCATGCGCGGCCTCCTTGTCCTTTGCGGCCAGCCGCCATTGCAGCGCCAAAACAAGGCCGGAATAGGGCGAACAGAATTTCTCCGGTTTCTCTTAGCAATCCGCGATCATTGTGGTTGATTCGGCGGCGCCCTGGGCTGGCTGCGCGAGGCGTAATCAGCGTAAACTTGCCACACCTAATGCCCAACCCAGTCGAGGACAACAATGACCGAAGCCAATGGCCGCAAGGCCGCGTATCCGATTGATCCAATCTTCCTCAAGCGCTTCTCGCCGCGCGCTTTCACCGGCGAAGCCATCGCGGAAGCCGAGTTGATGACCATCTTCGAAGCCGCGCGCTGGGCGCCTTCGGCCTATAATTCGCAGCCCTGGCGCCTGTTCTTCGGTCGCCGCGACACGGCGCATTGGCCGCTGTTCCTCGGCCTGCTGAACGAGGGCAACCAGGTCTGGGCCAAGAATGCCGCCGCCATCGTGGTGATCGCCTCAAAGCCGAATTTCACGCCGCCGGGCGCCGATAAGGAAATGATCTCGAAAACCCCGAGCTTCGATACCGGTGCGGCCTGGGCCAACCTGGCTTTGCAGGCCACGATGTCGGGCTGGATCGCCCATGGCGTGATTGGCCTGGATACCGCGCGCGCCGCCACCGGGCTGAAGCTGCCCGGCGATTGGCGCGTGGAAGCCGGCGTGGTGATCGGCCGCCTGGGCGACAAGTCTTTGCTGCCGGAAGCGCTGGCCGCACGCGAAGCACCGAACAGCCGCCGGCCGCTGGAGCAGACGGCATTTGAAGGCACCTATAAGGGCTGAGATTATCCGCGACCATGCTGGATCATCTTGCTATTGATGTGAGTGACTTAGAGCGTAGCGCGGCTTTCTATGAAGCCGCGCTGACGCCGCTGGGTTACCGCCTGCAACGGCGGACCAATGGGCACGCCGCCTTCGGTGTCGATGTCGGCCCCAGCAAGAGCCCTGATCCCGCCGGTGACTTCTGGATTGTACAAGGCCAACCGCAGCCGAAAGCCGTGCATCTGGCCTTCAGTGCCATATCACGCCAAGCCGTAGCCGCTTTTCATGCCGCCGCACTCACCGCCGGTGGCCGCGATAACGGCGCGCCGGGCCTGCGGCCGCAGTATCATGCGGATTACTTCGCCGCCTTCATCCTCGATCCCGACGGCTACAATATCGAAGCAGTGTGCCACAGGGCGGAATGAAAAAGGGCCGGGAAAATCCCGGCCCTTACTCCTTCGCTTGCAGCGAAAAGCTTACTCGGCTTCGGCGACTTCGCCTTCGGCCTTCTGCTTGTTGGTGAGGTCTTCGCCGGTGGCCTGATCCACCACCTTCATCGACAGGCGGACCTTGCCGCGCTCATCGATGCCCAGCACCTTCACGCGCACTTCCTGGCCTTCCTGCACCACATCGCTCGGCTTGTTGACGCGACGCGGCGCCATTTCCGAGACATGCACCAGGCCATCGCGGGCGCCGAAGAAGTTCACGAAGGCGCCGAAATCGACGATCTTCACGACCTTGCCCTTGTAGATCACGCCCACTTCCGGCTCGGAAGCGATGGACTTGATCCAGTTGATGGCGGCTTCAGAGGCGGCGTTGTCGGTGGAAGCCACCTTGATCGTGCCATCGTCTTCGATGTCGATCTTGCAGCCGGTCTTCTCCACGATCTCGCGGATCACCTTGCCGCCGGAACCGATCACTTCGCGGATCTTATCCTTCGGGATGGTGAAGGTGGTGATGCGCGGCGCGGTTTCCTTCACGCCAGTGCGGTTCTCGGTAATGGCCTTGGCCATCTCGCCGAGAATATGCAGACGGCCGCCCTTGGCCTGATCCAGCGCCACCTTCATGATGTTCTCGGTGATGCCGGCGATCTTGATGTCCATTTGCAAGGACGTCACGCCTTCCGACGTACCAGCCACCTTGAAGTCCATGTCGCCGAGATGATCTTCGTCACCCAGGATGTCGGAGAGCACGGCAAAGCGCTCGCCTTCCAGGATCAGGCCCATGGCGATGCCCGCCACCGGCGCCTTCATCGGCACGCCGGCATCCATCAGCGCCAGCGAGGTGCCGCAGACGGTGGCCATCGAGGAGGAGCCGTTCGACTCGGTGATTTCCGACACCACGCGGATGGTGTAGGGGAAATCGGCCTTCGCCGGCAGCAGCGGACGCACGGCGCGCCAAGCCAGCTTGCCATGGCCGATTTCGCGGCGGCCCGGCGAACCCATGCGGCCAGCTTCACCCACCGAGTAGGGAGGGAAGTTGTAATGCAGCATGAAGGCTTCGCGGTATTCGCCGTCCAGCGCGTCGATGATCTGCTCATCCGAACCAGTGCCGAGCGTGGTCACAACCAGCGCCTGGGTTTCGCCACGCGTGAACAAAGCGGCGCCATGGGCGCGGGGCAGAATGCCGATTTCGGCCACGATGGGGCGCACGGTCTTGGTGTCGCGGCCATCGATACGCAGGCCGGTATCCAGGATGTTGAAGCGCACCACCTGAGCTTCGAGATGCTTGAAGGCATCGCTCACATCCACCGGATTGGCTTCGCCTTCAGCGAACAGCGCCTTGGCCTTCTTCTTCACTTCGCCAACCTTGGCGTAGCGCGCCTGCTTCACCTTCTCTTCATAGGCGACGCGCAGTTCGGCTTCGATGCCGGAGGTTTCCAGCTTCTTCAGCGCGGCCTCATAACCCGTGCGCTCGGCGAGCGGCAGCGGCTCCTTGGCGGCGCGCTCGGCCAGGCCAATGATCGCCTCGAGCACCGGCTGGAAATGCGTGTGGCCGAACATCACGGCGCCCAGCATCACGTCTTCCGGCAACTGCTGCGCTTCCGACTCAACCATCAGCACGGCCTTGTCGGTGCCGGCAACCACCAGGTCGAGCTTGCTGTCGGCCATCTGCTTGGTAGTAGGGTTCAGCACATACTGGCCATCGATATAGCCAACACGCGCGGCGCCAACCGGGCCCATGAAGGGAATGCCCGAGATGGTGAGCGCGGCCGAGGCGCCAACCAGCGCGGCGATATCGGGATCGTTCTCCAAGTCATGCGCCAGCACGGTGCAGACCACCTGGGTTTCATTGCGGAAACCATCAGCAAAGAGCGGGCGGATCGGGCGGTCGATCAGGCGGGAGACCAGCGTCTCCTTCTCGCTCGGACGGCCTTCACGCTTGAAGAAGCCGCCGGGGATCTTGCCCGCGGCGAAGGTCTTCTCCTGGTAATTCACGGTGAGCGGGAAAAAATCCACGCCCGGCTTCGGCAACTTGGCCGCCACAGCGGTGCAGAGCACGGTGGTTTCGCCATAGGTCACCATCACGGAGCCATCGGCCTGGCGGGCGATCTTGCCCGTTTCGATGGTGAGCTTGCGTCCGCCCCACATCAGTTCAGTCTTATGGATGTTGAACATTCCAGTCTTCCTTCCTTCAGGCTAGCCCGTCCCTGACGAGTGCCCTTCGCGCGGCAGCGACCATCGCCCCGCACTTGCGCCCGACTTCCCTGGCATGGGTCCGTCTGGCTCGGCCGCAAGCGGGGCCCATCCCCGCTTCGCGCCGCCCCGGAACTTAAACGGCGAACGCCCGGCCTTGGCCCGCTGCAAGAGCGGGGCAAAACCGGGCGTCGTTAAAGCTATCCGAGGGTTGGCCGCCGGAGCGCATGCACTCGATGCCAGCGGCCATCATTTCTGTTTACTTACGCAGACCCAGGCGCTGAATCAGCTTGTCGTAACGCGGCGCGTCGACACGCTTCAAATAGTCCAGCAGGCTGCGACGCTTGGAAACCATCATCAGCAGGCCGCGGCGGGAATGCACATCCTTGCCATGGCTCTTGAAATGGTCGGAGAGATTGTTGATCCGCTCGGTGAGCAGGGCCACCTGGATTTCAGGCGAACCGGTGTCGCCCGGCTTGGTGGCGTATTCGGAAACGACAACCTTCTTACGCTCAGCAGTAATCGTCATGTTTTCAACTCCGCGACATCATTGGTTGAACAAACGAACGGGCCTCACTTCATCGGCAATGCGCTGGGCGATGCCAATGGCTTTGCCATCAGCTTTCACCACCAGCTCACCTTCGGGGGGAAGCGGTAAGCCCGTGCAGGATACCCGCAGACTCTGGCCGTGCTTGAAGCGGTCGGCTTGAGGGCCGGTCACAACCAGGGCCGGGATGTCGTCCAGCGCGGTCTCGATCGGCAACAGGTACTCTGACGCGGCGTCCTTTTGGCATAGATCGCTCAGCGAATCCAGCGAAAAAGCCCGCTCCAGGCTGAATCGGCCCACGCAAGTCCGCCGCAGCAGCACCACATGACCAAAACAGCCCAAAGCCTCGCCGAGATCGCGGGCCAGCGCCCGGATATAGGCCCCCTTGCCGCTAGCCACCTCGAAAAGCGCTTGATTCGGCTCGGGAATTTCCAACAACTCGAAACGGTCGATGCGGATCGGGCGCGGTGCCAAGTCAGGAGCCTCGCCCTTGCGGGCCAGGTCATAGGCGCGCTGGCCATCCACCTTCAGGGCTGAAAAAGCCGGCGGGCGCTGCATTATCTCGCCCGTGAAACGTGGCAACAGGGCGCGAATCTGCTCCGCCGTGGGCCGCAGTTCGGAACGCGCCACCACCTCGCCCTCGCGATCATCGGTGGCGGTCGCCTCGCCCCATTTCGCGATGAAGCGGTAAATCTTGGCCGCGCCCATCACATAGGGCACCGTCTTGGTCGCCTCGCCCAGGGCGATGGGCAGGATGCCGCTGGCCAGGGGATCGAGCGTGCCGCCATGGCCGGCCTTGGCGGCCTGTGTTAAGCGCCGCACGGCCGCCACCGCCTGGGTGGAGGTCATGCCGAGCGGCTTATCCAGGATCACCCAGCCATTGATCGGCCGGCCCTTGCGCTGGCGGCTCACGACTTATCGTCGGGCGCGGGCGCGTCAGCCGGCTTCTCGATATCGGCGCGCACTTCCGGGCGATGCAGCACCTGATCGATGCGCGAGGCGATATCGAAGCTGGTATCGGCCTTGAACGACAAAGTGGGGGCGAAACGCAGGTTGATTTCCTGGGCCACCAGGGTGCGGATATAGGCCTGGGCGCGGGTGAGCCCGGCGATGATCTTGCCACCCTCCTCGCCCGCCAGCGGAATCACGAAGGCGGTGGCGTTCTTCAGGTCGGGGCTGACGCGCACTTCCGTCACCGTCACCACCATGCCATCCAGATCGGGATCGCGGAAATGCGCCTGGCGCAGCACATCCGACAGAATGTGGCGGATTTCCTCGCCCACGCGCAGCTGGCGCTGGCTGCGCCCGCCGGGCAGGGCATCATGGCCGGCATTGCTCTTGCCGGCGCCGCCTTTGGCGCGTCGCGTCATGCTGCGCTCCTTGCCTTGGCGAGCCAGCTTAGAGCTGGCGCGCCACCGTCTCGAGTTCGAAACACTCGATCATGTCGTTCTGCTTGATGTCGTCGTAATTCTCAAACGACATGCCGCAATCCATGCCCTGCTTCACTTCGCGGACATCGTCCTTGAAGCGGCGCAAAGTGGAGCGCTGACCCTCGTGGATCACCACGTTGTCGCGCAGCAGGCGAACCTTGGCACCGCGCTTGACCAGACCCTCGGTGACCATGCAGCCCGCGACCTTGCCGATCTTGGTGATGCTGAACACTTCGCGGATCTGCGCGTAGCCCAGGAACTGCTCGCGCACGCTCGGCGCCAGCATGCCGGAGAGCAGCGCCTTCAGATCATCAAGCACATTGTAGATGATCGAGTAGTAGCGGATATCCACACCATAGCGCTCGGCCAGATCACGCGCCTGCTTGGATGCACGCACGTTGAAGCCGATGATGATGCCGCCGGATGCCGCGGCCAGGGCGATGTCGCTCTCGCTGATTGCACCCACGGCGCCATGCAGCACGCGCACGGCCACTTCCTCGGTGCCCAGCTTCTGCGCCGAGCCGAGGATGGCTTCCAGCGAGCCCTGCACGTCGGTCTTGATGACCACCGGCAGTTCCTTGGCTTCGCCAGCCTTGATCTTGGAGAACATCTGCTCCAGCGTGCCGCGCGCACCGAGCAGGGCCCGGGCATCGCGCTGCTTGCGCTGGCGGAATTCGGCAACCTCGCGGGCGCGGGCTTCGTTTTCCACCACCTGGAACTCGTCGCCGGCTTCCGGCGTGCCCTGCAGGCCGAGCACTTCGACCGGCGCGGACGGGCCGGCTTCAACCACGTTCTTGCCCTTATCGTCGATCAGCGCGCGCACGCGGCCCGAAGCATTACCGGCCACGAACACATCACCGACGCGCAATGTGCCACGCTGCACCAGCACGGTGGCGACCGAACCACGGCCGCGCTCCAGCTTGGCTTCGATCACCACGCCATCGGCGCGGCGCGCCGGGTTGGCCTTGAGATCGAGGATTTCCGCCTGCAGCAGGATCAGTTCTTCGAGCTGATCCAGGTTGGTCTTGGCCTTGGCCGAAACTTCCACCGACTGCACTTCGCCACCGAGCTGTTCCACCACGATGCCATGCTGCAGCAATTCGCGGCGTACCTTATCCGGATTGGCCTGCGGCTTGTCGCACTTGTTGATCGCCACCACCACCGGCACTTCGGCGGCGCGGGCATGGTGGATGGCTTCGATGGTCTGCGGCATCACGCTGTCGTCAGCCGCCACCACCAGCACCACGATATCCGTGGCCTTGGCGCCGCGGGCACGCATCTGCGTGAAGGCTTCGTGGCCAGGCGTATCAAGGAAGGTGATCGCCTTGCCCGACTTCAGATGCACCTGATAGGCGCCGATATGCTGGGTGATACCGCCGGCTTCGCCGCCAGCCACATCGGTCTGGCGCAAAGCATCGAGCAGCGAGGTCTTGCCATGATCGACATGGCCCATGATGGTTACCACCGGCGGGCGCGACACGAGCACCGTATCGTCGTCCCGCTCGGCCACCAGACCCACTTCGACATCCGATTCGGACACGCGCTGCACGCGGTGGCCAAACTCGGCCACCAGCAATTCGGCGGTATCGGCATCGATCACCTGATTGATCGTTGCCATCACGCCCATTTTCATCAGCGACTTGATCACATCCACGGCGCGCTCGGCCATACGGTTGGCCAGTTCCTGCACGGTGATGGTTTCCGGCACCACCACATCACGCAGCACCTTCTGCGGCGCATCCTGCATCTGCTGCATCATGCGCTTCTCGCGCTCGACGCGGCGGCGGAAGGAAGCCACTGAGCGCACGCGCTCGTTGTCATCCAGGGCGGCGGTGATGGTCAGCTTGCCACGGCGGCGATCATCGCCCGTGCGCGCCTTGTTCGGCGCCGGGCGGGCAGGCGCCGCCTTGGCGCCGCCGGGGCCGGTCTTGCGACGGGCACCATCATCATCATCATCGCGGTCAGCGGCGCCACGACCGGGCGCGGCGCCAATAACGGCACCGGGCGTTGCCGGATCAGCGGCGGCATTCGGCTTGGCCTGATCAGAGGCGAGGCGGCGCGCGGCCTCGGCCTCGGCCTTCTTGCGCGCTTCTTCCTCGGCCTTCTTGCGCGCATCTTCGTCGGCGGCGCGGCGGGCAGCCGCCTCGCGTTCGGCAACGGCGCGCGACAGGTGATCCTGGCGCTTGCGCAGATCGTCCTCGGCGGCGCGGCGCATCTCGGCCACGCGGCCGATATTGCGCGCATGCTGCTGCTTCTCTTCTTCACTCAGCGACTTCAGCACCATGCCGGTGGGGCGCTGCTGCGCTGGCGCCGGCGGGGCGTTGCGCTGCGGGCCACCACGGGTCCCACTACGCACCTGCTCACCGGTGGCCGGCGCGCTCATGCGCGGACCAGCACCAGCAGCCTGGGCCGGGGCGCTCATGCGCGGGCCGGAACGCTGTTCGACCAGGCGCGATTCAGGCACTGGACGTTCAGTGGCGCGCGCGGCAGCCGGTGCGGGGGCGGCGGCGACGGGCGCCGGAGCCTCTGCGATTTCGATAGCGGCCTCGGCCGCATGCTCGGCGGCCTGCGCTTCATGCTCGGCAACCTTGGCGGCTTCGGCGGCGGCGATGGTGGCGGCAACAGAGGGCCGCGTCTGCACCATCGGACCGGGCGCGGCAGGCGCGCGCGGCGTGGTGGCGGCAGGCGCTGCGGCAGCTTCTGGCTTGGCGGCATCGGCAGGCTTGGCGCCACCCGGCGGTATGACGGTACGCTTCTTGCGCACCTCCACCGTCACGGCCTTGGTGCGGCCGTGGCTGAAGCTCTGGCGTACCTGTCCGGTCTCGACCGTCTTCTTCAGCTCAAGACGCCTCGGCCGGTTCGCCAGCTTGTCCTTATCCTGCTCGTTAATATCGCTCATACCTGTTCCGCTTCCGCCACCGATGGCTGAACCATCGGCCTTCCTCGTTGGCGCGACGACCGCCATGGCCGTAACGCTTACTCAGTTTTCCCCGCGCATAGCCGCGTGAGGCACTCTAAATCCCGCGCCAGCCGCCGCGTCAGCGGGGCCGGCTTGAATTCTGCCGTCGCTTCCGGCGTTGCCGCCCGAAGCACCAGCCCGGCCCGCTCGGCCCGCGCCAGCAACGTGGCGCAATGGACCCGGTGGGCCTCCACCGTGCGGATCAGCAGATCCGCCGGCACCCGCACGGCACGACGCGCCGCACGGGCAAACATCTTCTTCTCGGCCGCCGCGCCAGAAGCCAGCCGGGTCAGCAGACCCGCATCAGGCTCCAGCCACATGCCCCGGCCGCCCATGGCGCGGCCCGGATCCGGCACCACCTGCCCCGCCGCATCCACCGCGAAGCGGATCAGATGCTCAGGAGCCCGGCGTTCGCCGCTGACCAAACAGCGGCGCGCGGCACCGGCAAACCTCGGTTCAGCCCTCGGTCTGGCCTTCATCGGCATACCAATGCTGGCGTGCCGCCATGATGATGGCGTTGGCGTCTTCATTCGACATCACACCCTCGCCGACAATCTCCTGCAACTCGTCGCCGGCCAGATCGGCCAGGTCGTCGAGCGTCTTCACGCCCTTCTCGCCAAGGGCGGCCAGCATCGGCGGGGTCAGCCCCTCGATGGCGGCCACTTCATCACTGACGCCGAGCGCGACGCGCTTGGTCTCATACTCCTCGTTGCGCTTCTCAATGAATTCCAGCGCGCGATCATGCAGTTCCTGCGCCAGATCGCCATCAAAGCCCTCGATCTCCATCAGCTCTTCGACTGGCAGATAGGCGAGTTCCTCAACCTTGGCGAAGCCTTCGGTGACCAGCAGCTGGGCTATTACTTCGTCTACATCCAGCGCGTCGATGAAGAGCTGGCTGCGCTCGCGGAATTCCTTCTGGCGGCGCTCGGATTCTTCTTCCTCGGTCAGGATGTCGATGTCATAGCCGGTAAGCTGCGACGCCAGACGCACATTCTGACCACGGCGGCCGATGGCCAGCGACAATTGATCGGTGGGCACCACCACCTCAACCCGGTTGGTTTCTTCGTCCAGCACCACCTTGGCCACTTCGGCCGGGGCCAGCGCATTGACGATGAAGGTGGCCGGATCGGGCGACCATTTGATGATGTCGATCTTTTCGCCCTGCAGCTCGTTCACCACGGCCTGCACGCGGCTGCCGCGCATACCAACGCAAGCGCCGACCGGATCAATCGAGTTGTCGTTGGAGAGCACGGCGATCTTGGCTCGGCTACCCGGATCGCGCGCCACGGCGCGGATCTCGATGATGCCGTCATAAACTTCCGGCACTTCCTGGGCGAACAGCTTGGCCATGAATTGCGGATGCGAGCGCGACAGGAAAATCTGCGGCCCGCGCGGTTCGCGGCGCACGTCGTAGATATAGGCCCGCGCTCGGTCACCCTGGCGGAAGGTCTCGCGCGGCAGCAATTCATCGCGACGGATGATGGCTTCGGCGCGGCCCAGGTCGATGGTCACGTTGCCGTATTCCACGCGCTTGACCAGACCATTCACGATCTCGCCGATGCGGTCCTTGTATTCGTCATACTGCCGCTCACGCTCGGCTTCGCGCACCTTCTGCACGATCACCTGCTTGGCGGTCTGGGCCTGGATGCGGCCGAAATCAATCGGCGGCAAGGATTCGGCGATCACATCGCCCACCTGCGCGTCGGGATTGCGGCGCTGCGCTTCCGGCAGACCGATCTCGATGGAGTCATTCTCCACCTTGTCGACCACCTGCAGATAGCGCGCCAGGCGAATTTCGCCGGACTTGCGATCAATCTCGGCGTGGATGTCGTTTTCCAGGCCATAGCGGGCGCGCGCCGCTTTCTGGATCGCGTCCTCCATCGCCATCAACACGACATCACGGTCGATGGTCTTCTCGCGGGCGACAGCATCGGCCACTTGCAGCAGTTCGATGCGGTTGTAACTGGTTACGGCTTCCATGGTCAGGTCCTCGAACGCGTCCTTGGTCTCGTTAATTCACGGGCTCAGCTTGATCGGCTCCAGCCTTCAAGCTGGCGCCGTAGCGGAGCAATTCATCAGTCAGCACCAGCTTGGCGCTGGCGATATCGGCGAAGGGCAAGGCCCACTTGGTCGGCTCCTTGGCTTCGTCATCCTGCAACAGCACGGTGTTGCTGCCTTCGGTGCCGAGCAGCATGCCGCGAAAGCGCTTGCGGCCCTCATGCGGCACGCCCAATTCGATGCGCGCGGCAAAGCCCTTGAAGCGGGCGAAATCGGCAAACTTGACCAGCGGGCGGTCAAGGCCCGGGGAGGATACTTCCAGATGATAAGCTTCCGGGATCGGATCCTCGACATCAAGGATGGCCGACACGGCCCGGCTGATCTCGGAGCAATCCTCGATGGTGAAGCCACCATCATGGGGCTGGCCGCCGGAATCGCGCTCGGCCATGATCTGCAATACCGGGCGCTGGCCGCCCTGCAGCTTCACGCGCACAAGCGAGAAGCCCATCGCGGACAGCGTGGGCGCAATCAATTGCTCGATCTTGGCAGCCGCGGTCATGCCTCGGTGCTTAACTCCATGTCGAAGGGCCCATCAGGGTGATGGTGGCGGCCTGTTTTCCTGGAACGAAACGGTTAAGTCCCGAAACGAAAAATGGGCCGTCTGGCCCATTTCCTAAACATTCTGATCCAACCCAGGACCAGGCCAGCAATGTGGCGCTGTTATACCCGCAAATTCCTACGATGCAAGGCTTTTCTAGGCGGAAAATCCGGCATTCATGCGCCGCAGCACCCAGGCTGTGGCCAGGGCCAGGGCGAGCCAGAAAAGCAGGTCCAGGCCCAAATCGACATAGACGAACAGGGCCGGCCCCTCGTCCGTGGCGGATTCCGGCGCCAAAAGCGGCGGCAGCAGCAACGGCACCACCCCGAGCCAGCGCCAGCGTTGGCCAAAGCTGAGCAAACTGAGCCCGATCAGGGCCCCGGCCGCCCCAATCAGCCACCAGACCGGGCGGGCCTCATGGGGCAGTTCATACAGGCTGGGCGGCGAGGACAAAGCCGGGGCCAGCACAAGGGCGATGAAGCCGCCTAGGCCCCAGAGCAGGGCCTCACCCCAGCTCACCGCCATCGGATGCGGCGCCCGCTGGGTGTAAATTGCCGCCAGAAGAGTGGAAAATATAATTCCAATCAATATGTTACGAAGCACCAACGCATCCATCTCGGCGGTCGAGGCCGGCTGCTCAAGGCCAGCCAGCGCCACGGCTTCACGGCGCAAAGGCAGCTCAAGGATATTCTGCCCCAGGCTGAGCAGCAGGGCCGCGATAAGGCCGCCGGATATACCGGCCAGGATGAGCCGGAGCGTCATGGGTGTATGCCGTTCCGCGTCAGATACGCTGGAACCGAAAATACAGGCAGGCGCGGCCCGCTGCCACCGCTTTCCGCTCATACTTGCTGCTCGGCCAATCGGCCGGGCGCTGGCGCCAATCCGCCGCGCACTCGGCCAGCCAGCGAAAACCGGGCTCAGCCAGCGCATGCACCAGCATGCCGCGCGCGTAATCGGGCACATCGGTGGCCAGCCGCAACTCGCCGCCCGGGCGGATCACGCGAGCCAGATCAGCCAGCGTGTCTGGATTGACGATGCGGCGCCATTGGTGGCGCTTCTTGGGCCAGGGATCGGGAAACAGCACGAAGGCGCGCTCGATGCTGGCGCTGGGCAGTTGCTTCAATAGCAACCGCGCATCATCGGTGAACAGGCGGATGCGCCGCGACAGATCTTCGTCACCAGCATCCGCGCGGTCGGCAATAATGCCCACCAGCTTGGCTACGCCATTGAGGAATGGCTCCACGCCGATGATGCCCACATCGCCATGGGCTTCCGCCTGTGCCTGCAGATGGTCGCCCACGCCAAAGCCGATCTCGAGCCAGGTGGCGCGCAGAGGCTTGCCGAAGGTGATCGGCGCCGTGGCTGCGGGGATTTCCAACCGTGGCATCCAGGTGCCCATGCGCTCGCCGCTCAAGGGAGTGAGCTTGCGGCCACGGCGGCGCCCGAAAATGAGACGGCGCGGCATCTCTGCCGCGCCGTCCGCCACAGCCGATTTGGGCGTGGAGGTCACTTCACGTTGAAGGCCGACTTCAGGGATTTGACCAGATCGGTCTTTTCCCAGGAGAAGCCGCCATCCTTGTCGGGCTTGCGGCCGAAATGGCCGTAGGCCGCGGTGCGGGCATAGATCGGGCGATTGAGTTGGAGATGCTCGCGGATGCCACGCGGGCTCAGGTCCATCAGCTGCGGCAGTAGCTTGGCGATCTTCTGCTCATCGATCCGGCCGGTATCGTGCATATTGACGTAGACCGAGAGCGGATGCGAAACGCCGATGGCATAAGCGAGCTGGATGGTGCAGCGGGCCGCGAGGCCAGCAGCCACCACATTCTTCGCCAGGTAGCGCGCGGCATAAGCGGCCGAACGATCCACCTTGGTGGGATCCTTACCCGAGAAAGCGCCGCCGCCATGGGGCGAGGCGCCGCCGTAAGTATCCACGATGATCTTACGGCCGGTGAGACCGGCATCGCCATCGGGGCCGCCGATGACGAACAGGCCCGTCGGGTTGACGTAGAAGTGGTCGTCGTCGCACATCCAGCCCTTGGGCAGGGCCTTCATCACATAGGGACGCACGATCTTCTTGAGGTCACCGGCTTCGAGCTCACGGCCCTTCTTGTCCTTGGCGGCATGCTGGGTGGAAACCACCACCGCCGTGGCGCGCACCGGGCGGCCGTTTTCATAAAGCAGGGTAACCTGGCTTTTGGCATCGGGCCCGATCAGCGGCAATTTGCCGGCATGGCGATCCTCGGCCATCATCCGCAGGATGTTGTGCGAGAATTGCAGCGGCGCCGGCATCAGCTCCGGCGTATCGTCGCAGGCATAGCCGAACATGATGCCCTGGTCGCCCGCGCCTTCATCCTTGTTGCCGGCGGCATCAACGCCCTGGGCGATATGCGCGGACTGGCCATGCAGCAGAATGTCAATCTTGGCGGTCTTCCAGTGGAAGCCCTTCTGCTCATAGCCAATCTTCTTGATGGTTTCGCGCGCCACCTTCTCGATGCGGGCCTTGTTGACCGTATAGTCGCTGCCCTTTTTCTTGACCAGGCTGGACGGGCCACGCACTTCGCCGGCGATGACGACGCGATTGGTGGTGGCCAGGGTTTCGCAGGCCACGCGGGCTTGCGGATCTTCGCTCAGGAAGAGATCGAGCACCGCATCCGAAATCTGATCGCAGACCTTGTCCGGATGGCCTTCGGAAACTGATTCACTGGTGAAAAGGAAGGAGTTTTTACGCGCCACGTCGGTAGTCTCCAAGCGACCGCGCCAACCGGTCGGAATTTTCCTGCACAGGCTGCCGGCGCATGGCGCGCGCCGCAGATCCGGCGATTCGACCCCGCCGGGCGATCAAAAAAAGCCCCGTTATGTCGCAGAGCCGGGCCGATGGGTCAAGTTAGATCGCTTCAGCCCAACCGCTAATTCGGCCTCAATCCGGCCCCGGCCCCTGCTCCAGAGCCATGGAACGCACCAGATCCAGCACCCGGCGACGCAGGGCGGCATTGCGGATGCTGTCGAAGGAACGCAGTAAGTCTAGGTTTTCCCGCGTCATTTGCGGCTCAGGCGGCATCGGCTGGCCCTCAATCCCGGCAGCCGACGCCTCGCCCAGGCCTGGCACCTCATGCAGGCCAGGCTGGGCATCGATGCCCTCGAAGAAATAGGCCGGCGGCACCTTTAACAGCCGGGAGAACTGGTAGAGCCGGCTGGCGCCAATGCGGTTGGCGCCTTTTTCGTATTTCTGGATCTGCTGGAAGGTCAGACCGACATGCTGGCCCAGGCGCTCCTGGCTCATGCCGACATAGGTGCGCCTGATCTTCAGCCGCCCACCGACGAACACGTCTACCGGATTCTTCGCCACGCCGTCCGCCCCTTATTTATGCCTGCCGGGATCGGCGCGGACTTGTTGCCGCCACTCGCCATCCTGCAAGGTTTGATTTGCTGCGCTCACATTCGCAGGCGTAGTTTGTATGCTCGGTAGGCGCGCAGGGTCAACCGTTGTCATCACGGCATCAGAGAAGTCAGCGGCGGCTTTTGCGTATGATCAGGCCCAACAAACGGGAAATGGCCGCCAAGAGATGCACCGGTAGATCGCCGATACGACTGTAAAGCGTGCGCTCCAGCAGCGGCGCGGGCAGCGGCCCCTCTACGAAGCCCACCGCATCAAGCCCCAAGGAGGCGACAATACGGCCCCAGGGATCGACAATCGCCGAGACCCCGTTATTGGCGGCGCGGACCAGGGGAACGCCCTGTTCCACAGCCCGCATGCGGGCCGAGGCGAAATGCTGATAGGGGCCGGTGGAACGGCCGAACCAGGCATCATTGGTGATATTGAGCAGCATCGCCGCCAGCGGCGGCTCATGGGCCATCACGGCGGCTGGGAAGATCGCCTCATAGCAGATCAACACCCGGATCAGCGGCAGATCACCCGGCAGGATCATCGCCTCACCATCGCTGCCCGGCGAGAAATCCACACTGCCTACTGCCAGCTTATCCAGGCCGATATGGCCAAGCAGGCTGCGGAAGGGCAGGTATTCGCCAAACGGCACCAGATGCAGTTTGTCGTAACGGCCATCCAGTCCGCCCTTCTCATTGATCACGAACAGGCTGTTATAGAGCGTGAGGCGCCCTTCAGGAAAAGCGCGCCGTGGCGCACCGGCAAAGAGCTGGCCGCCGGGTGGCAGCAATTGGCCCAGTGCCTTCAGCAGATCGGGATTCTCATCCACCAGGAAAGGGATCGCGGTTTCCGGCCAGATCACATGCGTGAACGGCTTCTGCCCCGGCTGGCGGGTCAATTCGGCATGCTGGCGCAGATGCTGCTGGCGCAGGTCGTCCGCCCATTTCAGTGTCTGCGGGATGCTGGGCTGCACCAGGCGCAGCCATATATCAGGCATATCCTCGCCCTCCGCCTGATGCAAACGCCAGGCGCCACCACCAACCAGCAAAGCGAAACCAAGTGGCAAGGCCAGCGCGATGCGGCGCAAGTGCCGTTGCTCCGGCGCCAGCAACGGCAGCGCCAGCGCGCCGGCCACCAGCAGCGTGAGTGCACCTAAGCCATGGCTGCCGATGAAGGCGGCGATCTGCATCGCCGCCGGCAGATCGGCCCAGACATAGCCGATCAAGTTCCACGGGAAGCCGGTCAGCACGAAGCCGCGCAATGCCTCGCCCAACGTCCAGCCAGCGGCAAAGAGCAAGGCACGCCAGGGCTCGGCGCCGCCGCCGAGCCGTCGCGCAATCCAGGCGCCAGCCGCTGGAAAGACCGCCAGCAAAGCCGGCAAACCAAGCACCGGCAGGGGCAGCAAAAGCGCGAAGCGGGCGGCATCAACGAAAAAGGCGATGCCGATCCAATACAAGCCGGCAACAAAATAGCCGTAGGCAAAGGCGAAATGCGTAAGGAAATAGGCGCGCCCCTCACCGGCCCCCTGGCTGAGCAGCAGCAGCAAAGGCACGCAGATGAAAACCAGCGGCCAAGCATAGACCGGCGCCTGTGCCAGCGCGAGCACGGCGCCGAGTAGGGCGGCCAGCACCACACGGCGCCAGCCGGTGAGGCCGAGCAACAGCAGGCGCAGTTTCATCATGAATCAGGTGCCCTCGACCGCAATCGGTGCTTCAGCCACGGGCACGCGGATACGCACGCGCTTCACGCGGCGCGGATCGGCATCCACCACCTCGAAAGCCAAGCCGGATTCATGCTCAACCAATTCACCGCGCTGCGGCACGCGGCCAAGCTGCGCCACAATCAGGCCGCCCAGCGTATCCACCGGCTCGCCATCTTCCGGGTCGATCAGGCGGCGGCCGAAACGCTCCTCCAGGTCTTCCACCGGGCAGCGCCCCTGCGCATCGAACAGGCCGGGCGCGCGCTCCACCAGCATCGGACCTTCCACTTCGTCATGCTCGTCGTCGATCTCGCCAACGATCTGCTCCACCAGATCCTCGATGGTGACCAGGCCATCGATGCCGCCATATTCATCCACCACCATGGCCATATGGGTGCGGGCGTTGCGCATCTCGCGCAGCAGATCGAGCACGATCTTGGATGGCGGCACCACCAGCACGCGGCGCAATACCTTGGACAAGGCGAAACCCTGGCGCCCGGCGAGATAGGGCATCACGTCCTTGATATGGACCATGCCGATCACATCATCCAGCGTCTCGCGATAGACCGGCAGACGCGAATGCTCGGCCTCGATCATCACCTTCACCAACTCATCGAAGGCGATGTCGTCGGCCACCGCCACGATATCGGCGCGCGGCAGGCGGATTTCGCCCACACGCAGATCGCCCACATCCAGCACATTGCGCAGCAGCGCGCGCTCAGCCGAACCGGCCGGGCTTTCCGTTTCCGGATGATCCTGCAGCAATTCCTCAATACTCTCACGCAACGTGTCTTCGCTGCCGCGACCACGCAACACCTGCAGCAGGCGGCTCCAGAAACTGGGGCCGCCATTCTCCGGGCGGTTCTCACTCATGGTTTTTTCTTTCCGCTTCGCGCGGCCTTCTTCTTCACACTGCGCATAGGCAGCTTTTTAGCAGCCCGTTTGGGCTGCGCATAGGGATCGGCGATCTTCAGGCCGGCAAGGATTTCCACCTCGCGCGGCTCCATTGCCGCCGCCTGCTCATCGCTCTCGTGGTCATAGCCGAGCAGATGCAACGTGCCATGCACCACCAGATGCGCCACATGATCGGCCAGGGGTTTTTTCTGCACCTTGGCTTCCGCCACGCAGATTTCCAGCCCCAGCGCCACATCGCCCAGATGCGGTGGCGGCAAAGCCGGATCAACCGCATCTTCAGCGGGGAAGGACAGCACATTGGTTGGCTTGCGCTTGCCGCGCCAATCGCCATTCAGCTGCCGCATCTCAGCATCGTTGGTCAGCAGCAAAGCCAGGCCGCTGCGCCCCTTGGGCAATTCCAGCTTCAATGCGGCCCTCGCGGCGGCGCGCGCCAAAGCCGCAGCCCCCGGCAGAGCCGCGCGCCAGGCTGGATCGGCAACACGCAGGTCAATCGTAAAGCGCGCGCCGCTTCTACTGTCGCCGGGGTTTTTACTGTCAGCTCGCGGCATGCATCAACTCAACGCGGTCGACGGCCGGCGGCATCGGGCCGGGCCAGGCCCAGATCCTGCTCGCGCTGCGCATAGGCACGCACCACCTTGGTGACCAGGGGATGGCGCACCACATCCTGATCCGAGAAGCGCACGAAGGAAATACCCTCCACACCTTCCAGTATATCAAGCGCATCGCGCAGGCCGGAAGGCACGCCGAGCGGCAAATCGACTTGTGAGAGATCGCCGGTGACCACCAGACGCGAATTCTCGCCCAGGCGGGTGAGCAGCATCTTCATCTGCACCGGCGAGGTATTCTGCGCTTCATCCAGAATCACGAAGGCATTGGCCAATGTGCGGCCACGCATGAAGGCGAGCGGCGCCACTTCGATCTCGCCGCTGGTGAGGCCTTTCTCCACGCGCTCCGGTGGCAGCATGTCGTAAAGCGCATCATAGAGCGGCCGCAAATAGGGATCGATCTTGTCGCGCATATCGCCAGGCAGGAAGCCAAGCCGCTCACCGGCTTCCACGGCGGGACGCGACAGGATGATGCGATCAACGCGGCCATCCAGCAGCATCTGCACCGCCACCGCCACAGCAAGGTAGGTCTTGCCGGTGCCGGCCGGGCCAAGGCCAAAGACCAATTCGCGGCGCATCAATTCAGCGATATAGCTGCCCTGGGTGGGCGAGCGCGCGATGATGATGCGTTTCTTGGTGCGGATCGCACCATCGGGCAGCCTGCTTTCCGTGTTGGCGGCGGCGCGCTCGGCGGCGCGGGCTTCGGCTTCACGAGCCGCGCGCGTGGACGGCGCGGCCTGGGTGATCACGGATTTTCCGACTGCTTGCATCTCGCCTCCAGTGTTGGTGGACTCCTGCTGCATTCTACGCCCCAGGGCCATACGCACGGCCCCTTCGACATCACCCATCTCGATCATCGCGCCGGTTTCAAGCCGGCCATACAAGTCCCGCAGCACCGCGCGCGCCGATTCCTGGCCATCACTGGGGCCGGCAATCACCAAGCGGTTGCCGCGCGGCGAGACCGACACGCCAAGCTGCTGCTCGATGCGCGACAGATGCCGGTCATGCTCGCCAAAGAGCAAGGCGAGTAGGCGATTATCGGCGAAATCAAGAACCAGCGGCTGAGAGGTCGAAGCGCTCACGGGCATGATCCTCTGCTTGAGGCGGGACGGGCGGAAAGGCGCCGACGGCCCAGGGTCATGCGGCCTCACGATCCGAAAGCGGCGGCGGGGCAGCAATCAAACTGTTGAGATAGCCGGCGGCGATATTCACCTCAAGCATGTCGCCGATCTTGGCGCCGGGCGCCTCGATCACCACAGGCTGCATATAGGGGCTGCGGCCAAGCAACTGGCCCGGCAGCTTGCCCTGGCGATCCAGCAGCACATGCATGCGGCGGCCGGCCATGGCGGCGTTGAAAGCGAGTTGCTGCTCGCGCAGCAAAGCCTGCAAGGCGGCAAGGCGCTCGTCCTTCACTGCTTCCGGCACCTGGTTGGGCATTGCCGCCGCCGGTGTGCCGGGACGCGCGGAATATTTGAAGCTGAAGGCCTGGGCATAGCCGACATCGCGCACCAGCTGCAGCGTGGCCGCGAAATCCTTGTCGCTCTCGCCCGGAAAGCCAACGATGAAATCGCCGGACAGCGCGATATCGGGCCGCGCCTGGCGCAGACGGCCAACAACATCGCGATAATGCGCCGCCGTATGGCCGCGATTCATCGCTTTCAGGATCGCATCAGAACCCGCCTGCACCGGCAGATGCAGGAACGGCATCAGGCTTGGCAGATCGCGATGGGCATTGATCAGGGCGTCATCCATCTCACGCGGATGCGAGGTGGTGTAGCGCCATCGCGGCGCATCCATGCCGCTGCCGAAGCGTTGCTCCAGCGCAGCAAAAAGATCAGCCAGCGACCAGGTGGCGCCATCAGGGCCTTCGCCGTGATAGGCATTCACATTCTGGCCAAGCAAGGCGATTTCGCGCGCGCCGGCTGCCACCAGGCGCGCCGCTTCAGCCAGGATAGCGGCGGCGGGGCGGGAATACTCGGCGCCGCGTGTATAGGGCACCACGCAGAAGGTGCAGAATTTGTCGCAACCCTCCTGGATGGCCAAAAAAGCCACCGGGCCTGGCGGTGTTGCCAGCGCATCGGGCAGATGATCGAATTTCGATTCCGGCGGGAAATTGGTATCGAGCACGCCCAGCTTCGGCGCCCGGGCGCCCTTGCCCATCTGCTTGCGCACCCGGTGGCGCTCGGCCTGGGCGAGCAGTTCCGGCAGGCGATGATAGGCCTGCGGCCCCACCACCAGATCAACAAAGGGCGCGCGGTTGAGGATTTCCTCGCCCTCGGCCTGGGCGACGCAGCCGGCCACGGCGATGGTGAGGTCGGCGCCCGCTTCCTTGCGCTTGCGCCAATGGCCCAACTCCGAGAACACCTTCTCGGCAGCTTTTTCGCGGATATGGCAGGTATTGAGGATCACCATGTCGGCATCCTCGGGCGAATCGGTCTTGGCGTATCCGAGCGGTGCCAGCACGTCCGCCATGCGGGCGGAATCGTACACATTCATCTGGCAACCGTATGTTTTAATATAGAGTTTTCTGGCCAAGAGCGTTGCGAGCCGGGCTTTGTTCACCCGGCCAGGACTCCTCACAGGGTTGAAGCTGAGTGCCAGAGTAGCACCCACCCCGGCGGCGTCAAGCAAACAAGCGCCGAGCGTTAAAATGTCATAGAGATTTCAACGATTTATTTTTACTGAGCGATTTCAGGCTCGCCATTCTCTTCCACCGCCGGCTCCTCGATGGGGGCCAAACGGGATTTCGGCAGGCTGCGGGGTCCGGGTTCGCGGCCGGCATTGATATCGCTCAGACCCTCGATCACCACCTGGTGGCAATGGGCCGCCATATCCTTGCGCGATTTGAAATCGGCAATCGTCACCGGTTTGTGGAATTCCACCACCGCCTCGGCCGGCCCGGCTTTCAGGAAACGCCAGAGATGCGGCAGCAGGTCTTCATCGCCCACCCAGGCGAAAAGCTGCATCCAGCGCCGGCCCACTGGCATGTGGTTCAGCCGCGCATAGCCCAGGCTAACCGGCTGCACCACCAAAGGCTTGCCGCGCACCGGCTGTTCGGCCAAGGCGAAGAAGGCGGATTTGAACGGCAGGATGCGCAGGCCATCCGACGAAGTGCCTTCGGGGAATAGGATCAGGTTATCGGCTTCCTGCAGACGCTCATGCATCTCGTCGCGATGCTCGGCGGTTTTCTGGCGCGCATTGCGCTCCACGAACACCGTGCGCTGCAGCCGCGACAGCAAGCCGAAGAACGGCCAGGATTCCACTTCCTTCTTGGCCACGAAGCTGACCGGCAGAATGGTGGACAGCACTACAATATCGAGCCAGGAGATATGATTGACCACGAACAGTGTCGGCGCCGTGGGATTGGGCTGACCATCCACGCGCACGCGCACGCGCATCAGCCAGGCAACGCTGCGGTGATAGAAGAGCGGCAGCAGGCGCTGGAAAGGATGATTGAAACGCACCAGCAAAACCTGCAGCGGAATCAGCAGCAGGGTCCAGGCCACGAATAGCGAAATAATGAAGGCGGCGCGCAAGGCCATGCGATCAAACCAGGTGTGATGGCCCGAGACGGGCGTTTACTTGCGGCCGCCCTTGGCCGGGTCGGTGTCGCCAAGCGGCACGCCATAGAGCTCCAGGCGATGATCCACCAGGCGGTAGCCCAGCTTGGCGGCGATCTTTTCCTGCAAAGCTTCGATCTCAGGATCGTTGAACTCGATGATATTGCCGGTGCGCGTATCGATCAGGTGATCGTGGTGCGATTCCGGCATCTCTTCGTAGCGCGCACGGCCATCGCCGAAATCCAGCCGGCTGAGGATGCCCGCCTCTTCGAACAGCCGCACCGTACGATACACAGTGGCGATCGAGATACGCGGATCCACCGCATGGCTGCGCCGATGCAATTCCTCCACATCCGGGTGGTCAGAGGATTGGCTGAGGACGCGGGCGATCACCCGGCGCTGCTCCGTCATGCGCATGCCCTTGGTCATGCACAATTGCTCCAGGCGGCTGCTCATGCCGTCATCCACTCCCGTGTTCGAGGCGCCTCATGGGAAGCGCCGGTTGATCTTAGCGACCGCCCTTACGGCGTGAGGTGCCGAGGCCGATCTTCTTCGCCAGCGCCTGCCGTTGCAAGGCATAGTTCGGCGCCACCATGGGGTAATCCGAAGGCAGGCCCCAGCGCTCGCGATACTGCTCCGGGGTCATGTTGTAATGGCTCATCAGATGCCTTTTCAGCATCTTCAGCTTCTTACCGTCTTCCAGACAGATGATATAGTCGGGGGCGATGGATTTCTTCACCGGCACTGCCGGCTGCGGCTTCTCTGCCGGGACTGCCGCGGCCGTGGCCGGGAAAGCGCCATCCAAGCCCGACAAGGTGCCATATACCTGACGGATCAGTGCCGGCAGATCAGCGCTCTCGACGCGGTTATTCGAGACATGCGCGGCTACGATATCGGCGGTCAGCGACAGCAATTCCGACTTATCCAGGCTCTCGGGCATTTTTATCCTTGGGGAATAGTAATTCCATCCCAAGTATAAGTGTATTCACGGGTCATATCCAGGAATATCCGGCAATACTAATAGTCAATCGCGGCCAATATCTGCCCGCATCACCAATGCAGCCTCGCGCTTTAGCGGCGCATCCGGTGTTATTCTTGCCGCCTCATAATAATCCTTGCGCCGGCCAACCTCGCCAAAGCCCGCCGCCCGGTATAGCGCCTGCGCCGCGAGATTACTTTCAGCAACCTCGAGGAACAGCGTTTTGGCTTGGCGCTCTGCCGCCTGCTGCCGCAAGCCGCGCAGCAGCACACCGCCAATGCCAAGCCGGCGCAGACGCGGGCGCACAGTGATCGAAATCACCTCCGCTTCATCAGCAGCCACCCGGCCAAGCGCGAAGCCTGCAGGCTGATCGGCGCCATCCAGCGCCAGCAGCGCGAAAGCGCCCGGCATCGCCAGCAACTGCACCAGCGCCGCTTCATCCCAGCCATCATCGAAGCCCTCGCGATGCAACTGGCTCATCACTGCCGCTTGCGTCATCCCGGCCGGCTCCAGCCGCACCGCCAGGGTCGCCGCCGGCTGCACCATCTTGGGCAAGGCAGCATCAGGCGGGCGGATATAAAGGGGCTTGGGCGGCAGAGGCAACGCATTACCTGGGCGCCAGGGACCGGCAGCAAGCGTTGCAAAATACAGCAGGCTGGCCGCGCTGGGCGATACCGCTGCGGCTGAAACGCGACGCTCGGGCGTTTGCGCCAGCAAAGTCGCACCGGAGCCAACCAGGGTGAGCGGGCCAGCAGGCAACATTGCTTCCACTTGCTCCAACCGCAGCAAGGCCGGCTCGGCGAGCGCCGCGCCCAAGCCCTCAGCGGCCGGCGCGAAAGCCTGGAGATACACTTCCTCGCGCCGCGCATCGATCACCGCAACGGTGGCGCGGCCGGCTTCCGCACCCTGCCAGCCCAAGCAAGTCGTGGTGCTCAAGCCCCAGAGCGGCCGCTGCAACGCCAGGCTCAAGCCGCGCGCCACGCTCAAGGCCGTGCGGATGCCGGTGAAGGAACCCGGCCCGCTGGTGGCGGCAATGGCGTCGATATCGCTGAGCGCGATACCTGCTGCTTGCCGCGCCGCCTCAATGGTGGGCAGCAGGCGCTCGGCATGGCCCTTCCCACCGGCACCACGCTGCTCCACCCGCACGGCATCGCCCTCAGCGATCACCACCATGCAGGCATCCAGCGCGGTATCCAGCAGCAGCCACTTCATTGTGGCCTCGCCCGCGTGTAGGAATAGAGCAGCGAATCACAGGAGACGCGACGATGCCGCTGGTGGCGATTGCCCCACCCGATTTTCCGGTGCTGATTGATCTGCGCTATGCCAGCGCCGACAACATCACCGGCAAGCCGGTCTATGCCCGCGCCCCGCCTATCTGAATGACGAAGCTGCCGAGCTGCTGGCACGCGCCATCGCGCTCGCGGCGCCGCTGGGCTACCGCTTCAAGATTTTTGATGCCTTCCGCCCAACGGAAGCGCAATGGGCCTTGTGGAATCACGATCCCGATCCGAATTTCCTGGCCGATCCGCGCCGTGGCTCGCCGCATTCGCGTGGTGCCGCGGTTGACCTTACCCTGGTGGACGCCAGCGGCGCCGAACTCGATATGGGCACGGGCTTTGATGCCTTCACGCCGCTCTCGCATCACGGCCGGCTGGATATCAGCGCCAATGCCCAACGCAACCGTGCTGTACTGCTCGGCCTGATGACCGCCGCAGGCTGGGATTTCTATCGCAACGAATGGTGGCATTATCAACTGTTTCAGCCACGGCGTCATCCGCTGCTATCGGATGCGGCATCCGGCGCCGGGCTGATGAGCCCGGGCTGAGCTGTCGCGCCCTGCAGCTGATGCGGCAGCACCGGCGGCGGCACCAAGTCACCCGCGATCCAGGCCGCCACGGTGGGAAATGCGGCTTTTTCCAATATCGCCTGCGCCATCGCCTCGCCCAAAGTCGGCGCGAATTTGAAGCCATGGCCTGAGGAACCGCAGAAGGCGAAGCCGCGCGGACCAAGCTGCACGAATTGGAATTTTTCCTCGGGCTCCACATCATAAAAGCAGGTCTTGGCTTCCAGCACGCGGTATTCATCAAAGCGCGCCAGGCGCAGCCGCGCCGGCTCCAGGATGGCGGCAATCTCTTCTTCATTCGCCTTGCGGTCGCCGCTGAGCGAGCCACCCGGCTCGCCGGTGGGGCCGAAGCGGTGATCGCTGATCTTCAGGCCCAGCCGCATGCCATCGCCAGAGACACGCGGCGGCACGGCGTAGAAGCCGGTCTGCGTGCCGATATCGAGCCGCATCGGCGCGTGATACCAGGCGACAGTCATATCCGCCGGGGCACCGAGATAGACCACCACCTGGCGGCTCGGCCGCGCCACGGCGGCCAGATCGGGCAGCAGATCGCGCGTCCATGGCCCCGCCGCCACCAGCACGCGGTCAGCGGTGAGCACGCGACCATCCGCCAGCGTCACGCTGCCAACAGCGGCATCCACGGCCCGCACGCGCAAGCGGCTAAGCAAACGCAGGCCGCGATCCAAAAGATGATGCTTCAGGCTGCCAACAATCGCCTCGGCGCGCAGCAGGCCGCCATGTTCGCAATGAAAGGCTTCCGCCACGGCTTCGGCATCGATGAAGGGAAAGCGCGCCGCCAAGCTGCCGCGATCCAGGCTTTCATGCTGGATGCCTTCCGCTGCCAGCGTGGCGCGGCTGGCAGCGGCCCAGCCATCGCCTTCGCCCGAGAGCACCAGCGTGCCGGTTTCAACATAGAGCGTGACGCCGAGATCGGCCCAGAGCCGCTCCCAGGCATCATAGGCCGCATGCACCATGCGGGTATAGCCGCGCGCGGCACCATAGGGATAACGGATCAAGCGATGCTGATCGACTGACGAGCCGAGCGCATTGGGCAAAGCATATTGCTCGATCAGCGTTACGTCGTTGCCCTGGCGAATCAGCGCCCAGGCGGCACTCAAGCCCATGATGCCACCACCAACGACGATCACTTTCATGGCGCGCTATCCGCGACCAGCTCCGCCGCCGCCAGATCTTCCAGCGCATAACCAACTGATTTGAACAGCGTGATGGCTTCCGCGCCTGAGCGAAGCGGCACTTCACCGCGCACCAAGCCAAACAGATCGCCGCGCACCGCGTCTACCGTGATGATACCGCGCTCAATCGGCTGGGTAAGATCGCCGGCCTCCTTCAAGGCGCCGGCCCGGGTATCGCAATAAATCTCGGCGCGCGCCACGGCTTCATCATCGGCTTCGCGCATGCGCGGCGTGAAGCCGCCCACCAGATCGAGATGCGCGCCGGGCTTCAGCCAGGGGCCCTTGATCAGCGGCTCGGCACTGAGCGTGGCGCAGGAGATCACATCGGCACTACGCGCGGCGGCCTCCAAGTCTTCAATCACCTTCACCGCCACGCCGAGATCGCGTAACTCCGTCGCCAATGCCTCGGCGCGCGCCGCATTGCGGTTCCACAGGCTGATCTTCACATAGCGCCGCACAGCGCAGTGAGCGCGCACCAGATGCGGCGCCAGTGCGCCCGCCCCCACCATCAGCAGATGCGCGGCCTCGCGCCGCGCCAGATAGCCGGCCGCCAAAGCGGAGGCGCAGGCGGTGCGCCGCACGGTGAGCGCCACGCCATCAATCACCGCTTTCGGCGCGCCATTGCGGGCATCAAACAACAGATACGCGCCGATCACCGAAGGCAGGCCCTGGCTCGGGTTATCGGGATAGACGCTGACTGCCTTGATGCCCATATGGCGGCCAGCCTGCCAGGCCGGCATCACCAGCAGCATGCCATCGGCGCCCTGAACATTGGGAATCGTGTAATGCTGGCGCAACGGCACTTCGCCACCGGCGCGGAAGGCTTCGCGCAGGGCCTCGATCAGCGCCGGATAGGGCAGTGCGGCATGCACCTGGGCCGCATCGATCACCCGCATCGGCTCAACTCACGGCAGGCGGGCTGGAGGAAGGTGATCGCGCGGCCTTGGCCGGCTTGCGGGCCAGATTGCCCAGCCACTGACCCAAGGCGCCGAGCACCAAGCCGAGCAGGAAGATCACGAAAACCAGCAGATAGAGCGGCAGGTCTATGGCAAAAGGCAGCGGATCGAGGGAAACGGCCACGCTCTGGCGGTTGGCGACGGCAAAGACCACCAGCAACAGCAGCAGGAAGGCGCCGATGACGACGCGAATGAAACGCATGGCCGGCCTCCTTTAACGGATTGCGGCAGCCGACTAGGGTTTTTTAGGCGCCGCCGGTACCGGACTTCTGCGCCGCTGCGGCTGCCTGCGCCTTGGCGGCGAGGTTGAGCTTCTGGCGCAGTTCCTTGCCGGTCTTGAAGAACGGCACATATTTCTCAGCCACATCAACAGCGGTGCCGGTGCGCGGATTGCGCCCCGTGCGCGCCGGCCGGCACTTCACTGAAAACGCGCCAAAACCGCGCAATTCCACTCTGTCGCCCCGGGCCAGTGCATTCGCGATCTCATCAAAGATCGTGCCGACGATGCGCTCGATATCACGCTGCGTCAGATGCTGATTGCCTTCGGCCAAACGATTGATCAATTCAGATTTTATCATCGGCTTTTCCCTGCGCGCTCGCCGGGGTGCCCCCCTTGTTGCCTAGTCAGGGTGCCAAACCGAAACCAGTCCGTCAAGCCTAAGCCGTTCGGGTAAAAGGGTTTTTCCAAAGAGCCCGGAAGCAGCACTGCCCAGCAGCTCGGCCATCATCGAGGTGGGCGGCTCGGAAGACACTTCCCGCACCGGCAGATTGAGCGGAATCCCGTGGGTTGAAGCCAGCCATTGCCGGGCCTCCGGCTCGGCGCCTAGGCGGTCGATTAGTCCCGCCGAGAGGGCCGAACGGCCGGAATAGACCCGGCCATCAGCCAGCCGAGCCACCACCGCCCGATCCAGCTTGCGCCGCTCGGCCACCAGGCTGACAAACCATTCATGGGTTTCCTGCACCATGCGGCGGATCTGCTCGCGCCCGGCCGAAGAGAGCGGCTTGATCGGCGAAGGCTCATCCTTCAGGGCGCCCGAGGCGATACTTTCCGCGCTGACGCCAATTTTTTCCAGCAATTTTGAGAATTCCGCCGCCTGGAACAGCACGCCGATGGAGCCGGTGAGCGAAGTTTCGCGCGCCACCACATGATCGGCCGCCACCGCCGCCATATAGCCCGCCGAGGCACCCAGAGTGCCGATCACCGCCACCACCGGCTTCACCTGGGCGACATCACGGATGGCGGAAAACAGCGCCTCGCCGCCATAGGTGGAGCCGCCTGGCGAATTGATCTGCACAATCAGCGCCCGCGCACGGTCATCCTTGGCCACATTCTCAAGCTGTTCGGCCCAATAGGCGTTCTGGGCGATCACACCGGTGATTTCCAGGCGCGCCACATGGGCCTGGTTGCGCACCAGCAGATTGCCGGGATCGAGGCGATAGAAGGCACCGATGCCCATGGCCAGCAGGGCGAGGACAGCGAGCAGGCGCCACCAGAAAACCTTGCGGTTCAGGCGGCGGCGTTCAAGCAGGGCATCAATATCAAGCGACATGGCGCGAGTTTACGCCAAGGGGCTGAAGACAGCCATAGCCTAGGGTCGGCTCAGGCAATCGCATCTAGCTCGGCATCGGAGAAGGTGTGGATCGTCTCAATACCATGCGGCGTGGCAGTCGATGGTGGTTGTACCGCCTCGATACGCCTGAAATATAGCAGGCTTAGTACATAAGTCGGCAGGCCGGCAGCATTGGCCAGGGGCAGCAACAGGCGATGAAAATGCTTCCAGTCGCGATCAGGCACCACCAGCGTGCCGCTGTAGAGCAAAGGCCGGCCCTCATCCAGCGCCCGGCTGAAGATGGCCGCGCGGCTGGCATACTCTGTCGCGGGCAGGGTCTCATCGAGAAATTTTCCCGTGGTCTCGCGGCCGAGATTCTCCACCACTGCGGTGCCTGACAGGCGACACAGGAATCGCTGATCGGCATTGCGCTCGTGTAGCTGCAGGCGGGGCAGCAGGGCTGGCAGGTCAAGCGGATCGAAACGACCGCGACGCGGCAAGCTCTCTGCTTCGCGCCGCGCCGCCCAATAGGCCAGCGCCTGCAGCATGCCGGCATCAGGCAATGATACAGCTATTGGGGACTTGTCGCTGGTGCAGGGCGCCATGAAGCCAAAGCCTCCGTCTCAGCCGGGCTTTCAATCCTCTATATCAACAAGTAGAGCTGGACAGAGTATTTTCCAGGAATGTGACGGAAGGCTTTGGCGCCGCGCCCTTATCGGCCAGAGGCAGCGCGCTTGGGCGCACCAGGTGCATTGGCGGCGGCCGGCGGCGCGGCGGCATCGGGATCGCGCAGCACATAGCCACGGCCCCATACCGTCTCGATGTAATTGTCGCCGGCGGTGGCGGACGCGATCTTCTTGCGCAGCTTGCAGATGAACACGTCGATGATCTTCAGTTCTGGCTCATCCATGCCGCCATAGAGATGATTGAGGAACATCTCCTTGGTCAGCGTGGTGCCCTTGCGCAAGCTGAGCAGCTCGAGCATGGCGTATTCCTTGCCCGTGAGATGCAGGCGCTGGCCGCCTACTTCCACCGACTTGGCATCCAGATTCACCAGCAATTTGCCGGTGGTGATGGCGCTTTGTGCATGGCCCTTGGCGCGGCGCACGATGGCATTAATGCGCGCCACCAGCTCATCCTTGTTGAACGGCTTGGTGAGGTAATCATCGGCGCCGAAGCCTAAGCCCTTCACCTTCTTATCCGGTTCGCCCATGCCCGAGAGGATCAGGATCGGCGTGGAAACCTTGGCCGCCCGCAGCTTCTTCAGCACATCGTAGCCGTGCATGTCGGGCAGGTTCAGGTCGAGGATGATGATATCGTAATCGTAGAGCTTGCCGAGATCGAGGCCTTCTTCGCCGAACTCGGTCTTGTAGACGTTGAAACCCTCATGCCCGAGCATCAATTCGATGCTCTTGGCAGTCGCGGCATCGTCTTCGATCAGCAATACGCGCATGGCAGCCCCCTTCGGCTTGGCCTTCTAGGCACCGCGCCCCTTGATGACGCTCCGGGGCTGAACTCTGAGAAATTCAGCGAAACCCCGGCGATTCGCGGTAGTTTACCATTCTTAACAAACTAAGTTAACGAATTATTGCGCCCTCCGGGGCCCATTAACGTTTTACCGCGCCTTAAGGCTTTCGGTGTTAGCGTTGTTCTTCGGCATTAATAAGGACCGGCCATGCAAAGCCTGTTGATGGACCTCGACCGCATCAAGGATATGAGCTTCACCGGCCGGGTGGTCTCGATCCAGGGGCTGCTGGTGGAGGTGGCCGGGGTGGAGCGCTATCTCTCGATCGGTTCCCGCGTCCGCCTGCTGGCCCGCGATAACCGCGTGGTGGAGGGCGAAGTGGTCGGATTCCGCCAAAATCGCGCCCTGTTGATGCCCTATGGCTCACTCGAAGGCGTGGGACTGGGCACTCGGGCCGTGGTAGCCGAGGAACAGCCGGTGGTCTATCCCGATGTGAGCTGGCTCGGCCGCGTGATCGATGGCCAGGGCAAACCGCTGGATGGCGGCCCGGAGCTGACCAACGGCCTGCGCCCCTATCCCTTGCGCAACAACCCGCCGCCGGCCAATTCGCGCCGCCGCGTTGGCGCCAAGATCGACCTGGGCATCCGCGCCATCAACACCTTCATTTCCTGCTGCCGCGGCCAGCGTATGGGCATCTTCGCTGGCTCCGGCGTGGGTAAATCCGTTTTGCTCTCCATGATGGCGCGCTACACCGAAGCCGATGTGAACGTGGTGGGCCTGATCGGCGAGCGCGGCCGCGAGGTGCAGGAATTCATCGAGGACGATCTCGGCCCCGCTGGTCTCGCCCGCACCGTGGTGGTGGTGGCGACCTCGGATGAAAGCGCGCTGGTGCGCCGCCAGGCCGCCTATATGACGCTCACGCTGGCCGAATTCTTCCGCGATCTCGGCCTGCAGGTGCTGTGTTTGATGGATTCGGTCACCCGCTTCGCCATGGCGCAGCGCGAGATCGGCCTCTCAGGCGGCGAGCCGCCCACCACCAAAGGCTATCCGCCAACCGCCTTTGCCGAATTGCCGCGCCTGCTGGAACGCGCTGGGCCGGGCATCGGCGATGGCAGCATCACCGGCCTGTTCACCGTGCTGGTGGATGGCGACGACCATAACGAGCCGATCGCCGACGCCGTGCGCGGTATTCTTGACGGCCATATCGTGATGGAGCGCCGCATCGCCGAGCGCGGCCGCTATCCCGCCATCAATATCCTGCGCTCGATTTCGCGTACCATGCCAGGCTGCAACAGCGCCGCCGAAAACGAGCTGGTGAACCGCGCCCGGCAGTTGATGGCTGCATACGAGGACATGTCAGAACTGATCCGCCTTGGCGCCTATCGCATGGGCTCTGACCCGCGCGTGGATGAAGCGATCCGCTATCAGCCGGCTTTGGAAGCCTTCCTCAAGCAATTGAAAAGCGAACGCGCCGATCTCGGCTCCTGCTATATGGGCCTGGCCGATATTTTCGCCGCTGGCGACGCGGAAGCGCCGCGGTAAATGGGAGTATAAATCATGCGCGGCCTTGATGGGTTGATCCGCTTGTGGAAATGGCGCCTGGACGAGAAGCGCCGCGTGGTGGTGGATCTGGAAATCCTGCGCGCCGAACTGGAGCGCCAGCTCAATGCCCTGGACGAAGAGCTGGAGCATGAGCGCCGCATCGCCGCCACCTCACTGGAGGCCGGCTATTCCTTCACCGGCTATCGCCGCGTGAACCGTGAGAAGGTGGATCGTCTGATGGCCTCGCGCGAGGAGGTGCTCGACAAGATCGCCGCAGCCCAAGAGGAAGTGAACGACGCCTTCCGTGAATTGAAGAAATACGAATTGGTGCTGGAAAACCGCCTGGCGCAGCAGGCGCGCGAACAGGCCGCCCGCGAACAGGCCGAACTCGACGAAGCCGGCCTGCAGGGCTTCCTGCGTCAGAACCAGCCCGACGCGCGGCGCTGATATAAGGGCTTGCCGCCCTGGGGGCCATTGGCCTATTGTACCGATAGGTACAATACTGGAGCCAAGCCATGACCGCGCCCGCAAGCCGCCCGCCCATGCCGCCTTTCACCGCCGAAACGGCCGCGCAGAAGGCGCGCATGGCCGAGGATGCCTGGAATAGCCGCGATGCCGCCCGCGTGGCTTTGGCCTATACGGAAGACAGCTGGTGGCGCAACCGCGCCGAATTCATCCAGGGCCGCGGCGCGATCCAGGCTTTCCTGGAACGCAAATGGCAGCGTGAACTGGATTACCGCCTGATCAAGCAGGTCTGGGCCTTCACCGGCAATCGCATCGCCGCGCGCTTCGCTTATGAATGGCACGACGATAGCGGCAACTGGTATCGCAGCCACGGCAATGAACAATGGGAATTCGACGAATATGGCCTGATGCGCCGCCGCGAAGCCAGCATCAATGATTGCCGCATCACCGCCGCCGAGCGTAAATTCCATTGGCCGCGCGATGGCAAGGGCGACCGCCGGCCCGATGATCATCCCAGTTTAAGCGATCTCGGGCTTTAGAATGCCCGCAGCCCTGATCAGCCGCGAGGAAGCCCTGGCGCGCCTGGCTGAAGCCTTCCGCGCGCTGGGCTATGAAGGGGCTTCGCTTGGCGCGCTGACGGAGGCCAGCGGCCTGGGCAAGGGCAGCCTGTATCACTACTTCCCCGGCGGCAAGGAGCAGATGGCTACGGAAGTGCTGGCGCATATCGATGCCTGGTTCGAAGCCGAAGTCTATGCGCCTTTGCGCAAGGCTGAGGATGCACGCGCAGCTATTACAGCAATGTTTACTGCCACCGACCGCTATTTCGAGGGCGGCGGCCGGGTCTGCCTGGTGGGCGTGTTCGCGCTGGATGCCACACGCGACCGTTTCGCCGCCCATGTGCAAAGCTATTTCGCTCGCTGGGTGGCGGCTTTGGCCCAGGCCCTGAAGCAAGGCGGTGCCAAGAAACCACAGGCTTTGGCCGAGGCAGCCGTGGCCGGCATCCAGGGCGCGCTGGTACTGACGCGCGCCATGGACGATGCCGCCATCTTTCGCCGCCGGCTTCACGTCTTGCGGAGCGAGTTGCTGGCAAGCCTTGCATGACGCTGCGTAAGCCGGCTTACATTCCCCCCAGACCTTAGGGGAGGAGAAAAACATGGCCGCCGAGCTGATCCTGCATCACTACAACACATCGCCGTTTTCCGAGAAGGTGCGCATCGCCTTCGGCATCAAGCAGGCAAGCTGGCGCTCGGTGATCATTCCGGTGATCATGCCGAAGCCGGATTTGATGCCGCTGACCGGCGGCTACCGCAAAACCCCGGTGATGCAGATCGGCGCCGACATCTATTGCGACAGCCAGGTGATCCTGCGCGAACTGGATCGCCGCCAGCCCGCGCCCTCGCTGGGCACCGGCACGCTGGCCGAGGGTTTCGCCTTCTGGGCCGACCATCCGCTTTTCTCGGCAGCTGTGGCCACGGCCTTTGGCACCATGGGCGAGCATCTGCCCGATGCCTTCTTTGCTGATCGCGCCGCCTTCTCTGGCCGCGCCATGGATCGCACCAAACTGAAACTGCAATCGGCAGTGATGCAGGGGCCGTTGCGCGCGCATCTCACCTGGGCAGAAGCATCTTTGAGCGATGGCCGCGCCTTCCTGCTTGGCGACAAGCCGGGCCTCGCCGATCTGGCGCTGTATCATCCGGTGTGGTTCGTGCGCGACCGCGCCAAGAGCCAGGCTCTGGCTGATCTCACGCGCCTCAACGCCTGGGCCGACCGCATGGCGGCCATCGGCCATGGCAGCAAGAGCGACATGACCGGCACCGAGGCGCTGGCGGTGGCGAAGGCTGCCGAGCCAGCGGCTGACAATCGTGGCGTGGCTGACAATGCACTGGGCCTCAAGGCCGGGCAGCGCGTGAGCGTGACACCCGATGATACCGGCCGCGATGCCACTATCGGTGAATTGGTGGCGCTGGATGCGCAGACCGTGGTGATCGCCCGCGAAGCCCCGGAATGTGGCGCCGTGCATGTGCATTTCCCGCGCGCCGGCTTCGTGCTGGTGCCGGCAGCTTAAGGAGCAGACGCATGGCCCGCCTGGAAGTTTTCTACGATGTATCGAGCCCCTGGACCTATCTCGCCTTCCATAATATCCAGCTCATGGCCGAGCGCCTGGGCGAACAAATCGAATGGAAGCCGATCCTGGTGGGCGGCGTGTTCAATGCCGTCAATCCCAGCGTCTATGCCAGCCGCGAGAATCCGGTGCCGCCGAAATCGGCCTATATGCTGAAAGACATGCAGGATTGGGCGCGGCTCGCTGGGATCAAGATCAAGTTTCCGCCCAGCGTGTTTCCGGTGAACAGCGTGAAGGCCATGCGCGGCTGCATCTGGGCTGAAGCGCAAGGCAAACAGGCCGCTTTGGCGCGCGCCTGTTTCGAGCTCTATTGGGGTGAGAACAAGGATATTAGCCAGGATGCGGTGCTGGCCGAGGCCTGCACGCGCGCCGGTCTGGATGCCGCGCGCTTCGCGCAAGCCGTGAACGATCCGGCGATCAAGGCCGAATTAAAATCCAACACCGACGAAGTGATTGCGCGCGGCGGCTTCGGCTCACCCACCATCTTTGTCGATGGCCATGACATGTATTTCGGCAATGACCGTCTGACCCTGATCGAGGCGGCGCTGAAGCGCTAGCTGCGCCTTAGCAGCAGCCCGCCGGCCGATTGCCACAAGGCCTGCAGGCTGAAGCCGATGAACATCACGCCGGTGGCGCGCGTGATCAGCAAGGCATGCCGGCTATAGAGCCGCCGCACCGGGCCTGAGCCGATAATAGCGATCAGCAGCAGATCAGCGGCGATGAAGCCGAAGAAGGCCGCGCCGAGCAGCAAAGGCAGATTGCCCCAGGTGAGCTGCGCTGACTGGCCCGCGAGCAAAGCCGTGAACATCGCCACGCTGACCGGATAGCCCTTCGGGTTGGTGAGGCCGAAGGCGATGCCGCGCCATACCGGGCGATCGACGCGCAGATCGACTTCACCATCCTCGCCGGCCTTGGCGCGTACCGCCTTCCAGCCAAGCCAGAACAGATACACGCCGCAGGCCAGGCCGAGCAGATCGAAAGCCAGACGGCCCAGACTGGCCGAGCCGACAATGGCGGTGAGCGCCAGGCTGGCCCAGACGATATCGCCCGCCAGATGGCCGGCGACAAAACCGATGCCGGCAAGCCGGCCCTGGCCGGCAACAATGCCGAGCAAAGCGAGAAAAGCCGGGCCAGGCATCAGCACATAGGCGGCGCCGGCAAGGAAGGTGGCGAGCAAAAGCGAGGTTTCCATACCCGCAGCCTAGCGGATGGAATCAGGGCGATGGAAGGCGTAAACTTGTCGGCATGCAATTCGGGGGAATCATACGGCGCACCCTGCTCGCCGCACTGCCATTCATTGCCACGCTGCCATTGATCACCATGGGGGCACAGGCGCAGGAAACCGTGCGGTTTCCCTCCGCTGACGGCAAAACTGAACTGATCGGCTATCTCTTCCTGCCTGCCAAGCAGACAGCCGCCCTGCCCGCCATCGTGCTGCTGCATGGCCGCGCCGGGCCCTATTCCAGCCTGGCCAATGGCAATTATACCGCCGCTACGCTGGCGCAGCGCCATCGCGCCTGGGCGACTTTCTGGGCCACGAATGGCTATGCCGCCCTGGTGGTGGATAGCTTTGGGCCACGCGGCTATCCGGCAGGCTTTGGCCGTTTCAGCTATAAGGACCGCCCCGAGGAATTGGATGAAACCGTGGCGCGGCCACAGGATGCCTATGGCGCGCTGGCCTATCTACGCGGGCGCGCGGAAATAGACGCACGGCGGGTTGGCTTGATGGGCTGGTCGAATGGCGGCAGCACAACATTGGCTGCCCTGGCGAAGCAGGCACCGGGCAGTGACAGCCATGCGCTAGCCGGCCTGGGCTTTCGCGCCGGCCTGGCGCTCTATCCCGGCTGCGCTCTGAAAGAGAAATTCAAATCCGGCCTGCCGGCCAGCGCGCCGATCCGCGTGCTGGCGGCAGAAAAAGATGAGGAAGTGTCGCCCAAGATCTGCGCCACCCTGGTGGCGCGCAGCAAGGCCCTGGGCAGCGTGATCGACCTCACCATCTATCCAGATGCGGTGCATGGCTTTGACGATCCCGGCAAGGAGCGCCAGAGCCATCCGGCCAATCGCGCGGCAACTGAAGACGCCTATAAACAGGCTTTCGCCTTTTTTGCGGAGCATCTGAAACAGCCATGAGCGTGGCGCTGATCGCGATACCCGATTGGGAGGATGGCGCGGCAAGCTGGATCGATGCCATCCGCCGCGCCCATGATCCGCAGCATGGCGTGGTGCCGGCACATGTGACGTTGGTTTTCCCCACTGAGGAAATCAGCGAGGCGACGCTGGGCTCGGCCGCCGCCATCCTGGCCAGCAGCTTTCCGGCTTTCGAAATCGCTTGCGACCGCCTGAGCTGGTTCAGCGATCCGCGCGGCGGCAAATATCCCAACTTGGTTTACCTGCATCCCGATGCCAACAGCATCTGGACCCTGCGCGAGATGCGCATGCAATTGCCCCAAAGCGGTGAATTCGAGCCGCATGTGACGCTGTCGCGCTTCGGCGCGGTCTATTCCGCCAAAGCCTTTCTGCGGCAATTTGGCGAGGATGTGACACCGGTGGCGCGCGGCCGGGTCAATTCACTCGACTTGCGGAAAATCGAGAATGGCAAGGTAGAGATGCGCCGGCATTACGCGCTGGGCGGTTAAGGCGTTTCCAGCGGATGCGCCTTGAAGGCCGGCAAGGCCTCGCAGGCGGTGGTGAGCGCTTCCAGGTTGGGGTAGACGCCGGGCGGCAGCAGCTCGGGCAGCATCACGCGCAGGAAACTCACCGTCACGCTGGCGGTCACATCGGCCATGGAGAAATGCTCGCCCTGCAGCCAGGGATGCGGCGTGGTGGCTTCCAGCGCCTTGAGGCCGCCATTGGCCTGACCAAGCAGATGCTGGCGCCAGGGTTCATGCACCTTCTCGGCCGGGCGGCGGCGCACTTCGTAGATCGCCGCCACGGCCTTATCCAGCACGCCGCTGCCAATCGCCATCAGCCGCAGGCAATCGCGCCGCGCCTTGCCATGGGGCGGCACCAGGCTTTTCGCCGGGCCCGCCAATTCCATCAGGTAATCCAGGATCGCCGCTGATTCCACCAGGGTCTCGGCAGCCGATATCTGCAGGGCCGGCACGCGGCCAACCGGATTAACTGCCAGCCCACGCGCCGGGTCGGCGGTAACGGAGAGGTATTCCCGCTCATGCGGGATATCCAGCAGGGTGAGCGCGATGGCCACCCGGCGGGTATAGGGGGAGAGGTTACGGCCGATCAATTTGGGTACGGTCATTAACGTCTCTCCCCCTTCTGTTAGGGCGAGTGTAGCGGGAAGCGCGTTACGCCGCCAGCTTGTCCAGCTCGCGCAGCAGCGCATCGCCCATGCCGGTGGTGCCCACCTTGGTGCGACCACCCAACAGATCGCCGGTGCGGAAGCCAGCCTGCAGCACATTCTCGGCCGCCTGTTCCACCAGATCAGCATCCTCCGAGAGATCGAAGGAATAGCGCAGGGCCATGGCGAGCGAGAGCAGGGCGGCAATCGGATTGGCCAGGCCCTTGCCGGCGATATCCGGCGCCGAACCATGCACCGGCTCATAGAGCGCGAAGCGGCGGCCGGTGACTGGATCGGCGGCGCCGAGCGAGGCTGAGGGCAGCATGCCAAGCGAGCCGGTGAGCATGGCCGCTTCGTCCGACAAGATGTCGCCGAACAGATTGTCGGTGACCATCACGTCGAACTGCTTCGGGTTGCGCACCAGCTGCATGGCGCCGTTATCGGCATACATATGCTCCAGACGCACATCCTTGAAGCTCTCGCCATGCAGCTTGGTCACTTCCTCGCGCCACAGCACACCGGATTCCATCACATTGGCCTTCTCCAGCGAGGTGACTTTGTTGGACCGCTTGCGCGCCAGCTCGAAAGCCACAGCGGCCACGCGGCGGATTTCCGAGGTGGTGTAAACCTGGGTGTTGATGCCGCGGCGCTCGCCATTGGGCAGCGTCTCGATGCCACGCGGCGAGCCGAAATAGACACCGCCGGTCAATTCGCGCACGATCAGGATATCCAGACCCTGCACGATCTCAGGCCGCAGCGTGCTGGCTTCCACCAGGGCATCAAAGCACTTGGCCGGGCGCAGATTGGCGAACAGGTCCATTTCCTTGCGCAGGCGCAGCAGGCCGCGTTCCGGCTTCTTGTCGAAGGAAAGATTATCCCATTGTGGGCCGCCCACGGCACCGAGCAAAACGCAGCCGGCATCAATCGCCGCCTGCATGGTGCTATCAGCCAGCGGCGTGCCATGCTTCTCATAGGCGCAGCCGCCCACCAGATCTTCCTTCACATTGAAGGAGACATGGCGGCGCTTGTCCATCCATTCGATGACGCGGCGCGCCTCGGTCATCACTTCGGGGCCGATGCCGTCGCCGGGCAGCATGAGCAGAGTACGATTGGCAGCCATGGGATATTTCCTTGTTGATTGCATACTTGGTTCGTCATGGTCGGCGAAGGCCGACCATCCACGAGTTGTTTTTAAATGCACTCGTGGATGCCACGCCTGAAGCGTGGCATGACGTAAAGGGGCTTGTTACGCCGTGCGGCCGGCCTGGGCATAGCGCCAGGGCTGGGAGGCGCGCTGGCGGGTCTCGAAATCGTCGATGCTGGTCTTCTTCTCCAGCGTCAGGCCGATATTATCGAGGCCGTTGAGCAGGCAATGCTTCTTGAAGGCATCGATCTCGAACTTGATCACGCCGCCATCAGGGCCGGTGATTTCCTGCTTCGCCAGATCAACAGTGACGCGGGCATTCTGGCCGCGCTTGGCGTCGTCCATCAGCTTGTCCACATCGGCCTGCGGCAGCTTGATCGGCAGGATGCCGTTCTGGAAGCAGTTATTGTAGAAGATATCGGCGAAGCTGGTGGAGATCACGCAACGGATGCCATGGTCGAGCAAAGCCCAGGGGGCGTGCTCGCGCGATGAGCCGCAGCCGAAATTATCGCCGGCCACCAGAATCTGCGCGCCCTGGTATTGCGCCTGATTCATGAAGAAATCGGGATTCGGCTTGCCGGCCGAATCCTGGCGCAGCTCGAAGAACAGACCCTTGGCGAGGCCGGTGCGTTCCACGGTTTTGAGGAACTGCTTCGGGATGATCATGTCGGTATCGACATTGAGCATCGGCAGCGGCGCGGCAACGGCGGTGAGGGTGGTGAACTTATCCATGAGGCTTCTCTCCCTTACAGGCTGCGCACATCGGCGAGCTTGCCGGTGACGGCCGCCGCCACGGCCATGGCCGGGCTCATCAGATGGGTGCGGCCACGCGGGCCCTGGCGGCCCTCAAAGTTGCGGTTCGATGTGGAGGCGCAGCGCTCGCCCGGCTCCAGGCGATCAGCGTTCATCGCCAGGCACATCGAGCAGCCCGGCTCGCGCCATTCAAAACCGGCCTCCAGGAAGATCTTGTCCAGACCTTCTTCCTCCGCCTGATGCTTCACCAGGCCGGAACCCGGCACCACCATGGCATGCACGCCGGCAGCCACCTTGCGGCCCTTGGCCACCACGGCGGCGGCGCGTAGATCCTCGATGCGGCCATTGGTGCAGGAACCGATGAACACGCGCTGCACCGGCACATCAGACAGCCTGGTGCCCGGCTTCAGGCCCATGTAATCCAGCGCGCGCACCAGAGCGGCGCGCTTGGCTTCATCGGCGATATCGGCCGGGTCCGGCACGCTGGCGGTGATCGGTGCCACATCCTGCGGGCTGGAGCCCCAGGTGACATGCGGCACGATATCCTCGGCCTTGAGGAACACTTCGGTGTCGTATTTCGCGCCCGGGTCAGACGGCAGGCTCTGCCACCAGGCCAAGGCCTGCTCCCAGGCAGCACCCTTGGGGGCGTGCGGGCGGCCCTTGAGATATTCGAAGGTCTTCTCATCCGGCGCGATCAGGCCAGCGCGGGCGCCGGCTTCGATCGACATGTTGCACACCGTCATGCGGCCTTCCATGGAGAGGCCACGGATGGCGCTGCCGGTATATTCCATCACATAGCCGGTGCCACCGGCGGTGCCGATCTTGCCGATCACCGCCAGGATGATGTCCTTCGCCGTCACCGCCGGGCCGAGCTTGCCTTCCACATCGATGCGCATGTTCTTGGCGCGGCGCTGCTGCAACGTCTGGGTGGCCAGCACATGCTCCACTTCCGAGGTGCCGATGCCGAAGGCCAGCGCGCCGAAAGCGCCGTGCGTCGCCGTGTGGCTATCGCCGCAGACGATGGTGAGGCCCGGCTGGGTGAAGCCCTGCTCCGGGCCCACGATATGCACGATGCCCTGATTGATGTCGTTCATCGGGTAATAGACGACGCCGAAATCCTTGGCGTTCTTGTCCAGCGTCTCCACCTGGATGCGGGATTCGTCGTCAGCGATGATGCCCTTGAGGCGATCCGGGGTGGTGGGTACGTTATGATCGGGCACCGCCACGGTGGCATCGGGCCGGCGCACCTTGCGGCCGGCGGCGCGCAGGCCGGCAAAGGCCTGAGGGCTGGTCACTTCATGCACCAGATGCAGGTCGATATAGATCAGGCCATTGCCATCATCGGCCATATCAACCAGGTGGCTATCCCAGATTTTGTCGTAAAGCGTGCGGGGCGCGGTCATACTATGTATCCGATTTTGTGGTGCGTGCGTTTCCTGCAGGGTTTGGACCCTGTGATGGCCGGGGATTGAACTGGACTAAAGGCTTCGCCGCAAGGGCTTTTCGCGCTTTCGGGGTCGAATTAAGATCAAGCTGAAAACGAGGAAATCTCATGCCCCCGCCGCCCCAGCCACCGGCAAGCCCTCAAGCGCCCGTTCCGGCCTCCACACCCGCCCCGCCCTCGGCCGGCGTGGCGAGCCGCCGGCTGCTGCCGCTGAACGCGCTGAAGGCCTTCGAAGCCGCCGGCCGGCATCTGAACTTCACCGCTGCCGCCGAGGAATTGTCGGTCACGCTCTCGGCCATCAGCCACCAGATCCGGCAGCTCGAAGAACTGCTCGGCGTGCCATTGTTCAACCGCACCCGCAAAGGGCTGGTGCTCTCGCCGGAAGGCCAGCTCATCCTGCCGGATGTGCAGCAGGGCTTCGACCATCTGGCCCATGCACTGGCGCGCCTGGAAGCGCGGCGCGGCGAAGGCCCACTCACCATCAGCATGTTTTCCACCGTGGCGATGCGCTGGTTCATTCCGCGCCTGCCGCGCTTCCAGGCGCGGCACCCGGATATCGATGTGCGCATCACCACCTCGATGAAGCCGGTGGATTTGGAGCGCGAGGGCCTGGATTGCGCCATCCGCTATGGCAATGGTGATTGGCCCGGCCTGCATGCCACGCGGCTCTTCGCGGAAGAGCTGGCCGTGGTCTGCCACCCCGAACTGGCGAAAAGCATCAAGCAGCCTGCCGATCTGGTGGGCCACAAGCTGCTGCATTCGCAGAACCGCTTTGAGCATTGGCGCATCTGGCTGATTGCCATGGGCGTGACCGAAGTGGACCCCACCGTGGGCACGGTGTTTGAGACCAGGAGTTTCACCATCCAGGCCGCCGTGCAGGGCATGGGCGTGGCGGTGATGGACCCGGCCTTCGTGGCCGAGGAGATCAAGGCCGGCCGCCTAGTGCGGCTGTTTGACAAAACGCTTTCGGTGCGCGGCGCTTATTGGCTGGTCTGCCTGGAGCATATGGCGGAAGCCGCGCGCATCAAGCTGCTGCGCGAATGGCTGCAAGAGGAAGTAACGGCGTGAGTATGCTGCCGCAAGCAATTCTATTGGATATGGATGACACTATCCTCTCGGCCTATGGCGAGCCGGAGAAGGCGTGGAAAGTCGTCGCGGCAGAATTCAACGAAGCTCTGCTTGGCATTTCCATGGAAGCGCTGGCTGCTGCCGTCACTGATTTCGGCCGCCGCTTCTGGAGCGACCGATCGATGCACAAGCATTGGCGGCTGAACCTGGAGGAAGCGCGCCACCGCATCGTTGCCGGCGCGCTGGAGGAATTGGCAGCCCAAGGCCATGCCGTGCCCGATGCAGAAGTGGCGCATCGCATCGCCGAACGCTACACCAGCTATCGCAAGGAGCAGATGCACCTCTTCCCCGGCGTGCTGGAAACCCTGGCGCAACTGAAAGCCCAAGGCGTGAAGCTGGCGCTGATCACCAATGGCGCCGCCGCCACCCAGCGCGCCAAGGTGCAGCGCTTCGACCTTGCCCACCGCTTCGACCATATCCAGATCGAAGGCGAGCAGGGCTTCGGCAAGCCCGAGGAGCAGGCCTACCGCCACGCATTGGAGATCCTCGGCGTGGAGGCTGCGGAAACATGGATGGTGGGCGACAACCTGGAATGGGAAGTGGAAATGCCGCAGCGTTTCGGCATGCGCGGCATCTGGTGCGACGCCTATGGCCAGGGCCTGCCGCCCGATACCCATATCCGGCCAGACAAGATCATCCACCGCTTGCCGGAATTGCTGCGCTGACGCATCATTCCCGCCCGGAGGCGCCATGACGCACGATCACGATCATCACCACGACCATAAGCATGGGCACGATCATCACCACGATCATGACCATTCCGATATTCCGTCTGACCCGACCTTGCGGGTGAAGGCGCTGGAAACCCTGCTGACGCGCAAGGGTCTGGTCGATCCCGCTGCCCTGGATGTGTATATCGACACCTACGAAACCAAGATCGGGCCGCGCAATGGCGCCCGCGTGGTGGCCAAGGCCTGGAGCGATCCGGCCTATCTGGCCCGCCTGCGCCAAGACGCCACCAAGGCCATCGCCGAGCTGGGTTATACCGGCCGCCAGGGCGAGCATATGGTGATCGTGGAGAATACGGCCAACACGCATAACCTGGTCGTTTGCACGCTATGCTCCTGCTATCCCTGGAGCGTGCTGGGCCTGCCGCCGGTCTGGTACAAATCCGATTCCTACCGTGCCCGCGCCGTGCTCGATCCGCGCGGCGTGCTGGCTGAGTTCAAGCTGAGCCTGCCCGAGGCCACCGACATCACCGTGTGGGATTCCACCGCTGAAATCCGCTATCTGGTGATCCCCGAACGCCCCAAGGGCACCGAAGGCTGGAGCGAGAAACAACTGGCCGATCTGGTGACGCGCGACAGCATGATCGGCACCGGCCTCGCCAAGGCCCCAGGAGGCGCAGCATGAATGGTATTCATGACATGGGCGGCATGGAAGGCTTCGGGCCGCTGCCGCTGGAAGCCGATGAGCCGATCTTCCATGGCGAATGGGAAAAGCGCGCCCTGGCGATCACCCTGGCCACTGGGGCTTTGGGCAAATGGAATATCGATGCTGCGCGCCATGCCCGCGAATTGACGCCGGCGCCGGTCTATATCCGCTCAACCTATTACGAACGCTGGATGAGCGGCCTGGAGCGCCTGCTGGTGGAACGCGGCCTGTTGACGGCAGCGGAATTACAGAGCGGCGAGCCGGCCGGCAAAAGCGTGATCGCGCCAGTGCCGGCGGAGAAGGTGCCCGCCATCCTGGCGCGCGGCGGTCCGACCGAACGCAGCCAAGGCAAGCCGGCACGCTTCAAAATCGGCCAGCGCGTGCGGGCGCTGAACCTGCATCCTGCCGGCCATACCCGCCTGCCGCGTTATCTACGCGGCAAGACTGGCGTGATCGCGTTGGATCATGGCCTGCATGTCTTCGCCGACAGCAACGCGCACTTCCAAGGCGAGGATCCGCAGCATCTCTACAATGTGCGCTTTGATGTGGCCGAAATCTGGGGCCCAGCCGCGCGCTATCGCGGCGATATCCGCGCTGATCTCTGGGATGGCCATCTTGAAGCTGTCTGATCTACCGCTGCAAAGCTTAGGCCCTCTGCCGCGCGACGAAGCCGGCCCGGTTTTCGCCGAGCCCTGGCAGGCGGAAGCCTTCGCGCTGGTGCTGCGCCTGCATGAAGCCGGGCTGTTCACCTGGAGCGAATGGGCGGCGGCGCTGGCCACCGAACTGGATGCCAGCCGGGCACAGGGCCAGCATGGCCCAGGCGGGCCGAACGAGGGCGGCGCCTATTACGAACGCTGGCTCGCTGCTTTGCAGAACCTGCTGGCGGCCAAGGGCATTGTCTCACCCGACGAACTGGAGACCATGCGGCATGCCTGGGAAGAGGCGTATGCCCATACGCCACATGGCCAGCCTGTGAAGCTCAGGAGCTAGCGATCCTCTGCTGACGCAGGCCTTGCGGAATATTGCCGCAGCACCCGCGCCAGCGAGGGCGATGTGTAATCCTAAAGCTTAATCCTTGGCGCGGTTATCCAGTGAGAACGGGCCGGCGCCATAGGCGGCGACAAACAACAGGCCGCCGGCAACTGCCAGATTCTTCAGGAACTGAATCCGGTTGATCATCACCTTGGCTTCTTCCATGGCCCAGAAATTATGGAAGCCGATGGCGGCAGCCACAGTGAATACAGCCAAAATCAAGGCGGCATAGCGTGCCTTGTAGCCCACCAGTACGGCCGCTGCGATACCTACTTCAACAATCACGGCGATCACCGCGCCAACTTCCGGCAGCGGCAGACCGGCCGACTTGATATAGCCAACGGTGCCGCCGAAATTCATCGCCTTGCTGTAGCCAGCCGGAATGAACAGCAGGGCGATCAGCACGCGGCCAAGCAGCGGAGCGAATTTGTCGATCAAAGTCATGGCTGAAATCCTTTTCTTATGACGGTTGGCAAGCTGGGGCGGCATTGTTCTTCTATGCCACCCCAACCTTAGCCGTCATTGAAAAGAATTCGCGGCGCGAGTCGGTGGGCGCAATCTGTGATTCAGATCACACCACGCCGATTTGCCTGAGCTCAGATTCGTCTCAAGCCAGCGCCGTCTGGGCTTCCTGCTCGCGGGCCAGCACGCGCTGCACCGCCGGACGGGCCATGACCCGATCAGCCAGGGCGGCGTAATTCTTGAACGCCGAGGTGTCGATCTTCAGGTTGGTGGCCCAGCGCCAGAAGACCAGCAGATAGCCATCCACAGCGGAGAAATCACCCAGCATGAATTGCTTGCCTTCCAGCATTTTGTCGATGATGGCGAAGTTCTTGGCATTGGCGGCCGTGGCGAGCGCGATCACATTCGGCGCCGAATCCGGCAGATCGCAGAAACGCTGCGGGCCGAAGAAGCGGCCCAGTACCGGATGGATGCCGGCGGTGCAGAAGGAGAGCAGCGACGCGGCTTCGGCCTCGCGCAAGGGATGGCCGGCGGGCAGCAGCTTGGCGGCCGGATGCAGCTTGGCGAGGTAGCTGATGATGGCGATGTTCTCGGTGAGCGGCTTGCCGTCCACCAGCAGCATCGGCACCTTGCCCTTGGGATTGAGCGCGAGATACTCCGGGGTCATCTGCTGGCCCTTGCGCAGCGAGATCGGCTTGGGCTCGAAAGCGGCGCCGGTTTCCTCCAGCGCGATATGGCTGGCCAGCGAGCAGGCGCCCGGGGCGAAATAGAGACTGAGTTGCGGCATGGGGTTTCCTCGATCATTGGGCGCGGACCGCGAGAGGCGACCGACGCGACCCCGAGAGGCTGCCGTGGGAAAGGAAATTTTACAAGGGCGACCAGTTCACAGCCCCGGCATCACCGGTTTATTCGGCATAGCTGATGCCGATAATGATCCGGCCGGGCGTGGCATCGCCAAAGGGCAGGAACAGGCAGGCATAGTCCGTGCTGCGATAAGCCAGGCGGCGGCGCTGCAACAGCAAAGGCCGCGAGCCAAACAGCACGCGGGCAGCTGATTGCTCTGTGACCCGACGCATATGCGGATCCTCAATGGCGCTCAGCAATTTTCCGGTCAGGTCATAGCCCACGCGGTTGGCGAGCTGCGTGCCATAAACCCGCACCTTGAAATCAGCGCCATCATGCATCGGTTCCAGCAGCACCAGATAACCTAGCGCGAAGCGCAGGGCGAAAGGATCAATCGCCAATACCGGCGGCATAGTGGCGCCCCGGCAATTGTTGCGCCAATAGGCCATGAGTCGCGCCAGCATCGGGTCGTCAAGCGTCGCCTCCTGGTCAACCCAGCAGCTTTCGTCAGGGGATGTCGTGGGGGCCGCGCCATCATCAAACGGCTGACTATGCAGCATGCTACGCCTGGAGCCCATATCGCTCCAGAAAGCCAAATTCATCGCCGCGATTCCCTTGTCCACAAAAGTCACGCCACAACCTTTCCGACCATCGGAACCGGCAATGCGCCGCTCCGGATGTAGACGAGAGTGACTAAAACCGCAGTCAGAGAGTAATTACTTCTGGCTAATAACCGTAAGCTTTTGCTTATACCCCGGCTGCCGCAAGCGGGCTGGGGTCTGAGCCAACACCAATGGGCCAGGATCAGGTCAGACCCCAGGCAGCAAATGCAATGCTTGATGCCTCAGCTTGTGACAGGTAGCCGGGTTGCCTGGCTGGCGGCGAGGCGCCAGATATCGCCGTCTTTCACATAGACCTGAAACCAGCGAAAATCGTAATCGCGATTTTCCGTCTTGTTGAGGATCGGGCTTTTGGCCGCGACAATCGCCGTGATCCGGCCATGGATGCGTATGGTCAAATCTGCAACTGGCGCCATCTCGATCACGGGTTCGCCGGCCAGCAGCGACACGATGCGGGCATCGCGGCCATCCACTTTGCCCGAGCCATGGGTATGGGTGAAATCCGGGGTCATCAGCTTTTGCAACGCCACCACATCCTTGGCCACCACGGCGGCCTTGATCGCTTCGCGGGCCGCCAGCACTTCCTGCTGCAAGGCCTGGATTTCGGCACTGGTGGGCGGATCGTTGGGATGGGCGGAAGCCAGCGGGCTGGCGAATAGCAGCAAGGCACCCAGAATGACGCGGCCAAGAATATTGCTCATGGTCTTTCCCCGAAGCCTGAATGGTCCCACCGGGAAAACTCTAGCGCCGAATGCAACACCAGACAAACAAAAGCCGCCCGCATCCCAGGGGGTGCAGGCGGCTGACATAGCAAGCTTGAAACGCCCAGGCCGGAAGCGGCCCGGCGCAGCTTTAGGCCTTCGCCTCGGGGGCTTCGTAGCGCTTCTCGGTGATGCGCGCCGACTTGCCGGTGCGGCCACGCAAGTAATACAGCTTGGCGCGGCGCACATCGCCACGGCGCACCACCACGATCGATTCGATGCGCGGGCTGAACAGCGGGAAGATACGCTCCACACCTTCGCCATACGAAATCTTGCGCACGGTGAAGTTGGAGTTGATGCCGCGGTTGGAGCGGGCGATGCACACGCCCTCATAGGCCTGCACGCGCTCGCGGCCGCCTTCCGAAACCTTCACATTGATGCGGAGCGTGTCGCCCGGGCCGAATTCCGGCACCGCACGCGCCGTCGCCAGCTTTTCGGCCTGCTCCTTGTCGAGCTGCTGCAGAATATTCATGGCTAAAGCCTTTCTTCTAACCTTCGTTCAACCTTCACCGCCGCGACCGGGTTTCCGGCTGCGACGATAGCTCTCCCACAGATCCGGGCGACGCTCGGCGGTGATCTGTTCCGCCTTCGCACGCCGCCAGGCTGCGATCTTCTCGTGGTGGCCCGACAGCAGCACCTCCGGCACTGCACGGCCCTCCCACTCCACCGGCCTTGTATACTGGGGATATTCCAGCAAACCGGCCGAAAAACTCTCTTCGGTGGCGGACGCTTCCTCGCCCATCACGCCGGGCAACAGCCGCACCACCGCATCCATCAATGCCAGGGCGGCAACCTCGCCGCCCGACAACACAAAATCCCCGAGGCTGACCTCGGTCACCGGCCGGGCCTCGAGCAAACGCTCGTCGATCCCCTCGAACCGGCCACAAAGCAGAATGGCACCACCGGCCAACCGCAATGCCTGCACCAGTTCCTGGTCCAGCTTCCGCCCACGGGGCGAAAAATAGACCACCGGCATTCCCGGCAGGGCGGCCATGGCATCATCCACCGCTGCCGCCAGCACATCGGCCCGCATCACCATGCCGGGCCCGCCGCCGCAGGGGGTGTCGTCCACGGAGCGGTGTTTATCGCGCGCGTAATCGCGAATGTCCACCGCCTGCAACGCCCACTGGCCCCGCTCCAGAGCCCGCCCGGCCAAACTGTGACCAAGCGGCCCGGGAAACATCGCCGGAAACAGGGTCAGCACCCGGGCTTTCCAAGCCGCGCCTGGCCCGCTTTCGGTCACGCTTCCTTACCCTCCTCCAGGCCATCATCCTGGGCTTCCGCTTCCGCATCGCCGAGCCAGAAGCCCGGCGCCACCAGAAGCCGCCCGCCCGCCACATCAACCTCGGGCACGGAATCGGCACTGAACGAGACAAACACGATATCCCGGTTGGCGGACTTGCCCACCGGCATCACTTCGAGCAGATCGCCGGCGCCGAAATTCTGCAAACCCACCACCTCGCCCAGCGCCCGGCCCTCCGGCGTTTCCGCCCGCAGGCCGATCAGGGCGGCATGGTAGAATTCGCTCTCGGCGGTTTTCGGCAATGCGGCACGATCAACAAAAAGCTGAGTGTTACGCAGCGCCTCGGCGGCATTGCGATCCGCAATGCCTTCCACCGCCGCCACCATCATCTCGCCCTTCGGCTTGCCGCGCAGCTTCAGCTTGAACACGCGCCCGCGCTGATCGGTCAGCGGGCCGTAATCGCACAGCGCGCGCGGATCGGCGGTGAAGGCTCGCACCCTCACTTCGCCCTTAATCCCATGCGCGGTGGTGATCATCCCGAGACAGACCTTGTCAGGCATGCGTGCCGATCAGCCGATCAGCTCGCTTCGGCGGGAGCGGCAGCGGCGGCAGCGGCTTCCGCCGCCTTCTGCGCGTCAGCCTTGATACGCTCCTGCGCCTTGGCCTTCGGCTTCGCCTTCTCCGGGTTGTTGCCATGCGCCCAGGTGGTCACCAGACCAGCCTTGGTGAAGAAGCGGGCAACGCGGTCGGAGGGCTGCGCGCCCTGGCTCAGCCAATACTTGCAACGCTCCACATCGAGCTGCACGCGCTCGCGGTCCTTGGGCAGCATCGGATCATAGGAACCGATCTTCTCGATGAAGCGGCCATCGCGCGGGCTGCGCGAGTCGGCCACCACAATGCGATAATACGGGCGCTTCTTGGCACCACCGCGGGTCATGCGGATCTTGACGGACATGGTCTTCCTTTCTTCGAAACTGTTGGAACTTGAGAAACTAAAAACTACTTCGCCGCGCAGTTACTTGGGCATTCCGGGCATGCCGCCCATGGCCCCCATCATGCTGCGCATGAAACCCTTCTGCCCCAGCTTCGACATGCGCTTCATCATGTCTGCCATCTGGAGATGCTGCTTCAGCAGCTTGTTCACATCCTGCACCGAGGTGCCCGAGCCCGACGCGATGCGCTTCTTGCGCGAGGCGTGGATTACTTTTGGATTCTTACGCTCTTCGCCGGTCATGGAGGAGATGATCGCCTCCTGCCGCTTCAGCACACGCTCATCGATATTGGCGCCGGCCATCTGCTGCTTGATCTTGCCCACGCCCGGCAGCATGTCCATCACACTCGACATGCCGCCCATCTTGCGCAGCTGCTTGAGCTGGCTGGCCATGTCGTTCAAATCGAACTGGCCCTTCTGCACCCGGGCAGCCAGGCGCTCGGCCTCTTCCTTCTCGATCGTCTCGGCGGCCTTCTCGACCAGCGACACGATATCGCCCATGCCGAGGATACGCTGCGCGACACGCTGCGGATGGAACGGCTCGATGGCATCGATCTTTTCACCAACGCCGATCAGCTTGATCGGCTTGCCGGTGACAGCGCGCATGGAAAGGGCCGCACCACCGCGGCCATCGCCATCCACACGGGTCAGCACGATGCCGGTAACACCCAGGCGCTCGTTGAAACTCTTGGCGACATTCACCGCATCCTGGCCGGTGAGGCTGTCGGCCACCAGCAGCACTTCATGGGGCTGCGTGGCATCGCGCACGGCGGCCACTTCCAGCATGAGGGCTTCATCCACATGCAGGCGGCCGGCGGTATCCAGCATCAGCACATCAAAGCCGCCGAGCTTGGCAGCCTGCACCGCGCGCTTGGCGATCTCCACCGGCATCTGGCCCGGCACGATGGGCAGGCAGGCCACGCCGGTCTGCTCGCCGAGAATCTTCAACTGCTCCTGCGCCGCCGGGCGATGCACGTCGAGCGACGCCATCAGAACCTTCTTGCGATCCTTCTGCGTCAGGCGCAAAGCGATCTTGGCGGTGGAGGTGGTTTTGCCCGAGCCCTGCAGGCCGACCATCAGGATCGGCACCGGGGCCACGGCGGCGAGATCGATTTCGGCGCCCTCGCCCGGGCCGCCCAGCATCTCGATCAGATTGTCATGAACGATCTTGATGACCATCTGGCCCGGGGTGACCGAGCGCAGCACTTCCTGGCCAACGGCTTTCGCCTTCACGCTGTCAATAAAGGTCTTCACCACCGGAAGTGCGACATCGGCTTCGAGCAAGGCAACGCGCACTTCGCGCATGGCCTCGGTCACATCAGCCTCGTTCAACGCGCCGCGCTTGCGCAGACGGTCGAAGACCTGGCCGAGTTTGCCGCTCAAATTCTCGAACATCGTGTCCGAAAGCTCCTTCGTGGTTTCCAGTACGGGTTTCGGCCAAACGAAAGAAGCGCCCGTGCGCGAAACTCGCGGACGGACGGCGATCCTTGGACCGGGTCAGTTTCCCTAACCGGAAAGTGGGCGGAATAAACCGCCTCAGGCCTGCAATGTCAAGCCGGTTTGCCTAGATTGGGTATGTGCAACCTTAGGGTTTCCAGCAAAAGGCGAGCATCTACCGGTTTGACCAGGAAATCATTGGCGCCGGCAGCCCGGCAGGCCCGACGCACATCCGCGTCATCGGCGGCGGTCAACATCAGGATCGGCACATCCAGGCCCGGACCAGAAAGCCGCCGGATCGAGGCTACCGTATCGATGCCGCCAGACTTGGGCATCCTTACATCCATTAAAATTGCCGAAATATCTGGATTTCTTAAGAAAATCTCTATTGCCTCTGCGCCATCCCCAGCAAACAGCGACTCGCAGCGGAGAGCCAGAAGCAGCTTTTCCATCATGGTGCGGCTTACCAGCGAATCATCCACGACCAAAATTTTATGTGGATACATGGCGGACCCGATCAGGGAGCGATATTGGGCGGCGCCGGCGGTGCCACCGGGTCCACGGGTTTCAGCACTTCCCGGCCATTAATACTGGCCGATTGGATATGGCCGCCGAGTTCACCGAGCATCCAGGCGGAACGCAACCGCACCGGCAGCCAGATCGGCTGGCCGGAAGGGCGGGCAAGCCACATTTCCGTGGTCTCATCCTCCAGTTTCCGGGTGTTTTCCATGTATTTACGGCTATAGCCAGCGATCGGCTCGAAACGCAGCAGGCATTTCAGCGCCAGCCCGGCATAGGCCGAACGCTGATAGGCGGGGAGAACCTCCATGCCGGCTGGCTGATAATGCAAGTTGTAGCGGCGCCGGCCATCGAAAATCTGATCCGATCCGGTGCAGGGTGCGGCAGCCTCCTGGGCCAGAGCGCGCGCCAGCAGCGCGGTGGTGGGGTCGAAGGTGTTGCGGGTCTGCTCCGGCAGCACCGGATCGCGGTCATCGGCCGCCGCCGCCGGCTCAACAGAGGTCTGCGGCAAGCCATCCGGGCCCCATATCATCACAATGGTGCGGCGGGAAAAACTGCCATCGCTATAGCTGGCATAGCGCAGCGGACTGACATTGCCGCCAGGCCCGAAAGCCAAGCGTAATTCGCTTTCCATGCGAAAGCGCAGCAGCAGATTGGCTGGGCCGGTGCTGCGCACCCCCGACACCACCTTCAAGCCATCGGCCTCGCGGGCCAGCTGCATATCAATATCGAAGGCCTTGCCGCCCAGCGTGAAGACGCCGAAGCTCATTTCTGCTGCCTGCAAGCCTGGCGCCTGCAAGCTTGGCGATTGCGGTCCCGGCATCGACCCGCGCGGGCGCGCGGGCTCCACAGCCATTGTCGCCGCGGGCGATAGCAGCAAGGCGGCCAGAAAAACGACGAAACGGCGTGAGCGCATAGGCTTAAGATCGTTCCTAGGCTCAGGAATTCAAGCTATTTCTTGTTTACAATTGATCGATATCGCTGAGCTGCCGTCGGGCGGCCCGGCGCAGGGTGGCCAGCAGCTCGTCGGCATGGGCGGCCGCCTGGCGCTCATCCAGCCGGAACAGGGCACGGATCGCCTCCAATTCCAGCAGCAGCAAATCCATATGGGCGGGATTTAGCGGCTCGGCCTGGCGCAAGGAATGGCCCAGCAATCCCAATGCTTCCGCCGCGTGGCGCTGGCCTAAGCGCAGACAGCCCTCCTTGATCTCGCGCGCCACTTTTTCGGCATCGCCCAGAATCAGGACCGCCGCCAAGGGCTCACTACGGGCTATATCAAACTGCGCCCGCAAGGCATCCAGCCGGGCGGAAAGCTCAGCCGGATCGGGTAGCGCTGGCGCACAGGGCGGTTCATCCGCGACAGCTTCCGCCTCAGCGGGCAACGGCTCGTCGGTTTCAGCGGCCTCGGCATGTCCCAGGGCCGTTTTTACACGCCTGCCGCGTTGCAATGAAAACAGATTCATCGACGCAGTCTTTGATTTTTCAAGTCTTGGGGTGATTCGGAATTTCTACCTAAAGAATAGCATGTTCCACAACCGGTCAAGGCTAATTTCGCGCCGCACACTGGCAGAAGCGCGCCTATTTCCGCTAAAGTTCGGCCATGTCCGCTGCCGCTGTATTCCCTCGTAGAACCGCAGACCCGGCCGCGCTCGCGACCAAGCTGGCCGGGGCCTTGCTGGCCGGCGACCGCCGTGCCCTGGCCCGCGCCATCACCCTGATCGAATCCCGCCATCCGACCGACCAACTGGCCGCCGAGGCTCTGCTGGCGCAAATTCTGCCGCATACCGGCAAGGCAATACGGCTGGGTATCAGCGGCACGCCGGGCGTGGGCAAATCCAGCTTCATCGAGCGCTTTGGCGGCTTCCTCACGGCCAAGGGCCTGCAGGTGGCGGTGCTGGCGATTGACCCCTCCTCGCAGCTTTCCGGCGGCTCCATCCTGGGCGACAAGACCCGCATGGAAACCCTGGTGCGCGATCCGCGCGCCTTCATCCGGCCCTCGCCTTCCGCCGGGTCGCTGGGCGGCGTGGCCCGGCGCACCCGCGAAGCGATGCTGCTGGCCGAGGCCGCAGGCTTCGATGTGGTGCTGGTGGAAACCGTTGGCGTGGGCCAATCAGAAACCACGGTGGCCGGCATGGTGGATATGTTCCTGCTGCTGCTGGCGCCGGGCGGTGGCGACGACCTGCAAGGCATCAAACGCGGCATCATGGAACTGGCCGATCTGGTGATCGTGAACAAGGCCGATGGCGATCTGAAGAAAGCCGCCAATCTGGCCCAGGCCGATTACCGCGCCGCCTTGCATTTGATGCGGCCCCGCCATGCCGCTTGGAAAGCGGAAGTGCTGCAGGTTTCATCCCTGCTCAATCAAGGGATCGACAAAGTGTGGCAAACGATTGAAGCCTATCGCGCCGCCTTGCAGGCCGATGGCGCCTTGGAGGCGCAGCGCCGCAAGCAGGCCCAAGGCTGGCTGAAACGCGAATTGCAGGATGGCCTATGGGATTGGCTGCGCGCCGAGCCCGCGGTGGCCGCCGCCTTGCCAGGCCTGGAAGCGGAAGTGGGCGATGGCCGCATCACACCAGCGGCTGCCGCGCGCACTTTGCTCAGCCTGTTGCGCCGGTCATGATCGATTCCGCCATCAGCCTGTTGATACGCGCCGCGGTTCTGGGCGGCCTGCTGCTCGTGATGTTCATGCATCGCGAGCGTTTCGGCAACAAGATCGGTTATAAGCTGATGATCACCGGCATGGCGGTGATCGTGCTGGTCAATCTGCTTGAAGCCCTGGTCACCGCCAAAGGCCGCCCGGAAACCGCGCCAGTGCCGGTGATGCTGCTCTACCCCATCGGCGTTGCGCTCGTGGCTTATGGCATCATCCGCTGGTCACGCTGGATCGATAAGATCCAGCGCGAGGCGGCGGAAGCGCATGCCTTGCAGGCACAGCTGGAAGGCCAACGCCTGCAATTGCTGGAAAGCCACCGTGTTGGCCGGCTCGGCTATTGGGTGGCCGACCCGGTATCCGAAAGCGTCACCTGGTCTGGCATTCTGGCAGATACGCTTGGCCTTGATCCGAACAAGAAAGTGTCCTTCCGCGAGGCTGAACAGCTTTTCCATCCTGATGATGCCGCCAAGGTGCGCGCTGCCCTGCTGACCACGTTCCGCAATGGCCATCGTTTCGATCTGCAAGTACGATTGCGCGATAACACCAAGCGCTATCATTGGTTCGCGCTGGCCGGCGTGCCGCAGCGCGATGCCGAAGGCAAACGCTGGCTGTTTGGCGTGGTGCAGGATATCGATGCCGCCAAGCGCGCCGAACTGGATCGGGCGGAAATATCAAACCTGATGCAGGGCGTGATCGATGCCATTCCCTGCATGATCGTGGTGAAGGACAGCGAGCTGCGCTACTTGTTCGCCAATGCTTACGCGCGACATCTTTTCCTGGGGGCCGACGCCGATCCCAAGACAAATCTGCTCGGAAAACGCTATGCTGATATCGCGCCAGATCTAGCGGTGATCACCGATCCCGAGGATCGCGCCGTACTCTCTGGCAAGCCAATGCCCTTCACCGAAATACACCGCCATTATCGCGAAGGTGTGTCTGAACGCTGGTGGATGGCCAAGGTGGCCTTGCGCAGCCAGGCTGATCGGCCCGCCGACCACCTGCTTACCGTGGCGCTGGATATCAGCGCGCTGAAGCAGGCCGAGGAAACCGCGCGCCATGCGCAGCGCGAAGTGGAATATCAGGCGGCACAGCTGCATGAACTGGCCGAACAATATCGCCTGGAATGCGAGCGTGCGGTGGAAGCAAGCCGGGCGAAATCCGACTTCCTGGCTTCCATGAGCCATGAATTGCGCACGCCGCTGAATGCCATCATCGGCTTCGCCGAGATCATCACCAACCAGCTATTCGGCCCCGTGACACCGAAATACGCGGAATGCGGCGACGACATCCTGGCCAGTGGCCGCCATCTGCTGAGCCTGACCAATGACATCCTGGATATGGCCCGCATCGAGGCTGGGCGCTATGAGCTGGATATCCGCCAGGCCGATGCCGGCGCGATTCTGGAATCCAGCCTGCGCCTGGTGCGGCTGCGGGCGCAGAATCGCGGCATCACCCTGGACTGGGCCATCGACGACGATCTTGATGATGTGGCTGTGGATGCCCAGGCCCTGAAGCAGATTGCCATCAACCTGCTGACCAATGCGGCGAAGTTCACCGAGTCCGGCGGCGATGTGCGGCTGGCGGCGGTACGCGAAGGTGATGGCCTGCGGCTATCGGTGAGCGACACCGGCATCGGCATCAAGACCGAGCACCAGCAGAAGATCTTTGAGCCCTTCTGGCAGGTGGAAGGCCCGCTGGCGCGGCGCCATGAAGGCAGCGGCTTGGGGCTGGCGATCACGCGGCAATTGGTGGAGCTGCATCATGGCCGCATCGAGGTGCGCAGCATTCCCGGCCGTGGCACCAATGTCTCGATCTGGCTATTCCCGGCGCCGCAGCCGAGCGATTTCCTCGCCTCGGTGGCAATGCCGAACTGAAGCGACGCGCCATCCCCGCCGCTGCGGGAATGGCGCACACGCGCAGATCAGGTATTCATCGAGTCGAAGAAATCGGCGTTGGTCTTGGAATGCTTCAGCTTGTCGAGCAGGAATTCCATGGCATCCTGGCCGCCCATGGGCATCAGGATGCGGCGCAGCACCCACATCTTGGACAGCACGCCCTTGTCCACCAGCAGCTCTTCCTTGCGGGTGCCCGACTTGGTGATGTCGATGGCCGGGAAAGTGCGCTTGTCGGAAAGCTTGCGGTCGAGGATGATTTCCGAATTGCCAGTGCCCTTGAATTCTTCAAAGATCACTTCGTCCATGCGCGAGCCGGTATCGATCAGCGCCGTGGCGATGATGGTGAGCGAGCCACCCTCCTCGATATTGCGCGCGGCGCCGAAGAAGCGCTTCGGCTTCTGCAGGGCGTTGGCATCCACGCCGCCGGTCAGCACCTTGCCTGAAGACGGCACCACGGTGTTGTAGGCGCGCGCCAGGCGGGTGATGGAATCCAGCAGGATCACCACGTCGCGCTTATGCTCAACCAGGCGCTTGGCCTTTTCCAGCACCATTTCCGTCACCTGCACATGGCGCGAGGCCGGCTCGTCGAAAGTGGAGGAAATCACCTCGCCCTTCACCGTGCGCGACATATCGGTCACTTCCTCGGGCCGCTCATCGATCAGCAATACGATGAGATAGACTTCCGGGTGATTATGGCTGATGGCATGCGCGATATTCTGCAGCAGCATGGTCTTGCCGGTGCGCGGCGGCGCCACGATCAGGGCGCGCTGGCCCTTGCCCTGGGGCGAGATCAAATCGATGACGCGGGCCGAGACATCGCGCTTGGGGCCGCCGGAGACGATCTTCTCGCGCTTGCCTTCGCCGGTGCGGCTCTTGATGGTGGGGGTCTTGGCCGCCGCGGGCGCTGCTTCAGCTTCCTCAGTCTGCGGCAATTCCATCTTCAGCCGCTCGGTCGGATAGAGCGGCGTCAGGTTATCGAAATGCACCTTGTGACGGGTGTTTTCCGGGTCTTCATAATTGATCGTGTTGACCTTCAGCAGCGCGAAATAGCGCTCGCCATCTTTCGGCGCCCGGATGGTGCCTTCAACGGTATCGCCGGTGCGCAGGCCGAAGCGGCGAATCTGGTTCGGGCTGACATAGATATCGTCCGGGCCGGCCAAATAATTGGCTTGAGCCGAGCGCAGGAAGCCGAAGCCATCCTGCAGCACTTCCAGCACGCCCTCGCCGGTGATCTCAACTTCCTTCTCAGCCAATTGCTTGAGGATCGCGAACATCATGTCCTGCTTGCGCAGGGTGGAGGCGTTCTCGATCTCGAGCTCCTCGGCGAAGGCCAGCAGATCGGTGGGGGATTTGGTTTTCAGTTCTTGTAAATTCATGGCGGACTCGCGGAGCTAGGAAGCTCGGGGGATTTTGGGGGAATTGGGCGTCGCGGCAGGATTTTTTAAGGAAACACGACAGCCGGGTGGAGGGAACCGGAAGGCCGCGGCATGGATCGCGCTGGCATTGCACTAGGAAAACAGAAGAGCCAGCAAACGGATCGCGGCGCGAAGCCTGGACCAGCCCGCAGAAACGGGGCTGATGAGGCGGATGTAGCAATCGCACCCGCCCTTGTCAAGGGTGGCGAGCCGCAGCCGCCAGGATCAAGCCGCGATATTGCCGGCCAGGAAGGCGATGCCAACTAGGCCAGTAGCAGCACCCGCCACGCGCTGCATGAAGACCGGCCGGGCCAGATCGAGGCGCTGCCAGACCAAAGCGGTGCAGGCGGTAAGGGCATATTGAATGATCGCCAGCCCGGCAAAGTAGCTGAGCAGCGGCGTGGTCTCGGCGCCCACAATGCTCTCGCCAAAGGCATAGCCATGGAACAGGCCAGCCAATGCCAGCAGCACGGCAAAAGCGCCATCGCTGAGTGCTGTGGGGCGGAAAAGCAGCAGGCCGAGCGCCAGCACAGAGAGCGCCACGGCGATTTCACCACCCGGCAAATCGATGCTGAACAGATGCAACACCGTGCCAGCCACCGAGGCCAGGATGAAGGCCAACGGCAGCAGCAGGGCGCGGGCACGCGGCGCGGCGAGCAGGCCGGCGGCGAGCAGGAAGGCGAGATGATCGAGGCCGATGATCGGATGGCCAAGGCCGGAAAGCAGGCCGGTGGCGAAGCTGCCAGGCACCTGGCCGCCCATGGGATGATGGGCAAAAGCCGGCTGGGCTAGGAACAGGGTAGGCAGGGCCAGCAGGGCGCGCATCGCGGGTCTCCGTCGCACTCGGTGCGTCACGCTAACCCCCTGTTCTGCCTGCGTCAAATGCCTGCGACCTCCTGTCTCTTGCGGCTTGCGACGGAAGCATGTTAGCTGCCGGCCATGTTGGGAAGCCTCAGCCAGACCATGAAGCTGCCGCGCCATCGCATGATGGCGTGGGTTGGCCTGCTGGCTTTGCTGTTCCACAGCCTGCTGCCTTTGGCGCATCACAGCCTGCAACAGCGCGACACTGTTCGGGCTGGCTTCGACAGCATCGTGATCTGCACCGCCTACGGCATGCGCACGATTCTGCTCGGCGCAGATGGCCAGCCGGTTTCCGACGAGCAGGCCCCGGCCAAGGACCCCACTGGCAAGAATGGGGCCGCGCGCTATTGCCCGATCTGCCTGGGCGCCCAGCAGGCCGGCGCCGGCATTCTGCCGGCACTTATTCTGTTGGTCATGCCAACGCTGCTCACCGCCGTGGTTTATGACCATTGGTCAGATGCACCACCGGCGCCCACCACCTACCGTCAGGCCCAAGCCCGCGCACCCCCTGCCGCCCTCTGAACACCGCCTGCTTGCCGCCCGCAGTCACTGCGGGTATCGCACCGTTTCAGAAGGGGATCAGTCCCATGAAGTCCATTCTCACTCCCGTCGCCTTTGCGGCTCTCCTATTGGCCAGCCAGGCCGCCAGCGCCCATGTTGTTGCCGATCCGGCTGAAGGCCCGGCCGGCGGTTATTTCCGCACCGCCCTGCGTGTCGGTCATGGTTGCGGCGCCTCGCCCACCACGGCATTGAAGGTTCTGCTGCCCGATGGGCTGGTCTCGGTGCGGCCGCAGGCCAAGCCGGGCTGGCAGATTGAGATCGAAACCGTGAAATTGGCGCAGCCGATCGATGCCGGCCATGGCCGCAAATCCGATACGGCCGTGGCCAGCATCCGCTGGCATGGTGGCAGTCTGCCAAACGAGCATTTCGATGAATTCGGCCTCAGCCTGAAACTGCCCGATCAAGCCGGCGCCAATCTGTGGCTGAGAGTGATCCAGAGCTGCGCCAATGGCGAGACGCGCTGGGAGCAGATTCCCGCTACCGGCCAATCGGCCCATGACCTGCAGCGCCCGGCGGCGCTGATCCGCATTGCCGGTGAAGCCAAGCCGGCCGCCGTGAAGATTGGCAACATGACTATTGAGCAGCCTTTCGCCCGCGCCACACCGGCGAAAATGGGCGGCGCTTTCATGACTTTGGTCAATGCGGGCGGCGCAGGCGACAAACTGATCAAGGCCGCCTCGCCGGTGGCCGAGAATGTGGAATTGCATACCCATGTGAAGGAAGGCGATGTGATGCGCATGCGTCCGGTGGACGGCATCGACATCGCGGCAGGTGGCCGCACGGCTCTGGAGCCGGGCAGCTATCATGTGATGTTGATCGGGCTGAAGCAGCCCTTGAAGGAAGGGGCGACGTTTCCGCTCACCCTGACCTTTGAGAAGGCCGGCACGGTGACCATCCAGGTTCCGGTGGTGAAGCCGGGCGCCAATGCCGGCGCCGCCGAGCATAAGCACCACTGAGCTTCAGCCTTTTCTGACCTTCAATAGGAACTCACGCCATGAATCCGACTGGATTGCGCGCGCGCGTCGAAAAGACGCTGCCGCCCATCGCCCTTGGTTTGTTTGCCACCGCCAGCCTCGCCGCCCTATTGAGTGCTGAAGTGCGCGGCCAGACCGTGACCGCGCCCCTCACCGTGCAGGCCCAGGCCCTGCGCGATGAGGCTTTGACCAACGCCACGCCGGAAGAGGCGCGCAAGCAGCTTGACCGCATCCCCGGCGGCGTGAGCCTGGTGGGACCGGAAGAACTGCGCGAGACCCGCGTCACCACGGTGAAGGATGCGCTCGACTTCGTGCCCGGTGTATTCGCCGCGCCGAAATATGGCCAGGAGGATGCCCGGCTGTCGATCCGTGGCTCCGGTCTGTCGCGCAATTTCCATCTGCGTGGCGTGCGCCTGCTGATCGATGGCGTGCCAACCAACCAGGCCGATGGCGGCGGTGATTTCCAGGAGATCGATCCACAGGCCTTCTCCCATGTGGAAATCTATCGGGGCGCCAACGCGCTGCAATTCGGCGCCGCGTCGCTCGGCGGCGCGGTGAATTTCGTTTCGCCCACTGGCCGCAGCCAACCCGGCGGCCTGCTGCGTACCGAAGTTGGCAGCTATCAGACCCTGCGTTCCCAGGCCGCTTATGGCGCGGCGTCAGGGGCATACGACTATTACGTCACGCCCACCTACAGCCACTCGCTCGGCTACCGCGATCACTCGGATCAGGATTACCGCCGCCTGAATGGCAATGTGGGCTATCGGCCCACCGACAGTATTGAGACCCGCTTCTATGTCAGCGCCAACTCGATCAATCAGGCAATCCCGGGATCAGTAACCCGCAATATCGCCTTCTCGCAGCCAAACTCCACCGTAGGCACCAGCTTCAGCGCCAACACCAAGCGCAACATGGATTCGGTGCGCCTGAACAACAAGACCACGGTTCTCACTGATAATGGCGAGGTCAGCTTCGGCGCCTTCTATGTTGATAAGGCGCTGTTCCACCCGCTTTCCTTCGCGGTTATCGACAATCAGGAAAACAATTACGGCAGCTATGCGCGCCTGCTGCATGAACTGGAACTGGCCGGCAACAAGCTGGAACTGACCGCCGGGTTCAATTACTTCGGCGGTAAGAATCATGCCAAGCAGAACACCAATGTTGGCGGCAACCGCGGTGCCTTGAGCAACAATGTGGAGGAGAAATCCAATACCGGCGAAGTCTATGGCGAAGCCGCCTATTATATCCGGCCCGACATCGCCCTGATCGCCGGGCTGCAGGGTCTGATCACCGAGCGCAACCTGGTGGACTTGTTTCCGGCCAACGGCAATGACAGCGGCAGTCGCGAATATGCCAGTCTGAATCCCAAGGCTGGGCTACGCTGGGATGTACGGCCGGGCTGGCAGGTTTTTGGCAATTACAGCTTTGCCAGTGAGCCGCCTACTTTCTCGGAACTCAATCCTTCCGCCACGCCGGGCTTTGCCACGCTGGCACCGCAGAAATCCCAGACCCTGGAAGTCGGCACCCGGTTCCGCAACACGGATCATGCGCTGGAACTCTCCGTCTATCGCGCCCATGTGCAGGATGAGTTGCAGTTGATCGATGTAGGCGGCGGTTCGAGCTTTGCCCTCAATATCAACGACACCATCCACCAGGGTGTTGAGTTGGGTGGCGAAACAACGTTATGGCGTGGCCTGCTGGCTGAAAATGACCGCTTCAGCCTGCGCGCGGCCTACACTTTCAGCAATTTCCGCTTCGACAACGATGCTAGCTTCGGCGACAATGCGTTGCCTGGAGCGCCGCGCCATTATCTGCGGGCGGAAATGCGCTATGGTCGCGCCTCTGGCTGGTTCATCGCGCCGACGCTGGAATGGGTGCCGGAGGCCTATCATGTTGACAATGCCAACACCGTCAAGACCGCAGCCTATGCCCTCTGGGGCCTGCGCGGCGGCTATCAGATGGAGCAGCGCGGGCCGCGCTTCTTTATCGAAGGCCGCAATCTGCTGGATAAGACCTATATCGCCTCCACCAGCGCGGCGACCACAGCTACCGCCACCTCCGCCGTGTTCAATCCTGGCGACGGCCGCGCGGTCTATGCCGGTGTGGAATGGCGCTTCTAGCCACCCTTATTGAACGGCCCGCCGAAGCGGCCAAACAGCGGCAGATGCCGCTGTTTGGCATGCTGGCTGCCTTGCTGCTGCATAGCGGCGTGGCTTTGGCAGCGCTCTATATGATTGAGAATCGTGCCTCTGACACCGCTACCCCCTTGATAGAGGTGGTATGGCCCAGCCCGGCACCAGCCGCGCCGCCCGTGGCGGCCGCGCCGGTGGCGGCGGCTGCAGCGGAGATGCCGCTGCAACAGCGGGCCGCGGCCCCGCCTCCGCCGCCAAAACCCGAGGCGCTGCCAGAGCCCAAGCCGCTGCCACCGCCGGAGCCAGAGGCCATGCCCGAGCCCGCCGCCAAGCCGGTGGCAAAGCCGCCGCCGGTTCGCCGGCCCGTGACCAAGCCGGCCCCCGCCTTGGTGGAAGCGGCACCAGAAGCCGCGCCTGGGACAATAGAGGCGCCCGTAGCGGCCACAGCCGAGGCGGCACCACCGGCTGCCGCATCCAGCCAAGTATTGGCGGCGGCACCTGCCGCGCCGCCGGTGCCGCGCCCGCCAGCTGCTTCGCCCTATGGCCCGATCTTGCTGGCCTGGCTGCAGCGCTACATGGAATATCCGCGCCATGCACGGCTCAAGCGCCAGGAGGGCGAAGTGCGCCTGCGCCTAGTGCTGGATCGCAGCGGCCGCCTGCTGGACGTAACCCTGGCTAAAACCAGCGGCCACGAGATATTGGATGAGGCGGCGCTGAGTATGGCGCGCCGCGCCGCGCCCTATCCGCCACCGCTGGATTTCACGCCAGGGCAGGACAGCGCCGGATTTGTGGTGCCAGTGCTCTACAATCTTACCAACTGATCAGCGCGAGCCGCGATAAGGCCGCGCAGGGCCGCTAGACCATCGCTGAGCGCCGCCGGGCCCGGCTGCAGAATCAGCGGCGATTTTATTTCATGCAAAGCGCCGTCGCGCACCGCCGGCAAAGCCGCGAAACCGGGCCGGGCGATAAAACGCTCAGGGCGGAATTTCTTGCCGCACCATGAAGCGATCACGATATCGGGCGCGGCGGCAATCACCTCATCAGCCGTGACGAAGCGATCCCGCGCCGAGGCGCCCCGCGCGCGATCCGCGAAAACATCCTCGCCGCCGGCCAGTGCGATCAGTTCCGACACCCAGCCGATGCCGCAGATCATCGGCTCATCCCATTCCTCGAAATAGCCGCGCGGCCGGCATGGCAATGGGGCGGGGGCCAGACCCTGCGATAATTCAATGGCCAAAGCTTCTGCCGCCTGGGCCGCATCCACCATGGCGCCAAGCAGCCGGATCATCGCCAGGATGCCGGCAATATCGCGTTGGTTGAACACATGCACGGCCAGCCCCTGACGCGCCAGGTCGGCGACGATATCGGCCTGCATGTCAGAAAAAGCCAACACCAGATCAGGGCGCAGGGCGAGGATCTTTGCCGTATCGGCGGAAGTGAAAGCGGAAACGCGAGGCTTTTCCTGCCGCGCCTGGGGCGGCCGCACCGTATAGCCGGAAATACCGACGATGCGATGCTGCTGCCCCAGGCGGTAGAGCGTTTCCGTCGTTTCCTCGGTGAGGCAGACGATACGCTCCGGCGGAAAGGCCATCAGGCGGCGGCGCGTTGGCCGCGACGCTGCAACAAATCAACCAGCAGCATCAATGCCGCGAGCACGGCAAGGCCAAGCAGATTGGCTTGCAGCACATCCAGCATGATGGCCGGCGTGAAGGCATCCACGCCGCCGGGCAAACCCAGACCGAGCAGGAACAAGGCCGCCTGATTGACAATGAAGGCCGCTACGAAGCCCACCGCCAAAGCCAGCCATTCACTGCGCAGCGGCAGCCGCGCCTGCACGGCAAGGGCTGCGGCGCCAGCCGCCAAGGCGGCAAGGCCGAGTGCCAGGCCCCAGGCGATGCTGCTGGCATCCACCGGATAATTGAGCAGGCCATAGCCGATGGCCTGGTTGGCGAGCCAGGCCAGCAGCAAGGTGAACAGCGCCTCCCTGGGCGCCATGCGGCGGGCCGCCACCGCCGCCAATGCCGCGAAAGGCGCGGCACAGGCGAAGGCTAGGCTGAATAGCATGGCGCAAGAGGCGAGTAGCGCGGAGCGGAGCGTCATGGTCATGATCAGAAATCCAGGCTGATGCGGGCCACGGCGGTGCGGCCAGGCTGCGGATAAGCATTATAAGTGCCAAAAGTGCTGGAGCTGGCAATACTGTAATCGAAATATTTGCGATCCAGCAAATTCTGCACCAGCAGCGACCAGCGCAGGCGGTTATCCAGGCTGCCACCCAGGCGCAGGTCCAGCAGCATGAAGGCGGGAATCTGCGGCTGGAAATTGGCCTGATCGTTATCCATACGGCGGGCATCGACGAAGCGCGCATCCACATCGAGCAGCAATTGCTTGGGCAGGATATCCCAGGACAGGCCGAGATTGCCGGTGAAAGGCGAAACCAGGGGCACGCGGTTGCCGGCACTACGGCCCTCGCGGAACTCGGCCTCGGTATAGGCCGCGCCACCACGCAGCCTGACTTCCGGCGTCAGCTTGTAATCACCGCTGGCCTCAATACCCCGGCGCTGGGTCGGGTCCAGGTTGACATTGGTGAAGTTGCTCGGGTTGAAATGCAGTTCATCCTTCAGCCGCATAATATAGGCGCTGAGGCGATAGCCGGCATCGCCAAGCTTGCCGCTCACACCCAGTTCCGCATCATGCGAGGTCTGAGTCTTGAGGACGAAGCTGGGTGACACGCCGAACGGCGCCATGCCGATACGCTCATCAAGCGTCGGGAAACGGAAGCTGCGCCCAATGCGCCCAAACAGCGCCAGTGCCGGATCAATGCGATGCTCGAAGCCGACATGAAAGGCGTAATTCAGTTCCTGATCATTGAACCCCAAGCCGCCAACACCGGAAGCGCCTGGTGCGTTGGGATCGAAGCTATCTCCCGCCGTCACAACGGAGCGCTGCAGGCGCAGGCCGGTGGAAAGATCGGTGGCCGCCGACACCGCAAAAGTCGACTGGCCATAAAGCGCATAGCTTTGCTGATCGGCATTATAACGATGGATCGGGCGTTCATTGATGCTGTTCTTGCGATCAGATTCGTAGTCGGAATAATAGAAATCAAAACCGAAGATGGATTTCAGACCCTTGTCGAACAGCCGGTTTTCCAGATTGAGGCGCGGCGTGAAGGAGAAGGTGGTGAGTTCGGTATCGACATAGGAGCTCGAAAGCGAAGCATCCTGCAGCTTGCGCCGCACGCCCGTATCGATCACCAGATCGGCGTTGTTGCCCATCAGATAGGTGCCGCCCAGGGTCAGGTTCTGGCCCTGCTTATTGGCATAATCATTCGGCGTGGCGGCATTCTGCCGGCCGGCAGCAAGCAGGCTGGAAGTGAGCGTCACACGGCGGGCGCCCGGCGCGCCGAGCTGCTGGTCATCCAATGAGAAATTGGCGTAGAGATCGCCGAAATCCATGCGCTTGCGGATATCGCCATTGGCGTTGCGCTGCAGCAGCTTGTTGTTGTCGCGATAGCCATGGCTGTTGACGAAGTTGCCATAGGCAGCCATCTCAAAACCGCCAATGCTCTGCCGCGCCGAACCACCCGCCTCACGCAGGCCCAGCGTGCCGATGCCGGCATCCACGCTGTAGCCCGGCCGCTGCGCGCCGCTGGTGATGATGTTGATCACGCCGCCCATGGCGCCATCGCCATAGAGTACCGAGCCGCTATTGCCCCGAATCACCTCGATCCGCTCGATGCTCTCCTTTGGGATCGCGCTAAAATCGATGCCACCGAGATCAATGTCGTTGAGCCGGCGGCCATTCACCAGGATCAGCGTATTGGCCGAGGCGGCGGCGCCGAAGACGCGCATATCCACCGTGGTGCCAGCACCATTCACGCCGCCATAGAGGCTGCGGGTCTGGATGCCGGGCTGGCGCGCCAGCACATCCTGGATCGTATCACCCGGGCTGCGCTGGATTTCGTCATGCCCGATCACCGTGGTGGAGGCACCGACAACGCCGTCGCCAAGGCGGCTGCCGGTGATCACCACCGGCGGCAATTCGGTTTCCGTCGTCTGCGCCAGGGCCACCGCTGGGGCCAGTAGGGCGGAGGAAACCGATAGAGCCAAAACAAAAGACGGGAAAGAAGATAAGGGATTCGACATCGCACGCTCCAAGGCGAGGCATGCGGCGCTTGTTCGCCGCAGGCCCAGGTGAAACCGGCCCGATTCGCCCTGCCCGCTTGATGGCGGGCATGACCAATCGAACAACGATGTCACCGCTGCGTATGCCGCTCCGTATGGTACTCCCGCCCATCGGTTGGGTGACGTTGCCGGCAGGTCTCCTGGCTCACGATATCGTCGCCCGTTGCGCCCGGCCTTCCCGGTTTCCCAGTGACCATAATGGACGCAGACTCATCGCTTACAGTTGCGGGAGCAGCCTCGGATCGATCCATCTTGCGACAGACCTACCGTGTTCCCTCTTGCCTCCGCGACGGGTTGCGCCACGGAACCGACATGGCGGCGATCATACCCAGGAATGTGATGGCGTCAATCGGCTGACGCGCCGCCCGGGACAGGCCATAGTTGGGCCCGTCCCTTCCCTTGAGGCTGCCATGCACAAGCTGAAAGCTTTTTTCCGTGATTTCTGGCTTCTGGCCAAACCCTATTGGGGCCAGTCTGACGAGAAACTGGTGGCCTATGGCCTGCTGGCCGCTGTGGTGGCGCTGAACCTTGCTTCCGTCGGCCTCAATGTCTGGTTCAATTTCTGGTATAATAATTTCTACAATTCCATTCAGGAAAAAGACTACGACGCCTTCAAGGAATTGCTGCTGCAGTTCAGCATGGTGGCCGCCGCTTTCATCTTCGTGGCCGTGTACCAGCTCTACCTCAATCAGATGTTGCAACTCCGCTGGCGCCGCTGGCTCACCGAGCATTGGCTGGGCGAATGGCTGAAGGGGCCGCGCTATTATCACATGCAGCTTTTCGGGCTGGGCACCGACAATCCCGATCAGCGTGTCGCGGAAGACCTTAAGCTCTTCACCAATTATTCGCTCAGCATCACACTCGGCCTGCTCAGTGCCATCGTCACGCTGGGTTCCTTCCTGCATATCCTGTGGGCATTGTCGGGCGATTTCGCCTTCTCGCTGGGCGGCCACGACATTCATATCCCGGGTTACATGGTGTGGGTCGCCTTGGTCTATGCCATCGCCGGCACCTGGGCGGCGAACAAGATCGGCCGGCCGCTGGTGGGCCTGAATTTCGCGCAGCAGCGTTACGAAGCCGATTTCCGTTTCCACCTTATTCGCCTGCGCGAGAATGCCGAAGGCGTGGCCCTGCAGCATGGCGCCGATACCGAACGCGGCACATTGCTTGATCGCTTCAGTCATGTGGTGGGCAATTTCCTGAAAATCATGATCAAGCAGAAGCAGCTCACCTGGTTCACCGCCGGCTATGCCCAGGCCGCCGTGGTGTTTCCCTTCATTGTTGGCGCGCCGCGCTATTTCCAGGGCAGCCTGGCCCTGGGCGGTTTGATGCAGACCGTGTCTGCCTTCGGCCAGGTGCAGACGGCGCTGAGCTATCTGATCAGCAGCTATACCGAGATCGCTGAATGGCGGGCGGTGATCGAGCGCCTGACCGGTTTTCAGGCCGGCATCGCGGAAGCCGACCGGTTGGCCGAGCAAAGCGGCATCATCCTGGAACCGGGCGCCACTTTGGCCGTGCCGGCGCTGACGCTGAATCGGCCGGACGGTGCTGCCCTGGCGCAGATTGATAACCTGACGCTGGCACCGGGCGAGAGCCTGCTGCTGGAGGGCGGTTCAGGCAACGGCAAGAGCACCTTGCTGCGGGCGCTGGCTGGCCTGTGGCCTTTCGGCAAAGGCAAGATCAGCCGCGTGGTAGACGGCGATTGCCTGTTCCTGCCGCAGAAGCCCTATCTGCCGGTGGGCAGTTTGCGCGCCGCCCTGGCTTATCCGAAAGCACCCGACAGCTTCGATGATGCCACGCTGCAAGCCGCCTTGGCGGCACTCGACCTGCCCGCCCTGCAAGACCAGCTCGATCGTGAAGCGAATTGGGCACAGCTGCTTTCCGGCGGCGAGCAGCAACGTGTGCAACTGGCCCGTGCCCTGCTGCAAAAGCCGGCCTGGCTGTTCCTGGATGAAGCCACCGCCTCGCTAGACCCGGCCGGAGAAGCCAAGGCCCTGGCCGCTTTGGCGGCAGCCTTGCCCAAGACCACGCTGGTCAGCATCGGCCATCGTGCCAGCCTGACCGGCTTCCATGGCCGGGTGCTGCGCCTGGAACGGCTGGGCCCAAACGAACCGGCTAGGCTGGTGCCGGCGGTTTGAGGCATACTCCGCCCATGCGGGTGGTGGAACATAGCTCGGCGCTGGGCACCTGGACGATGGCGTTCGCCACGCCTGATGCGCGGCTTGGTGCCGTGGTGGAGCGCTATGTCGGCTATCGCGAAAGCGCCACTGCCTTCACCAGCCGGCGCGAAATGCCGATCACCAGCGTGGTGCTGATCATCAATCTGGGCGCGCCGATCCAGATCATCGATACCTTGGGTAACCGGCTGGAATTCCGCGCCGGCCAGGGCTTTTGCGGCGGCCTGAGCGATTCCTACGCCATATCGGAAACCGCGGGCGCGCAGGCAGGCGTGCAGGTTTTCTTCACGCCCCTGGGCGCGCGGCGTTTCTTCGCCCGGCCCCTGGGCGAGATGACCAACCGCGTGGTGCGGCTGGAAGATCTGCTTGGCGCCGAAGCCCCGCTTTGGGCCGAGCGGCTGCAGGCGGCCAGCAGCTGGCGCGCGCGCTTTGCCTTGCTGGACGCGGCGATCCTGGCCCGCATCAATGCCAGCCGCGCGCAGACCGAGATTGCCTGGGCTTGGGGCCAGCTTGCCGCCAGCCAGGGCCGCCTTGCCGTAGCACATCTGACCTCGGAACTGGGCTGGAGCCGCAAGCGTCTGGCGGCGCGTTTCCATGATCAGATCGGCCTTCCGCCCAAGCTGGTGGCGCGGCTGTTCCGTTTCCAGCAGGCCTTGCGGTTACTGGAGAGCGGCGAAGCGGTGGACTGGAGCGGCATCGCTTTCGATGCCGGCTATTACGATCAGGCGCATCTGATCCGCGACTTCAGGCAATTCAGCGGCCGTACGCCGGGCGCATTCCTGCAGCACAGACTGCCCGATAATGGCGGCATCACCGGCTGATTGCCGCCCGATACGCGCGCGGTAACATTCGTCCAAGACGATGGCGTTGCCGCGCAGCTATGGTGTGGCATCAACCACGGAGCTGATCATGACCACACCGCCCTCGATCTTTCCCTTCATGCGCTACCGCGATGCCAAGGCTGCCATGGCTTGGCTTGACAGCGCCTTCGGTTTCCGCGTCGCCCTGGAAGTGCCGGGACCCGAGGCCGGCAGCATCGCCCATGCCGAATTGCAGCTCGGCAATGGCATGGTGATGCTCGGCTCGATGCCGAATACCGTGCTGAACCTGAAGCTGCCGGCTGAACTCGGCGGCATCACCCAGGGCATCTATTTCGTGGTGCCGGATGTGGATGCGGTCTATGCCCGCGCCAAGGCGGCCGGCGCCGTGATCGTGATGGATATCCACGACACCGATTACGGCTCGCGCGATTTTTCCTGCCGCGACCCGGAAGGCCATCTCTGGAGTATCGGCAGCTACCAGCCGCCCATGCTCAAGGATTAGGGGCTCAAGGATTAGCGGCTAGCGGCCCCAGGGGCTGGAGCGGCGGCGGCCGCTGCTCGGCACCGAACCGCTGCCGCCGCTATTGCGCGAAGCCGCGCCCATGCGCGAGGCAACCGGCATGGCAGAGGCCGCGGGCGCGCTGCGGCCGAAGCCGCCGCGATAGGCCAATTCGCGCAGGGCCGCCACGCGGTTCTCGGTGCTCGGATGGGTGGAGAACAGGCTGTCCATGCCCTGGCCGGTCAGCGGATTGACGATGAACAGATGCGCCGTGGCCGGGTTGCCCTCGGCCTGCGGGTTCGGAATCCGCTCGGCGCCATGGGTGATGCGCTCCAGCGCCGAAGCCAGGCCTTCCGGGTTGCCAGAGATTTCCGCACCCATGCGGTCGGCGGCATATTCGCGGCTGCGGCTGATCGCCATCTGCACCAGGGAGGCGGCCAGCGGCGCCAGGATCATCAGCAGCAGGCTGCCAACGAAGCCCAGCGGACTGCGATTCTCACCATCCCGGCTATGACCGAAGAACATGGCGAAATTCGCCAGCATGCTGATGGCACCAGCCAGCGTGGCGGTGATGGTCATGATTAGCGTGTCGCGGTTTTTCACATGCGCCAGCTCATGCGCCATCACACCGGCGATCTCGTCGCGGTTCAGCATGTTGAGCAGGCCGGTGGTGGCCGCCACAGCGGCATTCTCCGGGTTGCGGCCGGTGGCAAAGGCGTTGGGCTGGTCGCTGTCGATCAGGTAAACCTTGGGCATCGGCAGCTGCGCGCGCTGCGCCAGCTCGGCCACCAGGGAATAGAAATTCGGCGCCTCGTGGGGGCCCACCTCGCGGGCGCCATACATGGAGAGCACCATCTTGTCGCTGTTCCAATAGGCGAACAGGTTCATGGCGCAGGCCACCGCGAAGGCGATCAGCATGCCCATTTCGCCGCCGATCAGATAACCCACACCGACGAACAAGGCGGTCATCGCCGCCAGCAGCATCGCCGTTTTCGTGTAGTTCATGGCTTTTTCGCATCCTCCAAAAGCCGCCGGCTGCTTGGCAGCCCGGCGCACAGCGTTATATGTAGGGAGCAACCGCGCCGCCGCAAGAGACAGGCCCATGCCCGCCGATAGCCCGAAACCCAGCCCCGCCGCCCCGCCGCTTCCCCAATCCGGACCGGCGGCGGAAAAGCCGAAAATGCCGGAAAAGCCGGCCGTCACCCAAGCCCAGGCGCCGGGTGAACACGGCGGCCCCAAGGGGCTGGAGCCAACCCGCTATGGCGACTGGGAACGCAAGGGCATTACAAGCGATTTCTGACTGACTTCTGAGATTTCTAGTCTTGTTCTCCTCTTCTCGCCGGCTAGACTAAAATCATGAGTGAGCAGCCAGATAATCTTGTTTTGATTTACCTGCGCTGGATCGACGAGAAAATCGACCGCCTGTCGGATCAGGTGCGCGAAGTGCGCGACCGAGCGGGGCAGTTTGAAGTCAGGCTTAGCCATATGGATGTGCGGCTCGGCCATCTAGAAGTAGCCGTAGCGGGGATATCGGTGCGCATTGACCGCATGGAAGATCGCCTCGACCGTATTGAGCGCCGGCTCGACCTAGCCGAAGCACCGGCTCCCTAAACCCCCGCCTGAACCCCCGACCACACCCTTGCGCCTCGGGGCGCGATGCCTATACTCCGGCCCGATTTTCCAAGCTTTTAAGGAGTGCGCCCGATGAGCGGCAGCAAGCATGGCAGCGTGAAGAAGGTGGTTCTGGCCTATTCCGGCGGCCTGGATACCTCGGTGATCCTGAAATGGCTGCAGGAGACCTATGGCTGCGAGGTGGTGACCTTCACCGCCGATCTCGGCCAGGGCGAGGAGCTGGAGCCGGCGCGCAAGAAGGCCGAGATGTTCGGCGTGAAGCAAATTTTCATCGAAGATGTGCGCGAGGAATTCGTGCGCGACTTCGTCTTCCCGATGTTCCGCGCCAACGCCCTCTATGAAGGCCTCTACCTGCTCGGCACCTCGATTGCCCGGCCGCTGATCGCCAAGCGCCAGATCGAGATCGCCCGCGAAGTCGGCGCCGACGCGGTCTGCCATGGTGCCACCGGCAAGGGCAATGACCAAGTGCGTTTCGAGCTGAGCTATTATGCGCTCAAGCCCGATATCAAGGTGATCGCGCCGTGGCGCGAATGGAACCTGACTTCGCGCACTGCTTTGATCGACTTCGCCGAGAAGCACCAGATCCCCATTGCCAAGGACAAGCGCGGTGAAGCGCCCTTCTCGGTGGATGCCAACCTGCTGCATATCTCGGCCGAAGGCAAAGTGCTGGAAGATCCCTGGGTGGAAGCGCCCGACTTCGTCTATTCGCGCTCGGTGGACCCTGAGAAGGCGCCGGACCAGCCGGAATATGTCGAGATCGAGTTCAAGAAGGGCGACCCCATCGCCGTGAATGGCGAGGCGCTCTCTCCGGCCAAGCTGCTGACCAAGCTGAACGAGCTGGGCGGCAAGCATGGCATCGGCCGCCTCGACCTGCTGGAAAACCGCTTCGTCGGCATGAAGAGCCGCGGCATCTATGAGACGCCCGGCGGCACCATTCTCTATATGGCGCATCGCGGCATCGAGCAGGCGACGCTGGATCGTGGCGCCGCGCATCTGAAAGACGAGATCATGCCGCGCTATGCCGAGCTGATCTATAACGGCTTCTGGTTCGCGCCCGAGCGCGAGATGCTGCAGGCACTGATCGACAAGAGCCAGGATAATGTGGAAGGCACCGTGCGCCTGAAGCTCTACAAGGGCTCGGTCAATGTGGTTGGCCGCAAGTCGCCGAAATCGCTCTACTCGCTGGCCCACGTCACCTTCGAGGCTGACTCGGTCTATGACCAGAAGGATGCCGCCGGCTTCATCAAGCTGAACGCGCTCCGTCTGCGCCTGCTAAACCGCCAGAAGGGCTAATCCAGCTCCGCCAGCACCGCCGCGTCGGTTTCCACGGCGCGGCGGTTTGCTGCGTGCAAGGCAAACTCTTCCTCTGAAAGCAACTGCTTCAGCGCCCAGGCGGCATGGGCCCGCACCGGCATCGCCGCATCCTCGCTCAAACGCACCAGCACCGGCACAGCCGATCTGTCGCCGCTATTGCCAAGGGCCAGACAGACATTGCGGATGAAGCGGTCACGCCCGATGCGCTTCACCGCCGTGGTGGCGAACAACTCGCGGAACGCGGCATCATCAAGCGAAGCCAGATCAATCAGGCGCGGCGCCTTCAGCGCCTCGCGCGCCTGGATTTCCGCGTCATGGGCAACGGCTGCGAACTTGTTCCACGGGCAGATCGCCAGGCAATCGTCGCAGCCATAGATGCGGTTGCCCATGGGCTTGCGGAATTCTGCCGCGATCACGCCATCATATACAATGGTGAGGTATGAGATGCAGCGCCGCGCATCCAGCTCATAGGGCGCGGGAAAAGCCTTGGTGGGGCAGATATCGAGGCAGGCTTGGCAGGCGCCGCAGCGATCAGCATGGGCTTCGTCGGGCGCCAGTTCGGCCGTCGTGAGGATGGCGCCGAGAAACAGCCAGGAGCCGAAATCGCGCGACACCAGGTTGGTATGCTTGCCCTGCCAGCCCAGGCCCGCCACCTGCGCGAGCGGCTTTTCCATCAGCGGCGCGGTATCGACAAACACTTTCAGCGCCTGCCCCGTCTCGCGCCCCAGCCAATCGCCGAGGCTTTTGAGTTTCTTCTTTACCACCAGATGATAGTCGCGGCCCTGGGCATAGACCGAGATCGCGGCGCGATCCTTCTGCTTGAGCAGATCAAGCGGATCGGCATCGGGGCCATAATTCAAACCCAGCGCGATGATGCTGCGGGCGGCGGGCCAGAGTGCCGCTGGGTGGCGGCGGCGCGGCGCCCGCTCGCCCTCGGCCAGCCAGGTCATATCGCCATGGCGGCCAAGTTCAACAAAACGATCCAGCCGCGCGCCGGGCTCCGGGCCGATGCTTGAGACGGTGGCAATGCCCACCGCCTCGAAGCCTTCGGCGCGCGCCCGGGCGCGGATGCGATCCTCGATACTCACATCGTCAGGAGATCGCGGCGATGACGGCGATCTCGACCTTGTATTGCGGCGCCGCCAGCTTGGCTTCCACGGTGGCGCGGGCCGGCGTGTGGCCCTGCGGCACCCAGGCATCCCAGGCGGCATTCATGGCGGCGAAATCGGCGATATCCGGCAGATAGATGGTGGCCGAGAGGAGCTTGGTCTTGTCGGTGCCGGCGGCGGCCAGCAGCTTGTCGATCTGGCCCAGGATCACCATGGTCTGGCCCGTGGTGTTGCCGCTGGTATCCGCCGCCACCTGGCCGGCGAGATACACGGTGTTGCCATGCACCACGGCCTGGGACATGCGCGGGCCAACTTCGATGCGACGAATGCTCATGGGCTGTTCCTTCTTGTTATGGTTAGAAATCGAGATCGGCATAATGCCGGGGCGGCGGCAGGCCGGGAATATGATCGGCGAGCAGGGGGCGGAAAGAGGGCCGCGACTTCACCCGCACATACCAATCCTTGGCGCCGGGATGATCATCCCAGGGCACATCGCCGAGATAATCTAGGCAGCTCAGATGCGCGGCGGCCGTGATATCGGCGAGGCTGAAATCATCGCCGGCCAGCCATTTCCGCCGCTCGGTGAGATAATTGATGTAATTCAGATGATGCTTCAGATTCTGATGTGCCAGGCGGATATTGGTGCTGTCTGGCTGGCCACCGCCCATGAAGCGGCGCAAGACCTTCTCGAAGATCAGCGCATCCGACACTTCGCGGCTGAATTTGAGATCGAACCAGCTCACCAGCCGGCGGGTTTCGGCGCGGCCGGGCGGATCGAAGCCGATCAGCATCTTGTTGGGATAGACCTCGTCCAGGTATTCACAGATGGCGAGGCTTTCCACCAAGGGGCGGCCATCATGCTCCACCAGCACCGGCACTAGGCCGGCCGGGTTGAGGGCGAGGAATTCCTCGCGCCGCTCCCAGACTTTTTCAAGCACGAGTTCGCATTCCAGTCCTTTTTCCTTCAGCAGGATGCGGACCTTGCGGCAGAACGGGGAGAGCCAGAAATGATACAACTTGCGCATGGCGGCGCAGGGTAGCAAAAGCCGGCCTGCGGCAAAAGATTCGCAGGCGAATGAAAATGACGTAAACGCCCTAGCTCCGATCCTCGGGGTCGTATTCTGGCAGGCCGGCCAGTTCGGCATAGAGCGGCGCGAAATCCGGTTCGGTGGCTTTGAATAGCTTCTCGAAGCTGGAGATAACGAAATAAGTGCTCTGGAAGCGGTCGATATGATAGCGCGTGCGCAGGATGCGCTTCAGATCGAAGGGCCGGCGCATGGGCACGCTTGAATCCAGGCTGTAGCGCACCTCGCCAGCCGAGGAGAGGATGCCGGCGCCATGGATGCGCGGGCCATCACCGCGATCGATCAGGCCGAATTCCACCGTGTACCAGTAGAGCCTGGCGATCATATCCAGCGCGCCGAGCTTTTCCGCCTTCAGGCCGCCTTCGCCGTAAGCCTTCATGTAATCGGCGAAAACCGGGTTGGCCAGCAAAGGCACATGGCCGAACAGGTCATGGAACAGGTCGGGCTCCTGCAGGTAATCCAGCTTGGCCCAGGGCCGGAGCCACCAAGTGACCGGGAAGCGCTTGGCTGCAAGATGGCGGAAGAAGGTGCCGTCATCTAGGAAGCCATCCACCGGCGCCAGCCGCCAGCCGGTGGCGGCCTCAAGCTGGTCGGAGAGCCGCTCCAGATCCGGCACATTATCGGGCGAGAGCTTGAGGCGGGCCAGGCCATCGAGGAATTCCGGGCAGGCGCGGCCCTGCACCAGCTTGCTCTGGCGCTCAAACAGATGCCGCCACACGGCGCGGCTTTCATCATCCTGTTGGGTCTGGCGCTCCAGCACAGCCAGCATGGCAGTCTCCTGATCCTGGTTTCGGCCAGGATACGGCGGAATCAGCGCATTTTCCGTGCGAAGGCAGCCAATATTGCCTCTATAATGCAATTATATTGCAAATATATATGAATATTGCATGATCAGTGCATGATTGACCTCGATGCCGCCGATCTCCGTCTGCTTGCCGCCCTGCAGCGTCAGGGCCGTGCCAGCAATATCCAGCTGGCTGAAGCCATGGCCGCCAGCCCCAGCCAGGTGAGCCGCCGGCTGGCGCGGCTGGAGGAACTGGGCGTGATCGAGGGCTATGCCGCTTTGCTGAAGCCTGAAGCCGTCGGCCTGCGCGTGATGGCGGTGTCGCTGGTCTCGCTGGAGCGCCATGCCGAGGATATCGTGCATGGCTTCGAGGCCCTGGTGGCGCAGGCGCCGGAAATCCTCGATTGCTATTCCATCACCGGCGAGGCGGATTTCATGCTGCGCATCGTCGCCGCCGACCTGGGCCAGTTCGCCGATTTCATCAGCCGTCGCCTGCTGCGCGTGGCCGGCGTGCGCAATGTCCGCTCCAGCATCGTGCTGCAGCGGATCAAGCACACAACGGCTTTGCCTTTGCCTCTGGCGGTTTAGGCGTTGAGGAATTCCGGCGTCGCCGAGCCGGCGAGCAGTTCGATCAGCCCGGTCATGGCGGCGCGCACGCGCTCAAAGCCCGCTGAACGCGCGATATTTTCCTCGTCCATGTAGAGGTCGCGGTTGATCTCGATCTGCAACGTGTGGAAGCCCGCTTCGCGCCGCGTGTAATGCTGGGTGATATAGCCGCCGGCATAGGGCTTGTTGCGCGCCACGCCAAAGCCGCGCCCGGCGAGATAGGTCTCCACCCGCTCCACCAGCCGCGAAGGGCAGGACACGCCATGGAAATCGCCTAGCACCATATCGGCGCGGCGCTGGCCATGATCGGGCATGTTGGCGCCGCCCACGGATGGCATGGAATGGCAATCCAGCAGCAGGGCCACGCCGGCCGCCTCATGGGCGGCATCCAGCAACTGTCGGAGCGCGCCGTGATAGGGCCGCCACAGGGTTTCCACCCGGCGCTCGGCTTCGGCAAAGGGCAGCTTGTCGCGATAAATCTCTTGGCCCCCCGCCACCACCTTGGCGATGGTGCCCAGCCCGGCGCTGATCTTGCTGGAGCGGGTGGTGACATGATCCGGCAGGGCATCGGCAAACATCGCCGGGTCCAGCTCATAGGGCTCGCGGTTGGGGTCGCAATAGGCGCGCGGGAACAGCGCCTCCAGCAGCGGCACGCCCAGGCCCGGCCCGGCAGAGACCAGGTCGTTGACGAAGGCATCTTCGGAACGCCGCAGGGTCACCGCATCGAGCAGGCTGGCGCCCCGGAACTCCGCCGGATATTCCGCGCCGCTATGGGGCGAGGACAGCACCAGCCCACAGCGCCGGCCAGTGGGCAGGGTTAGCTTGATCGGCGGATCGACGGGAGCGGTATAGACCGGGCGGGGAAGCGGTGCGGCTGCGGACATTAAAGGACTTTCGGCTTAAATACGGGGCGGCTGGTCTAGGGATCAAGGGCGGATTATGGGCCAGTGGTGAGACGCTTGCCAACCGCCGCCACAGCCGATAAAAGCAGCGCCACCCGCCCAGGCGGCGGGTTTGGCGTGGCATGGGCGGTTAGCTCAGCGGTAGAGCACTACCTTGACATGGTAGGGGTCACAAGTTCGATCCTTGTACCGCCCACCACGCAAATTTCCTTGAAAATTAGCAAATAGCGCTCTTGCGGGACAATCTCCACGGGAAATGCTTGCAAGCCGCCCCGCGCCCAGTGAAGAGTAGCGGATGGACTTCAGGAACTATCTCAGCGGTGTGTTCTTCGCCATCAAGGACGAAGAGAGCTTCGGCAAAGGCATGCGCCAGGCGCTGAAGCAGGTGAAGCATGGCGGCATCTTCGCCGGCGACAACATGGTCACCTTCTCCAAGAATATGAGTTTCCTCACCGACGACAAATTCATGGCGGCGGTGAAGCGCCATATCAACACTGATATGGAAAAGGGCATCATCTGGCGCCAGGCCGTGGTGGCCTGGGCGGCGCGCGAAGGCCTGAAACGCGAAGGCGATTTCGTGGAATGCGCCTGCTACAAGGGCACCACGGCGCGCATTGTCTGCGACTACATCGATTTCGCCCAGCAAGACCGCCACTACTATCTCTACGATCTGTTCGAGCATGATCCGACCATGCCGCATCATGCCATGACCGAGCATAGCAAGGACCTCTTCGCCAAGACTAAAGAGCGCTTCGCCGCATTCCCCAACGTGACGGTGACGCAGGGCGCGGTGCCCGAGGTGTTGCACAAGGTGGCGCCGGAGAAAATCGCCTTCCTGCATATCGACCTGAATAACGCGGCGGCCGAGATCGGTGCCCTGGAAATCCTGTTCGACCGCATGAGCCCGGGCGCCATCCTGATCCTGGATGACTATGGCTGGATCTTCTATCACGAGCAGAAGAAGGCCGAGGATCCCTGGTTGGCCAAGCGCGGCTACCATGTGCTGGAGCTGCCCACAGGCCAAGGCCTGGTCATCAAATAGCGGGCCGGATCATGGCTTTTCCGAATTATCTCGGTCAGGTGTTCTTCGCCATCAAGAACACTTCCACTTTCTCGCGCGGCCTGCGCGAGATGCTGGGCGAGGTGATCGAAGGCGGCATCTTCACCGGCGACAACATGATCACCTTTTCCAAGAGCATGGGCTTCCTGGAGGATGAGAAATTCATGGCCGCGGTGAACCGCCATGTGGACAACAACACCGAGCGCAGCGTGATCTGGCGCCAGACCGTGGTGGCCTGGGCGGCGCGCGAAGGCCTGCGGCGCGAGGGCGATTTCGTGGAATGCGCCTGCTACAAGGGCACCACGGCGCGGATCATCTGCGACTATCTCGATTTCGATAAGCTCGACCGCACTTATTATCTGTATGACCTGTTCGAACCAGCCGAGAAGGGCGAACACCGCCCGATGCCGGAACTCAGTGCCGAACTCTACGCCAAGGTGCAGGCGCGCTTCGCCGATTTTGCCAATGTGAAGGTGACACAGGGCTCGGTGCCGGAGATACTGCATCAGGTGGCGCCGGAAAAGATCGCCTTCCTGCATATCGACCTGAACAGCGCCCCGGCCGAGATCGGCGCCCTGGAAATCCTGTTCGACCGCATGAGCCCTGGTGCCATCCTGATCCTCGATGACTTTGGCTGGACCTTCTACAAGGAGCAGCAGCGAGCCGAGACTGCTTGGCTGGGCGCGCGCGGCTACAAGGTGCTGGAACTGCCCACCGGCCAGGGCATGGTGATCAAGTAATGGCGAATGCTGATCGCAATCTGCGCGCCCTGCTGCGCAGCGGCTCGGCCAGAGTCTTCGATCTGCAGGGCCGCAGCCGCGAATTGCAGAAGCGCCCCGGCCTGCCGGCGCCCAAGCCCTTTTTCAAGAACCGCAACGCCAACCGCCTGCTGATCCTGAAATACACCCCGCCGGCGCATGAGCGGGTGGGCCTGCGCACCGAGCGCGCCGTGCAGACCAAGCTCTATCTGCCCTTCAACGAGCAGAATATCGAGGAAGGCGGCAAAACCATCCTGCTGGCCGATACGCGGCTGGAAGAAGCCCTGGAAGAACAGCTGGCATTGTCGCCCCGCCATGACGCTGCCGCCTTCCGACATGACCGCGCCATCCTCGAGATTCTGGACAACCTGCCCTCGCTCGATCCCTTCCTGATGCGCGACCGCATGGAGATCGAGGCGCAGGATGTGGACAATGCCTATTTCGCCTTGGCCGATGACGAACTGGAAAAGATCAAAAACTTCGTGCGCGACAAGATGGCCAAGGTGGCGGCCTTCGCCATGCAGGCCCCGGCCGTGCCCACCATCACCGCGCCGAGCATCGGCAAGGCGCCGGCCGCCAGCGCGCCGCCGGGTGATGCGGTGGAGCGCCTGACGCAGAAATTATGGGAAGCCAACGATGCTGCCGCTTTGGCCCCAGTGATCCGCGCCTTCCGCATCAATCCGGCTTCGGCGCCGGAAATCGTCTATGCCTGGAAGGGCACGATCTACTACGATTATGAATACAGCCGCCAGCTCAATACCTGGCAGAGCATGCTGGATTGGCTGAGCCACGAGGCCCGGCCACGCGAGGGCGCGAGCGGCGCCGCCGCCAACGACCTGAATGAATTGCGCATCGCCACCCGCGACGCGGTGCTGAAACATTGGAGCCGGGTGACGGAGAAACTGAATCGCTATCGCCATTGCTTCGATGAGCTGTTCCTGCATAAGAAGGCGGCCGCGCCCTTCGTAGAATTCCTGCGCGGCTCGAAGCAGACCTTCTGGGATCTGGGCGATGGCCTGTCGCGGCTCAGCCATAGCCATGCCGTGTGGCAGCGCGATACCAACCGCTTCCCGCTGCGCCGCCTGCCGGCCGCGCAGCTCGCCGATCTGCTGGACATGCTCTATCAAGTGAATGCGGAATAGGCGTGAGGCGGCATGAGTGAGCCAGACAAGCCAGCGGATGACGGCAGGGCAGCAGCCTTCGCGGCGGCGCTGGCCTTGCATCAGGGTGGCAAGCTGGCCGAGGCCGATGCCGCCTATCGCGCCCTGCTGCAGCGCTGGCCCGGCCATGTGGAAAGCTTCCATCATGTCGCCATCCTGGCCCTGCAGCGCGGCCAACTAGCCGAAGCCGAAACCCTGCTGCGCCGCCTGACCCAGGCGGTGCCGCAACTGGCGGCGGCCTGGAGCAATCTGGGCGTGGTGCTGCTGCGCCAGGGCCGCGCCGAGGAAGCCGTGGCGGCGCAGCGGCAGGCCCTGGCCGTGGAACCTGGCTTTGCCGGCGCGATGAAAAATCTGGGCAATGCGTTGCGCGAGCTGGGCGACAATGCCGGCGCCGAAGCGGAATTCCGCCGCGCCATCGCCATCACGCCCGATGCCGATGGCTTCAACAATCTTGGCCTGGTGCTGCAAAACCGCGATCCCGATGGCGCCATCGCCGCCCTGCGCCAAGCCGTGGCCATTGATCCCACGCACCGCAAGGCGCTGGCCAGCCTGGCCAATATCCTGCGCCTGCAGGGCCGCATCGAGGAAGGCCGTGAAGCCTGGGATCAGGCCATCGCGCTGAAGCCCGAGCCAGGCCTGCAGCTGATGCGGGCGCTGACGGTGAACCCGATCATCCGCTCGCGCGCCGATATCGAAACCGCGCGCCAGGGCATCATGGCTAATATCGCCGCGCTGCGCCGCGCCGGCCTCAGCCACCCGGCCATTGAAGATGAGGTTTTCTCCACCAACTTTTTCCTCGCCTATCATGGCCGCAACAATCGTGACCTGCATATGGCGATTGCCGGGCTTTATGCCGAGGTCTGCCCCAGCCTCAATTGGGTGGCGCCGCATTGCTTAGCCCCACGCCGCCAGGGCGGGCGCATCAAGGTGGGCTTCCTGTCGCAATTCATGCGCCGCCACAGCATCGGCCGCACCACGCGCGGCCTGATCGCGCAGCTCGATTCAAGCCGCTTTGAGAGCCACGCGATTTTCGTGCCGCCGCTGGTGGATGATGAAATCTCGCGCTTCATCCGCGAAGCTGCCGATCATCACCTGATCCTGCCCAAGAAACTGGCCGAGGCGCGCCAGCAGATCGCGGCTTTGGAACTGGATGTGCTGTTCTACCAGGATATCGGCATGGAGCCGTATACCTACTTCCTGGCCTTCTCGCGGCTGGCCCCGGTGCAGTGCGTGTCCTTCGGCCATCCCGATACCACCGGCATCCCGACTATGGATTACTTCATTTCCAACGATCTGTTTGAAGTGCCGGAGGCTGACACGCATTACAGCGAGAAGCTGTTCCGCCTGCATGACCTGGGCACGCTGGCCTATTACTACAAGCCGGAGACACCTGATCCGGTGAAGCCGCGCAGTGCGCTGCCGGTGCCGCAGGAGGGCCGTTTCTATCTCTGCCCGCAGCATCTCTTCAAGGTGCATCCGGATTTCGACGACATCGTGGCCGGCATTCTGGAGCGCGATGCGGAAGCCCGCGTCTGCTTCATCGCTCAAGGCGCGCCGCGCTGGGCCGAGCTGATCTTCCAGCGTCTGACCAAGCGGGTGGGCGACAAACTGATCCGCCGCGTGTTCTTCGTGCCCTCACAGGACGGGCCGGATTTCCTCAGCCTGCTGCGCGCCGCCGACGTGGTGCTCGATACCGTGCATTTCAACGGCATGAACACCTCATTGGAAGCCCTGTCGCAAGGCGCCGTGGTGGTGACCCTGCCCTCTGATCAGCAGCGCGGCCGCCACACCCAGGCCATGTATCGCAAGATGGGCATCACCGAGGCCATCGCGCGCGATGCCGAGGATTACGTCAGCATCGCCGTGCGCGTGGCCACCGATGATGCCTATCGCGCCGATCTGCAAAATCGCATCAGCGCAGCCAATCATGTGCTGTTCGAGGATCCGCGCGTGGTGCGTGAATTCGAGCGCTTCTACAGCAGTGCCGTAGCCGCGCTGTAAGGCGCTATTTCACCAGCACCGCGCGCATCGCTGTGGCCAGGCCATGATCTTCCTGCTTGGGCGACGCATCGAGCGCCGTCAGCACGCCGTCGCGATCCGCCGCTGGGCGATTCTGGCTGAATTTGAACTTGCCATACAGCTCGGCGATCTCGATTTCGATGCCGACAATGCCGCGCACCATGCCATCCATGAAACGATCCGGCTGCGCCGCCATCGACCATTGCGTCGGATCCTCATAGACCCGTGCCAGACGATCCACCAGCGTTTTCAGCTCAGCCGACTCCTGCAGCAATCTGGCTTGGCCATGGGCATGCACCACAGCGTAATTCCAGGTTGGCACCGCCGGCTGCGTGGCATACCAGCGTGGCGAGATATAGCCATGAGCGCCCTGGAAGATCGCCATGGCTGGCCGGGTTTGCAGCAATTGCCAGATCGGATTGGCGCGCGCCACATGCGCCAGCAACGTGCCATGCGCGCCGCGCGTGCGATCCAGCATGAAGGGAATATGGCTGGCCTGCACATTATCGCCATCGGCAGCGATCAGGATGCCGAAATCGTTGGCATCGATCAGGTCATGCATCGCCTCGCGGCTGGGCGCGGCGAAATGGGCGGGTGTGTAGAGCGACTGGGGCATGGCAATTTTCTCTGCTGGGCGCAAAAGCGGCGGCATGAAAACAAGCGCAGCTCGCTTCCGCAAGCGGAGAATTGCACCCCGACAAGTACGCGCCGTGCTAACGCGCGGTGCCGAGCGCCAGCACCTTGCCGCTGCGATCCACCGCGAACGTCACCATCGGCTCGCCAAGCTGCGCCACATCGACACTGAAACGGAAGCCGTAGAAATTGGAGATTGCGCCAAGCTGCAAGGCCTGCACCACATCGGGGCGTGCTTGCGTGAGGCGCGTGCGCGCGATGATCTGGCCCTTGGCGACGAACAGCACTTCCACCGCCGGCGCCTTGGCTTCGGTATCGGCGGCCCAGCCCGAGAGCACCAGCTTGTCGCCTTCGCGCACCGCCGCTTCGAGCAGGCCGCGCAAACCAGTGGAGACCGGCACCTGGCGGCCACTGGCATCGAGCAGGCAAGTGCCGCAGAAGCTATAGACCGTATCGGGTGTGGGCGCCGCCAGTTCCGCCAAAGGCGGCGGCTTGCTCTCGCTTCTGCCGAAGCCGAGCTTGGGCCCCTTGCCGCAGCCCGCCAGCAGCGCGCCGACCAATAGCATCATCATGACACGCGCTATCCGCATAACCACCCCCGCCTGACCCTGATCCGCCGCGAATCCTAGCCGAAATCGCGGCCGACGCCCTGATTCGGATTTGCTCTTGCTTTTATGGTATAATTGGATACAATTATACCATGTCGTCCGCCCTGCCCGCTGAAAAGACTACCGCCCGCGCCTTGGCTGCCGCCCTGCGCCAAGGCTTGAGCGAAGGCCGCTGGCTGCCGGGTGCCGCTTTGCGCCAGGCCGATCTGGCTGCCGAATACGGGGTGAGCCGCATCCCGGTGCGTGAGGCGCTTAGTTTGCTGCAAGCCGAGGGCCTGGTGGTGATCGAGCCCAACCGTGGCGCCTTCGTTGCCAGCCATACGGCGGCCGAGCTGGAAGAAATCTTCGATCTGCGCGCCCTGCTCGAGACGGAGACCCTGCGCCTGGCGCTGCCGCGCCACAACCCGGCCAGCCTGCGCAAGCTGGAAGCCATCCAGCGTGAACTGGATTTCGCCACGGAGCCTGCTGACTGGCTGCGGCTGGACCGTGAGTTCCATGATGCGCTCTATGCGCCCTCGGCCCGGCCGCGCAATCTGGACCTGATCGCCGGTTTGCGCCGCTCGGTGGAGCGCTTCTATGCCGCCAGGCTTTCGCCGGATGCGCGCCGCGTGGGCTGGAATGACGAGCATCAGCACTTGATCGAAGCCGTGCGGCGCAATGATGCGGCGGCGGCCACGGCATTGCTGCACCAGCATTTGCGCGAAACCCGCCGTCTGGCGCTCGCCGCGCTGCAAGCCGCCTGAGGTTTAGCGATGACCGCCTATACCGCCCAAACCCAATGGCTGCGCCAGGGCGCGGTTTTCACCGATAACCGCTATAGCCGCGCCCACCGCCTGCGCTTTGATGGCGGGCTCGATATACCGGGCTCCTCCTCGCCGCATTCGGTGCGCCTGCCCTATTCCGATCCGGCGGCGCTGGATCCGGAGGAAGCACTGATCGCCGCGCTCTCCAGCTGCCACATGCTCTGTTTCCTCTATCTGGCGGCCAAGGCGGGCTATGTGGTGGATGAATACCTGGATCAGGCCGAGGGCGTGCTGGAAACCCCGCCGGGTGAGGCCCACGCCTATATCACCCGGGTGATGCTGAAGCCGGCCATCCGCTTTTCTGGCGCCAAGCGGCCTGATGACGCGACTTTGGCCGATCTGCACCACCGCGCGCATGACGATTGCGCGCTCGCCCACTCGGTGAAGGCTGAGATCACCCTGGCCGGAAGCTGGGCCTATAACGGCTGAGTTTTGAGGGAAATGGTGCCGGCGGAGGGAATTGAACCCCCGACCTCGACTTTACGAAAGTCTTGCTCTACCCCTGAGCTACGCCGGCAGCGGCCTTGATAAGGCGGCCGGAAAATACGGGGCCGGACGCGCCTTGGCAAGCGTCGCAAATCAGCTCTTTGCCCGATCTTTGGGGCTATCCAGCAGGATCGGCGGGGCGCCTGCCGGCGGGCTGCCGGCTTCCAGCGGCGCCGGCTGGATACTATCGAAGCCGCCACAGGCGGTGCAGCGCATGGCCCAGGCGGCATGGCCCGCCCCGCAGGCCTCGCAGCGCCAGGGTTCCACCTGGGCGGCCAGCTGGCGCCAGCGGTCGGCGGCGGCCTCATCGCCCTCGCTTTCCGCCGCCAGCCGGGCGCGCAGACCAGCGCTCCAGGGATAATCGGCCGAGAAAGCCATCAGCCGCTGCCGCGCCGTGGCATAATCGCGCGCCGCCAGCGCCGCTTCCGCCAGCAGCAAGCGGCTGGCCGCCGCATCCGGGTTGGCATTGGTCACGGCTTCGGCGCGTTGCTGCGCAATGGCCGGTTCACGATGCGCCGCCTGTTCCAGATCAAGCCAGAGCCGCGCCAGGGCCGGGCTGGGCCGTGACGCCCAATGCGCCCGGATCGCCTCCTGCGCCCGCTGCTGCGTCGCCGCCGTATCGGCGGCGCGGGCCAGCACCGCCAGGCGGCCAGCATGATCGGGCAGCAATTTGCCGAGCTTCTCGGCCTTGCGCCAAGCCTCCAGCGGCGCAGCCGAGGCGGCGGCTTCGGCTGCATCGGCCAGATCGAGCTTGGCGCGCAGCAAGGCGGCGGCAGGCTTGCTCACTGCCTTGCGCGCCACCGCCTGCTCCAGCCGGGCGCGTGCCGCATTCCAGTCGCCGGCTTCGAGCAGCAGGCGGATTTCCGCTTCAGCCGCCACCGGCGAGCTGGGCCTAAGGGCCGAAGCCCGCTGCGCCAGCGCCAAGGCCTGATCGCGATCACCGCGCTGGCGCGCATCGGCCAGCAAGCCGCGCACACCCAGGAAAGCCGTGGCCGGATCGGCGGCCAACGCCGCGAAAGCTTCGCGCCCGCCCGTGGCATCGCCGCGCAATTGCGCCGCATGCGCCTCAAGCAACCGCGCCAGTGTTTTATCTTCCAGATAACCCGCCGCCTTGGCGGCCAGCTTGGCGGCACGGTCCGGTTCGCCAGCGGCCACCGCCACCATGCCGGCGGCAAACGCAGCTTGCCCGCGCGCCTGGCGCTTGAGCAGGCGGCGCTGCGGCAAGGCGGCAGCCCAGGCCACCATCCAACTGATCAGAAAAACCGCCAGACCAATCAGCGCCAGCAGAGCCACCACCAGGGGTGCCGGTGCCGCGATCTCATAGCCAAGCCAAGTGAGGCGCAGCGTGCCCGGCTGATCGGCGATCCAGGCGGCCAAAGCCGCCAGGGCCATCAGCGGCAACAGATAAACCAGGCGGCGCAGCATTATGAATCACACATCATGGGGCCGCCGCAAAATGCTCGCGCAACGCCAGTTGCAGCTTGTCCAAAGCCGCATCGAGCTTCAGCCGCGCATCGGCGCCGCCACGCCAGGCGGTGAGCGCCGGGCCGCCACTGACACCTTCCAAGGCCGCCAGCGCGCCCGCCAGATCGCCGCGTTCCAGCAGGCCTTCGGCCACGCCGAGCTTGTCGGCGCTGTTCGCCGCCACCTCGCCGCCCACGCGGCGGATGGTCACCAGACTGGTCAGCTTGTTCAGCACGCGCTGCCACCAGTTCGGCGTGGTGCCATCGCTGGGCGGCAACTCGGCCACCTCGCGCTGCTGCGCTTCCGCTACTTGCGCGAAGCGGCCAGCCAGCGCGGTTTCGGTAGGCGCGCCCTGGGCCGCGAAAGCCTGCACGGCGGTGAAAGCCTCGCGTAAAGCGGCCGCATTGCCCAGCAACGGCGCCACGGCATTGGCTTCGGCCACGAAATCGCTGCCGCGTGCGGCGCGATCCCGCAGGCTCTGCCAGGCCAGCAGCAAAGCCACTGGCTGGCGCAGATCGGCGGCGCGGGCGCGGCTCAGATCGCTGAGCTTCTGATCGAACTGCACCTGGCCGGTGAGCGCGGCTTCCGCGAGTTTCAAGGCTTCCGCAGCGGCCTTGCGCAATTCGGCGGCCTGCGTTTTCAGCGCCTCTTCCAAGCCGGCCACGCGTTCGGCATCCACATTGCTGGCAGCCGGCAATTGCTGCAGGCGATCCAGACTGGCGGCCAAAGCGGCGAGGCGGCGCTCCAATTCCTGCACCCGCTGCGTCAGGGCCGGATCGGCCACCGGCGCCGGCGCGGCTTGTGGCGCCGGCAGCGGCGCCAGCGTTGGCGCGGGCGCGGGCGCGACGGCGGTCTGCTTGCCGCCAAGACTCGGGATCGCACCCGGCGTGGTATAGAAATGATAGCCGGCGGCAATCGCCACACAGACGGCAATGGCGATCACGCCACGCAACAGCCAGTGGCCAAGCTTGGAAAGCAAGCCGGGCTTATCGGGTAGCGACTCCACCTCGGCATCGATGATGGTGGCCTCAGGCCGCTTGTCCTTCATGTCGCTCATGCGAACTCCTCATCGAGCGCGGCCAGCAAGGCGGCCTCACTGGGCTCGGCGGCCACCAGGATACGCCGCCAGGGCAGCGAGACCACGGCCTGGGCCACCGCCGCGCTGAGACAAAACGCCGCTGTCTGCTGCAGCGCGTGCCCGATGGCTAAGGTAGCAAAGGTGGCCGCCGTGCGGGGAGAGAAAAACAACACGCCGCCATAAGCAGAGTCGCTCAGATGCCGCGCCACCGGAGCGGGAAAAGCCGCGGCGGGATCGGCGGCATAGAGCGTGGCCCGCGTTACCGCGAAACCCGCTGCTTCCAGCAGGCCCTTCAAGTCACCCGCCAAGCTTTCGCCCGCCACATGCAGCAGGCGCCCGGCAGCGGGCTTGGCCTGGGCCTGCACCAGGGCGGCGAGGCTTTGCACATCGCCACCAGCGGCCTGCACATCGCGGAAGCCCGCCGCCCGCGCCGCCCGCGCGCTGGCCTCGCCCACAGCATAGACGGCTAAGCCGCGCTCCGGCGTAGCAGCGGCGAAAGCCCGTAAGCCATTGGCGGATGTGACCAGCAAAGCCACCACGCCGTGCAAAGACAAATCACGGGCCGGCAATGGCCGGATGCTGAGCATCGGCGCGGTATCAACACTGAAGCCGCGCGCCTCCAGATCGGCGGCAAGACGCGCCGCGTCGTCATCCGGCCGGGTGACGAGCAGCCGCGCCCGCATTTAATGTTCCTTGAAGAAATCGTCGCTGGCGCGGCTTTTCAAGTCCAGGCCGGCGGCCTGGCCCATGGCCACGCCATCCTGGCCACGCAATTCCACTTCCAGCAATTCGCTGCCATCTGGGCGCGCGATGGCGCCACGCAGGCGCATACGGCCATCGGCTTCGATCTCGGCCAAAGCTGCAATCGGCGTGCGGCAGGAGCCATCCAGCACCGCCAGCATGGCGCGCTCGGCTTCCACCCGGCGCCGCGTTGGCGCGTCGTCCAAAGCATTCAGGAAATCCAATACCCGCTTATCACCATCGCGGCATTCGATGCCGATGGCGCCCTGCGCCACGGCGGGCAGCATCTGCTCAGGACTCAGCACGCTCATGCCTTCGGACAGGATATGCAGGCGGCGCAAACCGGCCAGAGCCAGGAAGGTGGCCGCCACCTGGCCCTCGGCGAGCTTGGCCAGGCGCGTCTGCACATTGCCGCGAAACATCACGACTTTAAGATCGGGCCGGCGGGCCAGCAGGAAGGCCTTGCGGCGCAACGAGGATGTGCCAACCGTGGCGCCCTGGGGCAGATCGTTGAAGCCCATCGGCTTGGCCGCCAGCAACACGTCGCGTGGATCCTCGCGCGGCAGATAGGCGGCCATGATCAGGCCCGGCGGCAAAGCCGTGGGCATGTCCTTCATCGAATGCACCGCCAGATCGATGCCGCCATCCAGCAGGGCCTCCTCGATCTCCTTGGTGAACAGGCCCTTGCCGCCGGCCTCGGAAAGCTCGCGGTCCTGGATGCGGTCGCCGCTGGTCTTGATGATCGAGATGGCGATATCGGCCTCTGTCAGGCCGGGATGCGCGCTGAGCAGCCGGGCGCGGGTTTCGTGGGCCTGGGCCAGCGCCAGCGGCGAGCCCCTGGTGCCTATGGTAAGCTTGGCCTTGCCTTGATGCGGAACCGCCATGATGCTAACTCAACCCCATGCTTGTTCTCGGTATTGAAACCAGTTGCGACGAGACCGCCTGCGCCCTGGTACGCGACGCGGCCGACCCGGCCGCGCGCATCCTCTCTCATAGCCTGTTCTCGCAGGTGAGGGAACACGCACCCTATGGCGGCGTGGTGCCGGAAATCGCCTCCCGCGCCCATATCGAGCATCTGGACGGCCTGGTGGCCGAGGCCCTGCGCGATGCCGGGGTGGGCCTGGCCCAGGTGGATGCCATCGCCGCCACCGCCGGGCCGGGCCTGATCGGCGGCGTGATGGTGGGATTGATGACCGCCAAGGCGCTGGCCTATGCCACCGGCAAACCCTTGATCGCCGTGAACCATCTGGAAGGCCATGCGCTTTCCGCACGATTGTCGGATGACACGCCGTTCCCCTATCTGCTGCTGCTGGTTTCCGGCGGCCATTGCCAGTTTCTGGCCGTGGAGGAGGTCGGCCGCTACCGGCGGCTCGGCACCACGATTGATGATGCTGTGGGCGAGGCGTTTGATAAGACCGCCAAGCTCTTGGGGCTGGGCTATCCCGGCGGCCCGGCGATTGAGCGGCTGGCGCGCCAGGGGAACCCCAGGCGCTTTGCCCTGCCCCGGCCCTTGAAGGGCAAGCCGGGCTGCGATTTCAGTTTCTCCGGGCTGAAAACCGCCGTGCGCCAGGCGCTGGAAAGTCTAGGCGACGCACCCACTGAGGCCGACAAGGCCGATTTGGCGGCGAGCTTCCAGGCGGCGGTGCTGGATGTGATCGCTGACCGCACGCGCCATGCCATCCAGGCTTTCGCCGATCTCTATGGCGCTGCTGGCCGCCATCTGGTGGTGGCCGGCGGCGTGGCCGCCAACACCGCCCTGCGCTACAGCCTGCGGCAATTGGCCGAAAAACAGGGCATGTGCTTGAGCGTGCCGCCGGCCAAACTCTGCACCGATAACGGCGCCATGATCGCCTGGGTGGGGCTGGAGCGTTTGCAGCGCGGCTTGGTGGATGGCCTGGATGTGTCTGCCCGCGCGCGCTGGCCGCTCGATCCCCATGCTGAAGCGAAACCCTTTGCCGGAGCTAAAGCGTGAAGGCCGGGGCATGAAGCGGCTTGGCATCATCGGCGGCGGCGCCTGGGGCACGGCTCTGGCCGCGCTCTCGGCCGAGCAGGGCGATACCTTGCTCTGGGCGCGCAACGCCGATGTGGTGGCCAGCGTCAATCAGCAGCATGCCAATCCGCTCTACCTGCCCGGCATCGCGCTGCCGCAGAGCTTGCGCGCCACGGCTGAACTGGCAGCGCTGAAGGATTGCGACGCGCTGGTGCTGGCGGTGCCGGCGCAGACTTTGCGGCATTTCGCGCGGGAGATCTGGACCAAGCTGCCGAGCCACGCGCCCATCGTCATCACCGCCAAGGGCATCGAGATCGACAGCGGCAAACTGCCCGGCGATATCCTGCAGGAAATTCTGCCCAACCGGCCCTTGGCCATTCTCACCGGGCCGACTTTCGCGGCCGAAGTGGCGCGCGGCCTGCCCACGGCGGCAACCCTTGCCTGCACTGACGCCACGCTGGGCGCGGCTCTGGTGCAGCGCCTCGGCCGCCCCACTTTCCGGCCGTATTTATCCGATGATGTGACCGGCGCGCAGATCGGCGGCGCGGTGAAGAATGTGCTGGCGATCGCCTGTGGCATCGTGGTGGGCCGCAAGCTGGGCGACAATGCCCGCGCCGCTTTGATCACCCGGGGTCTCGCAGAAATGACGCGGCTTGGCCTCAAGCTCGGCGGCCGGCCGGAAACCCTGATGGGGCTTTCAGGGCTCGGCGATCTGGTGCTCACCTGCTCTGGCGCGCAATCGCGCAACCTCTCGCTGGGCACAGCACTTGGCGAAGGCAAGAGCCTTGCCGAGATTCAGGCTGGCCGCCGCAGCGTGGCCGAGGGCGTATTCACCGCCAAGGCCCTGCATCATCTCTGCGCGCGCCTGGAGATTGATATGCCGATTGCCGCCGCCGTGCATGCCATCCTGCATGACAATGCCGCCATTGATCAAACCATCGCCGCGCTGCTGGCCCGGCCGCTGAAGACGGAGTGACGCCATGAACTACTGGCTGATGAAATCGGAGCCGTCTGCCTGGGGCTGGGATGACCAGGTGAAAAAGGGCGTGGAAAGCTGGAATGGCGTGCGCAATTACCAAGCCGCCAACAACATGAAGGCGATGAAGCTGGGCGACCGCTGCTTCTTCTATCATTCGGTGGAGGAGAAGCAGATCGTCGGCATCGTGGACGTGGCGAAAGAATACTATCCCGACCCCACCGACGAGACCGGCCGCTTCGGCATGGTGAATGTGAAAACGCTGATGCCGGTGAAGAAACCAGTCACGCTGCAGCAGATCAAGGATGAGCCCCGCCTAGCGCATCTGCCGCTGATCAAGCAATCGCGGCTATCGGTGATGCCGATTGATGCGCCGAGCTGGAAGCTGATCTGCGCCATGGCCGGCGTGAAGGCGTGACGATAAGAAACACAGCAAATGGGATGCCCGCATCAAGTGCGGGCATGACGGTTTGTTTTTGTGCTGTCATCCTCGGGCTTGACCCGAGGATCCCATTGGCTGCGCCATGAAACCCGCACCCGGCACGCGGCTGGTGGATTTCGCCACGCTGGCCGAGCCCGAGGCGCGGGATTTCAGCTTCGGCGAAGGACGCGAACGCTTTGAGTTATTCGTGCTGCGCTGGCAGGGCCATCTGCTGGCCTATGAGAATGTCTGCCCCCATGCGCGCACCAGCCTGAACTGGAAGCCCGGTGCCTTCTTCACCCTGGATAACAGCGCGCTGCTCTGCGCCACCCATGGCGCGCAATTCGATGCTTTCACGGGCCAATGTTTCCTCGGCCCGTGCAAGGGCCGGTCGCTGGCGCGCTTTCCTGTGATGCTGGATGCCGATGGCTGGGTGGTGGTGGCCCATGAGGCTGGACCGCCGCCGGCTTAAGCGGCGAGCGGGCCTTTGATCACCAGATGGCCATCATAGAAGGCCGCATCCACCGCGAAGGCATCGGCCAGGATCGCCGGCGTGAGCGCCAGCGGCGGCGCTTCCAGCGCCAGCAGGCGCCCCGCCTTCAGCACCGCCACGCGATCAGCATAGGCATAGGCCAGCGGCAGATCATGCAGCACGGTGGCCACCGCCACGCCTTCCGATGCCAGTTGCCGCGCCAGGCGCAGCACGCCATGGGCATGGGCCAGATCGAGGCTGGCGGTGGGTTCATCCAGCAGCAGAACCGGCGGCTTGGCGCTGGCTTCGCGATCCAGTTGCGCCACCGAGCGCGCCAGTTGCACGCGCTGCTGTTCGCCGCCCGACAATGTGGTGTAGCTGCGCGCGACCAGGTGCCCGATATCAGCGGCCGTGATGGCGCTGAGGATCGCGGCGGCATTATGGCTGCGCTCGTAGAGCCGCTCGAACGGCGCGCGGCCGAGCGACACCACATCGCGCACCGGCAGCGAGAAACCGAGCCTGGCCGCCTGGGGCATCACGGCGCGGCGCCGCGCCAGGGCCAGCGGTGTCCCGTCTTTCAGCGCCAGGTTATCAAGCTGCACGTGGCCCTGGCTGGGCCGCAAGTCGCCGCCCATCACTTGCAGCAGGGTGGATTTTCCGGCGCCATTGGGGCCGACGATGGCCAGCACTTCGCCGGGCTTCAGCGCCAGCGTGACATCGCTGAGCACGGTCACGCCGCGCCGCTCCATGCCGGCTTTTTCCAGCGCGATCATGCCGCGATCTCCTTGCGCTGGCGCAGCAGCAGGCCGAGGAAGAACGGCGCGCCGATCAGCGCCGTGAGCAGGCCGACCGGCAATTCCGCCGGCGCGGCTATCGTGCGCGCCACGGTATCGGCCAGAATCAGCAGCGTGGCGCCGACAATGCCGGCATAAGGCAGCAGCAGGCGATGGCCGGGGCCGAATAACAGCCGCACCAGATGCGGCACCACTAGGCCGATGAAGCCGATGATGCCGCTGAAGGCCACGGCGCCGCCCACCGCGAGGGCAACGGCGAAACAAGCCATGCGCTTCACGCGCTCGACCTGGAAGCCGAGATGCGCCGCCTCGCGTTCACCCAGGTTGAAGGCATCCAGCGCACGCGCCAGCCAGGGCGCCAGCAGCAAAGGCAGCAAGGCGAAAGGCAGCAGGATGGCGAGCTTGCCCCAGGTGGCACCGCCCACGCTGCCCAGGAGCCAGAAGGTGATGTCGCGCAACTGGCGGTCATCGGAGAGGTAGCTCATCATGCCGATGCCGGCCATGCTGATGGCATTGAGCGCGATGCCGGCCAGCAGCAGCATGGCGATGGCGGTGCGCCCTTCCACCACAGCCAGGCGATGCACCAGCAGCGTGACCAGCAGGCCGCCGCCGAAAGCCGCCGCCGGCAGCATGTAAGGCTGCCAGGCGGCCGGATAGAGCCAGCCGGCGAAGACGATGGCGGAAGCCGCAGACAGGCCCGCGCCGCCGGTAACGCCGACCAAGCCGGGATCGGCCATCGGGTTGCGGAACAGGCCCTGCATCAGCGCACCGGCCACGCCCAGCGCGCCGCCGATCAGGCCCGCCATCAGGCTGCGCGGCAGGCGCAACTGCCACACGATGGCATCACTGCGCGCATCCACAGCCTGCAGCAACAAGGCGCGCAGCACATCCATGGTCTTGAGCGATACCGGACCGATGGCGAGGCTGAGCAGCAGCATCAGCGGCAGCAAAGCAGCCAGCAGCACGCCGCCAGACCATGGCAACAAGCCGACGCCCTGGCGCCGGAATGGTTTAAGCGCCATCTCGCTCACACGCCGAAGGTCGGCAGAGCAGCGCCGGGATGCAAGGCGGCGGCGAGATCGCGGCCGGCGCGCGCCACGCGCGGCCCAAGCCCGAGCAGGAACAGCATGTCCAGCGCCACCACGCGGCCCGTTTGCGTGGCGCGCAGCGCGCTGAGCTGCGGCACCTTGCGCAAGCCATCCAGGCCGCCGAGCGCCGCTAGGCTCTGGTCGGAAATCAGGATCACATCGGGATCGGCGGCGAAAGCGGCCTCCGCCGAGATCGGCTTATAGCCATTGCTGCCCACCATGGCATTGCGGCCGCCAGCGAAGCGGATCATCGTCTCGGCCGCCGTCACATCGCCAGCCGCGAGCAGGCGGCCATCGGAAATGCTCATCAGGAACAGCACACGCGGGCGGGCGCTGAGCTTGGCCACGGCGCCGTTCAGCGCCTCGATGTGGCCTTGCAGCGCTTGCGCCAGCGTCTCGCCCTTTGCGCGATAGTCCAGGGCGTCGGCCACCTGGCGCAGCTTGGCCGGCACATCGGCCACATGCATGGTCTCGCGGATCACGACGAGCGGCAGCTTCACCGCGCGCAGCTTTTCCAAGGCCGCCGGTGGCCCGGCCTGATCGCCCACCAGCAGCAAAGAGGGATTGAGGGAGAGGATGCCTTCAGCGCTCATTTGCCGGAAATAGCCGATCTTGGGCAGCTTGTCGGCCGCCGATGGATAGAGGCTGGTGGTATCCACACCTACCAGACTATCGGCGGCGCCGAGCGCATAGACCATCTCGGTGATGGCACCACCCGCTACCACTACGCGCTGCGCAGTGATGGCGCGCTGCGGCGTGGCCGCCCGCACCAGGCTTGGTGCGAGCGTCACACTGCCGGCGGCTGCCAGAAAACCGCGCCGGTTCATGCCGCAGCCTTTTCCACCAGCGATTCGGCCAACGCGCGCCAGCTTTCCAGTTCCGGGATGCCCGGCTTGCGCTTGCCGAAGAAGGAGACGATCAGCTCGCCATCCTTGTCGAACAATTCCAGCGAGGTGACGGTGCCATCCACACTGGGCTTGCGCACCAGCCAGGAGGACGCGATGGCATCCTCGCGCAGATGCAGATTGAACATCGGATCCAGCACATTGAACCACGGGCCGGTGGGCACCAGCTTTTTCACCGTGCCGGTATGGATCTGGATCATGCCGTGATTGCCGACAAACACCATGATCGGCAAGTCGGAAGCGGCGGCCTGATTGAGCATGGCGCGGGCGGCATCATTGCTTAAGGCTTGGGCGAAGCGCGGCCCGGCCAGCCGCATGGCCTGCTCGCGCGCCACCTTATGCTGGCGCAGCAGGCCGAAGAAATCATGGGTATCCTGCAGATTGGTCCAGCCATCGCGCAAGGCCACCACATCGATCTCGGCATCGGGCTTGGACGCCACCGGCGCCTTGGCGGCTGCTGCGGTGAAGCTTGGGCTTTGATCATCGGCACGGAAACGCGCAGCCAGAGCGGTGAAGGCCGCCACATCGGTTTCATCGGTGGCATAAATCTTATGCACCGCATGGCCCTGGGCATCGAAGAATTGCAGCGACAGGCGATGGCCTGACTTCACGCTCTCGGCCACGGCGAAGCCATGCGCCCAGGGGCCGAAGAAAATGCGCAGGTCGATATCCTCGCCCACGATCAGGCCGACATGGCCCTGCAGGCTCAGCGCGCCATAGGTGCCATGGCGCTCATGCACCACGGCATCGTTGCGCGTCAGCGCCATCACCGGGCCAACCGCGCCCATGGCGGCGATGATGTCAGGCCAGGGGCCGCGCAGGCGCTCAACGCCACCCTGGGCCTGCGGCGTGCCGAGCCGCGTGCTGAGCAACGCGGCTTCCGAAACGCCTAAGCGCTTGGCGGCATCGCGGATGCGCAGGTTGGGCTCGGCCTGGCGCAGCTCAGACCAGAGTGCAGCGAGATCAGAGAGGGGGCTGGTGGACATCATGGGGCTCCTTTGGTGATGCTCTAACGAATTTCAAAACGCACGGGAATTTCGACCCAGGCCAGAACCGGCCGGTCGCCAAGGCGGGCGGCCTCGAAGGCCCAGCCGCGCACAGCGTTGAGTGCGGCCTGATCCAGCAATTGATGGCCCGATGAGCGCCACAGGCGCACTTCGCGCGACACACCATCGGGATCAATCAAGGCGCGGATGACCGACACACCCTCCTGCTCCAGTGTGCGGGCGCGTGGCGGATAGGCCGGGGCGCCGGCGGGCGGCGGAAGCGCGCGTTATGCAGTACCGGTGGCTCGTCACTCGCCATGGCAGCCGCCGGCGCGGCGGCACTTGCCGCAGCCGGAGGCGCCAGGTTTGGCGCGGCCATCGCCACGGCGACCGGCGCAGAATCGGTTGCGGGCTGGATTGTCGTCTCTGCAGCCATCTGCACCGGCGCCGGATTGACCGGCGGCGCCGCAGCGGAAGGCTGTTTCACCATTTGCGGTTTGGGTTTCATCACCGGCTGAGGCACAGGCGGCTTGGGCAAGGGCAGTGGCTCGGATTCTGCTTCACGCATCACGGGCAGTGATTCGGGTGGCGGCGGTTCGGCGGGCGCGGCGGCGGGTTCAGCAGACGCCATTTCGGCTGGCGGCTGCGCTGGTGCGGGCGCGGCGGCAGGCGTTGGTACAGGCGCGAATGCAGGCGCCGAGACCAGCGCGACCGTGATGACAGGCAGCATCTGCGGCATCGGCGTGCTGGCCTCGCCCGGATCAACCATCAGCAAGGCAGCAAGCAGGCCGCCATGCAGCAGCAGCGATGTGACCGCGCCACGCGACAGCATGGAACCACGCAAGCCCTGCGGAATAGGCGCGGCCGGCAGCGCGCGAGCGACTGCCGGCCAGGAATCTGTCCGCAAGCGTGGTGGGAAAAGCGGCGGCGCAGCCTCCATTCGCCTCAGAAGCCTTTCGTATAGCTGACGGCCACGCGGTAATCGCGGCCTTCCTCATAGAGATTCTGCAAATGACGGCGATAGGTTTTGTCAAACAGGTTCTCAATGCCGGCATCAACCCGGAAACCTTCGAAGCCCTGGATCTGCGGGATCCAAGTGGCGAACAAGCCATGGATCACATAGCCCGATGTGGGCACCACATTGGCTTCAACGCCCGCCGCGGTATTGGTGCCCGAGACGCGCGTCTGTTCGTCGGCGATTTCGGCGCGCCAGCCGAAACGCAGGCCATAATCGGGCAGCTTGCCACCCACAGTGAGGGTGGCGCGGTCAGCTGGAATCGAGTCAATCGGCCGGCCATTCTGCTCATTTTCACCGCGGATGCGCGCATAGCCGATGCTGGTGAAGGCGTAGCGCATGTCGTAGCGGCTTTCCAATTCCACGCCCTTCACCCGCGCCTGCGTCAGGTTGCTGTTGGTGGTGGTGGTGGTGCCGACCACGAACTCGATGAAGTCTTTCGCCTTGGTGTCGAAATAGGTGGCGTTGAAACGCAGCGAGTCGCGCTCGGTGAGCAGATCCTTGAAATTGAGACGGAAGCCGCCTTCCGCTGTCCGGGTCTTTTCTGGCTTCAAGCCTGGGTTGGGCACAAAGTTGTTGCCGAAGAAATGCTGTCCGGTGACGAAGATTTCGGTAAGGCTGGGGGCGCGAAACCCATCGCCATAGGAACCATAGAGCGACAGCCAATCCATCGGCTGGTAGTTGGCCGACAGTTTGGGAGAAAGCTGGCTCTCCTTAACACTGGCGATGGAGCCGTTGGTATCGTTGTTGTAGCTATCGTAACGCACTGTTGGCGTGAGCGTGACGCGCGGCAGGATTTCGATCTGATCCTGGATATAATAGCCGATCACCCCGCCGCGTGCGCCGGGGAAGGTGGAGCGAGGCGCTCTGTCACGCAGGCCAAACTGGCTGTCGGTGAAGTATTCGACACCATAGGTGAAGCGGTTGGTGATACCGCCGATATCCACGCGCGATGTGTTATAGGCATCGAAGCCCCAGGTATCGAGGAAGGATTCATCTAGCCGCGCTGCCGCCAGAATCCGATTCTCACGCACATAGAGTTCATTCTTGTAGATTGAAAACGTGGGTGCCAGCAGCGGCGTATCGGGATTGGCGTAGACGTATTTCATCGACGCTGTCGTCATGTCGGTTTCGCGCGACACCAGCGGATTGGACGTGGCGTTCGGCGCCGCATCGGGATTGGTGGGTGAGGTGCCGGTTTCGGTGAAGCTGATCAGCGAGAAGGTGAGGCTTTGATTTTCGCTCGGCCGTATCGCACTCTTCAGCAGATAGTTCTTGGTCGAATCCGCTGAATAGGCCAGCTCAGCGCCGCCGCCCTGCTTCAGCGTGCCGCTGTCGCGGTAAGAGAAATTCGCCAGCAGGTCGATGCGCTCATCGGGCCGGCCGAATATGCCGGTGCTGTAATAAGGTTCGCGCTGCACCGAGGAATAGCCAAACTTGCTGCGGAAGCCAATATTTTCACCCGGATTGAGGAAATCCGAGGCGTTCTTGGTTTCCATCGCCACCACGCCGCCGATGGCGCCTGAGCCCCGCAGCGCCGAATTGTTTCCGCGCACCACATCAATCTGGCGCAGCAGGTCGGGATCCAGGAAGAAGCGGCCCTTATGGCCGGCGGTGAAATTCTGTCGCGCGCCATCCAGCGTGGTCACCACGCGCTGCCCGCCGAAACCACGGATGTTTATATCCTGGCTCACACGGCGCGGGCCGCCAACGATTTCAACACTGGGCAGATCGCGCAGCAGGTCGTCCAGCTTGGAGGCGCCGCGCTGTTCGATGGCCTCGTTGTCCACAATGGAGACATTGGCCGGGATGGCATCGAGGGTTTCCAGCGTCTTGGTGGCGGTGGCGGTCACCGGCGGCAGCGCCGTGGCGTTATTGATCGTCTGCGCCAAGGCAGAGCCGGCCAGGGCCGGCACCACCAGCGCGCTGGCGCTCAACAGGAAGGTGAGGAAAGAAGAACGAGCCACAGATGCCTCCGGTATGACCGCCAGCCGGCGGAAGGAAAAACTTGGCTGGCTGGCTACCGGTGGGGCGCGACGGGCGGCCCCGGGTGGCTGGCTGATGCTAGAAAACTGGGATTACTTGGTCAGGATGAGTTTGCCATTGGCGGTCAGGCGCAGACGGTAATCAGCGCCTTCATGCTCGATGATGACCTCCCGCGAGGCGGCGAAAAGCCGGCGCGCGTCAAGCCGTGGCAATATGTCTTTTTGGCTAGAAACGGCTGTTTCCAAAGAAAAACCAGGCCGCTTTGCCTCCGTTGAAGCCTTCATCTCAACCATACCCCAGGCGGCCCGCCGGATATCCCGGAAGCACCGCAGGATCAGTATAGGGAGAATTGTTACTTATGCAAGTAAGAATAACTCTCATTATTGATTAAGCCTGGCTCGTCTCGGGCATGGCTGATCCTTCTCGGCAGAATGGCCAAGGCCCGGTCTCGTCGCCTCACCGGAATGAATGCTTGATCAAGCTCAAGCGCGCGGCGGCAGCCGGCTCAGGCGGTCGAGCACATAAACCTGCAACGGCTCGCTCTTGCCCCGCAGCTGCACGGTTTCCGCCTGCCAGCCGGCCTCGCGCAGGGCGGCGGGGCTGAGATCGGCGCGGCGCGTCACTTCGCCAGACACCACCAATTCGGCACCGAAATCCTTGGTGGCGGTTTCCAGCCGGCTGGCGGTATTCACCGCATCGCCCACGGCGGTGAGGCCGGTGGCGCTGCCATGGCCCATCTCGCCAACGATGACGCGGCCGCAATGGATGCCGATGCCGATGCGCAGCAATTCCACCCCGCCGGCCTCGCTCTCACCCAGGCTGGCGCGCAACGCCTCGTTCAGCTTGGCCAGCGCCTGGCCCATGGCGGAGGCGGCGGCCAAAGCCTGGCGGCAGGCCTCGGCCGGCGTGGTCTCCAGCCCGAACAGGGCCATCACGCCATCGCCGATGAATTTGTCGAGCCGGCCGCCTTCCTTCTCCACCGCCTCGCCCATGGATTTGAAATACTGATTGAGCACGAACACCACGTCATAGGGCAGCTTGGCTTCGGCAAAGCGGGTGAAGCCGCGCAGATCGCAAAACAGAATGGCGATGCGGCGCTCCGAGCCCTGCGCCATGGACGCCGCGCCATAAGCGGCGCGCGGCCCGGCGCCGGCCGGCAGCAACGGCAGCACCATCAGGTCGCCGGCGGGTTTCACCTGGCAGGCCAGGCGCACACCAGGCGGCGCCGCGATGCGCGCCAGCACGGCAGCCTCGTTTTCACTCGGCGACGGCAGCAACGCCACGCCGGGGCCGTTCAGCCGCACGCGGCAGGTGGAACAGCGGCCCTGGCCGCCGCAAACCGAGGCATGGGGATAGCCGGCGGCGCGGCTGGCTTCCAGCAGCGTGATGGCGCCGCTGCGGCCGCGCCAATGGCGGCCATCGGGATAGGTGAGCGTGACCATGCCGCGACGTTGCTGCAGCAGACTCCAGATCACGCGCCCGCCCAGCGCGGCAAGAAGCAAACCGGCCATGACGATCTGGCCATATTCGGCGAAGGCATAGGCCTTCTGCACCGCCTCATTGCCGGGCCAGTTCATGCCGGCGCGGAAACGCTCGGCCCATTGCGGATCGCGCAACAGGAAGCGCACGGCGCGGCCCATGGAGAGATAGCCAAGCATGGCGAAAGCCGGCAGCAGCAAAGCGGCGGCGAAGAGCAGCGGCCAGAGCCGCTCGAAGGCCGGCTTCAGCCTCAGCCAGTAATACATGCCGATGCAGCCATGGCCCCAGGCGATCAGGATCAGCAGATTCTGCTGCAGGCCGCTGAGCGGATTTTGCACGAACAGCGCGTTGAGCACATAGGCATAGCTGTCATTCACGCCATGGCCGCTGGCTAGGCCGCGCGTGGCTACCACATGCAGGATGGCCAAAGGCGGCACCGCCAAGCCAAGCAGCAATTGCGCCCAGCCCTGCCAGGCGATGCCCCGGTAATGCCCGCGCCGCAGCCAGTTGAAGAGCGCGAGCAAAGGATGCAGCAGCAGCGCGCCATAGAGCAGGATCGTGCCGAGTGGGTTGCGCCACAGCGCCTTGAACCACACCGCGCCGGCTTCCGCCACATCCAGCGCGATCAAGCCGAGCGCGTGATTGAGCAGATGCGTGAAGATGAAGCTGAACAACACCAGGCCGCTGAGCAGCTTCAGCCGCCCATACGCCCCTGCCACCCCCAGCCAGCCGCCCGATTGTGCCATACGCGGAGGGTAGAGGCTGAGGGTGGCAGGGGCAAGCGAGGGGGCGCGGCCTCTCAATTATTTGTCGAAGCCTGCCCGGTGATTGGCTCAGGATGCTTGGTCGCGCTTGATCCAGGCCATGAAGGAGGCAATCTCCTGCTCCGTGTAGCCAAGCAGGTGGCCGGTCTCGATGTCATCCTGGTCGGTCGCCTGCCGCTGCCCGGTGCGTATCGGTTGGTTGATCGCTTCCAAGGCATAAATTCGCCATTCATGGCCAGGCAGAGCGTAATAAACACAGATGGATTCCATGCCATTGCTGTCCGGCTCGATCACCACATGCTTGATGATACGGCCAGCCTGCACATGCGGCTCGAATTCGTCTTCAGGAATAATATAGCGTGCCACCAGGCCATCATAGAACATGGCGGCCGGCTTGCTGCCCGCCAGCATCAGCGCTAATTCCTGCAATTCATGCGGGCCAACACCAGGTGGAACCTGTGGACGATCACCGTCATCAGCCACGGCTGGTTATGCCTTTTCAGGCGCCGCGGGCGCGAACAGCAATTCCAAGTATTGCCGGCAATGGCGGAACTGCGCCGCCACCACATCGGGGCGGCGCTCCACCTTGGAGATGACATAGGAGCCTTCCGCCGCCGCCAGGATCATATCCGCCAATCCCTCGGCATTGGCCGGCAGGCGTGGCGGATAGGCGGCCATCACCGCCCGCATCTTCTCACCGATGCGCTGGCGCCACAGCGTGAAAACACCGCGCACCACATCCATGGTGGCATCCTCGAATTGCTGCACTTCATAAACGAAGGAGGCATAGAGGCAGCCGGGATAAGGCGCAGTGAGCGCCGCCATCTCCTCTTCATAGAGACCGAGGAAGATCAGCATCTGCTGCACCGGATCGCGGCTTAAGTTTTCCGCCCGCTCCAGCGTGCGCTCCATATGCGCGGCATCGCGTTCCGCCTCACGCAAAACCAGCGCCTTGGCGAGATCGGCCTTGGTTTTGAAATGATAGAAAAAGGCGCCTTTGGCCAGGCCGGCCTGACCGATCACCGCATCCACCGAGGTGGCGGTATAGCCATGCTCCAGGATCAGGGCCTGGGCCGCATCCATGATGGCTGAGCGGGTATGGGTGCCGTCGCGGGGCATGAAACTCCTCTGCCCAACCATATAGGGCTGACGTAACGTAACAGACTGGTCGGTGTATCACAAGTTTGTGTGGGGCGACCCGCCTATGTCAGATAACTATTTATAATAAATTGGTTTTATGGACTTTATCTGTACAAAACCCACCCTCGAAAAACCATATTGACAGGAAAATCCAAATTGTATTTATACCGACTGGTCAGTTTAACGCACAGGAGATTATCATGTTGCTTGAGGATGCGCGCGGTTCGCGCGCCAGCGGCGCCAGCCCGGAAGCCCTTGCCGCCTATGAGGCCGGCCTGGCCCAGTTCCAATGCTATGCCGGCAACCCGGTGGCCGAGGCCGAAAAGGCCATCGCGCTGAGCCCGGATTTCGCCATGGGCCACCTGCTGCTGGCGCAGCTCTGCCTGTCCGGCCTGGAAGCTGCCGGTGTTGAAGCCGCCCGCGCGCCGCTGAGCCTGGCCGCCAAGCTGGCCAGCACCGAACGCGAGAAGCTGCATCTGGCGGCAGCCCATGCCTGGGCCGATGGCCGCTTCGAGGCGGCGTCTGAAATGCTGGAAGACATCCTGCTGCATGACCCGCGTGATGTGCTGGCCCTGCAGATGGGCCATATCCTGGATTTCGCGCGCGGTGACAGCCGCAATCTGCGCGACCGTGTGGTGCGCGTGCTGCCGGCGTGGAGCAAATCACTGCCGGGTTATCACGCCGTGCAGGGCATGCTCAGCTTCGGCCTGGAGGAATGCGGCGAATATGATGCCGCCGAAGCCGCCGGCCGGCTGGCCTGCCTGCTGGAGCCGCGCGATGCCTGGGCGCATCACGCCGTGGCGCATGTGCTGGAAATGCGCGGCGAAACGGATGCCGGCATCAACTGGATGCGCGAGCGCGAAAACCAGTGGGCGCCGGACAGCATGTTCGCGGTGCATAATTGGTGGCATCTGGCGCTGTATCACCTGGAGCATGACGACATCGCTGAAGTGCTGCGGCTGTATGACGAACGCATCCGCGCCGCCAAATCGGACGTGGTGCTGGACATGATCGACGCCTCCGCCCTGCTCTGGCGCCTGTGGCTGCGTGGCCATGATGCCGGTGCCGAACGCTGGGCGGAAATCGCCGATACCTGGGCGCCGCTCGCAGCCGATGGCTTTCTGGCCTTCAACGATCTGCATGGCCTGATGGCCTTCCTGGGCGCCGGGCGGCAGGATCTGGTGCAGCAGCAGATCGCCACCCTGCGCCGCGCGGCGTTGGGGCCGGCAAGCAACGCGGCGATGAGCGCGCAAGTGGGCCTGCCGGCTGCCGAAGGCTTCGCCGCCTTCGCCGCCGGCGCCTATGAAAGCTGCGTGCAATGGCTGCGGCCGCTGCGTGGCATCACCGCGCGCTTCGGCGGCAGCCATGCCCAGCGCGACCTGATCGACCTCACCTTGATCGAGGCCGCCCGCCGCGCCGGCCAGGGCAGCCTGGTACGCGCCTTGGCCGCCGAACGCCTGCGCCGCAAGCCGCACTCGCCGCTGGCGATCCGCTACGCCCTGCAGCAGGCGGCGTAACGCCGCATACCAGCAGCATGACGTAGAGATGCCTCTCCGCGTCATGCTATCCTGGCGGCGATGCTGAACCGCCGCACCCTGCTTACCGCTTCCGCCGCCACCGGCCTGTTCCTGGCCGCGCCACCGTTGCGCGCCTCGGGCCGCGTGAGCTATCGCCTGGTCATGGCGCCCACGCAACAAAAGCTGCTGGGCGACGACAAACCTGAAACCGCGCTGTGGTGTTTCAATGACAGCTTGCCAGGCCCGGTCTTACGCGCGCGCCAGGGCGATGTCTTGCGGGTTGAGGTGGAAAACCGCTTGCCGCAGCCAACCACGGTGCATTGGCATGGCATCCGCCTGCCGCTGGCCATGGATGGCGTGCCGGGCCTGAGCCAGGAGCCGATCCCGCCGGGCGGCCGCTTTGTTTATGAATTCGCGCTGCCCGATGCCGGCAGCTATTGGTATCACCCCCATTGGGGCAGCGCGGAGCAGGTGGGCCGTGGCCTTTATGGCGCGCTGATCGTGGCTGAACGCAACGCGGCTCAAGCTTGGGATCGCGAGGCTTTATGGGTGTTGAGCGATCTGCGCCTGGATAAGGAAGCCCAGATCACCCCGGATTTCCGCCTGCCGATGGATCTGAGCCATGCCGGACGGCTGGGCAATACGGCGCTTCTCAATGGCCTGCTGGCGCAGAACTTCAGCGTCACGCCCGGCGAGCGCCTGCGCCTGCGCCTGATCAACACCGCCAATGCACGAATTTTCGCGCTGCGTTTTGCCCAGCACCGGCCCTGGCTGGTGGCGCTGGATGGCCATCCCCTGCCACCGCGCCAGCTGGGTGAAGACGCCCCCGTGACGCTGGGCCCCGGCATGCGCGCCGACCTGATCCTGGATGCCACCGGCAAGCCCGGCGAGCGCTTCACCGTGAGCGATAGCGACCCGCGCGGTCGCCGCTATGCTTTGCTGGACCTGGAATACGGGCCGCAGCCGGTGGGAGCAAAGTTTTTCGGCAAAGACTTACCGGCCCTGCCGCCCAACCCGGTGGCCGAACCAGATATCGCCCGCGCCGAGCGCCTGTCGCTGACCATGAGCGGCGGCGCCATGGGGCAGCTGACGGAGGTGAGCGTGGACGGCAAAAAGCTCGGCCTGCGCGAGGCCTTCCAGCAGCATCGCGTGGCCTGGGCGCTGAACGGCCAGGCCCATACCGAGCAGCAGCACGGCCCGGGGCATGGCCACAGCCCGCCGCTTTTCAGCCTAAGCCTTGGAAAAAGCTATATTATTGAGGTGATTAACGAGACCATGTGGCCGCATCCGCTGCATCTGCACGGCCATGCCTTCCGGGTCTTGAGCCAGGATGGCCAGGCGCTGGCCGACAAGCCGTTCCACGATACCGTGCTGATCAACCCGCGCGGCCGGGCCGAACTGGCCTTTATGGCCGACAATCCGGGCGACTGGATGCTCCATTGCCATATCCTGGAGCATCAGGCGGCAGGCATGATGGCGGTGGTGCGGGTGGCTTAAGCCCACCGCACGCCTGAAATTCTAGAATTTTTAAGAGCTTAGCCCGCGAGCTGGCTGCGGGCTTCGTCGATCAGCTCGGCCATCTTGGCGCGCACGCGGTGTTCCGAGAGGTCAGACTTCTTGTCCGCCAGATCGGCCATCACCTTGCGCACCACGTCGTCATCACCGGCTTCCTCGAAATCCGAGACGACCACTTCCTTGGCGTATTTTTCAGCGGTTTCGCCAGTCAGCCCGAGATGGGCGGCCACCCAGAGGCCAAGCAGCTTGTTGCGTCGCGCGGTGACCTTGAAGGCCAGCTCCTGGTCATGGGCGTGCTTCTTCTCGAAAGCATCCTTACGGTCGTCAAACGTGGTCATGTACCGGGTCTCCGTCGGCTCTGGCGGGCTGGGTTGTTATATAGGGGTTCGCCCCCCCTTCTCGCAAGGCTTGGACCCCCCAAGCCTGACCCGGCGAAGCCTGATTCTCTTATCCCCGGCGCATTGCAGCGCGGGCGCAATGGCGCTATCTATCCGGCCTAACCGACACGCCTTTCCAAACAACATAACGGGTGTTCCATGACCCGCCGCAGACAGGTCTATGAGGGCAAGGCCAAGGTCCTGTTCGAAGGACCCGAGCCTGGCACTCTGGTGCAGTATTTCAAAGACGACGCCACCGCCTTCAATAACAAGAAGAAGGGCACGATCACCGGCAAGGGCGTGCTCAACAACCGCATCTCGGAATACCTGATGACGCGGCTGGGCGAGGTGGGCATCCCGACGCATTTCCTGCGCCGCCTCAACATGCGCGAGCAGTTGATTAAGGAAGTGGAGATCGTGCCGCTGGAAGTGGTGGTGCGTAATGTCGCCGCCGGCTCGCTGGCCACCCGGCTGGGTGTGGCCGAGGGCACCACTTTGCCGCGCTCGATCGTGGAATTCTATTACAAGAATGACGAACTCGGCGATCCGATGGTCTCGGAAGAACACATCACCTGCTTCGGCTGGGCCAGCCCGCAGGAGATCGACGAACTGATGCATCTGGCGTTGCGCATCAACGATTTCCTCACCGGACTCTTTCTTGGCATCGGCATCCGCCTGGTGGATTTCAAGCTGGAATTCGGCCGCTGGTGGCAGGGCGATGACATGCGCATCATCCTGGCCGACGAAATCAGCCCGGATTCGGCGCGGCTCTGGGACCTCAAGACCAACGAGAAGATGGACAAGGACCGCTTCCGCCGCGATCTCGGCAATGTGGCCGAGGCCTATCAGGAAGTGGCGCGGCGCCTAGGCATCCTGCCCGAGGGCGGGCCGCGCGATATCAAGGGTCCTGAGACCATGCAGTAATTGGCGTTGCAAAACGCCGTGAGACCAGCGGCGGCCAAAGCAACGGCCGCCGCAGTTTTTTCCAAGAGGGAAGACCAGCGATGAAAGCCCGCGTGCATGTAAGCTTGAAGAACGGTGTGCTCGATCCCCAGGGCCGCGCCATCGGCCAGGCCCTGCAGAGCTTAGGGTTTTCCGGCGTTACCGAGGTGCGCCAGGGCAAGCTGATCGAACTGGATATCGGCAAGCCGCTGGCCGACAAGCCCCGCGCCGAGATCGAAGCGGCGGTGAAGGACATGGCACAGAAGCTGCTGGCCAACACGGTGATCGAGAATTATTCGGTCGAGCTGGTGGGGTGAATGAAGCCAACCACACATATGCCGTCATGCCACGGCTTGGCCGTGGCATCCACGCGTTTGTTTTCCGGCACAAAAAATAACTCGTGGATGCTCGGGCCAAGCCCGAGCATGACGATTGTGTTTTTTGGTGCTTCCTTGGAGAGGCTTAAATGAAAGCCGCGCTGATCGTCTTCCCCGGTTCCAACCGCGACCGCGACATGAAAATGGCGCTGACCAAGGCGGCAAACGGCAAGCCGCCTGTGGAAGTCTGGCATGGCGATGCCACTTTCCCGGAAGTGGATTTGATCGCCCTGCCCGGCGGTTTCTCCTATGGCGATTACCTGCGCTGCGGCGCCATGGCGGCGCATTCGCCGGTGATGCAGGAAGTGAAGCGCCGCGCTGAGAAGGGCACCCGCGTGCTGGCCGTGTGCAACGGCTTCCAGATCGCCTGCGAGGCTGGCCTGCTGCCAGGCGTGCTGATGAGCAATGCCGGTTTGAAATTCATCTGCCGCGATGTTTACCTGCGCGTTGAAACCACCAACAGCGTGTTCACCAATGCCTATCGCAAGGGCCAGACCATCCGCGTGCCGGTGGCGCATCATGATGGCAATTACACCCTGGATGCGGAGAGCGTGAAGCAGCTGGAAGCCGAAGACCGCATCGCCTTCCGCTATGCCGACAGCTTGGGCAATGTGGCGCCGGAAACCAATCTGAATGGTTCCGTGGGCAATATCGCCGGCATCTATAACAAGGAACGCAATGTGCTGGGCCTGATGCCACATCCGGAAAACGCCACCGACCCGACCTGCGGCGGCATGGATGGCTATGGCCTGTTTGAAAGCCTGGCCCAAAGTCTGACAGCGCAGAGTCTGGGGGCGAAGTCGTGAGCAAGACCAAGTCTTACCCCAAGGATCTGATGGGCCTGAAGCCGGAAGAATACGATCTGGTGCTGGAGATCATGGGCCGGGTGCCCAACCAGGTTGAACTCGGCATCTTCTCGGTGATGTGGTCGGAGCATTGTTCCTACAAGTCATCGAAAAAATGGCTGAAGACGCTGCCGACGAAAGCTCCCTGGGTGATCTGCGGCCCCGGCGAAAATGCCGGCGTGATCGATATCGGCGACGGCGAGGCCGCCATCTTCAAGATGGAAAGCCACAACCATCCGTCCTTCATCGAGCCCTATCAGGGCGCCGCCACCGGGGTGGGCGGCATCCTGCGCGATGTCTTCACCATGGGCGCGCGGCCGATTGCGAATCTCAACGCCCTGCGCTTTGGTTCGCCCGATCATCCCAAGACGCGCCATCTGGTGTCGGGCGTGGTGCATGGCATCGGCGGCTATGGCAATTGCGTCGGCGTGCCCACTGTGGCCGGCGAAGTGAATTTCCATCCCTCCTATAACGGCAATATCCTGGTCAATGCCATGACCGTGGGTCTGGCCAAGCAGGACAAGATTTTCTATTCCGCCGCCGCCGGCCTCGGCAATCCGGTGGTCTATGTCGGCTCGAAAACCGGCCGCGACGGCATCCACGGCGCCACCATGGCGTCCGCCGAATTCACCGACGATAGTGAAGAGAAGCGCCCCACCGTGCAGGTTGGCGATCCCTTCACCGAGAAGCTTCTTATTGAGGCCTGCCTCGAATTGATGGCGACCGACACCATCGTGGCGATCCAGGATATGGGTGCGGCCGGCCTCACCTCGTCGAGCTTCGAGATGGCATCCAAGGGCGGCATGGGCATCAATGTCGATCTCGACCGCGTGCCCGCCCGCGAAACCGGCATGACGCCGTTTGAATTCATGCTCTCGGAAAGCCAGGAGCGCATGCTGATCATCCTGAAGCCGGGCTCTGAGCCGCAGGCCGAAGCGATCTTCAAAAAGTGGGAACTGGATTTCGCGGTGATCGGGCATCTGACCGATACCGGCCGCATGGTGCTGCGCTTCAATGGCGACGTGGTAGGCGACCTGCCGATCGATCCGCTAGCCGCCGCCTCGCCGGAATATGACCGCCCCTGGATACCGACGCCGAAACGCGCAGCTCTTGGCCCGGTGAATCATCCGCTGCCCATGGCGCAAGCGTTGCTGAAAATCATCGGCTCGCCCGACATGGCCTCGCGGCGCTGGATCTGGGAGCAATACGACCATCTGGTGCGTGGCGACACGGCGCAGATCCCCGGCGGCGATGCCGCCGTGGTGCGCGTGGCAGGCCATGCCAAGAAGGCCCTGGCGATGACGGTGGATTGCACGCCGCGCTATGTCTTCGCCGATCCGGTGGAAGGCGGCAAGCAGGCCGTGGCGGAGACCTGGCGCAACATCACCGCCGTGGGCGCCCGCCCCCTGGCGATCACCGACAACATGAATTTCGGCAACCCGGAGCGGCCCGACATCATGGGGCAGTTTGTTGGCGCCATCGAAGGCATCCGCGAAGCCTGCCTGGCGCTCGACTACCCGGTCGTCTCGGGCAATGTGTCGCTCTATAACGAGACCAATGGCAAGGGCATCCTGCCCACCCCGGCGATTGGCGGCGTGGGCGTGCTGGATGATGTGGCGACCATGGCGACGCTGGCCTTCAAGCTGCCGGGCGAGGCCATTATCCTGCTTGGCGACGGGCAAGGTCACTTGGGCCAGTCGATCTACCTGCGGGAGATCATCGGCAAGGAAGACGGCCCGCCGCCGCCGGTGGACCTCAAGGCCGAGCGCCGCAATGGCGATTTCCTGCGCGGCCTGATCGGCCAGGGCGCGGTTTCGGCGGTGCATGACCTCTCAGACGGCGGCCTGGTGGTGGCTTTGGCCGAAATGGGCCTGGCTTCCAGCATCGGCGCGCAAGTTACCCTGCCTGCTGGTGATGCTTTCGGCGCGGCTTTCGGCGAAGATCAGGCGCGCTATATTGTCACCTGCCCGGTGGGCGAGGCGGAAGCCCTGCTCAATAAGGCCAAGGCGGCGGGCGTGCCGGCCCAGCGTATCGGCCTGACCGGCGGCGCGGAATTGACTATCACGGGCCAGGGCGCCATATCCTTGGCCGAACTGCGCAAGGCCCATGAAGGCTGGCTGCCGGGCTATATGGAAGCCCAGGCCGCCGAATAGGCCTGAAGCGACAGAGGAATACAGCATGGCGATGGATGCGAGTGAAATCGAGCGCATGATCAAGGAGGCACTGCCGGATGCGGTGGTGCATATCGACGATCTGCGCGGCGATGGCGACCATTATGCCGCCACGGTCACCTCCGCGGCCTTTGCTGGCTTGAGCCGCGTGAAGCAGCATCAGCTGGTCTATGCGGCGCTGAAGGGCCGCATGGGTGGCCAGCTCCACGCCCTCGCCCTTACCACACAGATTCCTTAAACCAAGAGGACAGCCCCGATGACCGACGCAACCGTTGTTGACCGCATCAAGCAGGACATCACCAGCAACGATATCGTGCTCTTCATGAAGGGCACGCCGGTTTTCCCGCAATGCGGCTTCTCCGCCGTGGTGGTGCAGGTGCTCTCGCATCTCGGCGTGAAGTTCAAGGGCGTGGACGTGTTGTCCGACCCCTCGATCCGCCAGGGCATCAAGGAATATTCCGACTGGCCGACCATCCCGCAGCTTTATGTGAAGGGTGAATTCGTCGGCGGCTGCGATATCGTGCGCGAGATGTATCAGTCTGGCGAGCTGCAGCAGCTGATGGAAGAAAAAGGCATCGCCGTTCAGGCCGCCTGAGGCCGCCATGCCGCCCTTTGCTCTGCGCGGCATCGATCATATCGTGCTGCGTAGTGCCGATCCCGCGAGGCTGGTGGCTTTCTATCGCGATGTGGTGGGCTGCGCGCTGGAGCATGAGCAGCCCAGGCTCGGCCTGACGCATCTACGCGCCGGCGGGCAATTGATCGACATCATCGATAGCAAGGGCCCGCTGGCCCGCCAAGGTGACGCGCCGGTGCATCAGGCGGCGCGCAACATGGATCATCTCTGCCTGCGCATCGAGCCCTTCGATGAAGCGGCGATCCGCGCGCATCTGGCGCAAGCCGGCATTCGCTTCGATGCGGCCCAGACCCGCTTCGGCGCCGAGGGCGAAGGCCTGTCGCTGTATTTCCCCGACCCCGATGGCAACATCGTCGAGTTCAAGGGCGGGGCGTCTTAGCGCATTTTAGGGGATTCACGGCAGCCTTGGCCGCTGGTATAATCCATTGCATGTCTTCAAGGGCCACATTCACAATTGCATATGACGGCATCGCTTTGCGCGATGGCTCGATGGATGTGCGCGACCTTGCACCTGCCTTGCTTGCAATAGGTGAATTGTTCGACGCAGCGAACGGCGTATTGAACGGAGAAAGCGCAAAGATAAATGTAAATGTAAAAGCAACGCGGCAAGGTTCGTTTGAAATTACTTTGGAGTTGGTACAAAGCCTAGCTCAGCAAGTAGTTGGTTTACTTTCCGGCGAAAGTGTTACTGCAGTATTGAATCTGAAAGAGCTTATTATTACCGGGGCAGTCGGCGCAGGCGGCCTTCTTTGGCTTATACGAAAACTGCGCGGCAAGGTGCCAGATAGAATAGAAGATCTGGGTGATGGCCGCGTAAGAATTACGATCAATTCGGAAACTTTTGAAGTTCCGATGAAGCTACTGCGCCTATACCAGGATCTTGCGGTGCGAGCAGCTGCGCAAAAAGCTATTGAGGCCCCGCTTGAAAAAGAGGGGATTGATTCTTTTGAAGTGCGTGAAGAAGGAAAACCCATACTGGCTATTACAAAGGGGGAGGCATCCTATTTTGCAAACCCTGAGGTTCCTGAAGAGACTTTAATTGAGGATGTAAGGCGGTCCGCGTTCTCAATTATTTCTCTTGCATTTAAAGAAGATAACAAATGGCGGTTGCATGACGGCAATACGCAAATTAGCGCATTAATTCTTGACGAGAGTTTTCTCAAGCGAGTTGACACAAATCAAGTCTCTTTTTCAAAAGGAGACATTCTCGTTTGCGAAGTGAAAGTGACACAAATGCGGACAAAGGATGGGTTGAAAACCGAGTATGTAGTTCAAAAAGTGCATGAACATCGTAGCGCGGCCAGACAATTGACGTTGTTTATGGAACCGCCAGCCGATAAAGATCAATAGCGATATTCGTATGTCTGCCGCCGCCGCCAAAGCCCTGATCGACGCCTATTACGCCGCCTTCAATGCCTGGGAGATCGAGCGTTTCCTAGGGCTTCTGACCGACGACGTGGCGCATGACATCAACCAGGGTGGCCGCGAAACGGGCCGTGAGGCTTTCCGCAGCTTCCTCGCCCGCATGGATCGCTGCTATGCCGAGCAGATCGTGGAGATCAGCATCACCACCAACGAGGATGGCTCGCGCGCGGCCGCCGAATTCATCGTGCTGGGCAAGTATAAAGCCACCGATGAGGGCCTGCCGGAAGCCCGGGGCCAGACCTATCGCCTGCCCGCCGGCGCCTTCTTCGAGATCAAGGGCGGCAAGGTGGCGCGCATTTCCAATTACTACAATCTTCAGGATTGGCTGCGCCAAGTCGGCGCGGCATGAGCGCTTTGCGCATCGAGCGCCTGAGCGGCGAGGGCTTGCGTGCGCGGCTGGACGATCTGGCGCGCCTGCGCATCACGGTGTTTCACGATTGGCCCTATCTCTATGAGGGCGCGCTGGAGTATGAGCGCGGCTATCTGCAGCGCTATGCCGATGCCAGGACCGGGACCATCGTTGTGGCGCTGGATGGCGAGACCGTCGTTGGCGCCGCCACCGCCCTGGCGCTGGAAGAAGAAGTGGATTATGTGCAGGCGCCGTTCTTGGCCGCCGGCATCGATCTGAAACCGATTTTCTATTTCGGCGAATCGGTTTTGCTGAAAGCCTATCGTGGCCGGGGCGTCGGCGTGGGCTTTTTCAACGAACGCGAAGCAGCGGCGCGCCAGCATGGCAAGCGGCTCTGCTGCTTCTGCGGCGTACAGCGCCCGGCCGACCATCCGATGAAGCCGGCCGATTATGTGCCGCTGGATGGCTTCTGGGCCAAGCGCGGCTATGCCAAGCGGCCTGATCTGGTGGCGAGCTTCTCCTGGAAGGATATCGGCGACACGCAGCAGACGCCTAAATCCATGGTCTATTGGATGCGCGCGCTGGATTGAAGCATACTAAGCCATGACCAGCCTCCGCATCGCCTGCGCGCAATATCCCATCTCTGCTTTCGACGACCCGGCCGATTGGGCCGGCAAGGTCTCGGCCTGGGTGGCGGAGGCGGCGCAGGCGCAAGCCAAGCTGCTGCTGTTCCCCGAATATGGCGCCATGGAAATGGCCTCGCTGCTCGAGCCCGCTCTGCAGGCCGATCTGCCCGGCCAGATCATGGCGCTGCAGGAATTCCTGCCCGCCTTCCTGGAGCGCTATGCCGGCTTGGCGCAGCAGCATGGGGTCACCATCGTGGCGCCGAGCTTTCCGGTGCAGGTGGGGCAGCATTTCGTCAACCGCGCCCATGTCTTTGGCCCCGATGGCCGCTTCGCCTGGCAGGATAAACGGCAGATGACGCGCTTTGAGCGCGAAGACTGGATCATCCAGGGCGGCGAGAGTTTGCAGCTTTTCGATACCGGCCTGGGCTGCCGCTTCGCGATTGCCGTTTGCTACGATGTGGAGTTTCCGCTGATCAGCCGCGCGCTGGCCGAAGCCGGTGCCGATCTGATCCTGGCGCCCAGCTGCACCGACACGCTGGCCGGCATGCATCGCGTGCATGTGGGCGCCCGCGCGCGCGCGCTGGAAAGCCAGATCTATGTGGCGGTGGCGCAGACCGTGGGTGATGCCGCCTGGTCGCCGGCGGTGGATGTGAATCACGGCATCGCCGCCATCTATGCCACGCCGGATCGCGGCTTTCCCGATGACGGCATCCTGGTGCAGGGCGAATTGGATAAGCCCGGCTGGATTTGCGCCACACTGGATTTGATGGCGCTGGAAACCACCCGTGCCCGCGCCCAGGTTTTCACCCGCCGCGACTGGTCCGGCCAGGACAAACCGGATTTGAGCGTGAGCCAGGCGGCGTTCCGCCCGCTGGGCTAACCCAGCGGGCGGCACAGCAGCTTAAGCGTCGACCAGCTCGCGCTTGGCGGCAGCGAAGCGCTTGGCCTGTTCCGCCACGCGCTGGCTGAGATGCTTGGCGGTTTCCAGGTCAGAGGCGATCGGGCCCTTGTCCGGGCCTTCATCGGCATTGGATTGCGCCAGCGCGCCGAGGAAGCCGCCCAGGCGGTTCAGGTCATTCACGCTGCCCTTGGAATTGTTGTTGCCCGGCATCAGGTCAACACCCACCCAGATCATGCCATGCTGCGCGGCGAACACCGCGAGCTGGATCAGGGTGCTGAGCTTGTCGCCCGATTGCGAGGCCGAGTTGGTGAAGCCGGCGGCGAGCTTGTCTTTCCAGGCGCGGGCATACCAGGGCTTGGAACTCCAATCCATGAAGGCTTTGAACGGCGCCGAGGCCGAGCCCATATAGGTGGGCGAGCCAAAGATAATGCCGGCGGCGGCTTCCAGTTCAGCGGCGCGGGCTTCCGCCTCGGCCACCGGGATCAGCACGGCACTAACACCGGCCACCGCGCCCACGCCTGCCGCCACGGCTTCCGCCTGGCGCTGGGTGTGGCCGTAACCGCTATGATAAACAATGGCAATCTGCGACATGGAGGCTCCTGTTAGGATCGGTTTTGGGATGGTTACTCAAAGAAACCAAGCTTGACATAGCGGCAGAGTATCGTAAGTAAAGTAGGTACTAAAAAGTAACCATCGTAAAAAATGCCACCGCAACAGGAGGGCGCCATGACCCGCACCGGCCCCGCCAAACTTGTCCATAGCGAAACCACCTGCCCCATGGATGGCCTGCTGCGCCTGCTGATGGGGCCCTGGACCACCTATATCCTCTGGGTGCTGCGCAGCGAGGGGCCGAGCCGCTTTGGCGCCTTGAAGCGCCTGGTGCCCGGCATCTCGGCCAAGGTGCTGACCGAGCGGCTGCGGCTCTTGGAGCAAAGCGGCCTGGTGCATCGCGCCTATGAAGCCACGATCCCGCCGCAGGTGACCTACAGCCTGGCCAAGCGCGGCGATGACCTGACGCCGGCGCTGGAGCATCTGATGCAGATCGCGCTGAGCTGGCGCGCCGAGGATGAGGCGAAGATGGCTTCGGAAATCAAGGCGGCCGAGTGAAGCGCGGGCCTTACTTTCCGGCAGCCGGGCGTCCCATCAAGCCAAGATTCTGTAATGTGTGTGGAATACTGATATCCAGCAGTTCAAAGGTAAACCTGCGCAGTCGCTCCTGCTTCTGCTCCCACAGCGCCGTAAAATCCTTCGGCCAGTCTTCACTTTCCCTAATATATAAACGCGCTTCCCAGGCAGCAGAATGAAGTGATGTGGGTGGCACATCGGACTGCTGCTGTGCGATCACCTCGCCGCTGCGGGCATCAACCAATGCTGCCTGGTAAACAGCATGGACCGAATACCGCGGTGGCCTTTCACCAAACAGTGTTACCAGCGGCCTGAAGTGCTGCTGGGCACCAACACCATGAATCTGCGTAGCCGCGTTGCCACGGAGCGACATGTGGTTCTGCCTGACTAGAAACAGATATGCATCCACGTTTTTATGATGCGGCTTTATCGCCTTGATCATGAGGCCAGGATCCTTCGACATGCTCAAGGCTGCCGCACGGTCCACCTCAACGCCTGAAGCAATTTCAAATCGGCCAGCCAAGACTTGCATCGCCTTGGTGCCGGCATGGTCATTCAGATTCCATTCGGGAATCGGCTTCTTCTCGTGCTCATTCAGCAGCACGATGACATTGTGATATTCGTAATTGAAGGTGTCTTCGAATACCGGAACGACAGCAATCGACTTTATGGATTTCAGCCTATCCTCCGGCACCCTCGCAGTGACACAGCCAGAAAGCAGCAGCGAGAGAAGGTAGGCGAAAGCAATCCGGGTTATCATGCGTGGCATATCCAACTAATTTTTTGAACTTGCTGTTGTAACTCTGCCAGATTCGCACTCATAGATACAGTGCTGCGGGCACTGCTATTGCCCGCAGCTATCGCAACCAACAAAAAAGGCCGCTCTGAAGAGCGGCCTTTTCCGTATTGGTATGAACCAGATGATTAGCGTGAGTAGAACTCGACCACGAGGTTGGGTTCCATCTTCACCGGATAGGGCACATCGGCGAGCTGCGGCACGCGGGTGAAGGTGCCGCGCAGCTTGGCCTTGTCCATATCGATGTAATCAGGCACATCGCGCTCGGTGGAGGCCAGGGCTTCCTGCAGCACCACCATGTCCTTGGCCTTGCCGCGGACTTCGATCACGTCGCCCACCTTCACCTGCATGGAGGCGATGGTGCAGCGGCGGCCGTTGACCAGCACATGGCCATGATTGATGCACTGGCGCGCGGCGAACACGGTCGGCACCAGCTTCATGCGGTAGACCACCGCATCCAGGCGCCGCTCGAGCAGGCCGATCAAATTCTCTGACGTATCGCCACGACGGCGGATCGCTTCGAAATAAGCGCGGCGGAACTGCTTCTCGGTGATATTGCCGTAGTAGCCCTTCAGGCGCTGCTTGGCCATCAACTGAACGCCGTAATCCGTCGGCTTCTTCCGCTTCTGGCCATGCTGGCCCGGCGGATAAGCGCGCTTGTTGATCGGGCTCTTGGCGCGACCCCAGAGATTCTCGTTCAGGCGACGGTTAATCTTGTACTTGGACTCAAGACGTTTGGTCATAGTCGTTCCTAGTCGGCGCATGGACGGACGGCAGCCACGACGACCCGTTTCATGCAAGGAATGCCGATCGCCTCGCTTGAGGGGAGCGAGGAGGGCGGGCGCATCATAAGGATTGCGCCCCCGGCGTCAAGGCCGGATTCCTGGGCCGGATTCCTGGGTCTGGGGCCGCAGGCGGCCGGGCCGTCCCGCGCGAGCAAAACACAACTCAAGGGTGTTTTTTGTGGATGCCGCGCGCCCGCCGACGCGGCCGTCTTTATGGATTAGTTATATGTGTATGAGTGCTTTTTAATAACCAAGCGGTTGCCCCGGGACACATTTCTGATTGAATTAGGGCCGGAATATGAGTTGCGCCAGACGATAGGCGCGCGCGCCACAGGGGGGCCAAATGCTGTCATTCGCCAATTGGAAGGTGCTCTACAAGGTCTTGGCCCTGGTCATCCTGATGTCGGTGGGCACGGGCCTGATCGGCGTCATCGCGGTTCGCGGCATGATCGAGATGGAAGAACTGGAGGCGCAGGTGGCCGAAGCCGGCAACGTCGCCACCACCGCCGCCCGAGCCGGCCAGAACATGCTGCGCCTGAGCCGGGGCGAATTCCGCATCGCCGCCCAGCCGACCGAAGAGAATCTGCGCCTGCTGGGCGAGCGGGTGCAGACCGAGCTGAAATTCTTCGAAGAGCGCTTCACGGAAATAAAGCGCAAGCCCGATCCCGAGCAGGCCAAGCTGCTGGCTGAAATCCAGCCGAATTATGATGCCTATCGCCGCGAGCTGACGGAAACCTTCGCCAAGGCGCGGGAGCTGATCGGCAAGGTGCCGCCGGCCGAAGCCCAGGCCGCCCTGGTAAACGAGGCCGTGGTCAGCGTGGACTTCGCCGACAAGTTTGAAGTGCCGCTGCGCCGCTTCATTGATTATTCCGACAAGAAGGCCACCCAGCTGGGCGAGCGCGCGGCAGCGCGCGGCAAGGTGATCGAGCACACGGTGATGCTGGTGGCCGGCGGCACCATTCTGGCCAGCCTGCTGCTGGGCTTCGTGATCGGCAGCAAGGGCATCGCTGGGCCCATCGGCAAGGCGGTGAGCAATCTGCGCGACCTGGCGGCCGGCCGCGTGGATGTGGATATTTTCGGCACCCAGCGCAAGGACGAGATCGGCGATGTCTCCGCCGCCATGCAGATGTTCAAGAACAACATCCTGGAAAAGCAGCGCGCCGATGCGGCGCTGGAAGCCGAACGCGCCCGCGCCGACCAGGCCCGCGCCGAACGCGAGGCGCGCGAAGCCAAGGCGGCGGCCGAGATCGCCGACTTGTGCAGCAAGATCGTGGAAGGCGACCTGGAAGGCAAACTCGATACCAGTGATAAGGACGGCTTCCTGCTGCGCCTGAGCGAGCAGCTCAACCAGCTTTCCGGCACATTGCGCGTGATGATCGGCGAGCTGGATGCGGTGATGGCCGCGCTGGCACAGGGTGATCTCGGCCGCTCCATCACCGGCGATTATGAAGGCGTGTTCGGGCGGCTGAAGGGCTCCACCAATTCCACCAGCGACACTCTGCGCCAATTGGCGCGGCGGCTGACGGAAACCGCCACCCAGGTGCAAAGCGCCTCGGCGGAAATCTCCTCGGGCAGCCAGGATCTGGCGCAGCGCACCGAGAGCCAGGCCGCCAGCCTGGAAGAAACCGCAGCCTCGATGCAGCAAGTCACCACCACGGTGAAGCAGAATGCCGACAATGCCCAGGCCGCCAATCAATTGAGCCAGGCGGCGCAGACCACAGCCGAGGCCGGCGGCCAGGTGGTGGCGCGCACCGTGGAAGCCATGGGCGCCATCGAGAGCAGCGCGCAGAAGATTTCTGACATCGTGGGCCTGATCGATGAGATCGCCTTCCAGACCAACCTGCTGGCGCTCAATGCCAGCGTTGAAGCCGCGCGCGCTGGCGAGGCCGGCAAGGGCTTTGCGGTTGTGGCGCAGGAAGTGCGTAGTCTGGCGCAACGCTCGGCCAATGCCTCGAAAGACATCAAATCGCTGATCAGTCAGTCCAACAGTCAGGTAAAGAACGGCGTGACTTTGGTGAACCAAGCCGGCACGCAATTGGGCGAGATCGTTGCCTCGATCAAGAAGGTGTCGGATATCGTTGGCGAGATCGCCTCCGCTTCCGCCGAGCAGGCCACGGGCCTGGATCAGGTGAACACCGCCGTGGGCAGCATGGATGAGATGACCCAGCGCAATTCCGCCCTGGTGGAAGAAACCTCGGCCTCGGCCCAGGCTTTGGCCGGCCAGGCGCGCGATCTGGCCGAGGCGCTGTCCTTCTTCAAGCTCAGCGATGCCGACCGCAGCGCGATCCAGGCCGCGGCGAACAAGCCGGCCGCTGCCAGGGCCGCGCCGCCGCCGCCGCCCCGGCCGATCATCAAGGCCGCAGCACGGCCCCCCGCTGCAAGGCCGGCGACAGCGAAGCCAGCCAGCAGCGTGGCGCCCAAACCCGCCGCGAATGCCGCACCGCCATCAGCCAAGGCGGCGGCTGACGACGATTGGCAGGAATTCTAGGGGGCGGAGATACCTGCCTCTTTGGGGCAAGATTGACGGCCCCGGATCAATGAATTGCAGCTTTTAATCACGGCCCTTGCCCTCATGAGTTGCAGCGGGTAACAAGCTGTGGTGGCACTTGCCACTACGGGGGAAGGGTGCATGTCGCCGGATGATTTTCTAGCCAAATGGCAGCATTTCGCCGGGACCGAGCGTGCCGCAGCACAAAGCCATTTCAACGATTTATGCGAGCTGCTTGAGCAGCCCAAGCCCAACGACACCCATGGCATGGGTGACAATTATGTGTTCGAGAAGGCCTTGCTGCGCCTGGGATCACAGCGCGGCTTCGCCGATGTTTGGCGCCGCGACTGCTTCGCCTGGGAATACAAGAAGCCCAGCACCGACCAGAACAACCTGGTGCGCGCCTATAAGCAGCTGAAGGAATATGCCGACGGGCTGCATAACGCGCCGCTGCTGATCGTCTCCGATCTCAAGACCATCCGCATCCACACCCAGTTCACCGGCTATCCGGCCGAAGTGATCGAATTCAAGATCATCGACCTGATCAACCCGACGGTCCGCCGGCGCTTGGCCCAGGCCTGGATCGATCCTGAGAGTTTCCGCCCCGAAGCCTCGCGCGAAGTGGTGACCACGCGCGCCGCCGCCAAGCTCGGCACCGTGGCGGCGAAATTGGCGCGGGATGGCCACGACCCGCAGGCAGTGGCGCATTTTCTCAACCGCCTGGTCTTCTGCATGTTCGTGGAGGATATCGGGCTGCTGCCCGATTACGTCTTCGCTGAAATCATGGATGCGGCGGTGGAAAAGCAAGATGATTTTGTGCCGCTGCTGGGCGATCTATTCCGCGCCATGAAAAACGACAATGGCCGCTTTGGCACCACGCGGATTCCATGGTTCAATGGCGGCCTGTTCGACGATGACAGCGTGATGCCGCTGAACAGCCTGCAGATCAGCGATCTGCGCGACGCCGCCCAGCTTGACTGGACCTTCGTTGAACCGGCGATTTTCGGCACACTGTTCGAGAAAGGCCTCGATCCAAAAAAGCGCGAGGAAATGGCCTCCCTCTTCGATGCCGTGGTAGCCAAGGACAAAGCCGCCAAGCCCGGCGCCCAGCCAGTGCCAAGCGCCAAAACCAAGGGCAAGGGCAAGGGCAAAGCGGCCGTAAAACCACTGGCAGCGGCAGAGATCGGCCGCGCCGTGGGCGTACACTATACCGATATCGACAAGATCAGGAAGATCGTCGAGCCTGTGGTGCTGCAGCCACTGGAGCGCGAATGGGCCGAGGTGAAGGCACAGATCGCCGCCATTGATGCCAAGCCAACGAAGAATGACGCCGCCAAGCGCAAGGCGGTCGAGGCCCGGCGCAAGCTGTGGTTCGATTTCCGCCAGCGGCTGAAAAGCCTGCGCGTGCTCGATCCGGCATGCGGCAGCGGCAATTTCCTCTACGTCGCCTTGCTGGCACTAAAGGATGTGGACAAGCGGATTCGCGATGAGGCGGGCAAGTTGTCACTGCCGCCCGAGAAGGATGCCTTCACGTCAGAGACCGTGCTGGGCATCGAGGTCAATCCCTATGCCGCCGAACTCGCCCGCGTCTCGATCTGGATCGGCGATATCCAATGGGAAATGCGCCAAGGCAGCGGCACCATCTCACGCCGGCCAATCCTGGGCCGCATGACCGGCATCCGCAATCAGGATGCGCTGATCGACGAGAGGGGCAAAGAGCGCCAATGGCCGGCGGCGGAATGCATTGTTGGCAATCCGCCCTTCCTGGGCGACAAGGCGATGATCCGTAGCTTGGGCGAAGACTACACGAAGAAGATTCGGGAGGTTTATGCCGGCCGCGTGCCCGGCGGCGCCGATCTGGTCTGCTATTGGTTCGAGAAAGCCCGCGCCATGATCGAGGTCGGCCATACGCAGCGCGCCGGTCTGGTCTCCACCAATTCGATCCGCAGTGGCGCCAACCGCAAGGTGCTCGACCGCATTGTTGCAAGCCAGATCATTTATGATGCCTGGAGCGACGAGCCCTGGGAGCAGGACGGCGCCGCCGTGCGCGTATCCCTGGTCTGCTACACGGGGGGGGGGCAGATGGTGACGGCCCCACAACCCAGACTCGATGGGCGTGAGGTTATAAAGATTTACAGCAACCTCTCATCAGGAATTACTGACATAACAAACGCATTTACTTTATTTGATAATAGTAGCGTGTGTTTCATTGGCGACCAAAAAACAGGTGCATATGATATTGATGGAACTCTAGCCCGTCAGTGGATTTTGTTGTCCGGGAATCCCAACGGAAGACCAAATAGCAATGTTATTAAGCCTTGGGCCAACGGTAATGATGTTGTTGATAGACCTTCAGATACTTGGATTATTGATTTTGGCGTTAAATGCTCAGAAAGCGAGGCGTCTCAGTACGAAAGGCCATTCGAGTATGTAGTTAAGAATATTCGAGAAGCGCGGATTGGGAAAAGAGAAAATACAACAAGCGCAAGGTGGTGGTTACATCAAAGGCCAAGACCCGAGATGAGAAAAGCCTTACTTGGTCTTAGCAGATTTATCGTCTCACCTAGAGTTTCTAAACATCGAATTTTTAAGTGGCTTGATCCAGCTATATTGCCGGATTCTAGATTAGTGGCTATTGCAAAAGACGATGATGCTTTCTTTGGAATTTTGCATAGTCGTATCCATGAGTTATGGACTCTTAAACTTGGTGGCTGGCATGGCGTTGGGAATGACCCGCAATACACTCCCTCACAAGGATTTGATACCTTCCCCTTCCCCGAAGGCCTTACGCCAAATATTTCCGCGCGTGATTACGAAGATGATCCGCGCTCGCAACGCATAGCGGCAGCGGCGAAGGCGCTGAATGAGCAGCGTGAGAATTGGCTTAATCCGCCCGATTTGGTGCGCCGCGAGCCGGAAGTGGTGCAGGGTTATCCGGATCGCCTGCTACCACGCGGCGATAAGGCGGCGGCTGAACTGAAAAAGCGCACGCTGACCAATCTGTATAACCAGCGGCCCCACTGGCTCGATCTGGCGCATAAGGCGCTGGATGCGGCGGTGGCCGCCGCCTATGGCTGGCCGGCGGATTTAAGCGATGATGAGATTCTCAGCCGCCTGCTGGCACTGAACCGCGAGCGCGCGGCGAAGCAATAGTGGTCTTTTCGTGTTCGGTGGCGAGCATGGCGCGCAGCTCGGCGGCCGAGCGGCCGCGCGATGGATCGGCCTGCATGGCATCATAAGCCGGCACCACTTGCTGCCGCAGCCAATGCTCCATTATCGTGTCGTTCTGCGAAGCGCCCATGGATTGTGATGTGTTGCGCATGGCCAAGCACTCACACTGCAATCGGCTCTAGGTCCAGCTTGAGGCGCAAGCCCACAGCGCGCGCCGCGCGGTCCAGCACCTCCACCGTCACAGTCGCTGTTTCGGGATGCAGGATGCGATCCAGATGGCTGCGGCTGGTCTGCATCTGCTTCGCCAGCGCGGCCTTGGTCAGGCCGATCTGCTTACGCCGCTCCTCGATCATCCAGGCCATTACCCGAAGCTGCGCCTCCACCCGAACGGCATCAGCAATGCCCTGTTCGCCCAGGAAATCGTCAAGCGACTGCCCGAGAGGCGAAACCTTTTCTGCCGTGGCTTTTTTCGACATGACCCGTTCCTTATTCCACGCTCATTTCCGCCGGCGGTAATCGCCGAGAATTTCGCGCGCCTTGGCGATCTCCTTCGCCTGGCGCGCCTTGCCGCGCTGGTAATGCAACAATACCAGCAGACCGTCTTCGATGGCGGCATAGACCCGGGCCTCCACCCTGCCCTTCGCTATGCTCGACCGCAGTTCGTATAATCCGCCGCCCAGCGCCCGGCATACCGGCATGCCCACTGGCCAGCCAAGTTCGACCGTCTTGATGTCTTCCCCAATGATCCGGCGATCTTCCGGGGTCAGGCCAAGCAGCCATTCCCGAACCGGCTGGGCATGGGCCTCGGTCTGGTAAAACACGGCCTGGAGTTTCTTGTCCGCTGCCTTGCCCATGCGCGGAGATATGTACCATGAAAGGTGCTTTCGCACAATCAATATGTACCTCGGGCGGTACGGTGGTCGCAGGCCCGCGCTCAGGGCTTGATTTTAACCAATATTCTTGTTATGTTCTTGTTTGATGGCCCAAGCCGGGGCGTAAAGGGCGAATAGGACCGGTTAGGCCCGGACGAACACGGGCGAAGCGCCAGCGAATACCAGCGAAGCCTGAATGAAGCGGAATGAAGCCCTAACGAACACCAACGAAGCACTAGCGAACACCAGCGAAGCTGAAACGAACACCAGCGAAGCGTAACGAAGCAGAAATGAGACGCAGCGAAGCGAAATGCAGCCGCTGTGACGCGATGTATTCTGGCTGTTCGCGGCGATTGCGCCCTGCCTGCTGCTGGACTTCGCGGCCCGCCTGCCCTTTTTATTCAATAACTTAATTATTGGAGCCTGACCGAATGCTGCTGCATCTCTGCACCTGGGCCGAAGTGGAAGAGCGGCTGAAGCACACCAAAGCCATCATCATCCCCATCTGCTCCACCGAGCAGCATGGCCCCAATGGCCTGATCGGCACCGATGCGATCTGCGCCGAGGTGTTTGCCAAGGCCGTGGGCGAGGCGGTGGATGCCCTGGTGGCGCCCACCATCGCCGTGGGCATGGCGCAGCACCATCTGGGCTTTCCCGGCAGCATGACCTTGCGCCCTTCCACGCTGATCGCCGTGGTGCGCGACATGGTGCAATCGCTCAGCCGCCATGGCTTCGAGCGCTTCTTTTTCCTCAACGGCCATGGCGGCAATGTCGCCACTGTCACCGCCGCCTTCTCGGAAATCTATGCCGAGGCCTCGCTCAGCCCCAGCGGCTCCAATGGCTATAGCCCGCGCTGCACGCTACAGAACTGGTATGACACCCAGGCGGCGCGGCAGCTTTCGCGCGAACTCTATGGCAGGCAGGAAGGCAGTCATGCCACGCCAAGCGAGGTGTCTGTCACCTTCCATGCCTATCCCGAAGCCATCAAGCAGGCGGTGTTGAGCCCGGCCGTGGCGCCCTCGGGCCGCTTCACGGATTCAGCCGATTACCGTCGCCGTTTCCCCGATGGCCGCATCGGGTCCAATCCGGGCCTGGCTTCGCCTGAGCATGGCAAGCGCATCCTGGATGCCGCTGTGCCTGAATTGGCCCAGGCCTATCGCCACTTCGCCGAGGGTGCTTAAGGCGCCAAGAAACAGCCGGTTACATAAAGTGTGATGGCTGCCTCTATTTCGCCCCAATGCGGTCATGTCTTTGACGCTTATCAGCGCTACATCTTTGGCATGGCCACCGATATGGCGCGGATGCAGGTTGAGGAGGATCAGGCGATGACCGAGGATTTCTATCAGGACGGACTGCGCGAACCTGGTCTTGGCGACATGCTGGCGGATCCGATCACCCGCGCGATGATGCGGCGCGATGGCGTGGATGAAAGCGCCTTGCGGGCGCTGATGGCCAGCCAGCGCGAAAGCCTGCTCGAGCAGGGCCGTTTGCTGCGCGCCGAGTGAAGCCGTTGGCTCTATTCGCCGTCGCGCTTCAGCATGCGGCCCAGCAGCCGGCCGCCGAAAATATGCATGTGCAGATGCGGCACTTCCTGGTTGGCGTTGACGCCGCAATTGGATAGCAGCCGGTAGCCGCCTTCCGCCGCGCCCACCAGACGTGCGGTATCGCCAATGGCTTTCACATAATCCGCCTGTTCCTCAGGTGAGGCTTCCGCGGAGAAATGATCGAAATCCGCATAGGGCCCCTTGGGGATCACCAGCACATGCACCGGCGCCAGGGGGTTGATGTCATGAAACGCCAGGGCATGCTGGGTCTCATGCACCTTCTTGCATGGGATTTCGCCGCGCAGGATGCGGGCGAAGATATTGTTGGGATCATACTTGGCCATGGCATCCTCGGCAGAGTGGCTTAAGGCGTGCGGGATTTCTTCTCGTCCACGCCGGAGCGGCCTTCGCGGCGCCGCAACTCGGCCCAGACTTCCGTGGGCGTGACACCGATATCGGCCCACAGCACCAGCAGGTGAAACAACAGATCGGCGCTTTCCGCCACCACTTCGTCGCGGTCATTCAGCGCCGCGGCGGCCAGCGCGGTTTCCACCGCCTCCTCGCCCACCTTCTGCGCGATCTTGGCGCGGCCGCGCGCGAACAGCTTGGCGGTATGCGAGATTTCCGGATCGCCGCCCTTGCGGCTGAGGATCAAGCCATAGAGCCGATCCAGCACCGCCACCGCTTTTTCTGCATCGCTCATTGGCTCACGTCCCCACCCGTTATGCCTGGCGCATGGCCAGGCCGGCCGCCGCCATATGGCTTTTGGCTTCATCGATACTGAACCGTCCGAAGTGGAAAATCGAGGCCGCCAGCACCGCCGAGGCATGGCCTTCGCGCACGCCGGCCACCAGATGATCCAGATTGCCCACGCCGCCGGAAGCCACCACCGGCACCCGCACCGCATCGGCAATAGCGCGGGTCAGCGCCAGGTCGAAACCTGTCTCGGTGCCGTCGCGATCCATGGAGGAGAGCAGGATTTCGCCCGCGCCGTAGTCTGCCATGCGCGTGGCCCAGTCTATCGCATCCAGCCCCGTGGCGTTGCGGCCGCCATGGGTGAAGACTTCCCATTTGCCGGGCGAGACCTGGCGCGCATCAATCGCCACCACGATACATTGGCTGCCGAATTTCTCGGCCGCCTCGCGCACGAAATCCGGGCGGTTCACGGCTGCCGTGTTGATCGAGGTTTTATCAGCACCCGCCAGCAGCAATTTGCGCACATCATCCACGGTGCGCACGCCACCGCCCACGGTCAGCGGCATGAAGCAGCGTTCCGCCGTGCGCGCCACCACATCGAACAGCGTATCGCGGGCATCCGAAGACGCCGTGATGTCCAGGAAGGTAAGTTCGTCGGCACCGGCGGCGTCATACAATGCCGCCTGTTCCACCGGATCGCCGGCATCGCGCAGGTTGACGAAATTCACGCCCTTAACGACGCGGCCATCCTTCACATCCAGGCAGGGAATGACGCGGATCTTGAGGCTCATGCGGCCTCCCGCAAGGCGGCGGCCGGATCGATGCGGCCGGCATAGAGGGCGCGGCCCAGAATGGCGCCGTCGATGGGCGCGCCGCTTGCCTTAAGCCGAGTGATATCCTCGATGCCAGCCACGCCACCCGAGGCGATCACCGGGATCGGTACAGCGCGGGCAAGGGCTGCGGTGGCTTCCACATTCACGCCCTTGAGCAAGCCGTCGCGATCAATATCGGTATAGACGATGGCGGCCACGCCCACATCCACGAAGCGCCGCGCCAGGTCGGCGGCTTCCAATTCGCTGGCCTCAGCCCAGCCTTCCACCGCCACGCGGCCCGCCCGCGCATCAATGCCCACCACCACGCGGCCGGGCCAGCGCAAGGCGGCGCGCTGCACCAAAGCCGGATCGCGCACCGCGATGGTGCCCAGAATCACACGGGTGATGCCGGCCTCAAGCCAGGCCTCAATCGTTGCTTCATCACGGATGCCGCCGCCCAGCTGGATCGGCAGCGTGATGGCGGCGCGGATGGCGCGCACGGCTGCCGCGTTCATCGGCTTGCCAGCAAAGGCGCCATCCAGATCCACCAGATGCAGCCATTTGAAGCCGGCATCGGCCCAGGCCTTCGCCTGCGCGGCGGGATCGGTGTTGAACACCGTGGCGCGCGCCATGTCGCCCTGTTCGAGCCGCACGCAGGCGCCGTCTTTCAGATCGATGGCGGGATAGAGATTCATGATACCAGCCGCTTGGAATAGAAAATGCCCGAGACATACACGCCGTTGACCACGGCGTAATGCGGCTTCTCGCCCCAGCGCGTGAAGCCGCAGGCTTCGGCCAGTTGCAGCGCTGCCACCTGGGTGGCGCGCATATCCACATCCACCTGCACATAGCCCTGCGCCAGCGCGGCTTCTTCCACGGCGGCGAGCAGACCGCGGGCCAGGCCATGGCCGCGCGCCCAGGGCGCGATGAAAAACGTGGTGAGCTGCACGGTATGGGATTGCGCCTCGTTATTGGGCGCCGGGCGCAGCAACTGCGTGGAGCCGACAATGGCGCCATCCAGCCGGGCCACGAACAGATCGCGCTGCGGCATCAGCAGCACACCGCGCCAATAGCTTTCCAGCACGCGGCGCGGCGGCGGCGTCAGCCAACCGAAACCGTTGCCATCCAGAATCGCTTTCTCGGCAGCTTCGCAGAGTTCGTCCAATTCATCGTCATTAAGCGAGGTGATACGCTCAACGCGGGCCAGCGGCGCCTTGTTCATGGCTTCCATCGCAGGAAATTGGCGAGCAGGCGCAGGCCGGTGGCCTGGCTCTTCTCAGGGTGAAACTGGGTGCCAACCATATTGTCGCGACCGAGCATGGCGGCGAAGCTGCCGCCATAATCAACCTCGACCAACAGGTCTTTGCGGTCCGCCGGATTGAACTGATAGGAATGCACGAAATAGGCATGGTCGCCGGCCGCGATGCCATCGAGCACCGGATGGGCGCGCAAGGGCATCAGCTGGTTCCAGCCCATATGCGGGATTTTCAGCGCCACATCTTTGGGGCGCATGGCTTCCACCGCGCCATCGATCCAGCCCAAGCCCTTATGCTCGCCATATTCGCGGCCAACGCTGGCCATGAGCTGCATGCCAACACAGATGCCCAGGAAAGGCCGGCCCTTCTTGATCACCTGCTGGTTCAGCACCTCGATCATGCCATCCAGCGCGCTCAGGCCCCGGAAGCAATCAGCGAAGGCGCCAACGCCCGGCAGCACGATGGCATCAGCGGCCTGCACGATATCGGTCTTGTCGGTAACAGTAAGATCAAGCGCCAGGCTGTTGTCGCGCGCGGCACGCTCCAGCGCCTTGGCTGCGGAGCGCAGATTGCCGGAACCATAATCGATCAGGGCAACGCGCATCTCACACCAGCCGTGGCAGGGGATCGAAGCTGCCCTGCATCGGCAAGGCCGAAGCCATGGCTGGCGCCATAGTTGGCGGCTGGCTGGAGGTGGCCAGGCTGCGATAGCGTAGTTCCGCCTCCCAGGCATCGCCAGCCGCCACCACGGCAGCCAAGCGCCAGCCGCGCCGGGCCAATGTCCAGCGCCGGAAATCAGCGCCCGAGCAGCCGAACAGGAAAGCGATGGCCGCGCCGATGAGCAGATCGGCCGGATCGGCGATATCGATCATTTCCAGCAGCAAGCCCAGCGGCAGCATCAACAGCAGATAGAGCGCAAGGCCAAGCCAGAGCCTGTACCAGATCAGCCAGATTGGCGTGAACAGGGCCGCGCTCCAGCTGAAGCCAGAGCAGATCAACACGATATCATCGCCACCGGCGATCTTGGCTCCGGGGCGCTCATGCACGGTAAAAAATCGCATGGTCGCCTCTTAGTGCGTGCCCTTGGTGGACGGCACCGCATGGGGGCTGCGCGGATCGGCGGCGATTGCCTGGCGCAACGCGCGGGCCAGCGCCTTGTAGCAGCTCTCAACGATGTGGTGGTTATTCTCGCCGTAGAGATTTTCCACATGCAGCGTCAGCCCGGCATTCTGCGCGAAGGCCTGGAACCATTCCTTGAACAATTCGGTGTCCATCTCGCCCAGCTTTGGCCGGGTGAAAGCCACCTTCCAGATCAGGTAGGGTCGGTTCGAGGCATCGAGCGCAACGCGGGTCAGTGTCTCGTCCATCGGAATCAGCGCATCGCCATAGCGCTGGATGCCAGCGCGATCGCCTAAGGCCTGGGCCACGCATTGCCCGATGGCGATGCCGGTATCCTCGGTCAGGTGATGGAAATCGATATGGGTATCGCCCTTGGCCTGAACCTTGAGGTCGATCAGGCTATGGCGGGAAAGCTGTTCCAGCATGTGATCGAGAAAGCCCACGCCGGTCGACACGGCATATTGGCCGGTGCCGTCCAGATTGAGGCTCACCGCGATCTCGGTTTCCTTGGTCTTGCGCGCCACACTGGCCTTGCGCTCGGCCATGCTGCTCTCCTTGAAGAAGGCGACCCTTTCGCCGGGCGCGGTATAGCAGGAAGCGGCCGCCTAGGCTAGGGCAGATCGTCACCGCCGGGTTTGGCCGCCATAGCCCGAAATCTGTTTCTAAGCTGTTGTAATCGCACGGCAACAGCCCAGGTGCAGGCCGGCAGCCTAACCAGCGCCGAGAACAGGGCACTGCCGCCTCCCCGGCGTGCAATTGTTGCGTCCAATCGTCACGTTGAGGAGATTTCCCCGCCAAATGAGGCTCGTAATGCGAGCGTGTGAGTGAAAATTTAGGGGGAAAGCGATTGTGGATCGGCTAAACTGAACCCATCTAAAGCGTATTGGAAGATTCGCTTCGGTTGCGCCGGGAACTCACCGTTGGTTGGTGCGTTTATCAGGCCTAATGCCCGCCTTCCTGGTCTCGGCAACCGGACATTGTTGCAATACGGTCACCCTGCGTCGCGTCGGCATGCCATGGTCGGACGGCGGTTCATGGATCGGAGAAAAACCATGATGCGTAAACCCAACCCCTATGATGCCCATGTTGGCGCCCGCCTGCGGGCCTGCCGCACCCTGGCCGGTTTCAGCCAGGAACGCCTGGGTCAGGCTGTGTCCTTGAGCTTCCAGCAGATCCAGAAATACGAGAAGGGCCTGAACCGCATCGGCGCCAGCCGCCTGCAGCAATTCGCTCAGATCCTGAACGTGCCGCCGTCCTATTTCTTTGAGGACATGCCGGGCATCGATCAGCAGCCCCAGGCCCGGCCGGAACATGCCGTTGTCTCCGAGATCGACCAAGACCGCAGCCCTGTCTCCCGCCGCCAAGCCCTTGAATTGGTGCGTAATTTTGGCCGCATCACAGATGGTACGGTGCGCGACCGGATCTTCCAGCTGATCAAGGCCGCCGCGCATTCCTATAATGCCGAGGAAAGCGAAGCCGCGCCCGTGGCCACTTCCGGGGCCAACGACTGAAGCGCTGTCCGCCAATCGGCGGTGATGTTCAGGGGCCAGGCCGCAAGGCTTGGCCCTTTGCTTTTGCCGGTTGCTAAAGGATCAGGCGGGGTTCATACCGCCTTCAGCGGAGGCGCAGATCGAAGGGAATGGCGATATCGGTTTTCAGCAGCGAACTGCCGGTTAGCGTCACGTCGCCTTTTTCGTCGCGCCAGGGCAGGATCAGGCGCTGGTAGCGGCGCCGGCGCGGATCGTGATCCGGCGCCTCCACGATGGCATCCACATCATCCACCAGTGGTTCGCCGCTATTGTGGCAGACGCCATAGGCCTGCGCGATCCACTGGCCATAGGCACGGTCAGGCTGATCCGAGATCAGCCGGCCCACCAATTGGCTCATGGAGAAACTATCATAGATGCTGAAGCCGTTACCCGATTCCAGCACGCGAAACCCGCCATCGCTGCGCTGTTGAGAAAACACCGTGCGCTGATCCAACGCACTACGGCGGAGGAATTCCTGCAAAACCGGTGTCAGCTGGCCGCCGCTCGCGCGCCACAGGCTGAAAAGCTGCGCCAGACTTGAGGAATTCGCCGCCGACCAATCCAGCGGTTTCTGCGGCTCGCGAATGAACAGGTCACGCATGCGCGGCTCGCGCAAGCTGGCCAGTTCCACCATGCGACGATGCAGCAGCGGCGCATCGGTATGCACTTCCTCCATCCAACCGGAGGCAAAATAGATCAGCCCCACCGGCTTGGCAGCGGAGGCATTCATCAAATAAGGCTTCAACGACCCCAGCGTGGCGCCGCCAACGCTGCCGGTGCGGAATTGCAGGAAGGTGACATTGCTTTCGACCACCAGCCAGACATAGCCGAGGTTGCGCACGGCATAGCCGGCAAGATCGAAATCGGGATCGGGATAACCGAGTTTTTCCGCCAGCACCTGTGACGGCCAGCGCCACCAGCGCCCGCTGGGATCGATCAGATAGCTCATCGCCGGCTTCCCCCGAGGACGTGCCGGCCGCTGCCGGACAGAGCGTCACCATACGCCGCAGGGCCGGATAAAGTCGATATATTGCCAATCGTTCAAAAGTCTAAGTTGCATGAACTTTTCGTGCAAATCAGACTGTTATCGACCTGCGCGGGATGCTGGCTCGGCCAGGGCACAACCCTGCCAAGTGCTGCTGAATCACCGCCGGCTGCTTGCAGGGGGCAGGCCGCCCCCCTACATGAAGGGGCTATTACTGGAGAAGATCATGCGCGACGAGAATGCGAATCCGAGCTGGCACGGCACCACCATTGTAGCTGTGCGCAAGGCCGGCCAGGTGGTGGTGGCGGGCGATGGCCAAGTCAGCCTGGGGCAGACGGTGATCAAGGGCAACGCGCGCAAGGTGCGGCGCATCGGCGGCGGCGCAGTGCTGGCCGGCTTTGCCGGCGCCACGGCCGATGCCTTCACGCTGCTGGAGCGGCTGGAAAGCAAGCTTGAACGCTATCCCAATCATCTGGAGAAAGCCTGCGTGGAACTGGCTAAGGATTGGCGTACCGACCGCTATCTGCGGCGGCTGGAAGCCATGATGGTGGTGGCCGATGCCAAAAGCCTGCTGGTGCTGACCGGCAATGGCGATGTGCTAGAACCGGAAGACGGCCTGGTCGGCATCGGCTCGGGTGGCAATTTCGCGCTGGCTGCTGCCCGCGCGCTGCTCGACCGCCCGGATATGGAGGCGGAAGCCATCGCGCGCCGCGCGCTGGATATCGCCGCCGATATCTGCGTCTACACCAACCGCAACGTCACCCTAGAAAAACTGTAAGTCTGGAAAAGCTATGACCTCGTTTTCGCCGCGTGAGATCGTTTCCGAACTGGACCGCTATATTGTCGGCCAGGGTGACGCCAAGAAGGCCGTGGCCGTGGCCTTGCGCAACCGTTGGCGCCGCCAGCAATTGCCTGATGGCCTGCGCGACGAGGTGCTGCCCAAGAATATCCTGATGATCGGACCCACCGGCGTGGGCAAGACCGAGATTGCCCGCCGCCTGGCGCGGCTGGCCGGCGCGCCATTTGTGAAGGTGGAAGCCACCAAATTCACTGAAGTGGGCTATGTCGGCCGCGATGTGGAGCAGATTCTGCGCGACCTGCTGGAAGTGGGCATTGCCATGGTGCGCGAGCGCCGGCGCAAGGATGTGCAGGCCCGCGCCGAGCTGAGCGCCGAAGAGCGCATCCTGGATGTGCTGGTGGGCGAGAAGGCTTCCGTTGAGACACGGCAGAAATTCCGTAAGCTGCTGCGCGAAGGTGAATTGGACAAGCGCGAGATCGAGATCGATACCGCCGATGGCGGCGGCGGCATGCCGCTCTTCGAGATTCCCGGCATGCCCGGCGCGCAGATGGGCATGGCCAACCTGCAGGACATGCTGGGCAATGCCCTGGGCGGCATGCGGCGCAAACCGCGCAAGACTGATGTGGCCGATGCCATGCGGCTGCTGACGGCGGAGGAAAGCGACAAACTGCTGGACCAGGAAAGCGTGATCAAGGAAGCGATCCAGGCTGTGGAGCAGAATGGCATCGTGTTCCTTGACGAGATCGACAAGATCTGCGCGCGCGGCGAATATCGCGGCGGCGGCGATGTGAGCCGCGAAGGCGTGCAGCGCGACCTGCTGCCGCTGATTGAAGGCACCACGGTCTCCACCAAGCATGGCCCAGTGAAGACCGACCATGTGCTGTTCATCGCCTCGGGTGCCTTTCATATCGCCAAGCCTTCCGACCTACTGCCGGAATTGCAAGGCCGCCTGCCGATCCGCGTGGAGCTGAAGGGCCTGACGCGCGACGATTTCAAGCGCATCCTAATCGAGCCGGAATTCAGCCTGCTGAAGCAATATGTCGCCCTGCTCGGCACCGAGCAGGTGACGCTGGATTTCACCACTGATGCGGTGGATGCCCTGGCCGGCTATGCGGCGCAGGTGAATGAAGGCGTGGAGAATATCGGCGCGCGACGGCTGCACACTATTCTTGAGCGCGTGCTGGAAGAGATCAGCTATACGGCCGCCGACCATCCTGGCGAGACCATCCGCATCGATGCCGCCTATGTCACCGCGCGCATCGGCGACCTGACCAAGAATGCCGACCTGAGCAAGTATATCCTCTGACCCGCCTTGCGCGGGCGCGCCCATCCGGCATTATGGCGGCATATGGGCTGCACATAATCCAGGGGAAACGGCGATGGGTGAGTTGACGGGCAAGGTGGCGTTGGTGACCGGCTCTTCTGGTGGCGTGGGGGCTGCTACGGTGAAGCAGCTGGCGGCCAAAGGCTGTGCGGTGGCGATCAATTTCTCCAAGAGCCGTTCAGCCGGCGAAACGGTGGCGGCGGAATGCGAAAAGCTCGGCGGCCAGGCATTACTGGTGCAGGGCAATGTGGCCGATGACGCCGATTGCCGCCACATCGTGGCGGAAACGCTGGCGCGTTTTGGGCGCCTGGATTTCCTGGTGAACAATGCCGGCACCACCAAATTCGTGGCGCACAAAAATCTCGCAGGGCTTTCGGCGGAAGACTTCCACGCCATCTATGCCGTGAACACCATTGGCCCGTTCCAGATGGTGCGCGCGGCCGAAGCCGCTCTGCGTGAAGCGCGCGGCGCAGTGGTGAATGTCTCGTCGGTGGCCGGTGTCTATGGCACCGGCTCGTCGCTGGCCTATGTTGCCTCCAAGGCAGCCCTGAACGGCATGACCTTGAGCCTCGCGCGTGTGCTGGGGCCGGAGGTGCGTATCAATGCCGTCTGCCCCGGCTTCAGCGAGGGCGACTGGCTGCGTGAAGGCATGGGCGATCAGGCCTACGAGACGGCGCGCAGCACCTGGAAGGCCAATGCGCCTCTTGGCACCACCAACACGCCCAACGATGTGGCCGATTCCATCCTGATGTTCCTGCTCTATGCCACCAATGTGACCGGCGAGACTTTACTGATCGATAGCGGCATGCGCCTGGCGCAGCCACGCCCGCCGGTTACGCCGCGCTGATCAACGGATCAGTCGTCGCGCAGCAGTTTCAGCATCTGGCTCAGCCGCGCCTCATCCAGTGTGGCGATACGCTGCGCCAGTTCATTGGCGAGCAGCGTGGCGCGTGGATTGAGGCCGGCGGTATCGATCACCACGCGCGGATGCGAACGCTTGGCCAGATCGGCCAGCGCCTCGGCATCATCCCAGATGATGTTGAAATAGCCGCAGACGCTCTGGATGAACAGCCAGCTTGGCCGGCCGCGATGGCCATGTTCCAGCGCCGAGAGATAGGCCGAGGAAACGCCGAGATCGAGCGCCATCTGCTTCAGGGTGAGGCCGCGCGCCTTGCGCAATTGGCGCAGCCGGGCACCGAACGGGGTCATGGCGCGTTTCCCGCCATCCGATAGGGCCAATCCGGCGGATAACCAGAGGCAGCAGGATACCCTGCGCTGATGCGATAGCCGGAATAAGCGATTTGCCGCATGACCCGATCAGCCTATAGTCAGGTTTATGGGAAGGCAACGGCAGCGCGGATACAGCGGATGCTCTTGGTTTTTTGCGGCCAAGTGCCGGGCCATGCTGCTTGCCCTGGCTTGCCTCTGCATCACCACAGACGCAGCGCGCGCCGAGGACGTGACGGTGGGCCTGCGGCTGGTGCCGCCCTATGTGATCGAACGTCCTGATGGCAGCCTGGGCGGACTGGAATTTGAACTGGTGCGCGAAGTCTTAAGCCGTGCCGGTCATCGTTTGGTGCCTAAACTCCTGCCCTTCGGCCGACTGGCCGAGGATTTCCGTCGCGGCGCCCTGCCTGCCTTCACGCCCGCCAGCGCGACCATGGATTTGCCCGGCTGCCTCACCGATGTGTCGCTGATCTACCAGAATATCGGCCTGTCGCTGCGCGAGCGCAATCTGGAGGTTGGCAATGTGCAGCAACTGCGCGGCCTGCGCCTGCTGGCCTTCCAGAATGCCCGCGCGGTGCTCACCGGCTTGAGCGATGCCGTGGAAGGCAATGCGGATTATGCCGAGGTGGCCAATCAGGTGCTGCAGGTGCGTGGGCTGTTTTCCGGCCGCGCCGATATGATCCTGGGCGAGCGCCGCATCTTCCATGCCTTGATCACCGCGCCGGCCACGGGCATCGAGCAGGATAAGCCGCTGCGCGAGCATATCCTGTTTCCCCCAACGCTTTACCGCGTGGCTTTCACCGAGCCAAATCTCTGCGCGGATTTCAACCGCGCGCTTGCCATGCTGCGGGCCAATGGCGACTATGATCGCCTGGTGGAGCGCTATGATCCATCGCCGCAGGCCACCAATGGCCGCCAGCGTGGCGAGCTGCCGCGGCGCCTGCCCTCACGCGGTTAGGCCGGCCAGCGCCTGCAGCTGGATTTCCACCGCGCGCGGATAGCATAGGTCGCGCCAGGCGGGGTCTTCCGGATAGAAGGCGGCGCGGATCTGCTGCTTGATGGCGCGGCCCTGTTCCGAGAACACATCGCCATGCAGATGCAGCCAGTTATCGGCGATCACCGAGAGCCGCACTTGTTCCGATGGCAGCGTACCCACCTCGATATTCACCGCCACGGTGACGGCGGGTTCGCAGAAGCGCGCGATGCCCATGCGCAGATTGCCTTCGATGATCGGTGAATCCGATTGGCCCAGCGCCGGCGAGGTGACGGCATCGCCGAACCATTGCCGCGCCAGTTTCAGCGCTTCCGATTCCGGCGCATGGCGGCAGATCAATTCGGAATAGCCAAACGGCCCCAGCCCGGTATGGAAATCCACCACGGCGATGCGCTTGGCCTGGCTGAGATACCGCGCGCAGACATCACGGATGCTGTGATGCGACCAGCAGGGCGCGGCGCCGCCATAGAAGATGCCTTCCGCATGGCTATGCTGGCCGCCAACTATGGCGGCATTGGCAGCCTTGGCGCCAACGCGGGCATAATAGGCGGCCAGATCGGCCTGCACCTTGGCGATGCTGGCCGCGTCCCAGGCCTTGGGCAGCAGCCAGGGATGCACTTCGGCATAGGCCGGATTCTTCGGCGGCGTGGCGCCGCGCTCAAAGGCGATGAAATTGCGGTTGATATCCATGTTGTCTTCATTCACCCGGCGGCCCCAGGAGAAGCCATAGGGATTGGAGGCATGGATCAACAGCAAGGCGGTATCGCGCGGCAGTGTCTTGGCATGGCTCTCAGCCAGCCAGCCAACCTGGCAGCCAGAGCCATAATAGCCTTCAATACCATGCGTGCCCGATACCGTCACCAGCACGGCCTTGGCATCGCGCGGCCCGATCCAGGCCAGGTCCATTGCCAAGGCTTCGCCAGCAATGCCCTTCAGCGGATGCGCCAGGCTTTCCAGCGCAGCACCGGCTTCCTGCGCCGCCACCAGGAATTTGGCGCGCGCGGTGACATAATTGGGCGAGAAATATTCGTGATGACTCATCAATCTGTTCCTGAGGTTTAATCGCGGAAATAGGCTGGGTATTCTGCCCGAATTTCCGTCACGAAGGCCAGCGAGCGCGAGAGATGATCGCGCACTTCCTGGCAGGCGGTGATGGGATCGCCGGCGGCTATGGCATCGACAATGGCGATATGGTCACGCAAGGTCTGCCGCACCTTTCCCGCCATCGGCAGATGCAGACGGCGCAGGCGCTCCATATGGCTGTTGCGCCGTTGCACCAGATTCCACAGATCGGGGATGCGCATGGCCTCATACATTGCGCGGTGGAAAGCGCGGTCATGGATGGCGAATTGATCCAGCGCGCCGCTTTCGGCAAAAGTCTGCTGTAGCGCCAGATTCTGGCGCAGCAGCGCGATCAGCGCCGGATCGGGATGGCTGGCGAGATTATGCACCGTCTCCACCTCGATGGAGCGGCGCAGGAAGGCTGCCTGCCGGGCATGATCCAGATCGATGCGGCTCACCTGGGTGGCATGCTGGGGGAACACATCCACCAGGCCATCCTCCTGCAGGCGCATCAGCGCATCGCGGATCGGCGTGGAAGACAGGCCGAATTGCTGCTGCAGATCGAGCCGCGACAGCATGGTGCCGGGCGGCAATTCCAGGGTGATGATCTTTTCCCGCAGCAGCTCGAAAACCTGCGGCGCGGCATGGCGCGTGCGGTCGCGGATCGGCTGGAAACTCACCGCCTGGCTCTGAGTGGGGCCGGGGCCGGAATTGGCGGAAAGAGGGTTGGCCACGGGACGCGGCTGGGCAGGGCTGCTCATAGCCTTCCTATAGCACGAATTTTGATTTGACGCACTAATGCATTAGTGCTTTACTGCTGGGATAACCTGGAGGAAACAACAATGCTTTCACTGCATCGGCGCAGCTTTGCCGCTACCCTGCTCGCCACCGCTGCGCTTACCCTTAGTTTGGCCGCGCCTTCCTGGGCCGCGCCCTACCCTGAGCGCAATGTCACCGTGATCGTACCCTTCCCGCCGGGCGGTGCCTCCGATGCCACCGGCCGTCAGCTTTCGGCCAAGGTGGCGGAAATGCTGGGCCAGCAATTCATCATCGACAACCGCGCCGGCGCCAATGGCTCGCTTGGCGCTACCCTGCTGAAGCAGGCCGCGCCCGATGGCTATACCCTGATGGTTGGCTCGATTGGCGTATTTGCCATCAACCCGGCCCTCTTCAAGGATCTGCGCTACGATCCGATGAAGGATTTCGACCTGCTCACCGTCGCGGTGCGCACGCCCAATGTGCTGGTGGCCAATCCCAATTTCCCGGCCAACACGGTGGCCGAACTGGTCGCCCATATGAAGCAGAACCCGGACAAGGTGTCCTTCGCCTCCTCGGGCACTGGCTCATCCGACCATCTGACCGCAGCGCTCTTCATGCAGAAGACCGGCACCGTGGGCGTGCATGTGCCCTATAAGGGCGGCGGGCCGGCCATCACCGATCTGATCGGCGGCCATGCCAATGTGTCGTTCCAGAATCTCGGCGCCATCGCCGCTCATGTGAAGGCCGGCAAGCTGAAGGCTTTGGCCGTTACCGCCGACAAGCGCAATCCGGCCCTGCCCGATGGCGTGCCGACCCTGGCGGAAGCTGGCGTGAAGGATACCGAGGTCTATTCCTGGCAGGCCGCCGCCGCCCCCAAGGGTCTGCCTGCCGATGTGAAGGCCAAGCTGGCCGACACCATGATCAAGGCGCTGAACACCCCGGAAGTGAAGCAGAAGTTCAACGATGTGGGCTTCGATGTGGTGGCCAATACACCGGCGCAGTTCGAAACCTTCCTGACGGCTGAGATTGCCCGCTGGAAGACCGTGATCGAAGTGGGCAAGATCAAGCCAGAATAATCCGGGCCCACAGGAATAAGGGGCGGGCCAGGAGAGCATTCTCTCCACCCGCCCCTTTTCAGTTTCACATGAGCATGCCATGACCAGCATTCGTAAGAAGACCCCCGACCAGCTGCGCTCGGCGCGCTATTTCGCGCCCGATGACCTGCGCAGTTTCGGCCACCGCTCGCGCATCCTGCAGATGGGCTACGCGCCCACCGAATGGGCTGGCCGGCCGATGATCGCCATCCTGAATACCTGGTCAGACATCAATCCCTGCCACGCGCATTTCAAGCATCGCGTGGAGGATGTGAAACGCGGCGTGCTGATGGCCGGCGGCCTGCCGATTGAATTGCCCGCTTTGTCGGTATCGGAAACCTTCGTCAAGCCAACCACCATGCTCTATCGCAACATGCTGGCGATGGAGACGGAAGAGTTGATCCGCTCTCACCCGGTGGATGGCGTGGTATTGCTCGGCGGCTGCGATAAATCCACGCCGGGCCTGCTGATGGGCGCGACTTCCGCTAGCCTGCCGATGATCTATGTGCCGGCCGGTCCGATGCTGCGCGGCAATTGGCAGGGCAAGGTGCTGGGCTCGGGCTCGGATGCCTGGAAATACTGGGATGAGCGCCGCGCCGGCAATATTTCTGACGATGACTGGAATGCCATCGAAGCCGGCATCGCACGCTCTTACGGCACCTGCATGACCATGGGCACCGCCGCCACCATGATGGCGATTGCCGAAGCCATCGGCATCACGCTGCCCGGCGCCTCTTCGATTCCGGCTGCCGATGCCGTCCATATCCGCATGTGCAGCGATAGCGGCCGGCGCATCGTGGACATGGTGTGGGAAGACCTGACGCCCAAGCAGATCCAGACCCGCGCCGCCTATGAGAATGCCATCGCGGTGGCCATGGCCATGGGCTGTTCAACGAATGCCATCATCCACCTGATTGCCATGGCGCGGAGAGCCGGCGCGGATATTGGTTTGGCTGATTTCGAGATCGCCTCGCGCAAAGTGCCGGTGATCGCCAATATCCGGCCTTCCGGCGAGCAATATCTAATGGAAGATTTCTTCTATGCCGGTGGCCTGCCGGCGCTGATGACGCGCATCCCCGAGCATCTCAAGCTCGATGCCCTGACCGTGACCGGCAAGACGCTGGGCGAGAATATCGCTGGCGCCAAAGTGTTCAACGACGATGTGATCCGCACCACGGCCGATCCGCTCTATGCCGAAGGCGCGCTGGCGGTGCTGAAGGGTAATCTGGCGCCCGATGGCTGCGTGATCAAGCCCAGCGCCTGCGCGCAGAAATTCCTCAAACATGCCGGCCCGGCCATGGTGTTTGATGATTACCCGTCGATGAAGAAGGCGGTTGACGACGAAAACCTGGATGTGACCGAGGATCATGTGCTGATCCTGCGCAATGCCGGGCCGCTGGGCGGCCCTGGCATGCCGGAATGGGGCATGCTGCCGATCCCGAAGAAGCTGGTGAAACAAGGCGTGCGCGACATGGTGCGGCTGTCTGATTCGCGCATGAGCGGCACCTCTTACGGCGCCTGCATCCTGCATGTGGCGCCCGAATCCTATATCGGCGGGCCGCTGGCCCTGGTGCAGAATGGCGACATCATCGCGCTGGATGTGGATAAGCGCAGCATCCGCCTGGAGGTGAGTGATGAGGAACTGGCGCGGCGCAAGGCGGCCTGGCAGCGGCCCGAGCCGCGCTATGAACGCGGCTATGGCTGGATGTTCAGCCGCCATATCAAGCAGGCGGATGAGGGCTGCGATTTCGACTTTCTGGAGACCGGCTTTGGTGCGCCCGTGGCGGAGCCGGATATTTTTTAGGCGGCACAAAAGCCGCTGCGTTTTTCACAAGGACCGTATTCGTGCCGAGACCGGAATCCACTAGGCTGCCGCTTCTGATCCACGCCCATCCACCGAGGCAGCATGCCCACTGATCAAAACGGCCACTTCATTCCATCTGCGCGCTATCCCGATCCCGCCGTGCAGGTGCTGGACCAGAGCTTCGCCAAATACCGCATCGGCCTGGCTGCCGTGGAGCGGCTGGGCAGCGGCTACCGCTGGGCAGAAGGCCCGGTCTGGTTCGGCGATCTGCGCTGCCTGCTGTGGAGCGATATCCCGAATAACCGCATGCTGCGCTGGGATGAAGCCAGCGGCCAGATCAGCACCTTCCGCAGCCCGTCCAACTATGCCAACGGCAATACCCGCGACCGCCAGGGCCGGCTTGTCACCTGCGAGCATATGGGCCGCCGCGTCACGCGCACGGAATATGATGGCAGCATCACCGTGCTGGCCGAGCGCTTCGAGGGCAAAAGGCTCAACTCGCCCAATGATGTGATCGTGAAATCCGATGGCTCGATCTGGTTCAGCGATCCCAGCTATGGCATCGGCGGCAATTACGAAGGCCGCCAGGCGGCGGCCGAATTGCCGCAATATGTCTATCGCCTCGATCCGGCCAGCGATGCCTTGAGCGTGGTGGCCGAGGATTGCGCCGGGCCGAACGGGCTGTGCTTCTCGCCCGATGAAAGCAGGCTCTATGTGGTGGATTCCCGTGCCGCGCCCAACCGCCTGATCCGCGCCTATGACGTGACCGCCCAAGGCACGCAGTTAAGCAACAGCCGCGTGCTGATCGATTGCGGCGCCGGCACCTCGGATGGCATCCGCTGCGATGTGGATGGCAATCTATGGTGCGGCTGGGGCATGGGCGATGATGCCCTGGATGGTGTGATGATCTTCAACCCAGCGGGCCGCGCCATCGGCCGCATCGCGCTGCCGGAACGCTGCGCCAATCTGTGTTTCGGCGGCGAGATGCGCAACCGCCTGTTCATGGCGGCCAGCCATTCGCTCTACGCGCTTTACGTCAACACCCAGGGCGCCACGCTCTCTTGATTCAAGGAATGCACCGATGAGCAAGCTGAAACCCGAAACCCGCGACAAGCTGAAGACCGTGAGCACCGCCACGCTCGCCACCGCGCTCTACAAGCGCGGCCTGCGCAACCAGTTCATGCAGGATGTGCATCCGCTCAATCCCTCGCATCCCACCATGGTGGGCGAGGCCTTCACACTGCGCTACATGCCGGCGCGCGAGGATTTGAACCCGATCACGGTATTCCAGGACCCTGAGCATCCGCAGCGCAAGGCGGTGGAAATCTGCCCGGCCGGAGCCGTGCTGGTGATGGATAGCCGCAAGGATGCGCGCGCGGCTTCAGCCGGCTCAATCCTGATCTCGCGCCTGATGGTGCGCGGCGTGGCCGGCGTGGTCACCGATGGCGGCTTCCGCGATTCAGCCGAGATCGCGGCGCTTTCCATTCCCGCCTTCCACCAGCGCCCTTCGGCGCCGACGAACCTGACGCTGCACCAGGCCATCGACATCAATGTGCCGATCGGCTGCGGCGATGCGCCGGTTTTCCCCGGCGATGTGATCGTGGGCGATGCCGATGGCGTGATGGTGATCCCCGCCGGCATCGCCGACGAGATCGCCAATGAAGCTGTCGAGATGACGGCGTTTGAAGATTTCGTCACCGAAATGGTGCAGAAGCAGGGCCGCTCGATCCGCGGGCTTTATCCCGCCACGCAGGAGCAGACCAAGATCGACTTCGCCGCCTGGCGCAAGGAGCGCGGCCGGTAGGGGCTCGCTCTGTTTGCTTAACCGGCTGGGCGCTTACGTGGCCGGCCGCGTCGGCGTGGCTTATCTGCCGATGCAGGGACATCCGGTTGGCTCCACTTGCCAGTCAGCAACTCGTAAATGATCTTCGCTGGACGCCGCACTTCGGGATTGACGTCAAGCAGCTTCTTCTTGCCATGAATATAAGCCACAAAAGCGGCATAGATCGGCGCCTGCTTTTCCGCTTGCCCGCTTTCCTCAAACCAGGCGATTAGCCGTTCTCCATGGCCCCGGGCCTTGGCAATCCGCAACAAACGATACAGATCGTCGGTATAACTTACACCGGAAGGTTCGAGATTCTGCGCCAGCGCTTGGTCAAGATGGCACAGCGCCTGAGCGAAATTATCTGCGACCAGTTCAATACCGGCCGCCAGAAGGAGGCTGCCGGGCGGCACCAATGAGCCAGCTTTGCTGTATAACGCCTTTGCCTCAGCCAGCTTACCTTCGGCCAGCATCAGCCAAGCGATATTTTCCTCGACAAACAACTCAGTTGATCCGCCAGCAACTTCTCTGGCAGCCACATAGGCTGAAAGAGCTTCTTCTCGACGGAAAAGACTATCAGACAGAATATCTCCCCGCTGCATTAGCGCCCGAGCCACCCATTCTTGCATCGCAGGTTCCGTCACAGCGCCAAATCGAGCAACTAAGGCATCACAGGACGCAAGTGCGCCTTCCATGTGGCCTAATTCGCCGAGCGCAACACTCTTACCGAACATTGCCCGAACTACCTGCGCCTGCATGGTAGATTCTTTGACCACGCCGAACCGGGCCACCACGGTCTCATAGGCTAGAAGCGCCTCTTCCGCACGGCCCGATTGGAAGAGCGCAACGCCCTTGTTGACCAACGCCCGCGCCACCAACACCTGTATGGCTGGTTCTGTTGCTGCACCGAATCGAGCCACCACAGCGTCATAGGCTGCAAATGCCTCTTCTGCGCGGCCCAATTTGCGGAGTGTAACGCCCTTATTGAAGAGCACTCCAGCTATGGTCTCCTGGACGGTAGGTTCTGTCACCGCACTGAGGCGGGCTGCCGCGGCCTCATAGGCCGCAAGCGCCTCTTCCGCACTCCCTAATTCGCCGAGCGCAACACCCTTGTTAATCAGCGCCCGAGCTACCAATTCCTGCAAAGCGGATTCTGTCACCACATCGAACCGGGCCGCCACGGCCGCATAGGCAGCAAGTGCGTCTTCCATACGGCCTTGTTCGCCAAGCACAACGCCCTTGCCCAACATAGCTCGAGCCACTTGCATTTGCATCGCAGGATCTGCCGCCTCAGTGAACCGAACCTCCACGGTGTCATAAGCCGCGAGTGCCTCTTCCGCACGCCCTAATTCGCCGAGCGCAACACCCTTGTTTACTAGCGCTCGAGCCACCTGCGACTGCATGGCCGGTTCTGTAACTGCATCAAACCGAGCCACCACGGCGTCATAGGCTGCGAGTGCCTCTTCCACCCGGCCCAATTGACCGAGAACAACACCCTTGCCGAGCATTGCCCGAGCCACCTGCGACTGCATGGCAAATTCTGTGACCACGTCGAACCGGTTCACCACAATCTCATAGGCTGTAAGTGCCTCTTCCGCACGATTCAATTGGCGGAGCGAAAAGCCCTTGTTGACCAGTGCCCGAGCCACCAATTCTTGTATGGCAGGCTCTGTCACCGAACCAAATAGAGCCACCACGGCGTCATAGGCCAAGACTGCTTCTTCCGCACGGCCCAATTCACCAAGCGCAATACTCTTGCCCAACATTGCCTGAACTACCAAAACCTGCACAGGTAGATTCTCCGGCTCACCGAGCTGGATCACCGCAGCATCATATGCCACCAGCGCCTCTTCTACCCGGCCTAGTTGAGCCAACGAAATAGCTTTGCTGAGCAAACCGAGAGCCACCCACATTTGCAAAGCAGGTGTTGCCACCTCTCCAAACCTAGCCACTACAGCGTCACAAGCATTTAGAGCTTCTTCCGCCCGACCCAATTGGAGGAGCACAATGCACTTGCTAATTAGCGCTCGTGCCCAGGCAATGGAATTTTCCGCCTCTTCCAATTCGTTTATGATCTGGTCATAAAAATCTATTGCTGCTTCCGAATCGTCCGGCACATCACTCCAAGCGATCTCGTCATGCGTCTCGGCACCAATATTTAGGACAGACAACGATTTAGTATTCTGCTCCCGCTCTGAGGAAATTGGAAACTCATTTCCCTTTAGCAAGGGAGGTGCACAGGTCATCTCAAGTGCCGATGCCAGCGCTTCCCGGTAGAGTGGGTGGGGTGGGACCTGTGTAACACCAGCCTCACATTGTAGCGAGAGGCGCTGCAATTCATCTGGGCGATAAAATTGCACCATGAATCTAGTGAGCCAGAGCATGCGCTGCCTAGTGCGACGGGTGCCATGGCGCATTAGGTACCAGATATTCAGAAAACGCTCTACAAGCATGAAGCCGGTGCGACCGCGGGAGGTTTCCACCTCCTGGATCAGTCCGTCCTTCCGAAGCCGGATCAGCTGCCCCGACAGTGTAGTCGCCTCCACGCCGGTTACTTCCGCCAAGGCCCCGGAAGTGATCGGGTCCCAATGCAGGGCGATTCCATCGATCACCGCCTTTTGCAGCTTGCCTTGATATTCTTCGATTCGCGCCTTGTAGTAGGGCGTTACCTGATCGAGCAGAAGCTCCAGATCAGCAAAAACACTTTCGGTTTCGCTGCTTTCCAGCAAACTGTAGATCAAGGTCAACACACGTGGATTGCCACCGGTCAATTCATACAGCGTCTGCAAACGCGCCGGATCGTGATCCAGAATATTACGCACCGCCGCGCCCTTTTCGCCGCGCGCATTGGCTAAGCTGCGCAGACAGTCGAATAATTCTTCCTTCTCCAATGGTTCCAGCAATATGGGCGTGAAGAATTCGTAGAAGGCGGCTTCGCGGTCGCTATCCTGGCGCAAAAACTGGGTTGATGCTCCGATCAGGATCGGCCCTCTGGGCTCCTGCAAGGCAGCGCGAAAAGCCCAATCCTGTTGCTTCTCGGCAATAGCATCGATGATGATATCCAAGTTATCGGCCAGCAGGATTGCCCGCCGGCCTAGCGAGGCGCTTGCCGTCAGAAAAGCAGCCTGGGCAATTCCCTTATCCCGCCAATTCGGCTGTGCCCCCTGATCATCGAGCCGAGCTGCTGCATCGAGCTGGCCATTCTGCTCACACCATTCGGCCAGTGCTTCACAGCAATTACCCCAAAAATCCTCCAGGGTGAGGACATTATACTGCTCTTCGCGGAAACGCAGCGGGATGTAGTGCCGCGCCAATGCTGTATCCTGGGCCACGCCGATGGCCAACCGGCGCAACGAGCTGGTTTTACCAAGGCCACGGGCGCCAACAATCAGCACATGCTTGCCGGCTGCATTGGCATCGATGCTGCGCAGGAGATTCAGTAATTGCCTCAGGATTTCCTGGCGAGCGATGAAGCCGGCGACAAAACTGTCGTCACCGAGACGGGCAGGGTTGTAGAGAGTGATGCCGAGAGAAACGCTCATTCGCCAAAATACCTTTGCCAGTAGCGCCGCAACAGGCCGGAACGGAAACGCCAGCGCTCATTGTCGAACATGAGCAGTCCGTCATTCGCCAATGCGGTGAGATGGTTTTTCAATTCGCGCGGCCTCAGGCCGGGATTGCCAGGGTGTAGCCTTGCCAGCAGCGCGCCCGCCACTTCTCCCTCGGGCGTTACACAACAGGCTTCCAGGATTGCATGCAGCAGGTCCTGTTGCTCGCTGGGAAAGTTTTTGCTGATATGCTCTTCCCAAGTGGAAAAGAATGTGCGGCATGTTGGCTCCAGCAGCTTGGCGAAAGCCTTGTCGATATCTTGCGCCGTGGCTCTGGGAAAACCCTCATAGAGCTGTCCGGTGGGCCTGATCCGGGTGGCGATCAACTCAAGATAATAGGGCGAGAGCCAGCCAAGCTGCGCTACCAGATAAGTCAGTGCCGCCGGGTCAAGCGAAAAAGGGGCGGTCAAAAGATCCTGTTGTCGTAGGTGGCCCAGATAAGAGTGGGCTTGCGACTCGGTAAAGGTTTCGAGTGGAAAAATCTCCATATCGACTAAGGCGCCCAGCAGTCCGTGCCGACGCGCCACCACATCCAGCCCTATCGAGCCGGTGAGTAACCAACGCACATTACCGTAGTCGAGCTGTAAGCGGCGTAGGTTATAAAGCAGAGCCCGGGCGGCATCCGGGTTTCTACGCAGCAATTCAGCCACAAACAGGGCAATCTCATCGATCAGGATGAGAACATTCTTCTCTTCCTGATGCAGGCCGGCGATCAAGGCCGGCAAGTAATCCGAAGGCGAAACCTTACTAATGGCAGCGATCCAGTCACCATCCACATTGCCAGACAGAATTCTGTCCAGGCGCTGCATCACCTGCGTTTTCAGGCGGGTGCCTATATCGTTTCGCGCCGCTAGCTTGGTACACAGAGCACGGAGAAATTCCTCTTCCGTGGTCATGCCCTGTAAATCCACCTTCACGACCAGCCAGTTTTCCCTGGTGAAATCTTCGTGGAGGCGGTCAATAAGCCACGTCTTGCCGATGCGTCTGGGCCCAAGCATCTGAATGCTTTTCCCCCGCTTTATCATACGCGCCAATTCATCGCGCTCTTGCCGCCGCGTATGCATTATCACCTCACTGCATTATTCTATATTGAATATATTCCAATTTGAATATATTCAATATAGAATAATGCACCTTATTCAATTTTTCATTTGATGACACAAAACTTTCATGCGAACGTCAAAATACTAAAACAAGTGCCGCATAAAGTTCAAATGAACATGGCGGCGCGGGATTCCGGGCCAACCTGGACCTGACGGGAAGAGGGACGACGAGCGTGGCAATTCCGGCGGAGGATCGCGCCCGGGCCATTGTGGACCTGGTGCGACGCGACGGCTTTCAGACCATCGAGGCGCTGGCGGCGAGTTTCGGGGTGACCCCCCAGACCGTGCGCCGCGACGTGAATCTGATTTGCGACCGTGGCCTGCTGCGCCGCCGCCATGGCGGCGTGGAAGCGCCGCCCAAGGATATCGATGGTGGCCAGAACCTGGCCTATCCCGCCCGCTCCGTGCTGAACCTGGATGCCAAGCGCCGCATCGCCGCGCGGGTGGCCGCCGAAGTGCCCGAAGGCGCCTCGCTGTTCTTCGGCATCGGCACCACGCCGGAGCAATGCGCGCTGGCGCTGACCGATCATCCCGGCTTGCGGGTGATGACCAACAACCTGAATGCCGCCCTGGCCCTGGCGCGCAACCCTGATGCCCGCATCACCATTGCCGGCGGCGAATTGCGCAACACCGACCGCGACGTGGTGGCCGGCGAAGCCCAGGGCTTCTTCACCCGCTTCGCCGTAGATATCGGCATCTATGGCGTGGGCGGCGTGGCCGAAGACGGCACCTTGCTGGATTTCAGCCAGGAGGAAGTGGCCATGCGCCAGGCTTTGGCCGGCCATTGCCGCCGCCGTTTTCTGGTGCTGGACCATTCCAAATTCGGCCGTGGCGCTACGGTGCGCGGCGGCCATATCAACGAGGCCAGCATCGTGTTCACCGACCGCCCGGTGCCGCCCGCCATTGCCGCTTTGCTGGCCGATGCCGGCTGCCGCCTGGTGGTGGCCAATCTTTCACCCGTAACCATCACCCCCGCAACAGAAGAGGCCCATCATGCTTAAACGTCTCGCCCTGTCCGCCGCCTTCGCGCTCGCGGCCTTCGCCGCAGCGCCCCAGGACGCTTCAGCGCAAGCCCGCGCCATCTGCTATAATTGCCCGCCGGAATGGGCTGATTGGGGTTCGCAGCTGAAAGCCATCCAGGCCAAGCTGGGCATCCAGGTGCCGCCGGATAACAAGAATTCCGGCCAGGCCATCGCCGCCCTGATCGCCGAGAAGAACAACCCGGTGGCCGATGTCACCTATCTTGGCGGCATCGCGGCCGATCCGGCCAAGGATGCCGGCATCCTCTCGCCCTACAAGCCCAAGGGCTGGGAGAAGATCCCCGCCGATCTGAAGGACCCGGATGGCTATTGGTTCACCATCCACTCCGGCACGCTCGGCTTCTTCGTGAACAAGACCGCGCTTCGCGGCAAGCCGGTGCCGGAAAGCTGGGCCGATCTCTTGAAGCCCGACTACAAGGGCATGGTGGGCTATCTCGATCCGACCTCGGCCGCTGTGGGCCAGCTCGGCGTGATGGCGGTGAACCTCGCCATGGGCGGCAGCTACGACAATCTCGACAAGGCCATCGACTTCTACAAGAAGCTGGCCAAGAACGATCCCATCGTGCCGAAGCAGACTTCCTATGCCCGCGTCATTTCCGGCGAAATCCCGATCCTGCTGGATTATGATTTCAACGCCTATCGCGGCAAGTATACCGACAAGGCGCCGGTGGAATTCGTCATCCCCAAGGAAGGCAGCGTGGTCTTCCCCTATGTGATGGCGCTGACCAACAAGGGCCCGAATCCGGATAACGGCAAGAAGGTACTGGATTTCACGCTGTCGGATGAAAGCCAGACCATGTGGGGCAACGCCTATCTGCGTCCGGTTTTCGCCAGTCAGCTTTCGGCCGAGGCGAAATCCAAATTCCTGCCCGATGCCGATTATGCCCGCGCCAAGCCGATCGATCTGAAGAAGCTGGCCGGCGCGCAGAAGAGCATCATCGAGCGCTACAAGAACGAAGTGAACTGATTGCCCGGGCGGCGGGGCGCGTTGCGCCGCCGCCCGTTTTTCCTTCAAGGCCAGCATGACCTTAAAACGCGATACGCCGATCCTCACCTTGCTGCTGCTGCCCACGGCGATCTTCTTCATCGCCTTCTTCATGCTGCCGCTGGCCCGCCTGTTCTTCATCGGCGGCAGCGGCAAGATGGGTTTCATGGCCTATGCCGCCATCGTTACCGACCGCAATTATTTCAACAGCCTGATCGCCACGCTGATCCTGGCTTCCGGCACCACGGTGATCACCTTGATCATCAGCGGCATCGCCGGCGTGTTCCTGCAACGGCACAAATTTCCCGGCAACAGCACGCTTGTCGCCATGCTCACCTTTCCGCTGGCTTTCCCCGGCGTGGTGATCGGCTTCATGGTCATCATGCTGGCCGGGCGCCAGGGTCTGATCGGCGATATCACGCTGTTCCTATTCGGCGAGAAGCTGGTTTTCGCCTATTCCATGGCCGGTTTGCTGATGGGCTATATCTATTTCTCGATTCCGCGCACCATCCTCACGGTGATGGCGGCGGCTGAAAAACTCGATCCAAAACTGGAAGAAGCCGCCCGCTCGCTCGGCGCCTCGCCCTGGCGTGTGGTGCTGGATGTGATCGTGCCGGGCCTGAAAGGCGCCTTCCTCGCCGCTGGCGCCATCTGCTTCGCCACCGCCGTGGGCGCGTTTGGCACCGCCTTCACGCTGGCCACCCGCATCAACGTGCTGCCCATGGTGATCTATACCGAATTCACGCTGGAGGCCAATATGGCCATGGCGGCAGCGCTCAGCTTCGTGCTTGGCGCCGTCACCTGGATCGTGCTGGCAATTGCGCGTCAGATTGCCGGCGGCACCGTGGCGGCGGCGGGCTGAGCAGCATGGCAAAACGCTCAACGCTCTTCTGGCTGCAACTCGCTTTCACGCTCTCGGTCTGCGCCTTCCTGGTCGTGCCAGTGATCCTCTCGGTGCTGGCCGGCCTCACGGTGAATTACCAGACCGGCCTGTCCTCCGGCTTCACGCTCCGCTGGGTGATCGAGGTGTGGTCCGGCTATCGCGACACCATCTTCCGCTCCATCGGTATTTCGCTCGCCTGTCTGGCCTGCACGCTGGCGCTGGGGATTCCCACCGCCTATGTGCTGGCCAAGCGGCAATCCGCCTGGAGCCGCGCGGTGGAGGAATTGCTGGTGATGCCGGTGGCGGTGCCCGGCCTAGCCACCGCGCTGGCGCTGATCGTGATGTATGGCGGCGCGGGCGGCTTCCGCACCTCGTGGCAGTTTATTCTCGTCGGCCATGTGCTGTTCACCCTGCCCTTCATGGTGCGTTCGGTGCTCGCCGTCTTGATGGCGATTGATCTGAAAACGCTTGAGGAAGGCGCGGCCTCGCTCGGCGCCGGCTTCCTGCAGCGCTTTTTCCATATCGTGCTGCCCAATTGCCGCGCCGGCATCGTCGCTGGCTCGCTCATGGTGGTGACGCTCTCCATGGGCGAGTTCAACATGACCTGGCTGCTGCATACGCCGCTGACCAAGACCCTGCCGGTGGGCCTGGCCGATGCCTATGCCTCGCTGCGGCTGGAAATTGGCAGCGCCTATACCCTGGTATTCTTCCTGATGATCGTGCCCCTGCTGATCGCCATGCAGGCCATGGCGCAAGCCCCGGCACCGAAGCTTAAAGCGGATGAGGAGTAAGGAACATGCAACCGGTAGCGATCCGCCTGACCAATTGCGGCAAGACCTTCCCCGATGGCACCCGCGCGCTGGAGCCACTTGATCTGGAAATCGGCGCCGGCCAGACAGTGGTGTTCCTCGGACCCTCCGGCTGCGGCAAGACCACCACGCTCCGCATCATCGCCGGCCTGGAAGACCCAGATCAGGGCGGCAAAATCCTGTTCGATGATGTGGACGTGACGCCGCTGCCCATCGAGAAGCGCAATGTGGGCATGGTGTTCCAATCCTATGCGCTGTTTCCGAATATGAGCGTGGCCGAGAATATCGGCTACGGCCTGCGTATCCGCAAACGCCCGGCGGACGCCATCAACAAGCGCGTGGGCGAATTGCTTGGCATGATGCGCATCGAGGCTTTGGCTGATCGCCGCATCGACCAGCTTTCCGGCGGCCAGCGCCAGCGTGTGGCACTTGCTCGTGCCTTGGCCGCCGAACCGCGCGCCTTGCTGCTGGATGAACCGCTGACCGCTTTGGATGCCAAATTGCGCGACACGCTGCGGCTGGAAATCGACGGCCTGCTGCGCCGCCTTGGCATCACGGCAGTATATGTGACTCACGATCAGGCCGAGGCCATGGCTTTGGGCGACCGCATCGTGGTGATGGATCATGGCCGCGTGGCTCAAGTTGGCAGCCCGCGCGACATCTATCAGCGGCCGGCCACGCGTTTTGTGGCCGAATTCATCGGCACCATGAACCGCCTGAGTGGCGCGGTGGAAAGCGGCGGCGGCTTCCGCACTGCCGGCGGCGTGATCCCCTGGGCATCGGCGCCCGCCGGCACGCGCGAGGCGCTGTTCCGCCCCGAGGATACCCATCTGGCGGACAATACTGAGGCCGCGCATCTTTCGGGCCGCATCGACGCGGCTTTTTTCCTGGGGGATCGCACGCGCTTATTCGTGGCCGTGGGCGAGGACAAGCCCCTGGTGGTGGAAACCACCCAGCGCCGCGACTTCCAGCGCGGCGAGATGGTAGGCTTGCGCATTGATCCGCAAAGCCTGCTGGCCCTCTAGGAGTATAGCCCATGCTGATCTGCCAGATCACCGACACGCATATCAAGCTGCCGGGTAAGCTTGCCTATAAGAAGGTGGACACCGCCGCCATGCTGCGCGCCTGCGTGGCCGAGGTGCAGACGCTTAATCCGCAGCCCGACCTGATCGTGATGACCGGCGACTTGGTCGATCTCGGCCGGCCGGAGGAATACGCGCATCTGCAGGAGATCATCGCGCCGCTGACCCAGCCGCTTTATGTGGTGCCGGGCAACCATGATGCGCGCGACCCGATGCGCGAAGCCTTCAAGGCCGGCGGCTACATGCCTAAAAGCGGCTTCCTGCAGTATGCCGTGGAGGATTGGCCGCTGCGGCTGATTGGGCTGGACACCATCATCCCGGGCCAGGGCGGTGGCGAGCTTTGCGCCGAGCGCTTGGCCTGGCTGGACAAGACGCTGGCCGAGAAGCCCGAGGCGCCGACACTGATCCTGATGCATCATCCGCCGTTTGAGACCGGCATCGGCCATATGGATGATATCGGCCTGAAGGGCGCGGAAGGCTTTGCCGCTGTGGTGGCCAAGCATAATCAGATCGAACTGATCCTCTGCGGCCATCTGCATCGCACCATCCATGCCCTGGTGGGTGGGCGGGCGACCATGACCAGCCCCAGCCCGGCGCATCAGGTGGCGCTCGATCTGCGCGACGACGCGCCGAGCCGTTTCCGCATGGAGCCGCCGGGCTTCATGCTGCATCGCTGGCGTGACGGGCAATTGGTCAGCCATGTCGCACCCATCGGCGACTATCCCGGCCCGTTCCCGTTTTTCGATCCGGATGGCAAGCTGATTGACTAGAGTGTAGGAAGCGCCGCCTTCCAGAACGGTTTCAGCGCCACATAAGCTTCCCAGGCCTCACCAAGCTTGGCCAATTGCGTGGCCTGCTGCGCGGCGAACCAGCCGGCAATCGCGGCGGCTGCCGGATCTTCGCCCGGCGCGCCCAGCACACCGCCGAGCAGTTGATCGCCCACGGCGGCATCATTCAGCGCGCCCAGCGTATCCTGCAATTGCGCCAATGCTGCGCCCGCGCGCTTGGCCGGCTTCTTGGCGAAGAGGTAGCGGAAGAATTCACTGGCATAGCGTAGCTTCTTCGCCCGGATGCGCAGGCGATGCAGATCAGGCACGCTCAAGCTCGCATGAAGGTCACCCAGCTTGCGCAACTTCTTGCGACGTTGGCGCAGAATGAGCGCAGCGAAGCTGATGGCTGGCTGCAGGGCCGCATCGTGCTGCGTCTGATCCAAGCGCTTCAGCGCCTCGGCTTCATCGGCATGGGCGAGCCGACGCAGCCGCAGCAGCCATTGCGCCGCGCGCGGGCTTTGCAGCGCGGAGACCAGCGCCACCTGTGCCGCTTCGCGCCGCGCTTCGAGCAGAAGCTGTAAATTCTCCAGCCCGGCAAGATCCGGTTCGGCTTCGCGCAACGGCTGCAATGTTTCCTCAAGGAAGACATCAAGATCGCGGCGCTTGCCCAAGGGCTGGTTCAGCCAGCGCAGATCTTCCAGCAGGCCATCCAGCCAGCTCGCCGGCAGGATGGGCCTGAAAATATCCAGCGCCGAGCGCAGGCGGCGCAAGGCGACGCGCATCTGATGCACGCCTTCGCTGTCGCGGCCATCCAGGACCGGCTGGATATTGCTCTCGAACTGATTGAGGCAATGGCGCAGGATCGCCGCCGATGCCGCCAGCGCGTTATCGCTTTCGGGAATCTGCGCTGCCACGTCCATCGCCTTCACCGGCGCGGGCTGCGCCAGGCCAAGACGCGCGGCCAAGGCCACGGCGCCATCCACGCCCAGCAAGGTGAAGGGAATGTCGCGGCCCAAGGATGCCGCCAGTTCAGCGGCCTGATCCAGCGCGAAGCCTTCAAAGCGCAGCCAGACCAGGCTTTGCGTTTTTTTGCCGCGCGCCAGATTCAGTTTATCCAGGATCAACCGCCCACCAGCGAGCGGCAAGGTTGTGCGTTCAAGCTGGCCCTGGGCCAGGATGCCCAACGGCCCGAGCGCATCGATGATTGGAGATGCCAAAGCCTTGGCCGGGCTGAGCGGCAGCAGCACCGGCATGGTGCCTTCATTGAGGCAGAGCCAGCCGGCCTGCAGCAGGCCGCCCTCCGGCGTATCCACCAGGGCGGCGGCGCGCCGGGCTGTGATGACCCGGCCTTGCATGATGGCTTTCAACAGGGGGTGGCTGCGCAGCCCCGGCAAATCACCGGCATCGAGGCAGAGACAAAGCGTGGCGGAGGCGTCGCGCATGGCGGCGGACTCTAGCGATCCGTTTCGCGCCGCACAATAAAGCCGCGCAAACAGGCTGAAAATTTCGCCGTTATCGGCGGGAACGCAGCGGGGACGTGTTTCAGATCAATGACAGTTCAGTGACAAAGGTCGCGCTTACGCCGCCTGCTGAATAGCCTCAGCCGCTTTTTCCGCGATCATGATGGTGGGCGCGTTGGTGTTGCCGCCGATCAGGCGCGGCATCACCGAGGCATCCACCACATAGAGGCCATCCAGCCCGCGCAAACGAAGCTGCGGATCGACCACGGCTTGCGCGTCATCAGCCGCGCCCATGCGGCAGGTGCCCACCGGATGGTAGATGGTATCGGCGCGGCCACGGATCGCGGCCTCCAGCTCGGCATCATCCTGCGCCAGCGGATAAAGCGGCTTGGGCGCATGGGCCTGCAGGCTGGGTGCCTGCATGATGCGGCGCATCAGCCAGGCGCCCTTTTTCAACGTCTCCAGATCGCCGCTGGCCGAAAGGAATTGCGGATCGATGCGCGGCGCCGCCATTGGATCGGCGCTGTTCAGGCCAACATGACCGCGGCTTTGCGGCCGCAGCACGCAGACATGGCAGGAATAGCCATGACCCAAATGCATCTTGCGTGCATGGTCATCCACCATCGCCACCACGAAATGCAGCTGCACATCGGGGCGATCCAGGCCGGGATCGGTTTTGAGGAAACCGCCGGCCTCGGCGAAGTTCGAGGTTAGCATGCCGCTGCGGTTATTGCGCCATTCGCTGATGGCGCTGAGCATCTTGGGCAGACCTTTCAGCGACAGGCCAAATAGTTCGGTTGAATCGACACGGTAATGCTCCAGGTAATCCAGGTGATCCTGCAGATTGCGGCCCACGCCAGGCAAGTCATGCTGCACGGCGATGCCATGGCGCTGCATTTCCGCCGCCGGGCCGATGCCAGACAGCATGAGCAGATGCGGTGAACCAAAAGTGCCGGCGGCCAGCAGTACGGCGCGGCCGGCCTGGGCCACCAGATCCTTGCCGCGATAGCGGTATTTCACGGCCCGCGCGCGGCGTCCTTCCAGCACCACTGCCGTGGCCTGCGCGCCGGTGATGATGCTTAAGTTGGCGCGCGCCCGTATCTCTGGCGTGAGATAGGCCTTGGCCGCCGAGCAGCGCTCGCCATTCTCCTGCGTCACCTGATACCAGCCCACGCCCTGCTGATGCGCGCCGTTGAAATCGGCATTGGCGGGCAATTGGTTTTCGGCGCAGGCTTTCAGGAAATCGCCGGCGAAAGGATTGGGGCTGCGGATATCTGAGACCGCCAACGGCCCCTCGCGGCCATGCAGGCTGGCATCCAGATCGCCGCGCAGATTGCGCTCGGCGCGCTTGAAATAGGGCAGCACATCGTCCCAGCTCCAGCCCGCCACGCCCCAGTCATCGTAATCCCGGCGATGGCCGCGGATATAGATCATGGCGTTGATGCCGCTGGAGCCGCCCAGCATCTTACCACGCGGCTGATAGCCCTGGCGCCCGTTCAGCGCCTGCTGCGGCGTGGTCTTGAAGGCCCAGTTGCGCCACGGCCCGGGCATGAACAGGGCGGCGCCGATGGGCAGCTGGCAAGCGACGTTATCATCGGGCGGGCCGGCTTCCAGCAGGCAGACCTTGGCTTTGCCATCCTCGCTCAGGCGCCGCGCCAGCACGCAGCCGGCGGAACCACCACCAACGATCACATAATCATACATCGCTTCCCCCCGGAACGTTTTGCGCAATCCTACGCTGCAAGCCTCACGGCGTCACGATGTTGAATGGCTCGCCCGGCGGCTCGATCTGTCTCATCAAGCTTCAGATCACCAACCGCCGCCGCCATCTCATCGGCCAGACGCTGCATCACCGCTCACTGGCGAGCGGCCGCTTTGGCCCGGAGGCCCGTTTGGCCACGGCCGAGCTAGAAGCTGATGAACAGCAGCCAGAGACTGGCGGCCAGGATACAGAGCAAGGTGAGAACGATGCCGATAGCGCGGCCAAAGGAAGTGCCTGCGCGCTGGCTCAGACCCCAGGCATGCAGCACACGGCCCAGAAACAGGCTACCGCCCAAGCCGTGCAACGCCCAGGCCGGGATGCCGCGATATTCCAGGATCAGCAGCAGGATCAGCGCTAGAGGAACATACTCGATGAAATTGGCGTGCGCGCGCACGGCACGCGATAATTCTGGATGGCCGCCATCGCCAATGCCCACCTTGTATTTGCCACGCAGCCGCACCACTGAGGCCGTGAGCGCGAGCAGCAGCAGGCCAAGCAGGCCAGCATAGATGGGCGTGATGGCGAAGGTATGCGGCATGGCATTTCCTCTGGTTGCATTCCTGACTGCTTCCGCAGCGGAGCGGATGTAGCGTCATAGCATAACTTTGTGCCAGTCGCACAGATGAACGAATTTCCTTTGCCCGCAGAGGGTAATCGGCCTATGTCGCAGAGGCAGATATTGTCTCTTTGCTTCATGCCTTGCCCTTAGGGAAATGCCATGCGTGCCGTCTGGCCGCTGATCATTGTGATGGCCCTGGTGCCACTGCTTGCCATGCTGGGCGGCGCATTGTCGCCTGCGCAGGATCGGGCCAGTGCCGCGCCTCGCATGCTGGTGCTTTTTCAGCCCGGCATAGAGCCGCAACGGGCTTTCGCTGCCCTGGCCGGCAGTGGGCGGCCCATCGCCGAAGGCCGTGCCGGCACCTGGCTGGTGGCTGCTGAGGCTGGGGAGAGCAATATGACCCCCGCGCTCTATCGCGCCGGCGCCTGGCTGGTGCTGGATGCGGAATCCTGGCTCGCCGGCTGTTTCACTCGTTCCCTTTAGGAAAATCCTATGCTTAGCACTCTGCTCGATATCCATGTCGTTGATGATCTGCGCCGCCGCGCCACCAAACTCTTCGTTGTCTGGCTCTGGCTGCATGTGCCCCTGATCGCACTGATCGGCTGGGCCAACGGCACCGGCATGATCGTGGGCACGGCGCTGGGCGCTCTGCTTGCCCTGGCCGCCACTTTGCTGGCGGCACGCGACCCGCTGGCGCCGGCCACACGCTATGTCATCACCACCGGCTTTGTCGGCATGGTCTCACTGCTCGTGGATGTGGCCGCCGGTCCATGGCAGATCGATGTGCATATGTATTACTTCGCGGCCTTCGCCATCCTCACCGCTTATTGCGACTGGCGTGTGGTGCTGCTGGCCGCCACGCTCACCGCCATTCACCATCTCGGTCTCAACCTGCTGCTACCTGCCGCCGTGTTTCCCGGCGGCGGCAATATCCTGCGCGTGCTGCTGCATGCGGTGATCGTGGTGGTGGAATGCAGCGTGCTGATCTGGCTCTGCCTGGTGCTGGATGGCCTGTTCGCGCGCAGCAATGCCGCGCTGGCCGAAGTGCGCGCCAGCCTTGCCGAACAGAATCGCATGGAAGCCGAAGCCGCCGCGGCGCGTGATCGCTATGCCGCCAGCCATGCCGAACAGGAAAGCCGCTTCGAGCAGGCCATCGGCAATGTGGTGACCGCCGCCGCCGAGGGCGATCTGGGCCAGCGCGTGGATACATCCAGCCTGGATGGCGTGATGCATCGCGTGGGTGACGCGGTGAACCGCCTGCTGGCGCGCACTGATCAAGTGCTGGTGGCGGTGACCACAATGACCGGCGCATTGGCCAAAGGCGATCTGCGCCACCGTATCGAAGGCCGCTTCGGCGGCCGCTTTGGCGACATGGTGCGTGATCTGAACGCCACCAGCGAAGTGCTGCGCGATTTCGCCCAGCGCCTGGGGCGGAGCGCCGAAGCCGTGAAGGGCGCCTCGGCGGAAATCTCCGAAGGCAGCCAGAATTTGGCGCAGCGTACCGAAAGCCAGGCGGCGAGCATCGAGGAAACCGCCGCCTCGATGCATGAGGTCACCACCACGGTGAAGCAAAATGCCGATAACGCTCAAGCCGCCAGTCAATTAGCAATGGCAGCGCGTGACACAGCGGAAAAAGGCGGTGGCGTGGTGGCGGATGCGGTGACGGCTGTGACGCGGATCGAAGGCAGCGCGCAGAAGATTGCCGACATCGTGGGCCTGATCGACGAGATCGCCTTCCAGACTAATCTGCTCGCCTTGAACGCTTCTGTGGAAGCCGCGCGCGCCGGCGAAGCCGGCAAGGGTTTCGCCGTGGTGGCGCAGGAAGTGCGCGCGCTGGCACAGCGTTCGGCCAATGCTTCGAAAGACATCAAGGCATTGATCAACGAGTCGAACACGCAGGTGAAGACCGGCGCCGCCCTGGTCAATCAGACCGGCGCCTCGCTCACCGAGATCGTGGCGGCGATCAAGAAGGTGTCGGATATCGTGGCCGAGATCGCGGCGGCCTCGCGCGAACAGGCCAGTGGGCTGGAGCAGGTGAATACCGCCGTGGGCCAGATGGACGAGATGACCCAGCGCAACGGCTCCCTGGTGGAAGAAACCAATGCCGCGGCCCAGCAGCTTGCCGGCCAGGCCGCCGAGCTGGCCAATCTGGTCGGCTTCTTCGATGTCGGGACGAAATAGGCCCTAGCCCATCACGCGGTGCCCAAGCAGCGTGATGCGCCGCTCCAGGTGAGCCAGCCCCGATGCTGCCACCCTCGCGCAGGTGCAGCAGGGCGGCACCAGGGGATGGACCCTCGGCACGGGGCCGAGCCGAGGGTGATGGCTGAAATCTTACTCCGCCGCCTGATGGCGTGCGGCCTGGGCGCGGATGAGGCCGAGGATTTCGGCCGCCGCTGCCGGGATGTTGGTGCCGGGGCCGAAGATGGCGGCCACACCGGCCTGACGCAGGAAATCATAATCCTGCGGCGGGATCACGCCGCCGGTGATGACCAGAATATCGCCCGCGCCCTGCTTGCGCAAAGCTTCGATCAGCTGCGGCACCAGGGTCTTGTGGCCGGCGGCCTGGCTGGAAATGCCGATCACATGCACGTCGTTATCGATGGCATCCTTGGCCGCCTCTTCCGGCGTCTGGAATAGCGGGCCCACATCCACGTCGAAGCCGAGATCGGCAAAGGCCGTGGCGATCACCTTGGCGCCACGGTCATGGCCATCCTGGCCGAGCTTCACCACGAGCATGCGCGGGCGGCGGCCTTCCTCGGCGGCGAAGGCCTCGATATCTTTTTGGATCTGCATGAAGCCCGCATCCCCTTCATAGGCCGCGCCATAGACGCCGGCGATGGACCGCACCACCGCCTGATGCCGCGTGAACACGCGTTCCATGGCATCCGACATCTCGCCCACCGTCACCCGGGCGCGGGCCGCAGCCACGCAAAGCTCGAGCAGGTTGGCATTGCCGCGCGCGCCGTCCTCAAGCGCCTTGATCGCGGCTTCGGCCCTCGCCTTGTCGCGGGTATTGCGGATGGTCTTGAGCCGCGCCACCTGGCTTTCGCGCACGCGGGTATTGTCGATATCCATGGTCTCGGGCTTGTCATCCACCGCCGGGCGATACTTGTTCACGCCCACGATCACATCCTGGCCGCGCTCCACCCGCGCCTGGCGCTTGGCGGCCGCCTCCTCGATGCGCAGCTTCGGCATGCCGCTTTCCACCGCCTTGGTCATGCCGCCGAGTTCTTCCACTTCCTGAATCAATGCCCAGGCATGTTCGGCCAAGCTATGCGTCAGCGCCTCGACGTAATAGGAACCTGCCAGCGGATCGACCACCTGAGTGACGCCGGTTTCTTCCGCGATGATCAGCTGCGTGTTGCGCGCGATGCGGGCGGAGAATTCGGTGGGCAGCGCGATGGCTTCATCCAGCGCATTGGTATGCAGCGATTGCGTGCCGCCGAGCACGGCCGCCAAGGCTTCAACCGCCGTACGCACCACGTTGTTATAGGGGTCCTGCTCGGTGAGCGAGACGCCCGAGGTCTGGCAATGGGTGCGCAGCATCAGCGAACCCGGCTTCTTGGGATTGAACTCCTTCATGATGCGGTGCCACAGCATGCGCGCGGCGCGCAGCTTGGCCACTTCCATGAAGAAGTTCATGCCGATGGCGAAGAAGAAACTCAGGCGACCGGCGAATTCATCCACGCTCATGCCGCTGGCAATGGCGGTGCGCACATATTCCTTGCCATCGGCCAGCGTGAAGGCCAGTTCCTGCACCGCCGTGGCGCCGGCTTCCTGCATATGGTAGCCGGAGATCGAGATGGAGTTAAATTTCGGCATATTCCTGGCCGTGTAGCCGATGATATCCGCGATGATCCGCATGCTCGGCCCCGGCGGATAGATATAGGTGTTGCGGACCATAAACTCTTTCAGAATGTCATTCTGAATCGTGCCCGAGAGCTGCTCCTGCTTCACGCCCTGCTCTTCCGCCGCCACGATGTAGCAGGCCAGCACCGGCAGCACGGCGCCGTTCATGGTCATCGACACGCTCATCTTATCGAGCGGGATGCCATCAAAGAGGATTTTCGTGTCTTCCACGCTATCAATCGCCACGCCGGCCTTGCCGACATCGCCGACCACGCGGGGGTGGTCGCTGTCATAGCCCCGGTGGGTGGCGAGGTCGAAGGCGACGGAAACGCCCTGCTGCCCGGCGGCCAGGTTCTTGCGGTAAAAGGCGTTGGATTCTTCCGCCGTGGAGAAGCCGGCATATTGCCGGATGGTCCAGGGCCGGTTGGTATACATGGTGGCGCGCACGCCGCGCGTGAAAGGCTCCACACCGGGAAGGGTATTCACCTCCAGGCCGGCCAGGTCCTCGGCGGTGTAGAGCGGCTTGACCTTGATGCCTTCCGGCGTCTCCCAGACCAGATCCGACAGCGGCTTGTCGCCCAGTTCCTTGGCCGCCAATTTCGCCCAGGCTTCCGGGAAATTCATTGTCTTGTCGCTCATGATCGGCCCACCCGACATTATATTGCACTGCAACGCAGCAGTATGACGGGGAATGGCTGGCTGTCAAATGGGCGTTAGGTTTGCCGGGGTGGGAACTTCTGATGAACGGCAGGCCGCTGCCCTTGGCTTAGCAGCCCCCCATTGGCATAGCAGTGCTGGCAATCCTAAACTCAGCATCATGGCCGCCAAGAATTCCTCCGCTATCAAACTGCGCGTTGTGCTCGACGCCGATGCCTTTCTCGGCCCGGGCAAGGCCGACCTGCTGCAAGGCATCGCCGAGACCGGTTCAATCTCGGCAGCGGGGCGACGGCTGAACATGAGTTACAAACGCGCCTGGATGCTGGTGGAAACCCTGAACGGCTATTTCCGCACGCCGCTGGTGACGGCGGCCACCGGCGGTAAGGCCGGCGGCGGCGCGCAACTGACCAAGCTGGGCCAGGAAGTGCTGGCGCGCTATCGCCGCATGGCAAGCGCCACCGAGGCCGCCTGCGCAACTGACGTGGCAGCCCTGCGCAAATTACGCGCGAAATAGCGCCAAAGCTGCCCGCTTGAGCTTAGGCATCAAACCGCGTTATAGTCATATGGATATAACGAGGGTTCCATGCGCCTCATTGCCGCCTGTCTTTGCCTGCTGCTGTTGAGCGCGCCGGCCCGCGCCCAGGATCTGCTGGTCTTCGCCGCCGCCTCGCTGAAAACCGCCTTGGATGAGATTCATCGCGGCCAGCCGGTGAAGGCCTCCTATGCCGCAAGCTCGGCGCTGGCGCGCCAGATTGAGGCCGGCGCACCGGCGGATGTGTTCATCGCCGCCGATCTTGACTGGATGGAGTATGCGCAGCAGCGCGCGCTGATCCGGCCGCAAAGCCGCACCAATCTGCTGGGCAACCGCCTCTCCCTGGTGGCGCCCGCCGATAGCAAGGCCGCGATCACGTTGAATGCCGGCGCCGATCTTGGCAGCTTGCTGGGCAAGCATGGCCGCTTGGCCATGGCCGACATGATGGCCGTGCCAGCGGGCAAATACGGCAAAGCGGCTTTGGAAGCCCTGAAGCTCTGGCCGCAAGTCTCGAACCGTGTGGCCCAGGCCGAGAATGTGCGCGCCGCTTTGGCTTTGGTGGCGCGCGGCGAAGCGCCGCTGGGTATCGTCTACCGCACCGATGCGGCCAGCGAGCCGAAGGTGCGCGTGCTGGCTGATTTCCCGGCCAGCAGCCATCCGCCGATCATCTACCCGGCCGCCATCATCGCTACCTCGAAACATCCTGGCGCAGACAGCTACATGGCGGGGTTGCGCGCGCCGCAGGCTGCGGCGATTCTGGCAAAGAATGGCTTCACCCTGCTGCCCATCGAGGCGAAGGTCAATTGAACCTCTCGCCAGAAGAAACCACCGCACTGCTGTTGAGCCTGAAGGTTGCCTTCTGGGCCACGCTCGCCAGTTTCCCTTTCGGGCTGCTGGCGGCCTGGGCCTTGGCGCGGCGCAGCTTTCCCGGCAAGGCCGCGCTGGATGCCATCATCCATCTGCCGCTGATCCTGCCGCCGGTGGTGACCGGCTACCTGCTGCTGCTGGCTTTCGGCCGCAAAGGGCTGATCGGCGCCTGGTTGGCGGATAGCTTAGGCATCGTATTTGCTTTCCGCTGGACCGGCGCGGCTTTGGCCTGCGCGGTGATGGGTTTCCCGCTGATGGTGCAGGCCTTTCGCCTCTCGCTGCTGGCGGTGGATCGAAAACTTGAGCAGGCGGCGGCCACACTCGGCGCGGCACCGGCCTGGGTCTTCCTCACCGTCACGCTGCCGCTGATGCTGCCTGGCTTGTTGACCGGCATGGTGCTGAGTTTCGCCCGCGCGGTGGGCGAGTTCGGCGCCACGATCACCTTTGTTTCCAATATTCCTGGCGAAACCCAAACCCTGCCGGTGGCGATTCATGTTTTCCTGCAGCAACCGGATGGCGATGGGCCAGCGATCCGGCTCGTGATCGTTTCCATTATCCTGGCTGTATCAGCCTTGATCGTGAGCGAAATTCTCTCGCGCCGGGCCGCGAGACTGGTGAGCGGGCAATGAGTTTGGATGTGGATATTCGCCACGCCCAGGGCGATTTTCGCCTGGAAGCGCGCTTTCAATGCGGCGCCGGCATCACGGCGCTCTTCGGCCGCTCGGGCGCGGGCAAGACCACGCTGGTGAACCTGATCGCCGGGCTGCTGAAGCCGCAGCGCGGCCGCATCGCCGTGGCCGGCCGCGTGCTGGTGGATACGGATAAGGGCATCTTCTTAGCCCCGCATTAGCGCCGCATCGGTTATGTGTTCCAGGAAGCACGGCTGTTTCCGCATCTGGATGTGCGCGGCAACCTGCTTTACGGCCGCTGGTTCAGCGGTGGGGGCAATGATGGTTTTGACCATACCGTGGCCCTGCTCGGCCTGGAATCTCTCCTGCGGCGCCGGCCAGGCACTTTATCGGGCGGTGAGAAGCAGCGCGTGGCCATTGGCCGCGCCTTGCTGGCGCGGCCGCATTTGCTGCTGCTGGATGAGCCGCTGGCTTCCCTGGATGTGGCGCGCAAGGAAGAAATCCTGCCCTATCTGGAGCGCCTGCGCGATGAACTGCGCATCCCCATGGTGCATGTGAGCCACGCTTTGCCGGAAGTGACACGGCTGGCCACCAATCTGGTGCTACTCTCGCAAGGCCGGGTGGAAGCCGTGGGCAGCGTGCCGGAACTGGCGGCACGGCTTGATCTCTATCCGCTGACCGGGCGCTATGAGGCCGGCGCCGTGCTGGCCGCCCGCGTGGCTGAACCCGATGCCGGCCATGGCCTGACGCGGCTGCTGAGCGATGCCGGGCCGTTGCTGGTGCCGCGCTTGGACATGGCGACGAATGCGCCGCTGAATATCCGCATCCGCGCCCGCGACGTGACGCTTTTCCTGCAGCCGCCACAGCAGACCAGCGCGCTGAATGTGCTGCGCGGCGTGGTGCGTGAGATCGCGCGACGTGAGGGCGCGGCGGTGGATGTGAAGCTTGATTGCGGCCTTGCAGGCAAGGGGGGCGTGGATGTGATCGCGCGCATCACGGCCCTATCTGCCGAAAAACTGCGGCTCGCGCCAGGCGTCACGGTCTATGCCGCGATCAAGACCATCGCCATGGACCGGCGCGGCATCACCGGCTTAGGGCCGCCGCCAGTCTAGGGATTAAAGCTCGCGGCCATCGGCGTCGAAGAACACCGTGAGGCCCATCACCACATTCACGTTGTGGCCATCATCGGCCAGCGGCAGGAAGATACGTTCCAGCGAGAACAGCACGGTTTCATGCGGCATATAGGCCCGGCCGCGATACCAGACCGGCTGACGCTCCGCGGTGACATGCGCCAGATCATGCAGCGGCTGTGCATCGGCAGGCATATGCTGATCGACGAAATCGCCCGGTGCCGCCTGCATGCCCATGCGCTTTATCGCACCACCCAGCAGCCGCAAACGGAACCGCGGTGGATCACCCACCACATCCACCAGCGACAGGCTTTCAAGCAGCTTGGGGATTTGCAGCGGGTCGATCTGGCGCCTTTGCGGCAACAGATCGGGACTTGGCGCCCAATCCCGCCAATGATCATGGATGGCGCGGATTTTGGGATGCGCGTCGGCAGGCAATTCAGTAATCGGAGCGGGCATGGGGCACTCGCGCTGGATGCGCCACAATATCGCCCTCGGTGGCGCCTTGCCAGTCATGGCCCCAGGCTTGTGGCATGTGCCGGCCTGGGGCTTTCCGCCCCGCCAGCGCCGCCGTAAAATGCCGGCCATTGCCGTTCCCGGAGTTTGCCATGACCATCGCGCCGCTGCTGGATGCCTCGCTGGAGGCCTGGAAGGTTGCGTATGCGCGGCAGCTCATCGAGACCGTGCCCTTCCACCAATGGGCCGGACTGCGCCTGATAGAACTGGCGCCCGGGCTGTGCCGGCTGGATTTCGTGGCTACCGGCGCGGTGCTGGTGATCGGCGATTATGTGCATGGCGGTGTGCTGAACGGCCTGCTGGAACCGCCAGCCTATGGCGCGCTGATCACGCAGCTGAATGAAGGCGAAACCGCCGTCACCATCGATATCCATGTGCAGCATCTGCGCGCCATCCCCGCCGATGCGCGGGTGGAGCTGACCGGCCGCATCGCGCGGCGCGGACGCGGCGTGGCCTTCCTGGAATCAGAGGCCCGGGTGGATGGCGTGCTCTGCACCCAGGCGCGGATCACCAAATCCATTAGCCCGCCGCCATGAATAGCCCCGAGCCATGAACGCCGCCTGTCATGAATAATCAGGCCCCCATCCATGCCACCACGGCTGCAGGGCGCGTGCTTTGCGTGCTGGGGCCAACCAATACCGGCAAGACGCATCTGGCCGTGGAGCGCCTGCTGGGCCACCGCACCGGCATCATCGGCCTGCCCCTGCGCCTGCTGGCCCGCGAAATCTATGACCGCGCCGTGGCGATCAAGGGTGCGGCGCGGGTGGCTTTGGTCACCGGCGAAGAAAAGATCGTGCCGCCCAACGCCGCCTGGTTTGTCTGCACCGTGGAGGCGATGCCGCTGGAACGGCATTACGACTTCCTTTGCATCGACGAGATCCAGCTATGCGGCGACGCCGAGCGCGGCCATGTCTTCACCGAACGGCTGCTATCGGCGCGTGGCGCCCAGGAGACCATGTTCCTTGGCGCCGATACCATGCGGGCGCTGATCCGCCGCCTGGTGCCGCAGGCGGAATTCGTTGCCCGGCCGCGGCTCTCGGCGCTGGAATATGCCGGACCGAAAAAGCTTTCGCGCCTGCCGCCGCGCTCGGCGGTTGTCGCCTTCTCGGCCAGTGATGTCTATGCCATCGCGGAATTGCTGCGGCGCCAGCGCGGCGGCGCGGCCGTTGTGCTGGGCGCGCTCTCGCCCCGCGCCCGCAACGCGCAAGTGGCGATGTTCCAGAACCGCGAAGTGGATGTGATGGTGGCCACCGATGCCATCGGCATGGGCCTTAATCTTGATATCGAGCATATGGCCTTCGCCGAGACGAGCAAATTCGACGGCATCTCGATCCGGCCGCTGACACCCGCCGAGCTGGGCCAGATCGCCGGCCGCGCCGGGCGGCACCTGCGCAACGGCACCTTCGGCACCACGAATAATCCTTACGGCGGCGACAGCCCGATGCTCGATCCCGATGTGATCGAGAAGATCGAGAATCACCGCTTCGATCCGGTGCCGGCTGCGCGCTGGCGCAATGCCCGGTTGGATTACCGCTCGCCGCAAGCCCTGCTGCGCAGCCTGGAAACCGCGCCGCCACGCGAAGGCCTGATCCGCGCCCGCGATGCCGATGATTACCTGGCGCTGAAAACCCTGCTGCAGGATGCCGATGCCATGCATCGCGCCCAGGGGCGCGACCGCGTGGAATTGCTTTGGCATGTCTGCGAAATCCCTGATTTCCGCAAAAGCCTGCATGACGGCCATATCCGTCTCTTAAGTCAGATCTATCGCCATCTGTGCGACCGCGATGGCCGCCTGCCGGCCGATTGGGTGCAGGGCCAGCTCACCCGCATCGACCGCACCGAAGGCGATATCGACACGCTGTCCAACCGCTTGGCGCATATCCGCACCTGGACCTATGTGGCGCATCGCAGTGCGGCAGGCAGCACCGGCAGAGGCGGTAAAACCGCTGGCTGGCTTGACGACGCCGCGCTTTGGCAGAAAAAGACACGGGCGATCGAGGATCGGCTGTCAGACGCCCTGCATGAGCGGCTGACCCAGCGCTTTGTTGATCGCCGCGCCACGGTGCTGACCCGGCATCTGCGTGACCCGAAGACGTTGACTATTCGTATTGCGGAGGATGACGCGCTCATGGTTGAAGGCGAGAGCATTGGCCGGATCGTAGGATTGCGCTTCTCCCCCGACGGGCATGAGACCGGCGAGGAGGAACGCGCCTTGCGCGCTGCCGCCCATCGCGCCCTTGGCCCGGCCCTGGAAGAACGCGCCCGCGAAATCCTCGGCCTGAAGGATGACCGCTTCGGCCTCTCGCCTGAAGGCGCCATCATCCTGAAGGACGATCCGATCCACGCCCATGGCCAGGCGCTGGCCAAGCTGGGCAAGGGCGCCATGCCGCTGGAGCCACGCCTGCTGCTGCTGGCCGATGAAGCCTTGCCGGCCGAGCATCGCCGCGCTGTGGAAGAGCGCCTGCAACGCTGGCTCGATGCCCATCTGCGCCAGCATCTGGGTGATCTCTATCGCCTGCGCGATGCTGACCTGAAGGGCGCCGCGCGCGGCCTGGCCTTCCAGCTCGCCACCGATTTCGGCGCTGTGTTGCGCGAGGATGTGAATGAACTGCTCCGCGCCATGGACCAGGGCGCGCGGCATCCGCTGCGGCGCTTAGGCGTCACGTTTGGCGAGATGCATATCTTCCTGCCCAAACTGCTCAAGCCCAAGCCAACCCAGCTCAAGACGCTACTCTTCTCGATCAACAACGAGCGCGCGCCGCTCAGCCCGCCGCCGCCCGGCCTCACCTCGCTGGATATCCTGGAGCCGCGCCCGGAACGCTGGTGGCTCGCCGCCGGTTTCCTGAAAGTGGAGAACCGCGCCTATCGTCTGGATATCGTGCAGCGCGTGGCCGAGGGCGCGCGCAAGGCCGAGCATGACGCCAAGCATCCGCCGGCGCTGTTCTCGATCTCGCCGGTAACCCCTGTTCAGCCGGCTGAGGCTGCGCCAGCAGCAGAGGCAACCGATGCGGGCGATGTGGCCGAGGCGGTGCTGAGCAACGAGATCGAAGCACCGGGCGAAGCCGCGATGGACGCGATTATCGAAGCGGAGGCTCTGGCCGAAACCGCGCCTATTGCCGAAACCGCTCCGGCGCCTGCCGCGCCGCCCAGGCGCGCCAAGCCGCGCCAGGATGGCTCCTTCCCGCCAGCGGTGGAATGGATGAACCTGGCCGGCTGCGGCACCGAACAGCTGCGCCTGCTGCTGATCAAGCTGGGCTACCGCCCGGTGCAGCGCAGCCTGGAGGAAGGCCAGCCGCAGATTGAGATGTTCGTGCGCTCGGGCAAGGCGATCCAGGCCAAGCGCCAGCGCGAGCAGGAAAAGCGCCAGCGCGACGAGGCCCTGATCAAGGACAGCCCGTTCGCCGCGCTGGCCAAGCTGAAGCAGCGCTGAACAGCAAATGGGATACCCGCTTGCACGGGTATGACACCAAACTCCCGCGTCACCCCCGCGAAAGCGGGGGTCCCATTATGGGCCAGCCTTAAGGCCTCCATGGTTGCCCCGGGCCATTTGGCGCGGTAGGGTCCGCCCACGTCTCCGTAGCTCAGCTGGATAGAGCGGCTGCGTCCTAAGCAGCGGGTCGGGAGTTCGAATCTCTCCGGGGACGCCATTCCTTCCTAAATCGAAAGTCTTTGGTCCTCTTCTGGTTGGGCAGATGATGATTTCAACTGTTACTCTGCCTGCAAAAGCTCATCCCAAAGTACAATAGCATTGGGTGACGCCTCTACTGCAATGAGGCGTTGACGTATGGCGACCGCCGCGCGTACCGCTGCTGCCGGCTTTGCCTCTTCTGACCAGAAAAGCACTTGCTCGATAAACTCAACCCACCCGTGGAACAGGGTAATCCCAATACCAAATTCGTTTGCCCATTGGGAAAGGGCTTCCTTGTCGATTTGAGGCTGAGCTGGAGCGACCATTACCACCGCCGCCTCTCGCACTCCCATATCGACGCATTTCTTAGCAAAAATTAGAACATCAGTACGGCTAACCTGCTTATCGCGAACCTCGAAAGCCTTTTCCCAGCCAATACGCCCGCCCGAGTATCCTATACAAACATCGCCAGGGTACTTTCGACTGGGATCATTAATGCGGCCGCTTTCTACACGGGCCTCTCCTGCAAACGCATCCAGCAATCCAGCTACTACTGCCTGTGCCCGTCGACCGTTCTCAGAATCTCTTGCAACGAACTCTGTCACTGCACGTGAGAGGGTGTCCGGTCGGGCAACTATTTCTCCGTCTGCTTCTTTATATTTCGGCTGATATTGACGCCTTACGTGGATATAGGCCTTTAAAGCTTGATACGCCGATTGCTCGTCGGCTACCGAAAGCTCTTCAATCAACAAAAGCATATAATTGAATGCCGCACGCGCTCCTTGATGTACGGGGGTGCCGTCGTTAAGGCGAACCATCCTGAAATACGGTTGATTATTTAGCGGCTCGCGGCCCGTTACACCGATGTTTATTCCAAGCTCTGCGGCCAACGGGACAAGAACCCCGTGGCACAACGGTCTTGCAGAATAGGCTTGCAAATTATCCTGGGAATGCCTCGGTTTTATTGCGTAAAGATCAACGGCAGGGTCGATAGACTTCGCAAGTATCGCCGTTCCCAAGAATGCAATATGCGTTTTTGAAATCCCCTCCTCGCAGAGGCGAGAAAGATGCTCAATTCTTTCAATCCAACCCTCGTCAATGGCAGTTTGATCTGCTGCCGCTTCCCGCACTTTCGCACTGGCTGTCGCTTTATTTATTGTCAGCGCCATCAGACCACTCACTGATGTACTCGAGGAGGTCGCCTGGCTGGCAACCGAGCGCGAAGCACAATTTCGCGACCGTGCTAAGGGTCGTGTTGTAATTTTCGCGAGAGGCAAGAGAGTCCAACGTGGAACGCGATAGCCCCGTGAGACTACTCAAGCGGTCATGTGTCATCCGCTCGCCCGTTCGCTCACGGTAAGTGTCCATAGCTTCGCGCAATTTCAGCCGGATCACCCAGTCCTCAAAAATTTGTATTGACAATACAAGAACGCTGATTCACACTCATTATAATGGTGATCAATGTATTTGTTTTGCTAGGGGTTGTTAAGGAGCCTTCTGTGGCGCGGCGCAAAAGAACAGTTATTAGCCTCTATAGCGGGATTGGCGGCCTCGATTTTGGGTTTGAAGCCGCCGGCTTTGAAACTTCAGTAGCTGTGGAATTCGACTCCGTCGCCTGCCGTACCCTCCGGCTCAATCGACCGAATTGGACTGTGATTGAACGCGACATTCATAAAGTTACATCTGAAGAAATATTAAAAGCCGCCAAACTGAAAGCTGGGGAAGCCGACGTACTGATAGGAGGCCCCCCTTGCCAGCCATTCTCGAAGTCCTCGTATTGGGTGAATGGCGATGCACTTAGGCTAGACGATCCTCGAGCCGATACATTGGCCGCTTATTTAAGAGTCTTGCGCGACACTCGGCCAAAAGCATTTTTGCTCGAGAACGTCTATGGCCTTGCCTACAAGGGAAAGGACGAAGGCTTAAAACATCTCCTCAAAGGGATAGAGCAAATTAATCAGGAGACTGGCACAAATTATTCCGTCTCCTGGAATATGCTAAATGCTGCTCATTTCGGCGTGCCTCAGATTCGTGAGCGCGTTTTCCTAGTTGGAAGCCGAGATGGCACTCCATTCAAGTTTCCTGAAGCGACTCACGGACAACAGGAAGAAACCGAGCTTTTTGATAAGCGAGAGCCTTATCGCACTGCTTGGGACGCCATTGGCGACTTACCCCCGTTTCCTGATGAACCTTCATTGGACGTCGGGGGAAAATGGGGCGAGCTACTTCCAACCATTCCCGAAGGGCGGAACTATCTTTGGCACACAAATCGCGGCGGTGGTCTGCAACTATTCGGCTGGAGAACACGATACTGGAGCTTTCTCCTTAAATTGGCGAAGAACCAGCCGTCGTGGACAATTCAGGCGCAGCCAGGATCAGCAATCGGCCCCTTCCACTGGCATAATCGCAAACTTACTGCGTATGAAATGTGCCGTATTCAAACCTTCCCTGAAGGAATTCAATTTGGCTGCGGAAGAACTGACATTCAAAAAATGCTCGGAAACGCAGTCCCGTCTTTAATGGCTGAAGTGCTGGCTAGAGAGATTTGCAGGCAATACTTGGGGCAGAAGGACCATCTAGATTCTTTGAAATTGATACCCCCGAAACGCAAGAAATCCACTGACGCGGAATTATTAGCTCCGGTGCCCCGGCAATATCTTGCCTTAATCGCAGATCATGCAGATCACCCAGGAGAGCAGCGTAAGGTTAGGCAGAGTACGTCGTCTAAGTCGCGAACGGGTAACAATGAGGAGTTGTTGCCATCTGCCGCTGAATAACCATCGACAGGCGACCAAGGTGTGCGAAGTGGTGTACGAAGTCTGGAATTGACAGTCAGAGAAGCAAGCCTACTTCAATGATTTAGCTACTTAGCACTTTCTCCTATAGTCCTCTCTCCGGGGACGCCATCTCACCCATGAGGCCATGATGCAGCGGCGCGACTTCCTTCTCGGTTCCGCTGCCGCCACCGCCGCGCTCTGGGCCGCGCCCGCCCTGGCGCAGGACGATCCCTGGGGCCGCAGCCTGGGCTTCCCCAGCGGCTGGGGCGCGCCGCCGAATTTTGAAGGCAATACGCAATACCGCGCCGGCAATTATTCCGGCGGCTTCGAGACGATGTTTCCGTTCCACCGCATCGCGGCGCCCCCCACCGCCAGCCCGCTGCAGCTTGATCTGCGCGATGGCCTGCGCGCTTCGTCTGGCCAGAGCCTAGAGGATTACATGAAAGCCTGGCCGGTCACCGGTTTTCTGGTGGCGCGGCGGGGCCGCATCCTGGTGGAGCGCCATGGCTTTGAGCGCAAGCCCGAGATGCGCATGACCAGTTGGTCGATGGCGAAGTCGGTCACGTCGCTACTGCTCGGCCTCTGCCTGGATAAGGGCCTGATCGAAAGCCTGGATGACCTGCCGGAAAAATATGTCGAGAGCCTGAAGGGCACGGTGCATGGCCAGACCGCGTTGCGCCATTTGGCCAATATGTCGAGCGGCGCGCAGATTCTGCATAACCGCGACAATTCGACGATCTATCCGCGCGCCTTCCTCGGCCGTGCTTCCGATCTGGAGCCCGTGGTGCGCGAATGGAACTGGCGCCAGGATCCAGCCGGGGCGCGCTTCAATTACAACGAACTCTGCCCGCTCACCATCGGCATGGTGATCCGCCAGGTGACCGGGCGCGGCATGGCCGAATTCTGCGCAGAGCAGCTCTGGCAGCCCATGGGCGCGGAGGCCGAAGCCACCTGGCTCACGGATTCGAAGAAGAAAGAATTCAACTGCATCGGCTTTGGCGCGCGCTTACGCGACTGGGCGCGGCTGGGGCAATTGGTAGCGCAAAACGGCGCCATGGGCGGCAGGCAGATCGTCAGCACTCAATGGATAAACGAATGCGCTTCATGGTCGGCCAAGGATGTGCAGGTGCGCAGCGGCGGCGCCGGCACCGGCATGGGCTATAAATGCTTCTTCTGGCATCCGCGTAGTGACGGCAGCTGGATGATGATGCTGGGCCATCACGGCCAAGTGGTGCTGGTGGACCGCAAGAGCGAAACCGTGCTGGTACATACCGCACTGGAGCATAAAGGCGATTGGCGACGCGAGCTGTTCGCGCTATTCGCCGCCGCCACGGCCTGGGGCTAGGACCTCCGCGCAATCCTCACTTCGCCGCATCATTCCTGAGCTGCGCTTCCGCCTCCGCCGCGCGGGCGGGGAAACGCAGGATGGCGATCAGGCCGCCTTCGGGCCGGTTGGCGAGGCGCAGATCGCCGCCCAGCAGCCGCGCCAGGCGGTCGGCGATGCTCAGGCCCAGCCCGATGCCGCCCCGGCTGCGCGTGGTGGCGGCGCCCACCTGATAGAAGGCGCCCATCACCTTGGCGAGATGCTCGGGCGCAATGCCCGGCCCGCTATCGGCGATGCCGACTTCCACCCAATCGCCGGCCTGGCGCGCCGTGATGCGGATGCGGCCGCCGGGCGGCGTGAACTTGATGGCATTGGACATCAGATTGAGAAAAATCTGCCGCAGCGCGCGCGGATCGGCCAGCACCAAAGGCGGCGCTGCGGCAAAATCGGTTTCCAGGGTGAGGCGGGATTCGCGCGCCTTGGGATACATCAGCCGCACCGTATCGGCCAGTTCGAGTTCCAGCCGCACCGCCTCCAGCGCCACCGCGAAGCCATCGCTGTCGATGGCCGAGGAACTGAGCACATCCTCGATCAGGGTCATGAGATGATCGGCGCTGTTGCGGATATCGCCGAGATATTCGATATCACGCTCGGCCACCGGAATGCCCTGCTTGCGGCGCAGCAGCAGCAATTCGGAAAAGCCGATAATGGCATTCATCGGCGTGCGCAATTCGTGGCTCATCACGGCGAGGAAATTCGATTTCGCGATACTGGCCGCCTGGGCCTGGTCGCGGGCACCACGCAATTCGATCTGGTTGTTGCGGAAGGTCTCAATGGCGCGGGCGAAGCGACCGAATTCATCGCCGCGATCCTGCATCGGCACCTGCACATCTGGTGCTTCCGTGGCGATGGCGGCGGTGGCGTGGATCAGCTTATCCAGCCGGCGCAGCAGCGAACGCGACATCAGGAAGGTGGCGACCACGGTGAGCAGAATCACCAAAGTGGTGGCGAGCAGCAGGAACAGGATGCCCCGGTCGAAGGCATCTTCGAGCTGCTCGGTATCGATATCGATCTGCACCACGCCAATGGCGCGGCCGGCGTAATCGGGCAGCGGCACGGCGGTGGAGACATACATCCGCCCGGCCATTTCGCTGCGGCGGAAAACCGGCGTGCCTTCGCGCGCCGCCAATAGCTGTGCTTCCGGCAAAGCCATCGGCCGGGCCTGATCTGATTGCCCGATCGGCAGCAGCCGCTCGCCGGATTGGTAATAGATGCTGTAGCTGGTGCCCGGCTGCTCGAGGCTTTTCAGGAAATCACTGTTGAGAAACGAGCCGACCTCAACCACGCCCAGCTGTTTTCCATCGGGCGCCACCACCGGCACCACGCCACGGATCGGCAGGCCGTTCACGCCCAGCTCGATGCCGCGCAAAGGTTTTTGAGCATTGGCCACCGCCACCACCATGGGGCGCAGCTGGGTGAGATTGTCGTTGAACTGATTGGGCGCATGCAGGCGCAGCAGGGTGGTGATATCGGGGCGATGAAAATGCGTGTTGTAGATGCCATAGGTTTTCAGCGCCGCGAAGGCATCGCCCAGATCGGCCAGCAGGCCGGGCCGGTCATCCGCCAGCAGCCGCGCCTGGATCGCCGGCAGCCGCGCGAGCAGCTGGGCGATCTCCTCATTGGCGATGGCGCGAGCATTGATGGATCGCAGCAACTCGATCTTGGCGCGCTCGGAGAGATCGCGCTCGGTGGCCGTGATCAGCGTGCGGATGACATAGAGTCCGGCACAGCCGGCGAGCAAGACCGCCAGGGCCGCTACACTCAAGGTGATGATGGTCAGGCGTGTGCCGACGCTCACTTGTCCCCCCGGAACACCGTGCTGGCCGCGATGCTACACAAAACCTAGCCTGCCGGCGCCGAAAAGCGAGGCCGGGCCTGGCCGGTTATGTCTCCTTCACCGTCACCGGCGCGGAGAAGCTGTAGCCGATGCCGTAGACCATCTTGATCGGGGCTTCGCCGCCCGATACGTCCTCGATCTTGCGGCGCAGGCGGCGCACCAGGGCATCAATCGAGCGGTCCTCAGCGCGCAAGGACGGCCGGGAGAGCACGCGGGCGATCTCATCGCGCGGGCAAGGCTTGCCGGCGCGCTCAATCAGGGCGGCGAGGAACGCCACTTCGCTGCCCGTGAGGCGGATGGCGGCGGCATTGGGCGCCTGCAATTGCCACAGCATGGGCTGGAACAGCCAGGCTGGTTCTGCGGCGCTAGCGGCGGCCGCGGCGGCGGTTTCGCCCGCTGCAGTGGCGGCTTCCGGCGCCCGGGTCTGCTCCAGGCGGCGCAAAACCGAGCGGATGGTCGCCTCGATCTCGCGCAAAGACGCGTGCTTCACCAGATAGGCATCGGCGCCGCTTTCCAGGCCCTCCACGCGGTCATCAGCGCCGGAGCGCATGGTGAGCATGACGATGCCGCAATCCGAGGCCTGGCGCAGTTCGCGTGCCAGATCAAAACCATTGCCATCAGGCAGGTTCACATCCAGCAGCACCAGATCGGGGGCGCCATGCCAGGCGATATGGTTGCGGAAGCCATAGGCATCGCCCAGGCCGGTGACGGCATAGCCATGGGCGAGCAGGAAATCCACCAAATCGACGCGCAGAGAGGGCTCATCCTCGACCACGAGGACACGGGTTTGAGCAGACGGGGGAGCGGCCTCAGCACGGGTAACCATGCCGCCAGTATACGAAAATTCGCCCCGGCGTCGACTACCCAGGGTGGGGTTCTGGCAACCCTGGGGCGGGGTCGCCCTGGAGGCTATATGTCACTGCCGGCGGTATTGGCGCCGTTGAGCTGCAGCCCGTCGCGCTTGGCATCGCCGAAGCGGCAGCCGCGCAGGTCGGAATCGGCCATGTTGGCCCGGCTCAGATTGGCCGGCCAGGTGCGGCCGGTGCTCTTGCCGCTGGGATCGCGCAGCGGCACCGAGAAGAAGCGGGTGCCGCGGGCCTTCACCTTCACCATCACGGCGCCGGCCAGGTTGGCGCCATCCAGCACCGAGCCATCGAGATAGGCGCCGGTCAGGTCGGCTTCCGAGAGGTCGGCCAAAGTCAGGTCGGCTTCCGAAAGCACGGCATTGCGCAGATCGGCGGCGCGCAGCATGGCGGCGCGCATGTCGGCGGCGGAAAGATCCAGCCCGATCAGCGAGCGGCCGCCAAGATCAAGGCGGGTGCCATTATCACCATTGGTGTTGATCCACAGGCTATGGGCCTCGATCAACGGCTGCAGCCAATCCGGCAAGTCGGCCACGGCGCGACGGCGGATGGCGCCATTTAGATTGGCGCCTTCGGTATTGGCCTTGGACAAATCAACATTGCGCAGGTTGGCGCCGGAAAGATCACAGCCCATGAATTTCGCGCCGGCCACCTGGGCACCCACCAGGGTGGCCTCGCGCAGCTTGGCGCCGGAGAAATCCGCGCCGGTCAGGTCGGCACCGGCCAGGTTCACGGCAAACAGGTTGGCGCGCGAGAAATTGGCGCCCTTGGCCGAGGAGAGCTTGAGGTTGGCATTGCTCATATCGGCGCCGGAGAAATCGGCGCGGTCGATGGAGACATTGCTCAGGTTGGTGGCGCGCTCTTCCTTCTCTTCCTTGCCATTGCTCCATTTCACGATCTGGCCGGCGCGCAGATCGGCATCGCGCAGCACGGCATCATGCAGCTTGGTGTTGGACAGGTTGGCACCGCGCATATCGGCGCGCACGAAGCTGGCGCCGGAAAGATCGGCATTGGCGAAATCAACGCCGAACAGATCGGCGGCATCGCAGCGCGAACCGCGCAGCATGGCATCGGTGAGGGTGCAGCCGGTGAGCACGGCGCCGCGCAGATCGAGATTGAGGCCGGACAGGCCGGAAATATCCAGGGTGCGCATGATCAGGCGCTGGCCCTTGGGCATGTTGGACGTGAACCGCGCATGCAAAGCCGCCGCCTTGAGGAAGGCGCGTACATTGGGATTCAAATTCTGCCCGGCGGCAGCGCCGCCAGTTGGCTCAAGTCCGATCGCCATGGTTCAACCTTTTTTCCTGGGACATTTCATCCCCGTTGGCTGAAGACACACCTTTTCTGGTGTCGCCATAACATGACTATTAGAAATCGAGAGCTTAACGACAAGAATTATTTGATTATGTCAGCGGTTTTATTTCACGGTTATTTACTGCGCGCGCTTTATTTTGTTGCCATTTGTTGCAATTTGTCAAAATCAGCCAAGGGCAACCGTATTTCTGCCACCGTGCCTTCGCCGGGTTCGCTGTATAACTTGAGCTCTCCGCCCAGGGCTTCCACCAGGCGGCGGGCAGCATGCAGGCCCAGCCCGGTGCCCTTGGCGCGGGCGCCGTTGCTGCCGCGGAAGAAGCGGTCACCGATCCGCGCCAGATCGGCGGCCGGGATGCCCATGCCGCTATCCACCACGGAGAGCACCGCTTGGTCGCCC